>Ga0307508_10001821_pt1 | contig 23580 bp, 22 predicted proteins | sample 9_EM_MG_FD_203089 | JGI IMG/M metagenome (GOLD analysis project Ga0307508, IMG submission 203089) | Populus trichocarpa ectomycorrhiza microbial communities from riparian zone in the Pacific Northwest, United States - 9_EM | ecosystem: Host-associated > Plants > Roots > Unclassified | place... | reverse complement strand
AATTGCGATAGGAACAGGGTGTCGTCATCCTGCACCAGCCGGGCGTCATAGCCCTGCGCAAAGTCGCTCGGCTTGCTCGTCTCGGCGAGGAATGGGGCCGGAAAAAAGGCGGCTGCGGTGGTTGCACCGCTTGTTCCAGCGATGGAGAGGATGACACCGCGGTCGGGAATGACATGCGCCGAGATCGGGTTGGCTCCAGTTGGAACTTTCGCTGCCAGATCGGCCGGAAAATTCGCGCCGCACAAGGCGCGATGCTGCTGGTCCATGATGACGAAGCGCGTGCCGCTCACGGATTGCTGCGCGAACACGCCCTGCGCGCGCGCGCAACTCGGCGCGTCCCCCTTGTCGACATCGAGCGCATTGAGGGCGACGCGGAGCGCGGTCATGTCGCCGACAAGCTCGATCGCCAGCTTGCGCGCGCTCTCTGCGGTGGCGATGCGTAGCTGCGCGCGCGCGCTTTCGTCGGCGGTCTGGGTTGTCTTCAGCGATGCGAAAAAGGCGATGATCGCGAGCGGCAGCAGCGCGGTACTCAGGATCAGGAAAATCTTTGCGCCAGTCGGCATCTGCGCAAGAAGGGAAAGGCGCGGCGCAATTGCCGGCTCCGCGGCTGGCTCCGGCATGATCGCCGTCAGGTAAGCTTGCCGAGAAGGTCCAGCATTTCGGGCGGAACTGTCTCGTCAACCGTCTTCTGGTACACGGACCGCAGTGCAGCCCCCATATCGCGGTCCTTGCTCTGGACCCTGGTTGCACGTGGGGCCTGCGGCTTTTTCAAAGAATCGTCGCCCGAACGCAAAATCGTCCCCCTGAGCATCCGGAACTGGCCGGGCAAATCGAAAAAACCCGCTCGAGAAGCCGACCAGGTAAGCCGTACATATAATCCACGACGACTGCATGAAACAAAACATCGCTTCGTTTGTTCCATGCACGACGCGAAAAAGCCCGGCAAGTATGATGGGCCCTAAAACGCGTTGCAAAGGCGGGGGGCCGCTTCCACAAGGACCCCCATAGACTTATTCGGCGTCGAACCTTTTCGGCGCTTCCACGGAGGAGACCCCGACAGCCATGTCGCTTGGACAGCAGCTTGCCCCCCATCTTCCCTTCCTCCGCCGTTACGGCCGTGCTCTGACCGGCACCCAGGCACATGGCGATCGCTATGTCCGCGCGACGCTTGAGGCGATCGTCGCGGCACCGGGGGAATTTCCCCGCGATGTCGACCCCAGGCTTGGTCTCTACCGGATGTTCCAGGCGATCTGGGCTTCGACAAATTATGACGAGACGCCTGAAAACGCGGCCCCGCACGAAGGCTTCAGTCAGGAATCGATCGCCCGCGCGCGTCTCGCCCGCATGACGCCGCTCTCGCGCCAGGCCTTGCTGCTGACCGCGATGGAAGGGTTCACGCCCGAGGATTGCGCCTATCTGATCGAGGTGGACCCGAGTGAAGTCGAGACCCTCGTTGCCGAGGCGCTTGCCGAGATCGAAAAGCAGACCCGCGCTCGCGTCCTTATCATCGAGGATGAGCCGATCATCGCCATGGATATCGAGACGATCGTTCGCGATCTCGGCCATGAGGTGACCGGCGTGGCCGTCACTCGCGACGAGGCGGTTGCGCTCGCAATGGATGATCGCCCGGGGCTGGTCCTTGCCGATATCCAGCTGGCTGACGACAGTTCGGGCATTGATGCGGTGAAGGACATCCTCGCCGAATTCCAGGTGCCCGTCATCTTCATCACCGCGTTCCCGGAACGCCTGCTGACCGGCGAGCGGCCTGAGCCGACTTTCCTGATCACCAAGCCGTTCCAGCGCTCGACCGTGAAGGCCGCGATCAGCCAGGCGCTGTTCTTCGATCAGGCGACGGTCCCCGCCGCCTGATCGGGAACTTTGCCGCGCCCCCCGCATTGGAGTTCCATCTGGTACGGACCCAAAACGACTCTCGGGGGTTATTGTCTGATGGTTGATCCAAACGAACCGACCCATCTCACCGGCGAAGAAGCCCGGAGCGGCGCGACACCGCATATGACGCGCTATATCCTGGGAATCTCGCTGGTGCTGGTAATCCTGGTCTTTGCGTTCCTGCTCTATCGCTGATTCACCATTGCTTGAAAACCGGGCGATGTATTTGCCCGAGCCTGTCCCTATGTCTGTGAATTCGGACGACGAAACGGATATTCATGACTGACGCCATCGAGACTGACGACGACGAAGATCTGCCCATCGAGCCGGTCGAGCATGTCGCCCTGTCCGATTCCGAGTTCAAGACTCAGCTCGCCGCGGTGATCCCGCATCTGCGCGCTTTTGGCCGGTCGATCTCGGGCAGCCGCGATCTTGCTGACGATCTCGTCCAGGAAACGCTGATGAAGGCATGGGCGGCGCGGCTGCGCTTTCAGGCCGGTACCAATATGCGCGCCTGGACCTTCATCATCCTGCGCAATCTCTATCTGTCGCAGATGCGCCGCGCGCGCTTCAAGGGCGAGTGGGACGATCTCGTCGCTGACCGCCTCCTAGCGGCGCCGGCGAGCCAGGATCGTCACGTCGAGCTCGGCGACATGCAACGCGCTTTGCTGCACCTACCGCAGCCGCAGCGAGAGGCGTTGATCCTCGTCGGCGCGGGCGGCTTCGCTTATGAGGAGGCCGCCGAAATCTGCGGCGTCGCGGTCGGGACGATCAAGAGCCGCGTCGCGCGCGGGCGAGTCGCGCTCGAGACGATCATGAACGATAATTCGCTGCCGTCGCGCCGCACCCACAGCAACGAGCCCGGCATGACCGCGCTCGACACCATCATGCACGAAGTCGAGGATCTCAGCCGCGACCGCGGCGACTGATCAGCAATTGTGCTGGCCGGGCGGCCAGCGGGTCAGCAATTGGCGGCCGCGCGATCGGCGAGATCGATGCGGCGCAACAGAGCGGAGAATTCGTCAAGCGCTCCTTCCTGCTGCCCGAACGCAGTTCGCAAGGCGCCACCGATCGAGTCGCTTTTGCGCGGAGCGGCGACGACATGGCCGTTGCTCGGCATGTGATCTCGGGTCGTGGCGGTGAACGTCGACATAAGAGCAGAACACTTGAGCAACCTTTTTGTTGCTTGCCACGGCTAACCAATTGGCAGGATAACCCTTAAGTTGAATGCCGGACACTTATTCCAGCCAGATGATTACGGACGCGGTTCGGCGCGCACGGGCTGATTCGCCGTTTCTCGCCCTGCTGCTCGATCGCGAACCGATGCTGGCCGCCCGGCTTGAAACAGGCGTGCTGCCGACGCTTGACGAGGTGCCGATTGACGATCCCGGCATGCCGATCATGCGTCGATTGCGGCTGGAAAGGCGTCGCCTGGCGCTGCTCGTCGCCATCGGTGATCTCGCCGGCGCCTATGATCTCACCGCGGTCACCGGCGCGCTTTCCGCGTTCGCCGATCGTGCGCTTCACACGGCAATCGTCACCGCGATTGCCGAACGTACGCCAGATGCCGAACCTTTGGGCTTTGCCGCGATCGCGCTCGGCAAACAGGGCAGCCATGAGCTCAATTACTCGTCGGACATTGATCCGATCCTGATCTTCGATCCGGCGACCTTGCCCTGCCGCCCGCGCGAGGCGCCCGATGAGGCCGCGGTGCGGATCGGCCGCCGGGTCGTCGAGATCCTCCAGGCCCGCGACGGCGACGGCTATGTGCTTCGCGTCGATCTTCGCCTGCGCCCTTCGCCCGAGGCGACCGCGATCGTGCTGCCGGTCGATGCGGCGATCTCCTATTATGAATCGCTCGCTCTGCCGTGGGAGCGTGCGGCCTTTATCCGCGCCCGCGCGGCAGCAGGCGACACCGCGCTCGGCGAGCGTTTCCTCGAGACGATCCGGCCCTTCATCTGGCGCCGCGCCCTCGATTTCGGCGCGATCGGCGAGATCAGGGGCATTTCGCGCCGCATCCGCGATCATCACGCCCAGGGCCAGGCCTTCGGACCGGGCTTCGATCTCAAGCGCGGGCGCGGCGGCATTCGCGAGATCGAATTCTTCGCCCAGATCCACCAGCTGATTCACGGCGGACGCGACGCGTCAGTGCGTGCCCCAGCCACGCGCGACGCGCTGGGGCGGCTCGCCGAGGCGGGCTGGATCGGCCGCGACGAAGCCGAGGCGATGACCGCCGCCTACATCCTGTTCCGCACGATCGAACACCGTGTGCAGATGGTCGAGGATCGCCAGACCCATCATCTGCCGACAGGCGCCGCGCTCGACGGCGTCGCGCGGCTCCACGGCCTCGAAAATGGCCAGCGTCTGCTCGATCTGCTGCGGCCGCATGTCGAGGCGACCGCGCGCAGCTATGACGCACTCGACCCCGATGACGAGGGAAGCCTGTCGCACGATCCGGCGCATCTCGAGCAGCAACTCGCCGAAGCGGGCTTTGCCGAGCATGAAGCGGCCGCGCGGCGCATCGAGCAATGGCGCGGCGGCAGCTATCCCGCGCTGCGCAGCCCCGCGGCGCGCGAGGCGCTTGAAGCGGTTCTGCCCGCGCTGATCGAGGCGCTCGGCGCCGCGCCCGATCCACAAGGGGCGTTGGTCCGGCTCGACGTGATGCTCGCCAGGCTGCCAAGCGCGATCAACTTCTTCCGCCTGTTAGAGGCGCGGCCGGCGCTCGCGCGGCTGCTTGGCGCGATCCTCAGCCATATGCCGACGCTCGCCGAAGCGCTGGGCCGTCGACCCGAATTGTTCGACGGACTCATCGACGCGACCGCGCTCGATCCGGTCGGGCCGGTCCACGCTCTGATGGCTGAAATGACCGAGCCGGGCGGCGATTATCAGGCGCAGCTCGATCATGTGCGGCGCGTGGTCGGTGAAAAACGGTTCGCGCTCGGCACCCAGATCGTTGCCGGTGTCGGCGATCCCCTCGAGGTATCGGCGGGCTATGCGCGCGTTGCTGAGGCAGCGATCGGCGTGCTCGCCGCAGCCACGGTGGCGGAATTCACCGCGAAATACGGCACCGTGCCCGACAGCGAACTGGTCATCCTCGCCCTTGGACGAATGGGCGGCGGCGCGCTGACTCACGCCTCGGATCTCGATCTCGTCTATCTGTTCACCGGCGATTACAGCGCTGAATCGAACGGCGAAAAGCCCTTGGGCGCAGTGCTTTACTATAACCGCCTCGCACAGCGCGTGAGTGGTGCGCTGTCAGTGGCGACTGCCTCCGGCCCGCTCTACGAGATCGACACGCGCCTCAGACCGTCAGGCACCCAGGGCCCGCTCGTCGTCTCGCTCGACGGCTTCGCTCGCTATCAGCATGAAGACGCCTGGACCTGGGAGCATATGGCGCTCACCCGGGCGCGGCCGGTGTTCGGCTCGGCTCCGGCACGCGAGGCCACCCAGGCGGTGATCGACAGCGTGCTCCGCGGTGAACGGCCCGAGCGCGACGTGGTCGCCGATGCGATCACGATGCGCGCCGAGATGGCCGCGCACAAACCGCCCAGGGGCCCGCTCGACGCCAAGCTTTCGCCCGGCGGCCTCGTCGATCTCGAATTCGCGGTCCACGTGGTACAGCTGACTCACCGCGCCGGTTTCACGCCTCATCTCGGTGCGGCGATCACAGAGCTGGAAGCGCGGGGCTTGGCGCCGCCGGGCCTTTCCGCCGCCCATGATTTCCTTACCCGCCTGCTCGTCACGCTCCGCCTCGTCGCGCCCGATGCGCACCCGCCCGCATCGGCGACACGCGCGCTGATCGCCCGCGCGCTCGGGGTCACCGATTGGGACGCGGTGGTTGCGTCCTTCGCGGCGACCCGGCAGGAGGTTTCGGACTTTTGGGCCATGGTGGCCGAAGGCCGAGGAGACAGGTGATGGCGGCGGCAATCGACGAAGGCGGGAAGCTTCCGGACATTGAGCTGAGCACGCCGAACGGGGGCAGGCTCAACCTGCGGGATTATCTCGGCAAGCCCTTCATCCTCTATTTCTACCCAAAGGACGATACCTCGGGCTGCACCCGCGAGGCGCAGGATTTCAGCCGGCTGCTCGGCGAATTTCGCGCCCAGGGCGCTGAAGTTCTCGGCGTGTCGCGCGATACGCCGATCAAGCATCAGAAGTTCATCGACAAATATGATCTGACCGTGCCGCTCGCGACCGACGACAAGAACGAGGCAATGGATGCGTTCGGCGTCTGGGTGCAGAAATCGCTCTACGGCAAGACCTATATGGGCATCGATCGCTCGACCTACCTGTTCGACGCCCAGGGCAATCTTGTCCGCGTCTGGCGCAAGGTCCGGGTGCCGGGCCATGTGATCGATGTGCTCGAGGCGTTGAAAGAGCTCGGCTGATCGCCGACGGCAAGGAGCTCAGCTGATCCCCGAACCCAGTATCGCCGCAGCCATATGCCGGGTGCTGGAAACGGCTGATCCGGCGGCCAAGGTCCGCGCCGCACGCGAAACCGCGCGGGGCTGGCGCCGGGGCGCGTTCGAACACCGCTTCGACACGGCCATACCCGACCGGCCGGCGCGGCCCGCCGCGCCGGAATTGCTCGCGCCCAGCCGAATGCCGCGGCGCGGCAAGGGTGGGTCGGAGCGCGGCCGGATCGCGCTCCTGCACGCGCTGGCGCATATCGAGTTCGTCGCGATCGACCTCGCCTTTGACATGGCCGGGCGGTTCGGCGGCGAATTCCCGCGCACCTTTGTCGACGACTGGATTTCGGTCGGCGCGGACGAGGCGATGCACTTTGCGTTGCTCGATCGGCGGCTGAAAACGCTCGGCAGCCATTATGGCGCGATGCCGGCACATGACGGCCTGTGGGAATCGGCGATGGCCACCGCGCATGATCCGCTTGCACGGCTCGCGGTCGTGCCGATGGTGCTCGAGGCACGCGGGCTGGATGTAACGCCGGAGACGATCGCACGCTTCACTTCGGCGCGGGATGAAACGAGCGCGCGCATCCTGTCGCGTATCTTCACAGATGAGGTCCGGCATGTCCGCGCCGGCACCAAATGGTTCGAATTTGCCTGTTCCGCCAAGGGATTCGTCGCCGAATCGCACTGGCGATCCCTGGTTTCCACCTATCATCGCGGGCTGATTAAGCCGCCATTCAACGACTCAGCGCGTGACTCAGCCGGTTTGACGCGAGAATATTACGCAGCCCTTGCTGAGGCATGAAAAACTAGGTCAATTGCGACATGTCCGGAGCGGGGAGGGGCTTCGACCCGGACGATTTTGGGGCGGATGCCGGATTTTCCGGCAATCGCGAGATTAATCGTCGGGGTTCAATGAACAAATTTTCGATCGCGTCGAGCGCGCAGATGTTGTCGCGGCTGAAGACGCAATTCACCACCCGGGATTTCATTTTTCACGATGGACGTGATCTTCGCCGTTTCAGCATTGGCGGACGCACCCAGGCTCTGATGGCTGGCGTTGCAGCGGTTACTCTTTGTTTTTCGGCTTATGGCGTCGCCCAGGCGGCGGTTGGCGCGGTTTCGCTCAGCGGTGTTGTCGGGGCGCCCCTCTCGCCCGAAGCCAAGGTCGCGCAGATGCAGGCGAAGGTCGCCGCGATGCAGGCCGATGTCGAAATCATCAAGCAGACGGCGCAAGCCCATGCCACGCGCGTCGAGCAGCGCCAGGCGCTGATCTCCGCAGTCCTTTCCGGCAAGGCCGATCCGCGCAAGCTGTCCATGGTAGCGCCGGTCATCGACGCCGACGCCGACAAGCTCGCCGCCGATGTCGTCGCACCGCTCAAGCAGGTCGAGCGCCGTCAGCTCGGCATGGCCGTGAAGGCCCGTCAGGCTGCCGAGCAGCGTTATGCCGCCGCCGCCGCGCATGTCCGCAGCCTTGGCCTCACGCCCGAGCGCTTCGCGCCGAAGGTCGTTGCGATGGGTGGACCGTTCGAAGCCGCCGACAGCGCTGAGGCTGAGGCCGATCTGCGCGCCGATATGCAGTTTCGCTCGCTGTTCATGACCTGGAAGAAGCTCGATTCGCTCGAGCAGGGCGTGATCGCGATCCCCTCGGCCTTCCCGGTCGAGCATCTCGCCTTCACCAGCAATTACGGCGTCCGCTCAGACCCGTTCCGCGGCACCGCGGCGATGCATGCCGGCGTCGATATCCCCGGTCCGGTCGGCACGCCGATTTACGCCACCGCAGACGGCATCATCGATCGTGCCGAGCGTGCGGGCGGCTATGGCAACATGGTCGAAATCAATCACGGCAAGGGCATCCAGACCCGTTACGGCCATCTCTCCAAGATCCTCGTCGCCCCCTTCACCCGCGTCCATCGCGGCCAGCTGATCGCGCTGATGGGCTCGACTGGCCGCTCGACCGGCCCGCATCTTCATTATGAAGTCCGCATCGACGGCCATGCCGTGAACCCGGTGCCCTTCCTCCAGACCGCCGATTATCTCCTCGCCGTGCAGGATCGCGCGCTGAAGGCGACGCCGGCTGCCGTGGGTGGCCCGGCAGCGGACTGAACTGATGGTCGTCACCCCGGACTTGTTCCGGGGTCCACCGTGCCGCAAATTTCGTAATCGAGGGTCTTGCGGAGCCGTGGATGCCGGAACAAGTCCGGCATGACGGTGAGCTTGGGTGAAAGTGCCGCGACCTGCTGGTTGCCGTCCCCCCCGCAACCTCCTATCTCAGCCCCATGGCAACCGTAACCGCTCCAGAAATCCAGCTCACCGATTCCGCCGCCGCGCGCGTGGCCGCGATTGCCGGCAAGCAGGGTAAGCCGGCGATCCTTCGCCTGTCCGTGGATGGCGGGGGCTGCTCCGGTTTCCAGTATAAATTCGGGTTCGCCGATGCGATCGAGGCCGACGATACCGTCGCTGAGAATGCCGGCGTCACGCTCGTGGTCGATTCGATCAGCCTCGATCTCGTTCGCGGGTCGGCGGTCGATTATGTCGAGGATCTCGGCGGGGCCGCCTTCAAGGTGACCAATCCCAATGCCGCCTCCGGTTGCGGCTGCGGCTCCAGCTTCTCGGTCTGATCCGTCCCTTGAAAATCGTCAGCTACAACGTCAACGGCATCAAGGCGCGCCTGCCGCGCCTGCTGGAATATCTCGCCGAGCAGGCACCCGATGTGGTGTGCCTTCAGGAGCTGAAATCGAGCGACGAGACTTTCCCCGAGGCTGATATCCGCGCCGCCGGCTACGGCGCTGTGTGGCACGGGCAAAAGGGATTCAACGGCGTCGCCGTCCTTGCCAAAGGCGCGGACCCGATCGAGCGACACCGCGGTCTCGCCGGCGATCCCGAGGACGAGCATAGCCGCTATCTCGAGGCCGAGGTGAACGGCGTGGTCATCGCCTCGATCTATCTGCCCAACGGCAATCCGCAGCCCGGCCCCAAATTCGATTATAAGCTCAGATGGATCGAGCGCCTCGCTGATCGCGCTCGGGCGCTGCTCGCCGAGGAGAAGCAGGTGGTCCTGGCGGGCGATTATAACGTCATCCCCAATGACGACGATACTTTCTCGGTCCGCGCGATGGCGGATGACGCGCTGATGCAGCCGGAAAGCCGCGCCGGCTACCGCGCGCTGGTCGCGCAGGGCTGGACCGACGCGCTGCGCACGCGCCATCCCAAGGGCGGCGTCTGGACCTTCTGGGACTATCAGGCCGGCGCATGGCAGCGCGATGCAGGGTTCCGCATCGATCACCTGCTGCTCAGCCCGCTCGCCGCCGACCGCCTCGCTGATGCCGGGGTCGACAAGGACTATCGCGGACGGGAAAAGGCGAGCGACCACGCACCGACCTGGGTGCGGCTGCGCTAAGGGGAACAGGAATGCGGTTTGGGTTGGCTGCGGGGCTCCTGATTGTCGCGGCCCCCGCCTTTGCCGAGGAGCGCAATTATTGCCCGGCGCGGCCCGGGCTCGACACGCCGGCCTGTACGATTGCGCCTGGCCGCGTCTCGGCGGAGACCGGCCTCGCCGACTGGACGCTCGAACAGGATTCGAGCCAGCGCGCCGATACCGTCCTGATCGGCGATACGCTGGTCCGCATTGGCCTCACCGATACGATCGAGGCGCAGATCGGCTGGACGCCCTATGGCCATGTCCGCACCCGCGACAAGATCGGCGGCACAGTCGATAGTGCCGACGCGATCGGCGACGCGATGCTCGGCTTCAAGGTCAACCTTCATCACCCAGATGGCAGCGGGCTTTCGGCCGCCGTCCAGCCCTTTGTCACGCTCCCCATCGGCCGCAGCCCGCTCGGCGCGGGCGATTGGGGTGGGGGCGTGGTCGCGCCGGTGGACTATGCGCTCAACGACACGCTCAGCCTGCAATTCACGCCTGAGGTCGATGCCGCGGTCGATCAGGACGGCAATGGCCGCCACTTCGCCGCCAGCGGCACGATCGGCCTCGGCGTTGCGCTCGGCAAGACGGTGAGCATGACGGTCGAGTTCCAGGCCCTCCGCGACGCCGATCCGTCGGGCAAGACCTGGCAGGCGCTTGAATCCACATCGCTCGCCTGGATGCCGAAAGACGATCTGCAGCTCGATATGGGGGCAGTCGCCGGGCTGAATCGCGACGCGCCGGATGCCGAGCTCTATGTGGGCGTGTCGCGGCGATTCTGACGCGCGTCTGGGCGCGACGCACCGAACATTAGCGCAAATTGCCCGAAATCGGTCAGTCGCGCGACGCGCCACCGAGCAATAGATTCCTTTAAGTCATTGTAATTACGTCAACACAGTGTTTGGCATGACTAATGCAGTAACACAGAGGCGAGCCGAAATGTCCGGCTTCGCTTCACTGCGGAGGAAACAATGTCAAAGCCAATTCTGATGGGCGTCGTAGCTGCGTTCTGTATGGCTGCGGCCAGCCCTGTCATGGCTGCCGCGCCCGATCCCGGCGGCACGCCGAAGGCCGAAAAGCCCGAAGCCGGTGCGGCGTCGGCTACCGGGGATACCGCAAAATATTGCGTGGTCGATACGCTGACCGGCTCGCATGTTCGCACGAAAGTCTGCCACACGCGCAAGGAATGGCTGGCCCAGGGCTTCGACCCGCTGGACAAATAAGCGACGCGTGAGCCGGGGACCTGTGGCGCATCGGCGCCGCAGGTCGCTCGGCCTCAAAGCGTCTTCTGATAGATCTCGTAGGTCTTGTTGATCTTGCTCTTGATCGTCTCGGCGATGGCATTCATCCCCTGATTGTCGTCAAGGACCCAGCCGATTTCGCCGCGCGTCGAGCCATATTTCGCGATTGCGGCGCGGCGGATATATTCGATCATCATGAAGGCCAATTGGCCTGCCATGCGCGATGCCTGCAATTCCTTGAGCACGCCCATCAACGGCACCCGCATCGTCCGCGCCTTGGGTTTGCGCAGCCAGAGCAGCACTTTCGCCCAGCCGAACGGGAGGAGATTGCCGTTCAGCGGCTTGATCACCTCATTGAGATCGGGAAGCGTGATCATGAAGGCGACCGGCCTGCCGTCGAGCTCGGCGATCCGGATCAGATCGTTGAACACGATCGGCTTCAGCTTGACGCCGACATCGACGATCTCCGGCGGGGTCAGCGGCACAAAGCCCCAATTGTCGGCCCAGGCATCATTGAGGATCGCGAGGATGATAGCGGCTTCCTCATCGAACTTCGACTTGTCGACCTCGCGGATCCGGATGCGGGGATTCTTCTCGCCCGATTCAATGATCCGCTTCACGATCGGCGGGAATTCCTGCGTGATATCCAGATCATAGGTATAAAGCGTCTTGGCCGGCGTATAGCCCGCGCCCTCGATCCAGCCGCGATATTCGGCCTTGGCATGGCCCATCATGATCGTCGGCGAATGGTCATAGCCCTGGATCAGCAGGCCGGGTTCTTCCCAGATCGACATGCTGATCGGACCAAGCACGCGCGTCATGCCCTTGTTGCGCAGCCAGCCCTCGGCGGCATTGATCAGCGCCTTGGCGGTGTTCTCGTCCTCGGCATCGAACAGGCCGAACTGGCCGCAGCCCGGGCCGAAACCCTGTTCGGCAGGCATGGTCAGCGCGAGCGTGTCGATATGGGCCGAGATCCGGCCGACCACCCGGTCACCGCGCTCGGCCAGGAACAGCTGTGCTTCAGCATGGCTGAACCAGCCATTCTTTTCGGGCGTGATCAGCCCCAGCGCTTCACCCTTGAGCGGCGGCACCCAATTGGGATCATCCTTGTAGAGCCGGAAGGGCAGGTCGATGAACTTCTTGCGATCGGCCTTGCTGCTGATCGGGCGGATCGAAAGGGGAATTGCGGTTGCCAAGATGATGTCGCCTCGTTCAGGTGCCTGTCCCGGAAGACTGCGCACTCCCGCGTGCACGTCTTCCTGTCAAGCGGGCAGCGGAGGGCACGCCGTCTTCGCTGGTATCGCCACCATGCTGCCACTATGTTCCGGCAATGGACCGGGCAATGAACACCCCCCTAGCTCTCGACCGGCGCGACGCCGCGGCGCAGCCGGAAGCCGTAGCCCCCAAGGTCGTTGGTGCCGCCCGTGTCGGGCGCGTGCCCGATGATCGCGCCATGCTGAAGATAGCTGCCGAGATCACACGCGATCTCCACGCGCCACGACCTTTTGTCTACTGGGCCGACTTCCTCGCCTCGGCGCTGCTCGGTTATGCGGCGCTGGCAGTCGCTATCACCGCCGGTTCCATCGGCTGGGCGATCGCCGCCGGCCTGGTCGCGATCCTCGCGCTCTATCGTGCCGGCAGCTTCACCCACGAGCTGACCCATATGAAGCACAGCTCGCTGCCATGGTTCCGGTTCGGCTGGAACATGTTGGTCGGCATTCCGCTCATGGTGCCCTCCTTCATGTACGAGGGTGTCCATAACCTTCATCACGCACGCACCCGCTACGGCACGATCGAAGATCCCGAATATCTCCCGCTCGCGCTGATGAAGCCCTGGACGGTGCCGCTGTTCGTGCTCACCTCGCTGCTCGCGCCGATCGCGGTGCTCGTCCGGTTCGCCCTGCTGGCGCCGCTCTCAATGGTGTTTCCGGGCGTACGGACCTGGGTCGTCGAACGCTATTCCGGGCTGGCGATCAACCCGAGCTTCCGCCGGCGTCCGCCCGAGGGGGTGTTCAAGGCGATCTGGCACTGGCAGGAGGCGGCGGCGAGCCTGTGGGCAATCACGCTGCTCACCGCCGTGGCGACCGGTATCGTGCCGCTCCGCGCCTTTCTGATCTTCCTTGCGATTGTCTCGGGCGTCGCCATCATCAACCAGATCCGGACGCTCGTCGCGCATCTCTGGGAGAATGAGGGCGAGGCGATGACAGTCACCGCGCAATATCTCGACTCAGTCAACGTGCCGCCGCCGGGCTTGCTGCCTATGCTATGGGCGCCCGTGGGCTTGCGCTATCACGCGCTGCACCACCTCGTTCCGAGCGTGCCCTATCACGCGCTCGGCGAGGCGCATCGCCGACTATTGGCGGCGGTTGACGAGCAATCGCCCTATCACAAGGCGAGCTATCGGGGCCTGCCCGGGCTGGTGCGTCGCCTCGTTCGCAGCACGATGAACCGCGCGGAGGGTTAGGGGCCTGCGTCACACCCGCGTCGCGCGCGAGTCCGCGCCGCGGCCTTCCCGCTTTTCCGACAGAGTCTGGTGGCGCTAATGTGAGAGGATGCGACTGCACTTCTTGTCCCCCTCCCGCTTGCGGGAGGGGTTAGGGGAGGGCCTGTCGCAGGTGCGTGCTTGGGGACAGGCCCTCCCCCAGCCCCTCCCGCAAGCGGGAGGGGAGCATCCTATTCCGCGGGCGGTTGGAAATGTCAGCGTATCTCATGACATTCCCAACACGCGGCAGGCGCGAGTCGCCTCGATTCAAACGCCTCGCCCGTTGGAGTATCGCAGGTTCACGGGACGCCCGAAGCCCGAATGCTCCTTCTCATCGTCGGCTTGAGATTGTTCGTTGCGGCGCAGGCGCGGCCCGCAGCTGCGCCCCGCCAACGCGCCATGATTTCCCTGTTCTTTTCGGAGATTTCCCTGTTCCGAGGGAAGCGAAGGCGCGTGCGAACGTTATAAGATACTGAAAGAAAATACAAAACGTCAGAATTTCCTGGAAGCGCCGCCCAAAAAAAGAAAAAATTTCCCTGTTAATGCCCGATAACAGGGAAATTCCGCAGCTTCGCAGCGCTACTCCTCGGTCCGGATCAGCACCGCTTCGCCGATCAGGAAGAACAGCAGGAACGGCGCCCAGGCAGCGAGGAACGGCGGGTAGGCGCCGAGATTGCCCATCGCCAGCGCGAAATTGTCGGCGACGAAATAGGCAAAGCCAAGCGCCATGCCGATCACGGCGCGGACGAACAGCTTGCCGGATCGGGCAAGGCCGAAGGCGGCGATCGCGCCGAGCAACGGCATCAGCAGCGCGGACAGGGGACCCGAGAGCTTGTGCCACATCGATCCCTCGAGTGCCTTGGTCGGCCGCCCGGCATCCGACAGATCGTGGATCGCTGAACGCAGCGCACCGAAGGAGAGGCCATCGGCATCGACCGTCGCAAGCGTGAACTGGTCGGGGCGCACGCCTCTGGCCACGATGATCGTGCCGAGATTGGTCGTCTTGCCGCTCGCCACGTCGAACCGGGTCGTAGTCGGGCCGATCTTCCACCCGTCGCCGGCGCGCACGCCGTTCGGCGCGTGGATGATGCCGACCAGGCTGCCGCCGGTGCGATCGTAAAGGGTCACGTCGCTCAGTTTCGCCGCGTCGCCGCGGCCCCTGATCTGGTCGACCTCGACCAGATCGTCGCCGTCACGGACCCATACATTCGATCGGTCACCGCGATCGATCGGCACAGGTGCATAATCGGCATTCTTCCACTGGGTGAGCGTCGCGCTCGCGCGCGAGACGATCCGGTCGTTGAAGGCGAACGAGACGACCGCGACTCCCATGCTCGCCAGGATCAGCGGCGCCAGCACCTGGTGCGCCGACAGCCCCGATGCCTTCAACGCGACGATCTCGCTGTTCTGGTTCATCGTCGTCAGCGTGATGATCGTGCCGAGCAACACCGAGAAGGGGAGAAAGCGCGCTACGATCTCGGGAAGGCGCAGGCTGAGATAATGCATGATTTCGGGCGTGCCGTTCCCGGGATGCGCGACGATGTTGCCTGTTTCGCTTAGCAGATCGAGGAACTGGAGCACAAAGACCAAAGCCGCGAGCACCGCGAAGGTCCGCACCAGGAACATGCGCGCCATATAGAGCGACACGGTGCGCGATGGGAAAAGCTGGAGCGCGATCATGTGGTCGCGGCTTCCGTCTTGCGGCGGCCCGGAAGCCAGCGGCCCACCGCCTTGCCCGCCTTGGAGAAGACACGCTCGAGTGCGCCGATCGGTTGCCCGCCGGGAACATAGGCGATCGTGTGGAACATCCAGAACACCAAAGCCGCGAAGATCAGGAAGGGTACCCAAAGCGCGAAGAACGGGTCGATCTTGCCGAGCGCGCCCACCCCCTGGGCATATTGGTTCACCTTGAAATAGGTGACGATCATGACGATCGACAGGAACACGCCGAGCGCCGACGTCGATCGCTTGGGCGGCACGCCGAGCGCCAGCGCGAGCAGCGGGAGCAGGAACATCGCGGCGACCTGGGTCAGGCGAAAGTGCAAGGCGGCCCGGCTCGAATCGCGATCGAGTTCGGAGGCATTGCGGTCGCCGCCGATCTGCGCGAGCTTCGGCAGCGTGAGTTCGAGACGACCGGTGGGCTGCCGGAAATTCTCCAGCTTGGGGAGGTTGATCGGCAGGTCGTTCAGCGTGAAGCGCAGCACACGCGGCGTCGCGACCCCGGGCTCGTTGCGCACCAGGATGCCGTTGGTCAGGCGGAAGATGATCACATCGGGGTTGTCGGTCGCGAGGAATTTGCCGCTATCCGCGGTCACCGCGAAGGACCCGCCCTTGTCGTCGGCGGTGTGGACGAAAATGCCCGAAAGCTTGCGCCCCTCGTCATGGCTTTCCTCGATCCGGATCGTCCTTTTCGCCCCGAACTGGGTGAACTCGCCGACCTTGATCGAAGCGCCGAGCGCCCCGGTCCGCAGCTCGAAGCGCAGCTTCTCGTAATTGTAGCGCGCATCGGGCTGGATATAGCCGACGATCAGCAGGTTCACGATCGCAAGGCCGATCGCGTACATATAAGGCACCCGCAATAGCCTGGTATAGCTCACCCCCACCGCACGCATCACGTCGAGCTCCGAGCTCGTGGCGAGCCTGCGAAACGCCAGCAGCACCCCGAGCATCAGGCCGACCGGAATGCCGAGACCGAGATATTCGGGCAGCAGGTTCGCGAGCATCCGCCAGACGACGCTGACCGGTCCGCCTTCGGTCGCGACGAAATCGAACAGCCGCAGCATGCGATCGAGCACCAGCAGCATCGCGAAGATGACCAGCGTGGAAAACAGCGGCACCACGATCAGTCGGGCCATGTAGCGGTCGATTGACTTCATGGTGCGGGCGACGTCGGCCTTTGCGTGAGGGGCTTATCAAACTGCCCGGTCGGGGGGCTATATCGGGGCTGGGCCACGACGTCAGCTAGGAAATCACTCAGCGGCGATGCGGTCGGTCGGGGTTGCGCGCGGCGCCGCCATCGCATCGCCGATCGCACGCGCGAGCGCGGTGATCGTGAAGGGCTTGCGCAGCACATGATGGCCGCCGAACTCAGCCTCACCCCCGGCCTCGCCGGCATAGCCCGTGACATAGAGCACCGCGACATGGCCGTGCGTCCGGGCTATCTCGGCGATCATTTCCGGGCCGGTCTGCCCCGGCATCAGCACGTCGGAGACGATCAGGTCGACGCCCTCCATGGCGTCGAGCAGGGCCAGCGCGGCGCGCGGATCGCTGCAGGCGAGCGGACGGTGCCCGAGCTCGGACAGCGCGCCCATCGTCGCTGCGAGCACGCGCGGATCGTCCTCGACGACGAGGATATCGAGGGCTTCCGATCTGGCGGGCATTGCCTCGGCTTGTCGGGGCGCGGGTTTCGCGGCCGCGCCGGCATAGCGGGGCAGATACAGGGTCACGGTCGTGCCCTCGTCCGGTGCGGAGACGATGCCGATCTCACCGTCCGCCTGGCGGACAAAGGCAAAGATCTGGCTGAGCCCGAGCCCGGTTCCTGTGCCGACCGGCTTGGTCGTGAAGAAAGGCTCGAAGACGCGTTCGAGCACATCGGGCGTCATGCCGCAGCCGGTATCGGTCACCGCGATCGTGACATACTCGCCGGCGGGGCAGGTGCCGACCTCCTCCGCCGCGAGGGTTGTGCCCGCGGTGATGATGGTCAGCGAACCACGCCCGTCCATCGCGTCGCGGGCATTGACGGCGAGGTTCAGGACGACATTCTCGAGCTGATAGCGGTCGGCCCGTATCCGCCAGCCGGTGGCAGCATCCTGCGCGACAACGGTGATCGCGTCGCCGAGCGTGCGGTCGAGCAGGTCGGACATGCCCGTCACCAATGCGCCGGGGTCGAGCGCTTCGAGCTTGAGCGCTTCCTCGCGCGAAAAGGCGAGCAGGCGCCGGGTGAGCGCCGCGGCGCGGTTGGCGCCCTCGGTTGCATTGTCGATATGACGGGTCGCCTGTTCGATATCGCCGACATTGCGCCGCGCCAGTTCCAGTCCGCCAAGAACGACGGCGAGCATATTGTTGAAATCATGCGCAATGCCGCCGGTAAGCTGGCCGATTGCCTCCATTTTCTGGACCTGGCGCAGCCGCGCCTCCTTGTCGATCAGCTCTGCCGTCGCCCGTGCCACGGCCGCCTCCAGCTCCTCTGACCGCAGACGCTCCGCCTCGGTTTCGGCATTGGCGATGGAGCGCTCGCCATATGCCTGCACCGTCAGCCAGCCGAGCGCGATTGCACCGAGCACGATCAGCAGACCGAAGCCTGCCAGGATCTTGGCGACGTTGGTGGACCGTTCAACCGATCGCATTGCTTCACTGATGCGCTCTTCGAGCAATGCGCGCTCACCCGCGTTGATCTCGTCGAGCAGCCTGTCGATCCGCCCAAGCGAGGGAGATTGGCGCGCCTGGTAATAGAGCGCCAGCGCCTGGTCGTTCTTCTTGTAAATGGTGCTGAGCGCGATCACCGAGAGTTCCTTGCCGCGCGCGTCGACGGTCTGGCGGAGCGCGTCGATCAGCTTCTGCTGATGGGCGTCGGTGACGACGTCGAGTCGGTCGATCTGCTGGCCGGCGATTTGCCACTCCTCGGAGAAGCGGCGGCCGAGCGTCTTGTCGCCGCTGATCACGAAGCGGCCGAGCGATGCTTCGGATTGCGCGATCGTGCCCGAGAGCGATCGCACGAGAATCATCACCTCATAGCTATGGGCTTGCTGCTTCAGCGCCTCGTCGCGCTGCCGGCTTGCGCTGTCGAGGGTCAGCACCAGGGCGGCCAGCACCAACGCGCCCAGCAACGCCACCACGACCAGCATGATGGTGCGCCAGGCGTTTCCACGCCCGCGGGGAGCCGTAAGGTCGCCGTCGTTACCGCTCATCGCGGGCCTTCTAGCCGGAAGCGCCGTTGGTGAGAACCCGCGCTGATGCAGTCTAGCCGATCGCGCCGGTCGCCTGGCCCGCGGCCCGGAACATCGCAATGATCGTCTCGATCTGCTCGGAGGTGTGCTCGGCGCAAACCGAGCAGCGCAGCAGATAGGTGCCGGCCGGGGTCGCGGGTGGACGCGCCATGTTCACATAGAGCCCGCCTTCGAGCAGCGCCTGCCACATCGCGACCGCCTGGGTCTGGTCCTCGAGGATCACCGCGACGATCGCCGATTCCGGCGTCTTGGTGCCAAGCGTGAAGCCCATCTCGGTCAGGCCGCCATGCAGCCGCTTGCTGTTCTCCCACAGATGCGCGCGCTTGTTGTGCGCGTACATCAGCTTGCGGATCGAGGTCGCGGCGGTCGCGACAACCGACGGCGGCAGCGAGGCGGTGAAGATATAGGGCCGCGAAACGAAGCGCATGATCTCGAACTTCGGGTGGTTCGAAACGCAGAAGCCGCCCACCGTGCCGACCGACTTGGAGAAGGTGCCGACCACGAAATCGACCTGATCCTCGAGCCCCTGATCCTCATAGACGCCGCGGCCATGCTCGCCGAAAAAGCCCATGCTATGCGCCTCATCGACCAGCACCATCGCGCCGTGCTTCTTCGCGACCACGACCATTTCCTTGAGCGGGGCGATATCACCCATCATCGAATAGACGCCTTCGAGTACGACCAGCTTGCCCGGCTCCGGCGGCAGGCGGCCAAGCCGCTTGTCGAGGTCGTCGACTGAATTGTGGCGGAAGCGAACTACCTCGGCATTGCCCATCGAGCAGCCGTCATAGATCGAGGCATGGCTGTCGGCGTCGAGGATGATATACTCGCCCTTGCCGGCAAGCGCCGAGATCATGCCGAGATTGGCCTGATATCCCGTCGAAAAGACGATCGCGCCCTTGGTGCCGTAGAATTCGCGCAACGCCGCCTCGACATCAGCATGGTCGCGGAAGGTGCCGTTGAACACCCGGCTGCCGTTGGTGCCCGATCCATATTGGTCGAGCGCATCCTTGCCGGCCTGGATGACGTCGGGATCGAACGTCATGCCCATATAATTATAGGTGCCGAGCAGGATCGTCTCCTTGCCCTTGATCACGGCGACGGTCGGCGATTTCACCTCGTCCATCACGATCGCGAAGGGATCGCGCACGCCGGTATCGAGGAGCGCCTGGCGCTCGGCGATCAGCGCATCATATTTGGTGAACAGGTCGCGTTCCGGCGCGATCACGGGCGGATCGATCGGCGGCGCGTCTGCGGTCTGGGCGGAATCGGTCATCGGGTCAGCCCTTCAGCTTCATCACCGCGTCGACAAGCTGGCCGACAGTCTCGATCTCGGCCTGCATGTTCATCGTGATGATGATCTCGAACTCGTCCTCGATCGCGGCGACGAAATCCATCACCGTCAGGCTGTCCCATTCGAGATCGCCCTGGAAGGTGGTCGCATCGGAGAGCGATACGCCCTTCTTGTTGAAGGGCTCGATCAGGCCGGTGACGGTGTCGAATACCTGGGTGCGGTCGGTCAAGGCGTGTCCTTCGAAATTGGATGTGCCGCCCTGCCAAGCAAATGCGGCGGCTTTCTGACGATGTTATAGCAGTCCGTTGGCACGATACCATGAGGCCGTCGCTGCAAGGCCATGTGGGGTCGGCACTTCGGCTTTCCACAAAGCGGAATCGGGCCGTTTTGCCGGATCGACCGTCCAATCCGGATGGCTGAGATAACCTACCCGATCCGCGGTGAGCTTGGCCTTGGAGCCGCGAAGCAGGCGATCGCCCTTCGCCGCCAGCGACAGGATAGCCTTGGGCAAAGGGAGCGGCAACACGCGCCGGCCGACGGCCGCGCCGATCGCATGGGCGAAGGCAACATGCGTCCAGCCGCCTTCGGCGCCGTCATCAGCCTCCAGGATGAGGCGGCCGGGGTCGTTCGTCGCCAGTGCGAGCAACAGCCGGGCGAGATCGGTGACATCGATCACTGACATCTTCCCGGGCGGCGGCAACAGCGCGAGGCCGAATTTGGCGATGCGGAACATGTCGCGCATCTCCATGTCGCCGGGGCCGTAGATCGCGGTCGGGCGGACGATCGTCCAGTCGAGGTTCGAGGCCTGGACGACCTGCTCGGCGCCAGCCTTCGACCAGCCATAGTCCGATATGCCCGGCTCGCGCGCCGTGAGCGACGAGACATGGATGAAGCGCCGGACACCTGTGCCTTTGGCGGCATCAACTACTGCCTCAGTCCCGGCGATATTGCCCTCGGCAAAACCGGCGCGATCGGGCGCGTTCACGACGCCCGCGACATGGATCACCGCATCGGCACCGCGGATCAGACTGGTCAGCGCGATCGGCGTATCGAGCGCGCCCGACACCCAGGTGACGCGCGGCATGTCGGGCTGGGGACGGCGGGTGAGGGCGCGGACCTCATGGCCCTCCCGCACCGCCAGCTCGATCAGCGTGCGGCCGACAAAGCCGGTGCCGCCAGTGACCGCGAGGAGGCTCACAACAGCGCCATATGGCTGCGATGGACCAACGCGGCGCGCGGCGCATAGCCGAGGATCGTCGCGAGCTCGTTGCTGCGACGGCCGATGATCTTGGCGGCGTCGGCGGCATCATATTCGGCCAGGCCGCGTGCGACCGGCTTGCTGTCGGGACCACAGATCGCGACCAGATCGCCACGCTTGAACTTGCCCTCGATCCGCACCGCGCCGGCCGCCAACAGGCTCTTGCCGCTGAGCAACGCCCTGGTTGCGCCGGCATCGATATGGACTTCGCCCTTTGCGGTGAGGCCACCCGCCAGCCAGGCTTTCCGAGCCGTCGCGGTCTTCTCGGCGGCGAACACAGTTCCGCGTCCGCTGTCGCTATAAGCGGCGAGGGGATTGAGGACGTGTCCGGAAACGATCGCGAGATGGGCGCCCGCCGCCGTCGCGATCCGCGCCGCGGCGATCTTGGAGACCATGCCGCCTGAACCCATGCCAGAGCCTGAACCGCCATCGGCCATCGCCTCGATCTTCGCGTCGATGCGGCCAACGCGGGGGATCAGTGTCGCGCCGGGGTTGGTGGTGGGATTGGCGTCGTACAGGCCGTCAACGTCCGAGAGCAGGATCACGCCCTGCGCACCAGCCGCCTGCGCGACGCGGGCGGCGAGGCGGTCATTGTCGCCGAAGCGGATTTCCTCGGTCGCGACGCTGTCATTCTCGTTGATGATCGGCACGACGCCGAGCGCGAGCAGCCGGCTGAGCGTGGCGGCTGCGTTGAGATAACGGCGGCGGTCCTCGAGATCGTCGAGCGTGACGAGGATCTGTGCCGCGGTGAGGCCCTCGGCACCGAGCAGCTCAGCCCAGACCTGGCTCAGCGCGATCTGCCCGGTCGCGGCGGCGGCTTGCGCATCTTCAAGGCTGGCGCGGCCTCCCTTGGGCAGATTCAGGCGCCGGGCACCGAGCGCGATCGCGCCCGAGGAGACGACCGCGATCTTCTGGCCAGCTTTCGCCCGCGCCGCGATATCGGCGACGAGGCTGGTCAGCCACTCACGCCGCACGGTACCGTCCGCTGCGACGAGCAGCGCGGAACCGACCTTGACGATCAGGCGCGGACAGGCGGAGGGGGAGAACATCAGCTTAGAGCGGCGACCATTCGATGGGATCCTCTGCGCCATCGTCCCGCACCGGCTTTGCTTCGCCGGGGCCGATCGCGTCGATCAGCCGGTCTAACACCGCCTCGATACCCTCGCCACCGGCACCCGAAAGCGGCATCACCTCGGCCTTGCTGGCGCGCTTGAGCTTGGTGACGAGCTTCTTCACCGCGTCCGGCTCAAGCGCATCGATCTTGTTGAGGCCAATCACTTGAGGTTTCTCGATCAGGCCCGCGCCATAGGCATCAAGCTCGCCCAGCACGATCCGGTAATCAGCAACAGGGTTTTCGCTGGTTGCATCGACGAGATGCAGCAGCACCTTGCAGCGCTCGATATGGCCGAGAAAGCGATCGCCGATCCCGGCGCCGTCGGCCGCACCCTCGATCAGGCCCGGAATGTCGGCGACGACGAATTCGCGATTGTGGCGGCTTACCACGCCGAGCTGCGGGCGCACGGTGGTGAAGGGATAGGCGCCGACCTTCGCCTTGGCGTTGGTGACTGCGTTGATGAAGGTCGATTTGCCGGCATTGGGCAGGCCGACCAGCCCCGCATCAGCGAGCAGCTTGAGCCGCAGCCAGACCCAGGCTTCCTGAAAGGGCCAGCCATCGCCATGCTGGCGTGGCGTGCGGTTTGTCGAAGTCTTGTAGCTGGCATTGCCGCGCCCGCCATCGCCGCCGCGCAGGAACACCTCGCGCTGGCCGGCGACGGTGAAGTCGGCAAGCACCTCCTCCTTGTCCTCGGAGAGGACCTGGGTGCCGACCGGTACCTTGATCACCAGATCCTCGCCGCCAGCGCCGGTCATGTTCGAGCCGGCACCGCCGGCACCGCGAGGGGCTCGGAAATGCTGGGTGTAGCGAAAGTCGATCAGCGTATTGAGGCCGGCGACGGCCTCGAAGATGATGTCGCCACCCTTGCCGCCATTGCCGCCATTCGGGCCGCCATATTCGATGAACTTCTCACGCCGGAAGCTGACGGCGCCGGGGCCGCCTGCGCCCGATCGGACGTAGATCTTTGCTTGGTCGAGAAAATGCATGAACCGCCATATAGACAATTGGCGCGCCACGTCACCCCGCAGCGATGCCGAGCGGCGATTCGGGCCAGATTGACGCGGGCCCTTCCGCTGTTGTCCGCTGTTATTCGCGCGAATTTTTTCTGCCGCTGTTATCTTGGATTTTGGAGTTGAATTTCGTCTTCATTTTCAGATGGATAAGTCAATTTTTCTGTTCCTGAATAACAGCGGTGAAAGTTGGAAATAACAGCGGAGGAACAACGCTGTTCTCCGCCGGAACAGCGGTGGGAACAGGGGGCGATGGTTCCAGTCATGAGAAAGAGCGCGGTGGGCGATATCGGTGCCCATTCCGCGCCGTGCTGCAACGATCCGTGCGGAATTTGAATCAACCGCCAAGCGTTTGCGTATTTTGCGCCAAATCTAGGCGGGATAGAGATCTAGGATTTCCCAAAGGGATTAATGTTTGCTCCATGAGATTCCGTGTTGATACAAAGGGGATTGAAGCAGTCCGCACTAACCAGCGCCTATGCGCCTCATTAATCGCATCTAAAATTTAGCAATTT
>Ga0307508_10001820_pt1 | contig 23580 bp, 23 predicted proteins | sample 9_EM_MG_FD_203089 | JGI IMG/M metagenome (GOLD analysis project Ga0307508, IMG submission 203089) | Populus trichocarpa ectomycorrhiza microbial communities from riparian zone in the Pacific Northwest, United States - 9_EM | ecosystem: Host-associated > Plants > Roots > Unclassified | place... | reverse complement strand
CATATGTGTGCATACGAAAAGGGTAGCCATCAATAAACATGCCGTGCAATGCGGGTGGCTTGCGGTGCTTTAATTCTTCCCGTGGATTTACGGACGAGTAACCTATTTTATGATCAGGTTCACTGGCACTTTCAACGGAAACCTCCAACGATCACCCTCACCACACGATATCATCCCATGTCCGCCAGCAAGCTCACTCTCAACTTCCTTGCAGATGAACGCAATGCCCATTCAGTCCCGAATACTCCGTCACCCCCACCCGATGGCGCTCATATTCACACTGAGTTGAGCACCACTACTCGCGATGTGCCCCACCCGCTGGCTATCGACCTCCCCCAACGGCCGCTACAAGCCCATATCCATAACCAACCCCTGCTTCAAAGCAGGAACATCACACCAGGCTTCGGACTCGGCCCCCCAAGCTCAAATGTACAAGACAATGATGAGAGTCGCGTTGCCGATATCTCCTCATCTCCCAGCGTCGTGTGTACATTGTCACACTTTATTCTTCTGCACGTCTAATCCCATTGTGAAAACAGCTGAGGCAATTGCTGGATGCATCGGCAAATATTGCTCTTTCGGCTGTTCTGTCCTCCGACGCCACTGATGCGGGTGTATCTCTCCAAGTTGTAGGTGGCCATGGGCCTGTTCAAGGTAGGCTGTTCTTCTTTCTTTTTTTAATGCAGAGATACAATCAATATTAAAATATATCTTCCGAAACAGAAAACCTTCCCAGCCCTGTGACCGCTGTAGCGAACGGCGCCGGATTCCATTTTGCGTCGACCATCGGGACCGGTGAGTATTCGATGTCAATGCATGTCAAATTAAATTAAAAATACCTCAAATAGTGCTCTTCCTCCTCACCGTGGCAATGATCGTCGCTATTCGCGTCTTGGCGTTTGCTGAACATTACATGTACAGTAGTTGCCACCCCTGTTTCTGCTTGTTCACCTGCTTATTTCGCGTTTTTATCCTGGTACAATTAAATGTTCCTTACAAAACCGGCTTCATTTTCTGAGTTTCTACTTTGATTTGAACGTTTTTCTTCCGCCCAAAGTTGCTTTCAGTGAGCTCGGCTCCCCGCACCCTTGTTACGCCGCTTTATGTCCATGTATTAGAGTGTCTAAGTCCCGTGTTTGATTTTGGCCTAGACCTTTGTTGATGACTGTTGCTCGTTACGCAATGATTTGCAAGTGTTTCTGGATTTGGAAATTTCCGAAAAGGGGATGGTGAGGACTTCTGGCTTGTGTTGACAATGAAAAAAAGTGGGAAAGCATGACATTCGGGCATTAGCGAACAATTTGAGACATCACTAGTTAAGGCCTTGGCCCACGAGGACCTCTGGTCGATTTCTAACTCACCATTAGAGCGATTACAGCAAGTTTCCGTCGACCTTGTGGTTTCGGTGCCTGAGGCCGCAATGATGAATCGACGGGCAAAGAGATTCGGGCTTCTTCAACACGTCCACCTGCAGTGAAGCACCACGTTTGGGAGGATTTAATCGACCGACTCATCCAAAGGGCTTTGCATCCACAGTGGAAGGTAAAGTGCGGCTTGCATTCAGGTAGCTTCAGTCGTCAGAGCAGGCACAAGAGTCTCTCATATCTTCATACCTGTCTCCACAGCAATCATGATCCTGTTATTTAGGGCGACGGATGTCAATTGCGTCAGCACCGCAAGGGGTTGGGGGTTGTAGCAATACTGTTGACTCACATCGCCAATGTCACCAACGCACCAGATGTCGTTGGTCACATGTCTCCGTGTTTAGTTTGTTTGTCCTTTCAAAATGAAGTTTTGCACAATCAGTATCGCGTAAACAGCTCGAAAGCCAACATTCTTTCGACAATCAAGTGTGGGAAGACAACCCGGAATAGCTCTCATGCTTCTAACTGTTCGAACGATACTCACATTCCACGTCCCGCCATGGATCACGACGAACAGTGAGCTAAAACATATCGGCGACAATCATCCGGTCACAGCTAGTCTGGGCTGTTTGTTGTAAATACTCCGGCAGGTTGGGGCTATCCCTACAAGTCGCAATGCATCGACCCGTTGTTACAGGGATATGTGGGTGTTGATGCATTGAACAAATAAGATGCATGAATTGGTGCAAATGGGCAAAGAATCCTGCGAAGATAGAGTGAACACCGATCCACGTCCACGCAGAGGCGCCAGACGCTAAACCCAGAGAATGGAGCCGAGGTGTTAGTAAGATCAAATGTTGCATCAGAATATTGTGGGCAAGAGCGCAGGAGACAGCAAGTTTAAGGAGCAAGGGGGCAATTCTGCGGATTGATGTATTTGGTCATTGCATAAAATCTGTTCTGTGGGGTATTGAGAGAGGAAATGAATATAATGCTGTCCGCACGACGATGCGTTGGTATGGGAGGCGCAAGAAGAACGAAGGCAGATGGATACAGAGTCGACGATCTAAGCAATTGTATTCAAGGACTTTGCGTCTGCATAGGAGGAGAAAACGGCGGCCATGTCGTAGTGCGTCGAACGGAGCGAGAACAGCTGGGGAGGGCTAGAATATCTATCCACTAGATAAGAGCCATATATTTGCGGTCTTGTGAGTAGAATGCATCGCCTCATTCAAGGCAATATCGGCGAAACGAATGAACTGTTCAGAGAGTGGGCATGAAGGAGAGAGGCCCGTACCGTGCCAGGACGATGCGAGGCACAAATAAGCAGCGTGGAGAGGCCAGCAAGCAGACATACCAGTGGTGTGTTGGCGGCGGGACGGGTGACCTTTGAAAGAGATGTTCTGGATCATTTGGAGCATCACTTGCGTATCTCCGGTTGGTCACAGTGTATTGGTGGCTCATAGCCGCATCGAGGACATTGGGTAATACCACAAAAGCGAATATGATCGCGGATGTTGTGGGGCACATTGTCGAAGACAGGTGGAGGTGGGAACGAGCGCCGAGGAAGAAATCGCAGGTTGCCGCCGCGCATTTCAAATCTTCCCACGGTTCTTCCACCGCCTTGTGACCGCCTCCCGTCAGACGTGGGGTCGACAGCGCATAGCCTTGTTGTGAAGTTGAGACAGATCCGTTTGCCATTCGTACTTACTCTTGTCACCGCATTCCATCGTGACGATCTCACTCTCAAACCTCTTTCTTACGTCCACACTGTCCCGCACTTGGTGAAATCGGACGGTTTTGCTGTAGAATGCAGCGGGATGGCATCAGTTATCATGTCCAGTCCACGAATTGCGTCTCGCCCAGGCCTCTCTGTTGCTTCATCCGATCTGCCCCTCTTATCGGGAGTTTTGCGCACTCTGGCGTACGGGGCTCTGGTGATTAGGCAGTGAAGACGCTGGCAGCCGTAGGGCCAGAAATACAGTAATTGGGACTGTGGCCAATTGGATATACAAAAGCAGCGCGTGCTTGCGGGATTGCATCCGCGGCCCCCGATCTCACGATCTCGAGCTGTGTTTGAGCCTTCTGAGGATTCACTGATGCGGTTGGCTGGCGCAATACCACACACAACAAAGTATCTGCCACCGACTCCTATTCGCGCAGCCCCATTTCGTTGCCAACCTTTGCCTTTCTCTGTTTTCCAGCCTTCCCGAACCACCCCTCAATTTCAAGGCTCTGCTTTCATGTCTTCTCTATGAATGGTCATCGGCAAGTTTCACCTGTGTGCGAACCAGCAATATTACCTATATGTTACGTTGTCATGCTACGACTTAGTACACCTAATACAAGTCTGCTCTTGCTCCCAACATCGAACGATATTCAGCCGCCCAAGCGTCGTGCTTGCTTTTTTCGACGGGCTTGCGGATCGTTCTGGTCCGCACCTTCGACCCCAGTATATTTCACTCGACGGACAAAAGTGTCCACCAGATGCTGCCATGCCACTCCTCGGTTCAAGAATTAATCATGAGATTATGGCACCTGTGGCTGACCAGGGTGCTTCGGCACCATAGGCACACGCAATTAGAATCGGACATCCAGAATACGACAACCTCCTCACCTTCCGCTCCACTAATGTATACACACATGTGGCATTCAGTCCTCGATCTTTGAATTTGCCAGACATTGCGCAGGCAAAACTTGCGTCGATTCCAAACGTACAAAGCAAAGAAGTGAAACACGGAGGCACATGGCTATGTCTATGCAGCAGCTCGCCAGAGCCGCTAACGTTTTTATGGAGGGGTGACATGACGTGTGACCAAACAAACTTGGGCAGAGAAGGGAATCCAGCAGTGGTAAAACAAATACACGAAACCTGGGTAAAAGTAGCAACAAAAATCGAGCTGGCTGTCGCAAGGCCCCGAGCCTGACAATGGAAACAATATTCTCTTTAGCGGACAAAAACATTGGTGTCTGTGCTGATTCGAGAACAGTGTTTTTCATGGCCTTACGAAAACTCCGACGGCGATGATGATTGCTATCGTGAGGAGAAGTACTATTGGGCCAACGTGAGCGTAAATGATGCTTATTAGCATCGAATTCTTCATACCGTATTTGACCATTGGTATAGCCTCATTTCGTGGACGATTTGCGGCGACGGTTGCGGTTGCGGGTAAGGGCAAGTTTCCTGTGCATGGATATTTATTAGCAACATCATAGTGGAATTTTAGCTTTGGAAGCGGCGGACTATTTCCGATTGGTTGAGACGACACAAAGCCAGGGTTACTTGTGCCGGGGGGAGCGACAGGGGACAGAGCGGCATTGGCTATTGCCTGTAGAAGTTGCGTTCCCTGCTGTTGGAATATGATTGAAAGAGCGGAGAAACAGGAAAGTGCGAAGCACCCACAGGGTTGGATCCGCTCGCACGAGCCTCCTCGTTGTAAATGGGACTTTCAACGGTCGCGTTGCCAGAGGTATGGTTTACACTTCGTGCTGGAGGGTAGCAGTGGATGTGGGCTGGTGCAGGTTGTTGTGGGAGGTCGAAGGCCAATGTGGGGGGTGGGGATAAAAATTCGGGAGGCTTCGTCGGCTCCCGGGTGTGTCGCGCAACACCGTCGCTATTTACATTTATATGAGATGGAATGTTGGGGGCGTTTCCTTCGTTTTTGGCCAGGATGAAGGAAAACTCGTTCATTGACATGCGAGCACGGTCTGTTGGGGAGGGGGTGATGCTGGGCCCCCATGGTCACGACCTTGCGAGGCCTTAAAAAGGTATGGGAGCGAGAAGCACAGCCACGCGCGGCGCCGTTGACGCTGACCTCAATTTGGAGTCTCAGAGAAAATCCAAAAGTTGCGCACGCACTTGCAACGAGGCAGCGCCCAGAGGAATCTATATGAATGTGAGGGTGAGATATTGAGATAGGAAATTTATTGGATTGGATTTACCATCCAAATACAAAGATTAGATGGTTGCGATGCAACTGCCAAAACGAGTCCATCCAAGGTGTGAGCCATAATTTGGTAGAACGTGGTTTTGGTCTAGAAAGGCGCCGAGTTACGTTGGAGGAAAATGAGTACTAAGTAAGTCGGACATTCGTTTGTATCCCGAAAAGCTCTTCGATGCATAGCGTCTTAAGGGGCCTATATTTCACACATGATCCTGTGCGCGGGAAACGTGACTTCTGGATATTTCATTGGAATCTGGCTGTGCGATGACGGCATTTTCGAGTGGCTGTGGATGGTCGATCTTATACTCAATATCGAAAACGAGAGCACAAAGCCAACTGAGAAAGAGCGCGCGGTCCAAGGTGATCGGCGCGTTTGGGGAAGAAAGGCGTTGATCCGCACGAGTCGCACCACCACGAGTTATTGTTACAAACCAACATCGAAGAGTGAACGTGGATCGATCCCCAATAATTGTCAGCAGGGAGATAGGTAGCCGCAGTGTTTCTCTTTTCGAATAAAGGAACAGCCGGCCAGCCCGAGTAGCAGCGTGTATCAGCTTGCGAACAGGAAAGGGGGGGTTATCGTTACAAATTAAACCAACATCGAAGGCTAAACGTGGATCGATCCCCAATAATATTGTCAGCAGGTAAATATGGATATGCAGCCGCAGTGTTTCTCTTTTTGAATAAAATGAACAGCCCGGTCAGTCCGAGTAGCAGCGTGTATCAGCTTTGCGAACAGGAAAGGAGAAAGAAGTAAGAAGACACCGATCTATGCCCTTTGCCAACAAAGAAGCTGTTTTATTGGGCCGATATATAGCTGGACCTTTGACACCCGTACCGTTGATCATAACTTTACTAGGATGCCGATCGATCCCTGCATATGGAACTAGCCGGCTGGGATGATCAGGGGCACGGCATGGCACAGTGCACGGCGAGCCAACGTAGACGCTCAACGCTACAATCCCCCCGCAAACTGCGATACCAGAGGGTTAGAATAGAGGTGAGCGTCCGGAGATGCCGGTGTACTGCACGTTGCCTTCCGTCCCTTAACCTCTGTGTGAGTTTATACATATGTGACAGCGCCCACAATACAAACTCCAATGGCGGCTCAATGCGGTATCGGTGCCGCGGCCGGTATTTTCTTCAAAGGGCTGGCTATAGGATTTATCCTCATGCGCGCGGGGAAGAATTACCAACTTGTTTGTGCAAGTGTTGTGCACAGCCCGGAGGAATCGAGCTACAGGAATACAGGAAAATCAGGATCAGGGTATGGGTATAGAACTTGGCGGCGTTTTTTATTTTCCCCGTTTATTGTGCTTAATGAATGTGAGAGAGAGTTTGTAAATGTAATTTTTGATATAAGACCACATGGGCATGAGTCGGTCACTCGGTCCGGAAACTAAAAAAGGGTTCCAGATGCCCAGTATATGGATATGCAAGCGCGAGCAAAAAAGCTAGCTGCTTTCTTTCGCTTACCAATTTCGTCGACTTCACAACCATATGAAGACTCGCTCGGCGACAGGACAGACAAGAAACTGGTTAGGTTTTATGGCTGGCTGTGGGCGCTTCCAAGGTAGTAGTAGCTACCAAGTATTAGTCTACGTTTCGCTTCTCGCTTGCTGTTGTTACGATACGAAGCCAGACTCTTCTAGTTCCATTTATTGCTAATCATATCCGACACAGATGAGGTAAACGGTGGACACCGTGGCCAGCGCTGCTCTGTCGGCTGCTGTATCCCCCGATGCCAGCATGGGTGGTGCCGTGTCTCTTCAAATTTCGCGCAACAATGAGCCGGTTGCAGATGGTACGCACCTGTCATCCCGTATGCAAGGGCGAAGTCGACTCAAAATGTTTGCGCCTAGGAGCCTTGCCCGTGCCTGTGATGGCTGTCGCAAATACCTCGAGTGAAAGTGGGACTCTCGCGATAATTAAATATAGTAAGAGGATTTCATGCCGAAACAAGGTCATGAATGAATGCGACTGACCTCAAAATGATTCACAAATAACGCTTTTCCTTTTCGCGATTGGGACTACCATTGCTATCCGCATTTTGGCGTGACCGCCATCACCAAACGATAAAGTCAAGCTTACATGGTGGCCCCGGATGATCATCGAGGTTGCAGTATCCGTAGAGTTTGGATCATGGCTTGGTCGTCTGTCATAATCAGGATCGCTTCCGTTGTTGTTCTCAAGGCCCGTATCTCAACCAGCTTTGTATCTGTTGCTTCCCTACTCGCTTTCATCCAGTTGTTGCTTTCGGTTTCCTTTGTTCGAGCCTTGTTTGTTCAGTTCCGCGAAACGTCTGGCGTCTTCTGTCTTTCTGCGTCGCCGTGTGGTCGCACGATTTTGTGTAGTGAACATGGTTGATCGGAATGTTGTCACGGGTTCACTGCTGCATACAGTATATTCCGGATTTAGAAATTGCATCGCTGACGGCACGGGAGGCTCAGACTTGTTATCGGATGAATGCTACAACTTAGATAGGCCGACCGACAAACAAGACACTCGAGTTAGTACCGATGGAGCGCCTGAAGCGACAGAACACGCATAAACAGGGGAGAAACAGCCTTGTGTTCTTGAACCCGCAGATGACACATGCGTATTTGCAGATACCTGCACTGAAGATTGCGCGAAGAGATGACAACTAGTATTGCTGTGTCATAATTAAAATCTTAGAAGCGATCACGGCAGTTAGCAAAAGCTCGTGCAAGGAGCGAGGCAGGCAAGACGGATCCCTAGTCGCTGCCGACGAGAATCAAGCGGGGCTCTATGCCATCTTCGGGTGACAATCCTTAACTCTATGTCGCGTGTGACGCACCCGGCGACACACAATAAGTACATAGAGTGAAGCTCCTTTGTACGGAAGATGAAGAGTCCCGCGCAGAGCGTGAACCGGGGGAACCATATGTGGTGGAATACCCGAGCAACAACAGAGCAAAGCGTAACAACCACGACATGCTGCGGAAGGTGAGGACGCTATCGAATTCCGGATGTCCGATCCTAAATTGAGGGGGCCTCCTTCGATGCGCATGCCAAAGCGCACTAGCCAGCCACAAGTGTCATACCTTCATGATCAGTCCTCAAACCGAGGAGTGGAACAGCATCCGTGGACACGTTTTTCTGATGAAGTGGAATGTCGTATCAAGGTGAACCAATCGATTCGCAAGCCTGTCAAAAGGTTCACGCTTCGGCAGTCAGCTGTCGTTTGATCGAACCAAGTGGGTCTTTGGACTCGCGTTGAGCGTGGACAGGGGCCGCTGGGTCGTAGCATGACAGGTAACAGACGGGTAACACATCGGTGATCTTGCCGCGGCTCGCCTACGGGGGGGAAACATGCTGATAGCATAAATGTGCAGCCTTGAGAGTGATACACGAAGGCCTCGCGAGGGCTGGAGAACAAAGAGAAACAAACGAGGGGTTGACAACAGAGGTGGGCAACTTGAATGCACGCACCGCTTTCGCATATCCAATTGACCACAGCACCCAATTATTTCTAGGTGTATCCATACCAGCATCGCCGCTGCCTAATAATTACCCGAGCCCCGTGCGCGAGAGTGTGCAAACCTCCAATAAAAAGGAATCAGATCAGGTGAAGTGACAGAGAGATCTGTGCGAGACGCAATTAGATTGCACATGGTAACGCCATGATTGATACAATCCCGCTGCGACAAAAGCATCTGATCCCACCAGGCACACCTCTCGCGCTGAGGGCGGCAAGTGTGGACGTGGGCAAAACGCTCGAGAGTGAGATCACCACAATGTTGATCCAAGTTCGCAATAAAGTCTCGCGCTGCTGACGTGAAATTGCTCAAGGCATGAGCGATGCGGTCCGCAAGATGAGAACTGTGATAAGAGAAGTGAGGCGCCAGCAAGGTTTGCGGTGTTTGCCGCCTTCCAACTGAGCTAATAAAGCAAATTTGGCAGAGCTGATCGATCCGCCGGAGTCGTGCAGGGGGTGTTATAACTAGCGTGTAGACTGCAGACGCCGTCATGCGCTCGGATTCCGAGATGACAGACCCAAAGGCTACAATAACAAAACCAAACATGAACCCGCGAGGTAGCTCTAAAATGTTATGGAAATGCAAAATATTACCTTTGCATATACGCGAAGGGATTGTTCGGAGTAGATATCTCAGAAACATCTTGGCTCAAAAAAATCCAGCATGTATTATCCAAACTGAGCCGTGACCCCGATGGTCTATCCCACAAGTGTTTACATAAAAAATTGGATCCGAACATTACCTTCGCATCGGTCTTATGTTTGCATTCCCATCTACATCCACCACGGACGCATTTTTGGATCACGAATTCCCACGGCCAACGGCAGCAAGTCCATTCAAACGGAGCCTGCCGTCTAACCGCCGAGAGTATTCAGTTGGTCCTTGTTTTCCACCCCGAACCATCTACTCATATGTCAGTGAACGAGCTCTCCTTCATCTTGGCCAAAAACAATGGCAACGCTCCGTCAGCCCCCAATATCCCATCTTATATAAATACCCACTGTGTTGCGCGACACACCCCAGAGCCGACGAGGTCCCCCGAATGTCCATCCCAAGCTTTCCAACCCCCCGTAGCGGTCTTCGACCTCCCCCAACGACCTGGGCCAGTCCATTGCTACCCTCCTACATATACACGAGGCGTTGGCCACACCTCGCGCGACGGTTCACGCCCAACCGTTGAAGTCCGGCTCATTTCACAACCCGCGCGTCCGCATACAATCCTGTGTGCCTTGCGTTTCCATTCTGCTACTCTTCTGATCATATTCCGATACCAGGGAACGCAACTGCTACAGGAAATAGCCAATGCCGCTCTGTACCCTGTCGGCACAAGTGGCACCAGCTCTGTGTCGCCTCGTACCGCGCTCAACAATAAGCCGGCGGATAATGGTTCGCCATCCCTAATGCCACGGTTCCACTATGATGACGCTGATGAATACCGTGCAGGAAGCTTGCCCTCGCCTGCAACCGCCGCCTCAAGCAGCTCACGAAATGAGGCTACCCAAATGGTCAAATACGGTATGACAATTCGATGTCAATGTATGTCAATTGAACTTGCCTTGTCTCAACAGTGCTCCCTATCATGGTCGTAATATTAACAATCGTCGCTGTCGGAGTCTTTGTAAGGCGATGAAGAACCCATTAATCGCCACGCCTGCCGACCGTTTGCCCCAATGGTCACGTGCCAACCAATTCAGTGTCCGTTGCTTCTTTTGCCCCGATTTCGTGTATCGGTTTTGTCGCCTTGGATCCTCATCCTCCCCCGCTCAAGTTCCTTTAGTTTCGTGTCGCTTCTGGGGATAGGAACATCAGCGGGCGTGATGTTGTTAGTCATGTCTCCGTGTAGTTTGTTGCTCATTCAGAATGAAGTTTTGCACAGTCGGATGGTCCCCTAGACCTGCCACTGGCAACAGGATTTGATTGTAGCAGCGTATGGAACGAGACGTGAAGAGCGGGTTTAATGATTTAAAATGTGGACTCCAAGGAATGCATTTATTCGGCATACAAGAAAGATGGCATGCAGACGCGAAATACTGGTACCAAGTATGGCAGATCAAGTGAGCGTCCAAAGTACAGGAAGAGAGGATGACCGCCATATCATGTCTAAAGAGCGGTTGCTTGATGGTGGTCGCCTGGTCGCCTGATTGAAATATTGTGCAATCCATCGGTTAACCTCAGCCACATGATTAAGGTAAGGTGCGCCAGATCAGGGAGTTTTCCTGCTGTCTCTTTAGAATTTGATGTGACTTTCCAGCATTCGCCCTGACACATTCTCCATCGTGAAGCTTGGTCTTTCAGAGCTATCATCGAGCACTTGAGACAAGTTCGTAGGATCGGCCCGGCTAATTTATCCATCATATGACGTACGCCGCGCGCCTGCCCTTATAAATTGGATAGGAGTGGCAAGGCGTGGGGTGATCGGTTCTGGGGCCTGAGAATTTGCCAATAGTGGAGTCGAACAGCCTTCACGAACAGGGGCTGTGCAAGTTGACAGAGCGAACAAGACACGGTTTTGAACATAGATACCGATCAGATAGGCGAAACGTATGTCACCAGGAAGCAAAAGGGGCAAGGCTGACGTTGGCAGCCAACAAGATTTTCATAGAGGAAGCTGACATTCCAACAGAATGGAGACAGTATCCAGAACAGTGAATGTATCGATGACCGTAGAACACCACCCATACTGTAAATGACGACGAGGAACGACAATGAATGGACACTGAGGGGTAGAAGTCAGCTGCCACGAATAAAGCCGGGAGGTTGGTGGTACGACAGTAGCCCTACCGGCTCAAGCCATCGATAGGCGCCGGAAAATGAGCGCCAGTTGAACCAAATTGAATTCGAGGAAATTAAAATCTTTTTCTAGTGATTTTCAGCAGGCTCTTCGCAAATCCGACATTTTATAACGGGCAACGAGGCTGCAAAGGATCTGACCATACGCTGTTCCATTCTCGTGGTTCGCTAGTTCCTTCGGCCGCATTCCGACACAGCACTAATGTCGCTGACATGACAAACAGATCTTTCCAGATTTTGCGTGGTACTGATCCAGGTGACGTGTCACCCTCAAGCCCAGAAGTCAACGTTCTTTCGACAACCAAGTGTGGGAAGACAAATTCCCTGTTGACCATAAACAGCCTGAAATAGCTCTCGAGCTTCCGACCCTCTGTCACAAGGATATGTGGGTGTTGATGCATTAAAATAAGTTGCATGAGTCAGCGAAAACGGGAAAACGATCCTGCGGAGATGGAGAGAATACCGAAGACCAAGGGTATACAATTCACGCAGAGGTACCAAACGCCAAACCCAGAGAATGGGGGAGGAGGTGATAATGAGACCAAGCGCCGCATCGGGATATCGTAAGCACGGGCGCAGGAGGCAGCAAGTTTAAGGAGCAAGGAGGAAAGTTCTGCAGATTGATGCTGTTCACGTATACAGAACCGAGGATGTAAGCAACTGTGTTCAAAGAATCGAGGAATTCGCGTCAGCATGAGAATAGATATCAACGACACTATCCACCCACCTGATGAGAATGCCACAAATTTGCTCACTCAAGGCCATATCAGTGAAACGAACGAATTGTTGAGCGTGAGCGTGAAGGAGGCGGATGACTTGCGCCGTGATGCAGGGATGGCGCAGGAAACAGGGTGGGAGAGAGACCGGTGGGATGTTGGTGGTATATTGGCAGCGAGGCGGGTGACTTTTGGAAGCACGAGGGGAAAGCTGGGGCTGGGAGCGACGTTGCGCCGGAAGCAATGTGGTGGATCCTCAGAAAAAAGCCCGCCGGCGGTGAGAAGATGTTTTGGATCATTATTGCATTGATTTGTGCATCTCTGGTTGGTCATAGTGCATCGGCGGCTCATAGCCGTGTCGCAGACGTTGAGTGATACCACCGAAGCAAACGTGATTGCTGAGGTTGTGGGGCACGCTGTCGAAGACAAGATGGATGCAGGCCGGTGAAATCGCATGTTGCCGCCACGTATTCAAATTCTCCACAGTGGCGCAAGTCTCCCGTTGCAACAAACATCGTTGCCGCATCTGAGTTGGCTGCGACTTGAGCGTCGGAAGTTTGACCGTTGGACGAAGGCTGCATGCGGGGAAGGACATGCCGTCGGAAATAGTGCGGAAATAGTGCCACGACGCGCTTCCACCCTGCAAATCATTGTGGCGTGCTCTTCTTTGGTGGAGGGAATCCAAGAATTGCTGCTAGGCCTAATCTATCGAGAATGCCATCTTGAACAATCTACGCGAGAGTTATGCAGGGAGGGATGCGTGACTATTTAGAAGGGCGAAGTGTGTTTCGAGGGCTCGGAGGACCCTGTGATGACCGAGACGGCGAAAATCCCTCGGCCTCAACACGCTGTTGACGATCTCAAAAAAATGAAAGCGTACGGTGGCTGTGAGCCTGTTATGCAATTTCATATCAGCTATTGCCACATCACCTCTTGAACATGCCCGTCGCCATGTGCTGGCACCGACGTACTAACACACACCGATGTACCAATACGCTGATCCACCCAAATCACCCATTCCCTCCGTCACTAGTGCCTACAAACAAACGCTAGCACCGCACCGGTGCTCCTTGGATTTAAGCGCGTCATTAGCTACTCCCCTTCCAGCACACCTCACTGCCATGTTGACAATTTTTGTAACCTCTCTCACGATACATATAAAAAGAACACGCTGCAACGCTGGTGCAACATCTCAGATTTCAATTCACCCTGCCCCGGACCCTCAACCTCCTCTCCCACCTTTTTTTTTGTAATACATAACTGCAGAATATACTCATATAGCGTGTAGTACCCCTATTATTCACGCATTTAGTGACTTGCACGGTAAATAGGAATAAGCGCCAAAGCGCGATGACGGTGACAGATGTAAGCGCGGTTGGCAAAAGACCTGACAGGGCAAGGGTCAGAGGAGCCGGAGGTTCTCCAATTCTTATCCTAACCATGACAACCATGAGCGACGATAAGTCAATAATTTCTGCACAAATCCCGACAGTTCCCGTTGTGGCAAGAAATTAATTGATGGTTTCTTTCCCCACTTTCCCCAGCCGCAATACTTGCCGCAATACTTTAAAGCCTCGCAAGACCTTGACCAGCTTCATCCCCCCCACCTCCGCAACAGGATGTCAATGAACGAGCCCTCCTTCATCTTGGCCAAAAACAACGGCAACGCTCCGTCAGCCCCCAACATTCCATCTCAGACAAATGCCCACCGCATTGCGGGACGCACCCCGGAGCCGACGGGGCCGTCCGAATTTACACCCCAACCCCTCGTAGAGGCCCTCGACCTCCCCCAGCGACCTGCGCCCGCCCAGATCTATTGCTACCCCCCGCCGCAAGGTGTAAACACAATCCGACGCAATGGTTCAACCGTTGAAAGCCCCTTTTACAGCAGGGGGGTCTCACAGTTCAGGTCCACCCACCCCGTAGGTGGTTTGTGTTTCCCTATTCCCCCACTTCTCTAATAATATTCCAATACTAGGGAACGCAACTTCTACAGGAAATCGCCAATGCCGCTCTGTACCCTGTCGTTGCCCCCGGCACCAGCCCGGCATCGCCTCAGTCCCCACTCAGCAGTGGGCCAGTCGTGAACGGTCTGCACTTCTAACGATGCAAACCCACTACGACGAAGCTAACAAGTATCCGCATACAGAAAGCTTGCCCTTACCTGCAACCAACGCCACGAACAGCTCACGAAACGAGGCGATCCCAATGATCAAATATGGTATGAGGATTCGATGTCAACATACGTCAATTGGACGCTGACAAATTGACTGCGTAGTTCTTCTTCTCACGGTAGCGATCATTATCGCTATCGGAGTTTTCGCACGACCCTGAAAAATCAATCAGCTCGAAACGTCAGGCACGCCTACTGTGTCCATATGAAAATCGCTTATAAGATCAAGGCCAAGGCGCCAACCAGCTCAGTGTCCGGCGTCCGTTACTTCTTTCGCCCAGCATTCGTGTATTAGTTTTAGCACCTTGGATTCTCACCCTTCTCTGCCCAAGTTTGTTTGGAGTCGTGTCGCCTCTAGGATAGGAACTTCAGCGGGCGTGATGTCGTTAGTCACATGTCTCCGTGTTTAGCTTGTTTGCTCGTTCAGAATGAAGTTTTGCACAGTCAATATCTGCTAGATCGACCTCATAGACCTGCTACCAGCAGGGTTTGTAAACTGCGGGATGTAGCAGCATATGGGATGAGGCGTGACGAGCGGGTTTGATGATATAAATCGCGAACTCCAAGGAATGGATTCCACGATGCCCGCTTGATGCATTCATGCGGCGTGCAAGAAGGTTGGCATACAAACGCGAAATATCGGAACCGAGTATGGCAAATCAAGTGAGCCTCCAAAGTACAGGAAGAGAGGATGACCGCCATATCACTAAAGAGCAGTCGGATGATGGTGGTCGCCTCGTCACCTGATTGAAATATTCTGCAATCCATCGGTTGACCTCAGCCATCGGGGATATGATCAAGGTGCGCCAGATTGTTACGTTCAGGGGTTTCCCCGCTGTCTCTTCAAAAATATGATGCGATTTCCCGGTATTCGCTGACACGCGCTCCATCATGAAGCTTGGTCTTCCAGAGCCATCGTCGAGCTTTCTAGACGGGTTCGTAGGTAGGAGGTTTCACAGAGGAATTCCAAGAGAATCCAGAGAATATCCAGGACCGTGAACGTATCGGGAGACAACCGCCCATGTTGTGTATGACGATGACGAACGGCGGCTAATGGACAGACATTGATGGTGCAAGTCCGCTGCCGTGAATAAAGCGGAGAACTTGATGATACAACAGTCCCCTATACCGGCTCAAGCCACCGATGGGCGCTGGGAAATGAGCGTCGGTTCAACCACATTGAACTCAATGGAAATTAAAACCTTTAAATTTCCAGCAGGCTATTTGCAAATCTGACATCTCATAATCAGGCAATGAGGCAATTTGGTTGTAAGAGATTTTACCCTATACGTTGCATTCCGAGACTGCTGAGGCAGCCGTTGAATACAGTGGTCGATGCCGCACTATCGGCTGATATGTCCTCTAATACGACAGACAGGTCTTTCCAAGTTTTGCGCGGCACTAACCCAGGTGATGCGTTACCTTCAATATCCAATCTCCATTGGTGAAAGGGGGAGCTTTATGTTTCTCCAGACAGAAGATTGCCCTTTCCTCCAATTACCGGCATAAACAGCTCGGAAGCCAACGTTCTTTAAGTGTAGGAAGACAAGTTCCCTGTTGACACGATACAATCTGAAATAACTCTCGTGCTTCTAACTGGTGGAATGATACTCACATCCTGCGTCCCCCAAGGGATCGCGATGAACGGCGAGCTAAAACATATTGGTGGCAATCATCCGGTCGCAGCTGTTGTAAATACTCCAGGATGTGAAGGCTATTCCTACAGGTCGCAGTGCATCGGCCCTCGTCCCAGGGATACGTGGGTGTTGATACATTAGACGAATGAGACGCATGCGTTGGCGCAAACGTGCAAAGGATCCTGCGAAGATAGAGCGAACACGGAAGATCAAAGATTCACATTCACGCAGAGGCGCCAAACGCTGAACGGAGAGAATGGAGCCGAGGAGAGGAGCTAGAGTACCTCCCCGCTCAATAAGAATATTACATGCCGGTGTTGGCTGTCTTTCTGGGTAGTTCCGCGTCACTCCAGGCCACAATCAGCGAAACGAATGAACCGATGAGAGTGATTATGGGAGAGGCGGATGACCGTACCGTGCCAGGGCAATGTTAGGGCGGCACAGGAAACAGTGTGGAGGCCAGCGAGCAGACAGACCGGTGGTATTGACAGCGGGACGGGTGACTTTTGGAACCACGGGGAGACTCGGTAGTTGTGAGCGACGTTGTGCCGGAAACAATGTGGTGCTTCCCTAGAATCACTAAAAAGCCCGAGACACCAGGGCGGTCAGGCTAAGATGCTCTGGATCATTCCTGCACCGCCTGCGTATATTCGGTTGGTCTCAGTGTATCGGCGGCCTCATAGCTATGGTGGATTATACCACTGAGGCGAGCGTGATTGCTGATGTTGCGGGGCACACTCAAGACAGGACGGCGATGAAGGAATCGCAGATTGCCGCCACGTATTTCAAATTCTCCCACAGCCTTTGCGCAAAGGAAAAGATCTCCTGGCGTTGCTACAAACATCGGTCTTCGACCCGACCGTCTCTGATCTGAGTTAGCTGCGATCCGAACGTCAGAACTTCGGAAGGTCTACCAAGGCAACGATGGGACATGTCGTATTATATTTTCGTCACAAAATACAGTAGTCGCAACGGTGCTGTGCAAATTGTTCGCCAGCGCCTTCAAAATTGCTGAGCGTCTTCCCCTCCCATCTTTGGGTTACGATCACCTTTGGTCATATGATATTGATCAGAGGTGCGGGGCACGAGTTCGGAGCGGGGTGTTTGCGGTCCTGTGCTGGTAGTTGTTTGAACTTGTTTCTTTCTTCGCTTCCGAGTCTGGCGGGTGGCTTCGGCCGATCTGGGCCAGCCAGCCAAGCGGCTCACGACCAGTATAATATATACCCTTCCGAAGTGCCCCGAGTTAGGAAAAGGAAAGAACAAACTCAACGAATGAGTGATCTCCCCCATATCGTCGAGACATGAACGGCACGGCGACCAAAAAAGCTTGGACAAGATTCTGCAAGGAATGCAGTAACTGCCAGGGTGACGTATCAGTTTTGATAGGGACCTTCCGTGCGCAAACTTTTCGACAAAAGGGATCAGCTTGGAGCGCGTCATCGAATTCATTCTCCACCATCCCTTACATGGGAAGTCCATTAAATATATTTTCTTATTTCCTTATTTTCTTGGTCAGCCCCTGCTACAAACGCACCGTTGGTTCGTTTCATGACCCTGTAAATACCAAACTAAGTTAATTCTAATTTCTAATTCTATTGGGTCTCGGTCATGGTTCCCCGAGTATCCTGGCGAGCACACATAAGGATGCCGTCTTTGCGAGGGATCCATATAGATAGTGGATCCAAGACGCAACACAGTTTGAGATGGTCCTGTTGCTGTGTCGTAGTAGCGATCTGAGCGGCTGGGGCAATTGCTATATTCGGTGGATAATTGAAACGAGGCAGTTCTCCCTGCCGCGGGGCGCGCCGGTGTAAAGGCAAATCACTTGGCGAGGAAGGGTCTAAATGGCTTCTGGCAGTCTGTATGCGTTTCAACCACCATTTCCTTTAAAGCCTCGCCGGAACCTAGTCCAGGGGACCCAGCCCTCCCCACTGTCCCCAGAATCCACTCACATGTCAATAAACGAGCTCTCCTTCATCTTGGCCAAAAACGAAGGCAATACCCTCAACATTCCATCTCAGATAAATCCCAACCCTGCCCCGCGACGCACCCCGGAGCCGACGAGCTCGAGGTCTCCCAACATTTCATCCACACCCCCTGCACCGGCCCTCGACCTCCCCAAACGACCTGCGCCTGCCCATATCTATTACTACCCTCCAGCACGAGGCGTGAACCATGCCTCGGGTAATGGGACCGTTGAAAGTCGCTTTTACAACGAGGAGGCTCGTGCGCGTGGATCCAACCCTGTAGGTGCTTCGCACTTTTCTATTCCCCCGCCCTTCTAACCATATTCCAACACAGCGAACGCAACTTCGACATGCAATAGCCAACGCCGCTCTGTCCCCTGCCGCTCCCCCCAGCACAAGTGACCCTGGCTTTGCGTCGCCTCCACCAGTCGGAACTGGTCTGCCGCTTCCAACGCTAAAATTCTATGATGATGAAGCTAATAAATATCCGTGCACAGGAAGCTTACCCTTACCCGCAACCGCCGCCGCAAACCGTCCACGAAATGAGGCTATACCAATGGTCAAATATGGTATGAAGAATTCGATGCTGACATACATCATTTACGCTCACGTTGGCCCAATAGTACTTCTCCTCACGATAGCAATCATCATCGCTGTCGGAATTTTCGTAAGACCATGAAAAACACTGTTCTCGAACCAACACACATACCTATGTTGTTTGTCCAGCTAAAGAGAATTTTTTTCCGTCATCAGGCCCGAGGCCTGCGCCAGCTCAATGTCTATTGCTACTTTTACCCAGGTTTCGTGTATTTGTCTTAGCGCCTCTGGATTCTCTTCCTTCCCTGCCCAAGTTTCTTGGGTCGCACGTCATGTCACCCCCCAGTAAAAACGTCAGCGGCTCTGGCGAGCTGCTGTGGCTATGTGTTTCACTTCTTTGTTTTGCACGTTCGGAATCGACACAAATTTTGTCCGCATGTCTGGAAAATTCAGGGATCGAGGGCTGGATGCCGCATGTGTTGTATACATTAGTGGATTAAGCGAAGAACATCGGAGCAACATCAGTGTTCTCGAACAGACTGCACATTGACGAAGATGCCAAGCCGAAGAGATGGCTGCTAGATCAATTGCGTTGCTTCTGAGTACATTGGGTACATGCATTGTATACAGTGGGAAATAGGTGCGACAGGCAGGTTTGTGGGCTAATCCGCAATCTCCCAGAGGGGATGAGAAGGGCTAGACGCGAAGCTAGCGTCATGCACGGATAAGGGCGTTGGATATGATGCGTTTAAGGGATGTGCGGCAAGAGATGCGAGACAACGGTGCCGGTGGAGCAGGTCGAGAAAGAGTCAAGAGCGTTGAGGGAGTCAATTGTTGATGTCGGCTACAATATGTGGGATGTGCATCAAATGCCCCGGCTTGCTACACAAACCCGCGAAGAACGTCATGGACTTGCTTCCGTGCCGGGAAGACCAAACTGCATCGCTCAAAGCCGCCTTCGTATTTCCAAACGAGTCGTCGGGAGTGACGCAAGGGTTTCAGGTGAGAAAGGGGCCTATGGCGTTACTGCTGACATGGCCGCGAGACGCGTCAACCACATAGGAGACACGCTGCGTTCACAGAGCAGAACACGAAGTGGCACAGGAAGGGTAGGCGAGGCCAGTGAGATAAAGAAAGATTGGGGCTGCCATTGGCGGCGGCAATCAACGGGTCGCTTTTACATCACGTCCATGACGCAATGTTTCCGGATAGGGATGGATGCCTGCGGTCTCACATTGCCGATGCATCGTGTTCGATTTTGTGTGGAAGCGGTGCGCGTTCTATCCACCACACAAACACCGTAAACTGGCGCGAATCCGGAGGTCAGGAGATGAGGACCAACAGGTAAAGAAACTCTGGATTCTTCGACACGTCTATCTGAGGCGTAGTATCACGCTTGGAGGGCTTCAATCGATGGAGAAGCTGGTTCTGGCGACGTACGCTATGGTTGAAAATTAGTTTCAGCCCTCGGCACTTGCCGGCTTTGATCAATGAGCCGATTCCACGTGTCAACCATTCAGTTGTTCATGTAAGAAGGGTAACAGACTATTTAGGATGCGACTTCTTGGATGATCTGCCCACAAACTAGAATGCACACCATGGTGATCAGCGTTGGTTTTTAGGAGCAATATACATAAAACGCCCTTCCAACAAGGAGGTCAAGTTCTATCCGAATGAAGGAAACGGGAGTAAGTACGTGCATATCAAATTCGTAATCCATACTCCACTTTCTCTCCTCTCAGTCTCACTGAGTCTCAGTCACGCGCTCTCCTACACCGCACACACAACTGGCTCTCACGGTAGCACAATTCGCCATTTGGGGCGGCGTTATTCAACTCAGAGAGAATATTAGGCCGGGGGGACAGAGTATTCCGGAATAATTGGGCATCGCCCTCCTCTGTATAGGGAAGTAAGGGGAGAGATGGTTGGCAGACATACCGTGAGTGACGAAGAAGGGGGAGGTGTGGTGCAATTAATAGTCGTTGAATATGAAATAGTGTGTACATGTGTATCTCCTTTCCAGGCAACCCATGTACATTCGAAACCATTGAAAAAGGAATATGAAATGGATTCTAGCCCTTTGAATGTCGACGATTGAACAAGAGGCGGAAAAGCAATTCCGGGCCCTCGATCAGCGGGCCAAAATGAAAAGACGCCTGCCCCCTACTACGTTGTCGAATGCACCGCCTTATCTCCTTCCGTGCACCGCCTATGGATGCATCAGTGCGTGTGTGCAGCGATATTTCGTCATTCCAAGCTGTGTATTAGGCGATACTCCTGCGTTTCCTGCTCTATATCAGCAGCTTCCTTGCATACCCCCATGAACGTCTCGCTGGATCTTTGCCCAATTCTTCTTTAAAAACTCCCTGATGTGTATGCTCCCATCCTTTATTGATGTCGCTCTTCATTGAACCCCTCTGCGTTATCTCCGTTCGACGTATCGCATCCAGTATTCACTCGTTCGCTCAGTGACGGCATCACTCCCGATCAGGCTCTCATTATGCCAGATCATCACGATGCACTTGCAAACTTTTGTAGCCGCTGTGAGGTAGGCATTGCCAATCCCGGTGATCTCTCCATTCTACGCCAGGGTTGGCATTCCTCCTCAAGAAGATACACTACCATGTCTGGAATGTGCAAACAAGTCTGGCTACACCTTTGCGTGTACACATGTTGCGTCATATTATATTACACGCGAATTTCTTGAGTATTCCTAGTACAACTACGATACAAAATCAACATGAAGGCAACGAGGCAACAAACAAATTCCGCGGTCCATCCGCAGAGCCGGAGAGCCTTTAGATGTACGAAAGCAAATATTACTGAGCGCGGGCTACAGACGGCGTTTTTCGAAACGCAAGCGAAACACAGAGTCATCAAGCAAAATGGATCTCGGGGATTCAGCCGCGGGCGGTCGAAACGCCAAAACGAGACGTTCTGAAAGCAATTTTTGCTATGGTCTTGATTATGCAACGATGCGAACGACGACAATGGACACGATGGTGAGCATAGCGAGAACGAAACGATTTTGCTAGTTAAAAATCTTCAATATAAATAGATGAACTCCGCGTTATACTTAATAATACGCCTGGTGGAGTTGGCGTGAGCGTTTGAACCTGTTGCCGCTGGGGTCGTTTCTGGCAAAGGTAGGTTTTCTATCTTGGCAATATGCTGACCCACTACTCGTCAAGGAGTGTAGGACAGCACAAGGCAAACATGCGGGCTCATTATATTACTTTGTAGAATCTGGAGGGAAATACCGTCGAGAGGTAGGACAGCCGACAATGCCGCATTGACGGCGGTTTCTAGCGGTTGCCTCACCTACATTGACATTATAATCCGTTGGGGAAAAATATCAACGGGCGAGATTGGTTATTTTGTCTGCGCGCTCACCACAGCAATGATTGAGGGCGTGGCGAGGATTTCCCATTGCGTCGACAGTGCTAGTGTGCTCTGAGCCAGAGCCTCCTGACGGTCAATGTAGATGAGCTGGCGCGGGTCGCTGAGGGACGTTCATGGCCGCCGCGGCTTGGAAAGACGGCTGACTAGGGGAGTTATCGGCTCCCATGTCCAGCTAGTCGTCCATGAGCAAAGAGGATGCTGAGCTCTTTGGATTGTTGAAGAGCGTTTCGAGCGTTGGGCGTTAGGGGCGGGCGCTTGCGTTATGCGATGATCCATATGTGCTCGCACTTTTGGATCGAAGGTGAACTGCGGTCCGTCCTCCGACACAGCAGTGGAAGCAGTTTTTAAGGGACCGACGTCAGGAGATGAGTTTTCTGATCTGATGGAATATGAGGATATGCGAATATAATTAAGAGCAGCGGCACTAAAGAGGAACCCCCAAACCTCATGACAAACGCGTGTACATTTATGGGTCCCAAACGTTAGGGTTGTTTCGAATTCTCAAATGGCTGGACTTTCTACCGGCCATGGATCATCTGGTGCTTGTTGGTAGATAACAAATCATTGATTCCAACGTTTCGGGCGCTTTCCAGGTGGAGTGGCTGCGCTGCGATAGGTTGATCAGCGGATGATAGGGAAACCGTGAATGTTTTGTATTTTTACTATTATTTTCTTAAATATTTAAGGCCCTGTTCTCATACCCCGACTGATTTTCAGTCGGCGGGACTGAAACGTTTAGCCGAGTCCCACCGCAAATTCCCACAGTCGCCAGTCCCAGTTTTCAGTCGGATCAGGTGACAGTCACATAGCAACCATGAGCCGTCATCCTTGTGAACGGCGTCGTAAGCGTCGACAGTGGCAATGCCTAGCACTACTCATGGCTGGTGCCATTACTACTACCTCATATTCTGTCCTTGCCAATATAATCATGACATCCACCCAACACCTTCTGTATCATACCTCAGTCCTCAAGGGGTCCCAGTGGGTGAGAGAACTCCTGCTGGGAAATCCACGATGCATCAAGGATAATTTGGGTCTTGATAAGAAATGCTTCCGGTGCCTAGTCACTGCACTCGAGATAAAATCTGGGCTCTGCTTGTCAAGGCGCGGCGTCACGACATATGAACAGGTTGCGATCTTTTTGTATACCGTGACGACAGGCCTTACAATGCAGAGAGTGGCTGAACGGTTTCAGCGCAGCATGAGCACGATTAACAGGCATGTTATCCCCTTGATATCATATGCATGCAGTCACTGCAGAGCCATCACTGATGATACAAACTTTCGTTGCAGGTATTTCTATATCGTATTGGATGCTATTATGTGCGAAGATTTCTACACCACTTTTGTGCATCTTCCCGCCCCCCATGAGCCAATTTCCCAATGCATTGCCCAAAATACGAAATTCACCAAATACTTTGCCGACTGCCTTGGCGCAATGGATGGCTCACATATCTATGCTCGAGTCTCACCATCAGAGCATACCCGTTATCGGAACCGCAAAGCAAATATCACACAGAATGTACTCGTTGTTTGCTCATTTGATGAGC
>Ga0307508_10001818_pt1 | contig 23586 bp, 20 predicted proteins | sample 9_EM_MG_FD_203089 | JGI IMG/M metagenome (GOLD analysis project Ga0307508, IMG submission 203089) | Populus trichocarpa ectomycorrhiza microbial communities from riparian zone in the Pacific Northwest, United States - 9_EM | ecosystem: Host-associated > Plants > Roots > Unclassified | place... | reverse complement strand
AAACGGTGCCGAGTTATAGCGCGAGTCGTATGGTGCAACTGGTGAAGAGCGTGGTAGCGCGAGAAGTGTTCGCGCAGGCTCCGGAGGTGAAGCAGAAACTGTGGGGCGGGGCGTTTTGGGGCGAAGGGTACTTCGTCAACACCGTGGGACAGCACGGCAGTGAGAAGGTGATCGCTGCCTATGTGCAGGGGCAGGGAGGGAACGGCGAGTATCGTCAGTTGCACAAGGGTCAGTTGGATTTCGAGCTGTCTTGATCAAATGCCCCGGAGCTTGCTCCGGGGATCTTTACTTACGAATCGTTTCATCTCATACCCCCGATGAAGACCACTGTGCTTGTTGTCTTGCTTGCTTTGTCGCTTACGGCGAACGCGATTTGGTATTCGAAACGCCTCGATTCCACCTCAACGGAAAACTCTCCAGCTTCGACCGCAAATAAGCCAAATGCTTCCGGCCCCGACAAGTTGGCTTCAGGGGCGGCCGGAAAAACTGAAGCAACCGCGGAGGATGCCGCGCGCATTACCCGGATTTGGTCCACATTACAGCACGCTGATCCCAAGATTCTGGCGGAACGACTGCGGGCGGCAGGATTTCCTCCGTCGATGATCCGGGCCTTGATCGCTGCCCAAGTGCACGAACAATTTTCCTCCCGCCGCGCGGCGTTGCTGGCAAAACAGGAGGAGCGCCCCTTTTGGAAATCCGGACAGAATTATTTCACTGATCCCAAAATAATGTCAGACCTGCGCGAGCTCGGTCGCGAACAATCGAATCTGCTCAAACAGCTGTTGGGTCCGGAAGGCGTGCCGGGCAATGAAGAATCTCTGACTTATCAACGCCGACAGTTCGGTGATCTCTCACGCGACAAGATGGAGCAGGCGCAGAGCATCTTTTCAGATTACAACGACCTGCGAAATCAAGTGTACCGGACCGCTAACGGTGTCATGTTGCCGGAGGATCGCGAAAAACTTTCGCTGCTCGAAAAAGAACAGCATGCCGATCTGGCGGCCTTGCTCACCCCGCAGGAACTTGAAAATTACGAGCTGCGCAGCAGTCAGACCGCCAACACGCTTCGCTCGCAACTCGCATTGTTCAATCCAACCGAGGATGAATTTCGCGCCATTTTCAAATTACAGCAGGCATTCGACGAAAAATATGGATCGCTGGGCATGGCCGCCACCAGTGACGTCTATCGTGACCGTCAGGCGCACCAGCAGGAACTGACCGCACAGATCCAATCGGTGCTCACGCCGGACCGGACTGATGCTTACAAGCAGGCGGTCGATCCCGCGTATCAAATGGTTAATCGACTCGTCGCACGGCTTGAGTTGCCCGCCACCGCAGCGTCCCAAGTGGTGTCGGTGCAGCAGGACATTGCCAAGCGCGCCAGCATCGTGCGTTCAGATCGAAACCTTCCCGCGGACGCGAAAAACGCCCAGTTAAGCGCACTAGCCGAGGAGGCCAGCGCCAAACTCACCACGGTCCTCGGCACCCGGGGAGTCGAAGCTTACAAGCTATATGGCGGGCAGTGGATGCAAAATCTAGTCCCGCGTCCCGCTCCGCCCGCCGGCACTCACTGAGACAAGCAGAGCGTTTCTCGTCCCCGGGGAACGCCGAGCCCCGAGGCTAAAAATCCGAAACTTGCTCCGGCTTGTGTGTAGCAGCGGTGGTAACACCGCTGGCCAGCCGTCTCACGACGGCTGCTACGCGCAGGCAAAAGATCGGGTTGACGTCATGGTGGATGTCGCGCTCCGGGGATCGTCATTTCCTAAACGGATAAAGCCCGCCGAGCTCGGTCCAGTGGCCTTCGACCATGCTGCTCGTGGGATTTTCCGGGAGACCGCGTTCGTTCCGGTGGATTTGCGCGACGAGTGCGTCAATCGCGTGGCTGCCGATGATTTCAAATCTCTGGTCGATGCCGGGGATTTTGCTTTCGGCCTCGTAGTCGAGACACACGAAGGCGGTTTCCGCACAACGTCGCGGGCCGAGCGCGGGCAGTAGAAAATTTCCGACCTGACCGGCATTGGCGACGACCACCGCCTGCGGCTTGTGCCGGTCGAACCACAGTTGAATGTCGCGCCGGGTACTTTCGTCGAGATAGAGAATCGGAACAATTTTTGTTCCGCTAAGACTGCCGGAGCGAAAGTAGGCGCCGCCATACGAGTGATTGGAGCGAAACTCCATGTCACGCGTCATGACGAATCCGATGCGCTTGAATCCGCGTTCATCAAGGAGCGCGAAGGTGCGCACGGCGTTGTCGTAATGATGTGTGACCACCCGGTGCACGCGCGGTTCGAACACCGAGTAAGTCATCGCGACCGCGGCGAACTTCGACCAGTCGAGCAACGAACTGTAGTCGCTGGGATCCGAGGACGGTCCGAGCAATACACCCGCCACGCCACGGGCGGCTAGCATTCGCGTCAGCGCCGCGGGTTTGTTGGTGAATGTCCGCAGATCGATTCGATCAAGCGCATAACCCAGTCGCGCCGCGCGAGCCGCGGCTCCATCGACCAGTCGTTGCACGAACGGCGCGTTGAGTGATGCGAGAACAGCGAGATTAACGCCTGCCTTGGTCGTGCGGCTTGAACGCAAATGCTGCATCAGGTGCGTGAGCATCGGGTCCGGCCGGTACCCGAGGGAGCGCGCCAGTTTTTGAATCCGCACACACGTGGCGGACGACACGCTTCGGTCGTTGCGCAGGGCGAGCGACACCGTCATCGGACAAACTCCAGCGGCGGCCGCGATCGAACGCATGGTGGGACGGGTGGAAAGGTGCGGCATACTATACGCAATAGTTACAAGGGCTTTGCCAGGCCGGGGCAACTGCTGATTGTGGCGCGAACCCCGAGGATCCAGCGGCACTGTTGCTGAAATCCGTCACCTCATTCCTGAACTCAACCCAAACAAACGCCATGAAGGACCGTTTCCGTTTACCTATGTTGCCGGGTGCCGCGCTCGCCGCCGCCCTCTTATCGACGTCGCCGATCCAGGCGCAAAACACTCCAGATGCGAAGCCCGCGCCTGAGGAGGCGATCGTACTTTCTCCGTTTACCGTTTCATCCGCGAACACCACGCGCTATCAGGCCACGGAATCGACTTCCGGAACCCGGGCCCGCGTTTCTTTGTTCGATACGCCGCAAAGCGTGTCAGTGGTCACGCGCGATTTGATCGAGGACATCAGCGCCGGTCGCGTGGTGGAAGCAGCCAAATATGTCGCGGGCGTGTATGAATCCACCATTCCGAATGCCCAGGATCGCACGACCATTCGTGGTTTCCAAAACGACGGGGCAACGATCGACGGTTTTAGCTATTTTTCCTTCGCCAACGTCGATCCGGTTCTGATCGATCGCATCGAAGTGGTAAAAGGTCCCAACGCCATCATGGCTCCGCAGGGCCTTCCGGGCGGCACGGTCAATCTGGTTTCCAAAAAACCAATCTTCGTCGATCGCGGTTCGATTTCCGCGCAAGCCGGCATGTACTCGTCGAGTCGGATGGAACTCGACGTGAATCGCGTCGTCGTTCCGGGCAAACTCGCGATGCGCGTGGTGGCCGCAGGACAGGACGCCGATGATTACGGTGACAATAATTTCCACCAGGGTTTCATCGCGATGCCGATGATGACTTATCGGTTCGGTCCCTCGACCGAACTCACGGTGCAGGTCGAAGCCTACAACTGGCGCGCTCTGAATTTCACCGGCATTCCGCTTTCAATGTACGCCACTTCCGCCGGACACTGGAACACACTGGAAGGCATTCCACGTGATTTCAGCGCGCAACGCGATGACATCACCCGTCACCAAAGCGCGCAGCATTACCGCGCGTTTTTCACGACAAGCTTCTCGGACAATCTCTCGATGCGCATTGCCGCTAACTTGATCAAGTCCACCGCGACCTCGGTGCAATTGAACATCGGTGCGGCGGCAGGGCAGGTGGTGAAGGTCGATCCCGCCACCGGACTCACTTATTGGGATGGTACGACGCGCAATGACGCGCCGCAGTTTACCCTGGGCGGTAGCGTAAATCAGCAGAACCGCACGTATGCGAATTTCCAGAACGACTTCGTCTACGAAGTGAAAGCGGAAGACTTTAAATCCACGACGGTAGCCGGATGGGCCGCGAATTTCGCTGCGACGTACAATGAAAAGAATCAAAACTTCACGGTCACCTCGCCGCAGAACCTCGCGAACTATGTCTACACGCCTTTCACGCTGACGAATGTCACGGGCATCAATACGCGCTATTTTCGCGACCAGCAGATCTACCTCAACGAAACGCTCGGCTTCTTCAAGGAGCGCATCCTCGTAAATGGCGGTATTTCCCGCGACTGGTATTACAGTGAAAACAAAGATGTGCTCCGCAGCATGCGCGGTCACGTAGCGCCTGACGCCACGCTCCCATCGGGTGGTGTGGTATTCAAACTCACGCCGGATCTCGCCTTGTATTATGGCTATTCGAAGCAAACCACCGCGATCAATCCCACGGTCACGGCGACGTCGACGAACACGAATTTGTTCAATACGCAGACGAGCCGGCAACATGAGGTGGGTATTCGCGCCCGGTTGTTGGACAAAAAACTGACGGCGTCGCTGGCGTATTTCGACATCAAGCAGAACAATTTTTCGATTCCGAATCCCGCCAATAGCGCGAATCCGGTGCCGAGTCCTTTATTGCCGCCGTTGTTCTCAGATCGTCTCGCGCACGGTGTGGAACTTGAGTTCAACTATGCCGTCAACTCGAACCTTTCTGTGGTGGGCAACGCAACGTCCATGCGCAATCGCGACGCCAATGGCATTGCCTTCCGTGGCACGGCGGAAAAATCCGGTGCGCTTTGGGCAAACTATACGTTCGACAAAAACGGTCCGCTCACCGGTTTGTCCGTCGGCATCGGCGTGGATTATCTCTCGAAACGTGCAGGTGATGCCGCCTCTGGGGTCACTTCGGCCAGCACGCCCACCGCGATCATTCGCAATCAGCCAACCTTCTGGCTCCCGGCACGCACGCTCGTCAATGCGAGCATCATCTATCGAATGAACTCCCACTGGCGTGGTCAGCTGAACGTCGATAACCTCTTCGACAAGGACTACCTGCAATCGAGCACGGGTCGTCAGAACGTGTGGGTGGGAACTCCGCTCAATGCGAAGCTGACCCTGACTTATCTCTTCTAATCATGGTGGCGACGATCACGTCGCTCCTGGCAAGGCAGAGCCGAACCGGCTCTGCCTTTTCCGTCTCATTGCGCTTCTTCTCGCCACTTTTCCCGTTGCCGGTAAACCTGCCGCATGACTGAACCCTCGTCTGTATCCCGAGCGACCGCTGCGGTCGACCGCGTTCCGGTCCGCGAAAAAGTCGGGTTGGGAATGGGTAAAGTCGTCTACGACGGAACGCATGGCACGCTTCACGTGCTCGTGAATCCGATCTACAACATGACGCTCGGACTCAATCCCGCGCTCATCAGCACGATTGTTTTTATCCAGCGTATTTGGGATGCGATGCTCGATCCCATCATAGGTTCGTTTTCGGATAATTTTCGGTCGCGATGGGGCCGCCGGCGGCCGTTGATCGCGATTGCGGCACTGCCGCTGGCAGCACTGTTCGCCGCGCTGTGGTTTTTTCCGCGTGATGCGGGTTCACAGACGCTTTTCTGGTATTTATTGCTGGTGTCGCTGGCTTTCTATTCTGCGCATTCGCTTTACGGCATGCCCTTGGGTGGTCTGATCCTCGAGGCCACGGACGACTACCACGAACGCACCCGGCTCGCGTCCATCATCTTTGCATTCGGATTTGCGTTTCAAATCGCCAGTCAATGGCTGTTTCCACTGACCCAGCTCGCGATCTTTGGGGATAACATCACTGGCCTGCGCTGGGTGGCGGTAGGATGCGGGGTGGCTTTTTTGCTGGCCGGGCTTGCGCCGTTGTGGCTTTGCCGGGAGCGACATTACGAGCGGGTTGCCTCCCGGCAGAAACGTACGAGCTTGTTCGCCAGTTTGCGCGAGGTGCGCGATAACCGGACGTTTCTCGCGTTGCTTTCCGCGCGGTTCGTCGTGAGTCTTGGATACAATCTCGTGGGCATGCTCGGGATATACATGAACGCCTATTACGTGTTCGGCGGTGATCTTAAAGCTGCAGGGTGGGCGTATGGTTTTCTCGGTTCATCCTTTCACGTTTCTGCGGTCCTGACGTCGCTTTTTGTTTATCCGGCGCTGACGCGGCGCTTCGGGAAAAAGCGTACCTTTCAAATTGCGATTGGTGTTTTGCTCTGCGGCTGCACGAGCAAGCTGTTCGTTTACCATCCGGGCCTGCCCTGGCTTCAATTTATCGTGCTGACGACAAATGGCGCGGCCAACGCCGGGTTTTTTCTGGTGGCAAATGCCATGTTGGGAGATGTCGCCGACGCCGACGAATGGCGGACCGGGCTCCGGCGGGAAGCGCTGTTCAGCTCTCTTCTGAGCTGGTTCGAAAAAGCGGGCAATTCCATTGGCTCGCTGGTGGCGGGATTCGTTTTGGTGTGGATCGGTTTCAACGCCAAGCTTGGCGCCCAGTCGCCGGAGACACTGCGTTTTATGCAACTTGCCTATTTTGCCACACCCACTGCCGGGGCGCTGGTCGCGCTCTGGTTGATTGGCCGCTACGATCTCACTGAGACGCGAGCCTACGAAATAAAAGATGCGCTCGCCAATCGTCGTGCTGCGGCCGCGGCCACGTCCTCCCCATGATCAACACCGCTTTTATTCTCGGTGCATCTGCGTTCGCTGATATTTACGGCGAAGAAAATTTGCAGGCGATCGCACCGGCGGGCCGGGTACTCGGGCCGCCGCTCACGGTGGCTGAACTGCACTCGAATCCGCCGACGTGGCTGAAAGAAATCGAGGTGCTGTTCACCGGCTGGGATGCGCCGCGGCTTGATGCGGCTTTGCTCGAGCGCATGCCGCGACTTCGCGCGGTGTTTTATGGAGCGGGCAGTATTCGTCCGATCGCATCGGATGCGCTCTGGGAGAGAAAAATCATCGTGGCGAGTGCCGCGACCTTGAACGCGCAGCCGGTGGTGGAGTTCACACTCGGTGCGATACTGCTGTCATTTAAGCGCGCATGGCATCATTCCCGGATGGTGCGCGACGGCCGCGGCTATGAACCCCTGCGACCCTTGCCAGTGCCGACGGGGTGGGGGGCGACGATCGGACTGGTTTCCCTCGGACTCATCGGGCGACGCGTTGCAGAACAATTGCGTACGTATGATGTGCGGGTGCTGGCCCATGATCCGTTGTTGACTCCCGCGCAAGCCGTGGAGCTTGGGGTCGAAGCAGTGTCGCTCCGGGAGATTTTCGAGCGCTCGGATATTATTTCCCTGCACACTCCGCTCCTGCCGGAAACCGCCGGGTTCATTGATGCTTCTTTGCTCGCGTGTCTGCGACCGGGGGCGACTCTGATCAACACGGCGCGTGGCGGCCTCATGCGTGAAGTGGATTTGATCGCGATGCTGCAAAGCCGGCCTGATGTTCAGGCGATTCTCGATGTCACTGATCCGGAACCACCGCTGCACGATTCGCCACTGTATGATTTGCCCAATGTTTTTCTGACGCCTCATATCGCGGGATCGACCGGCGTCGAATGCCGTCGCATGGGTCGCGCGATGGTCGAGGAGTTTCATCGTTATGCACGGGGCGAATCGCTGAGGTATACAGTCACTCGCGAGCAACTCGCCCGCATGGCCTGAACGGTTATTTTTTGTCATGACCCCGTTACCCGTCGCCCAAAACCAACTGCGGACGCGCGCCGATCTTCAAAAGCTGGCGGCTGATCTAGTCGAGCCGCTAGTCCCTCATTTTTCTCCTGGATGCGCGCAAGTTCAACTGGGCGCTAATCGGGCGCATTACGGCGATCCCGCGGGCTGGCTGGAAGGTTTCGCGCGTCCTTTATGGGGGCTCGCTCCGCTGGCAGCCGGTGGCGGTAAGTTTGATCATTGGTCGTTGTGGCAGCAGGGTTTCGCTTCAGGTACCGATCCCAAGAGTTCCGAATACTGGGGTCTCGCTGGTGACTTTGATCAGCGCAGCGTCGAGCAAGCTGCGTTTGGCTTCGCCCTCGCGCTGGCGCCAGATCAAGTGTGGAAACCGCTTTCACCTGAGGTGCGTGTGCGTCTCTCGGCGTGGTTGCAGAATATCAACCGGGTGAAACTCGTTCAGAGCAACTGGTTGTTTTTTCGCGTGCTGGTGAATCTCGGATTGGAGCGTGTCGGCGAGCCAGTGGCTCACGCCCAGGTCGACGCGGATCTCGCGCAAATCGATCGCTTCTATTTGGGCGATGGCTGGTACACCGATGGCGCGAGCACGGCGACGTTTCGCGATGGACGGCTCGGCGATTACTACGTGCCGATGGCGTTTCATTTCTACAGCCTTGTGTATACCCGGTTCGCGAGCGATCCACCGCGCATCGCCCGCAATGTGGAACGTGCGCGTCAGTTCGCGCAGGATTTCCAATACTGGTTTGCCGCCGATGGCGCCGCGTTGCCGTTTGGTCGCAGTCTCACCTATCGTTTTGCGCAGGGTGCTTTCTGGGGTGGACTCGCGTTTGCGGGAGTCGAAGCGCTGCCCTGGGGTGTGATCAAAGGGCTTTATCTTCGCCATCTGCGCTGGTGGCTGCGCCGGCCGATTTTCTCTGAAACGGGATTGTTGAGCATCGGATACGGTTATCCGAATCTGGTCATGGCTGAGAGCTACAACTCGCCAGGTTCGCCGTATTGGGCGATGAAGGCGTTGCTCCCGCTCGCGCTGCCGGAGACGCATCCATTCTGGCGGGCGGAGGAGCTTCCGCTGCCGCCGCGACGCAGCGTGCACACTGTCCTTGGGGCGAAACTTTTGCTCACGACCGATCCTCGCACCCGTGATGTCACCGCAATTAATCCGGGTCAGCCGGTGCTCGATTGGCCGCGCAACGCGCCACAGAAATATTCCAAGTGCGCTTATTCGACTCGTTTTGGCTTCACGATTCCCGTGAGCGGCGCACCTACGCCGGCGGAGGGCGGACTCGATAGCGGAATTTCACTGAGTGACGACGGACGTTTTTTTCGCGTGCGCGAGCAATGTTTTGAGCCCGAGGTGCGCGAAGGCGTGGCGTTTTCTCACTGGGAACCGTGGCCGGGGGTGGAACTTGCAACCTGGCTGCTCGCGGAACCGACCGGCCATTTGCGGATTCACCGGCTGCGGACCAAAAAGAAAATCTGGGCAATCGATGCGGGTTTCGCCGTGCCGTATACCGACAAGTTGACGCGGCAATTGTTGGCGGACGACGCGATGGGGCCCATCGTGCGCGCGCCGCACGGCGCGTCGTTGATATGTTCACTCACGGGAGTCCGAACACCGGAGTGCGTGGATATCGGCACCAATAGTCATTTGCTCGAATCGCTGTCGGCCATGCCTATGTTGCGATCCATGCACGAAACCGGTGAACACTGGCTCGCTTGCTGGGTGAGCGGCACCGGCTCGGCCGACGACGTGTTTGCCGATGCGAAATTGTTTTCGGTCACGATATCTGGCGGGATAATTCAGGTCACCCGCGACGGTACAGCGTGGTGGAATTCCGGCAGCAAGCCGTGTGGCGATTCTTCCGGCGCGCGACGTGACGCCCATGCGGCGTTGGCGTAAATTGAGGCAAGGCAGACTGTCTCGCGAAGGATTCGAAGGATGGAAAGGGTGGGGCTCGGACTTAGCTGCCTTGATCGAATGGTAGGGCGGGACCGGGCCCGCCGCGAATGTCGTTATGCTGCGCCCAGCACCGTTGTTGCGTGCTCTCATCCCGATATTGCGGCGTAAAGCCGCTCCTACCGTTTGCCTCAAACCCGCTCAGTACTTCAAATCCTTCAACCAGGTTTGATTGGCCCGGTACCAGTCCACGCAGAGCTTCAGCCCTTGATCGATGTTGGTTTGAGGTTCCCAACCGAGCAGACGCTTGGCTTTGCTGATGTCCGCCCAGGTTTCCTTGATGTCGCCGGTGTGGAAAGGCTGCCGATCGTAGACGGCTTTCTTGCCAAGCAGGCCTTCAATTTTCCCGATCATATCGAGTATCTTGATCGGATTTTGTCCGCCACCCAGGTTGATGATCTCGTATCCGGGCAAATTGAGCGACGCCACGGTGCCCCGCGCAATGTCGTCGACGTAAGTAAAATCACGCGACTGCGAACCGTCACCAAACAGATGAATCGGGGTACCTTCGTCGATCCATTTGATAAAGCGCGCCTGCGCCATATCTGGCCTCGAGGCCGGACCATACACGGTGAAATACCGCAGAATCGTGGAATCGATCTGGTAAAGGTGATGATACGAATACGCCATGACCTCGGCGGCTTTTTTAGAGGCAGCGTAGGGGGAGATGGGCGTGTTAACCGGCAGCTCTTCGTTGAACGGCATTTTCTGGCCGGCGTAGAGCGACGAACTGGATGCCATCACGTGTTTCTTTACCCCGTGGCGGCGCATCAATTCGAGAATGTTGAGCGTGCCTTGGGCATTCGTCGCCAGATAGACGAATGGATTTTCCAAGCTGTACCGCACCCCGGCGCGCGCCGCGAGATTCAGCACCACATCGAATTTGTGCCGGGTGAAAAGAAGGTCGAGCGCAGGCAGTTGCTCGATATCGGTCTTGGTGAAACTGAAGTTCGCGCGACCTTGTAACTGCGCGAGACGATGCTCCTTCAATCTGACGTCGTAGTAATCGTTGAGATTATCGACACCCACCACGGTGTGGCCGGCATCCAGGAGCAGGTGAGTGGTGCGGGCAGCGATGAAGCCAGCGACGCCGGTGACGAGGTACGTGGCCACGATCAGCTGTGAGGCTTTAACTGGGCGAGCAGCTTTTTGAATCCTTGATCGTTCTTGAGTATTTCAAGGTCAGGATCCTGTTCCATCCAGTCGAGGTCGTCGTAGCCGAGTGAGATGGCTTTGCGAAGCGAGCGCAGGGCGTCCGGACGTTTTTTCGAGAGGGCAAGACTGCACGCGAGATTGTAGTGTGCGGTGGCGTTCTTCGGCTCAAGTCGCACGAGTTTGCGATCCATCTTCAATCCGTCGGCAATCCGTCCTGCCTTGGTGTAAAGTCCGCCGAGCAGTCCGACCACATCAACGTAGTCGGGACAACGGCGGTGAACCGCTTCGTAGAATGCGATATCGAATTGGGGATCGGATTTTGGCGTCCTGGCCATGGTTACTTTTTGATACGATTCGGGCAGCGTCCAGCTTGACGGAACGCGATGCATTGGGCGCTGACTTGAAGACGTTGAGAGATGGGTTTAAGGCCGAGTTTGAGGGAAACGGTACTGCCGTACCATTCCATGAACGGCGCACTAATCTCAAATATTTTGTCGCAATCCACGCACACTACCTGGGCGACTTGCGTGGAATTACTTGAGGCCGGACGATAATATTTTTCCCCGGTGCCAATGTCTACTTCCCGTAGAATCTGGCTTTCCGTCATCAGCGGCAGCGTCCGGTAGACGGTCGCCCGCGAAACGGAGTCATCGATTGCCCTCGCGTGATCGAGGAGCTGCTCGGCGGTGAAATGCTCTTTCTGGGCAAATGCCGCGTCGAATATTGCCACCCGCTGATTGGTCACACGAAGACCTTTCTTGGTCAGGTAGGCTTGAAATTTTTCTCGCGGGAGGTCGTCACTCACTCCCTGTATGTCGTCGTGGCGGTTTCGGGCTGTCAACCCGTAAGACGGGCCAGTCGCGCCCCGGCGCGAGTCCTGGGGTGCAGATCAAGCATTTGCAGATTTGGGTAGTGTGATCAACTCCCCTGAAAATTGACCGCTTCGACGCCAGTTCCCGCTGCGCCTAGTGCCGGGTCGATTTCTTCGGACTTAGATGGATGGTATCCAGGACTTGCCGGAACGTAATTTCGGCGCGCACTCTCGAGCTCGTGCCGAAGTCAAATCCATCGGGGCCCCACGTGGTGCGCACACCCAAGCCGACGATCCATTGGGCTTTCGAATGAAACGTGAATTTGGACGGAACGTACCACAGCACGCCTGGCTGGAGATAATAAAAGTTTTCCGAATGGCTGGTGATCACCGACGTCGTTGCGTAGGTCGCCGTCATCGTCCATTTGAGCTGGCCCATGTCATAGACCGCACCGGTGATGAAAGAGGCAGAATGATCGTGAGGCTGATTGGTTCCATAGGTTCCGCGCACCGAGCTTCGAGCCAGGATATCCAACCCGAAACCGCCAAAAGTGGTGATGCGCGGCCGGGTTACCCAATTGTGCTGCAGGACTGCGGTCGGGGAGAAGTGGTAATTGCCATCAAGCATGTCGACCGGAGGATGGCCGGTTGGGATTTCAACGTTAAAAGTAAAACTGGTTTCGTACTGCGGGTACGGCCACCGCTCCACAATGTATTTTGAACCGAGACGAATCCGCCCGACACCGTAACCGTCCGTTTTCGAACCACCCAAGCCATGGGTGAAATACACCGAGGCTTCGCTCGTCAGCTCAAAGTGTTCGTTGTACGCCCAGCGCGTTCCCGCTTCGAGCCGCGCATAATCGCGACGGATGAAGTCGCCGACGTGGGGGCGTAAGATGAGTTTAAAAGTGCCGGGCAGATCGAGCTGCGGGAGGTCACCGTTAAATAATCCGTTGAGGCGGGAAAAGAGCCGGGGCGTATCGTTCGGATCGGCGGGTGTTTCGGTTTCCGCTGGCGGGGTCGGAATACCCTCCATTTGTTGCGCCTTCTGTTCCGCAGTGGGCTTGGTGAGCGCGGATTGCGCCGACGCAGAAATGGCGGTTAAAGCAAAAATCAGGAGGAGGGTGGTGGAGCGTAACATGTGTGATTTGTCAGGGAAGCAACTGCAGGCTTTCCAGGGGTAGTCGTACGAGCAGCCCTTGTTGCAATACATCCACTGACACGATAATTCCCTGTGGGTTCGCTGGATCATCGACGTAACCTTCGAGGCCATTTAGTGGTCCGCCTAACACCCTGACGTGGGTGCCTTTTTTCACCAGTGGATGAAGTGCCGCCTCCAAGCCCGAGGCGCAGATCAGTTTTACGTCGTCGAGCTGACGGAGGAAGATTGCTTCATTTTCGATCAGGATCGCGCGGACGAGAAGGTCCTGCTGGTACACACGCGTTTTTCGATCCGGTTCGAGCCGGGCGAATACGTATCCGGGGAACAAGGGCTTGCTGAACACCTTTTTCTGCGCGCCATAGCGCCGAACACTTTTGATCAACGGCAGATGGTGGACGAATTTTTCCCGTTCGAGCATATCGGCGAATTTTTTTTCACACCGGGGCTTGGTGTGGCAGACAAACCAGTGCGGCGCGGTAAAATCCGGCAGGTGCTGGCCCATGTCAGAGTTCGGCGGCGAGCAATTGCAGCGCCTCGATGTAGCCGGGAAAACCCTTGCCCGAAATCATGGCGCGACAGGCGCCCGCAGTCATCGACTGGTGACGAAATTCCTCGCGCTTTTTGATATCGGAAATGTGCACTTCAATCGCAGGAAGCCCGGCGCTGGCGAGCGCGTCCCTCAAGGCAATGCTCGTGTGCGAATAGGCGCCGAAATTCACGATAAATCCAAGGATGCCGCGGTCGGTGAGGGCATGGATTTTGTCCACCAGCGCGCCTTCGTGCGCGGATTGAAAAAAGGTGGGACTGAAGCCGGCTTTTTTCGCTTCGGCGCGAATCAGTTTCTCAAGATCCTTGAGTGTGCCCGTGCCGTAAATGGCCGGCTGGCGTTTGCCGAGGCGGTCAAGGTTGGGTCCGTGCAGTACGGCGATTTTTTTACTCATGGCGGAACAGAATGGGGTAATGGTCGCGACGGAATGTCAGAGAGGATTGTCGGTTTCGATGAATTCCCACGGCAGGCTGAATTTTTTTGCCAGTTCGGCGGCAAGGGCTTTCACGCCGTGCATTTCGGTGGCGTAATGGCCGCAGCAAATGAGGTTCAGGTGATTTTCCTGAGCGTAGTTAAACCATTCTTCGCGTAGCTCGCCGGTGATCAAGGTGTCGACTCCCGCCTCCGCGAGCTTCGTGACGGTGCTATTGCCGCTGCCACTGCAGAAAGCAATCTGCTTGGGCGTGGCGGACCCACAGTCGATTACGACGACCCGTGGGTAAAGTTCCTCCAGCCGGGCGCAGAGCTGGGTACGCTTGTATTTACTATGGGCAATCCAGCCAATGGGCTCGTTTTCGTGAAAGTGAAATGGGCGTTTTGCCTTCAGCCCGAGCTGGCGTGCCAGCAGGACGTTGTTGCCGATCTCTTCGTGAGCATCAAGCGGGAGGTGGCTCGAATATACCGCACAGTTTCCGCGGACGAGGGTGGAAAACCGGCCATAGACCGCGTCGGTCAATGGCTGGACGCCGCCCCAGAACAGCCCGTGATGAACAACCAGAAAATCGATGCCGCGTTCCACCGCTTTTTCGAATGGCACCAAGCCCGCATCGACCGCTGCGCCGATCTTGGTGACACGGCCATCGTTGGCCACTTGCAGACCGTTGTGCGCCCCGGGAAAATCCTTGAACGCGGCTCTGCGGGTGCGTTTGTCGGAATAATCCACGAGTTGTTGCAGCGAAGCCATCGCGGGAGGTTGAAGAGCTGGCGCGCCGCGTGCAAGTGGGCGTTTACGGATTGCCTCCCGCAGGAGCGTTCCCAGCTTTGGCGCCATGGCAGATGGCATTCCCCGACCAATCGATCTTATTGCTCAAGCGACCGAGGCTTTCGCCGACCGTCCCAGCTGGGACGAATACTTTATGGCCACCGCGAAACTGATCGCATCACGCTCGAATTGCGAACGCCTCAACGTGGGTTGCGTGATCGTCACGGCGGGTGATCGAAAGAACCGCCTCGTGGCGGCGGGCTACAACGGCTATCTGCCCGGCACGCCGCACGTGTCGCGATTGCGGGACAATCACGAGCAGGCGACCGTGCACGCCGAACAAAATGCGATCGCCGATGCTGCGCGCCGCGGGTCGAGCGTGGACGGCTGCATTGCCTACGTGACTCATTATCCGTGCATTCATTGCGCCAAAATTCTCGCGGCGTCCGGTATCGCGGAGATCAAATTCCACGAGGACTACCGAAACGACCTTTTAGTGGCACCCATCCTAAGCGATGCTGGGGTGAAATTGACGAAGCTTTAGGATTGGCGCGGAGAAATTTTTCCCACCATTCTGCGTCTCCACTATTTTAGTGCCGATGAAGGAACGCCGCACCGGAACCCAGGATAAGAGCCTTGCAGGGCAATTATTGCTCGCGCACCCGTCGTTGCGTGATCCGAATTTCAAGCGAACGGTCATTCTTCTCTCCGTGCACAACGCCGACGGAGCGATGGGGGTGGTGCTCAATCGTCCACTCAACAAACAGTTGGGCGAGGTGAATTCCGAATTTGCGCTCGGGCCCCTTGCGGGCGTGCCGCTCTACAGTGGTGGGCCGGTGAGTCCCGAACAGCTGATCATCGTTTCGTGGCAATGGCTCACGGAAGAAAGCGCGTTCCAGCTCCATTTCGGCATCGATCCAGAAAATGCGGTGTCACTCATTGGCACGCCAGGTCTGACGTTCCGGGCATTTTTAGGGTATTCGGGCTGGAGCAAAGGACAGCTGGAAAACGAAATGAAGCACGACACGTGGTTCACGACGATGGTCGAGGGTGGCCAGCTGGAAAACAAAGACGGCCCCGCCCTTTGGCGGAGTATCGTTGGCGGCATCGATCCCGAATTGAAGCTATTGGCGAACGAGCCGGATGACCCAGCGGTGAATTGAAGCGATCGCCGCGGGTACAGGGCGACGGCTTCATTGGTTTTATATCATATCAAACGCCCGGCGCTTGATGTCTTTTCATGGGTAGGGCGGGACCGCTGGGCCCGCCGTGAACGTTGCTGTGGCGCGGCCCAGCGGTCTCGTCTACCACTTGAATGTAATTGTGAAGGCAAAAGGCAGTTACGCATCACGCCTGATATCAAGATGCTTCGTCCGGGACCTTGCGTTTTTGAATCATGCACAATGCAAGATTCGGGTGCCGCGGTCTGGCAGTGTGCGCCCAAATCGCCTGTGCGCCCGGCGCGCAAACTTGTGGCAGTAGTGCTATAACTCTTTTTGGAATATTAACTAGCGCGGCGGTTGGCATGACTGGCACGGCTTAAGGTAGGTAAGAATCACGACAATCAACTCCTACTTAACCAATGAACACATCACGTATCGCTCAACAAAGCACTGCAGTAGTTCAGGACGACAGCCAGTCGGCTATTCGTTCGAATAACAAACTAGAAGCCGCTTACGACGCCGTGCTGGTCCAGCGTTTTAATAATGGGGATGAGTCTGCATTTACTGAAATTATTAAACGCTACTATCCCCGCATCCGCGCGTTGGCCAACCAGACGCTTCACAACCAAGCCGATGCCGAGGAGGTCGCTCAAGATACATTCATTCGCGCCCACCGCGGTCTGGCGAAATTCCGTGGCGACGCTTCCCTTGCCACCTGGCTCCATTGCATCGGGCTAAACCTTGCCCGCAATCGCTACTGGTTCTTCTTCCGTCGTCGTCGTCAGGACACGATGTCGATCGATCAGGCCGTGGTTGACGGCAGCGGCGTTTCCCTCACTGGCGCCTTGTCTGATGGCACCAACGATCCACGCTCCGACTCGATGACCACCGAGTTTACCTCGCTCATCTCCAATTGCATGGAACAGCTCGATGCTTCCCATCGCGAAATTCTCACGATGCGCACGATGTTGGATCTGTCCTACGAAGAGATCGCGACGAATCTTCGCATTAATGTCGGTACGGTAAAGAGCCGCATCGCGCGCGCGCGCGAAAGTCTGCGCACGCTTCTCCTCCGCGCAGCTCCGGAGTTCAGTCGCGAAACATCGATGACTGACTTCTTCGAGACAGCGCGGCCAATGCCACAGCCAAGTTTCGCTGCCGCTTAAAAAAGCGAGGGCAGCAAGTACGCCCGGTGCGTCGGTGGATTAAATTCCCCTGCGCCCGGGCTTGTCGGCAGTGATAAAGTCCGCACACTGCCGGCAATGAATTCGCGCATTTTCGGAAAGACGGGCCGGCTGGTGAGTGAAGTCGGTCTGGGTACCTGGCAGATTGGCGGCAATTGGGGCGAGGTTTCGGACGAGACGGCGTTGTCCACTCTCCGTGCCGCCTACGATGCTGGCACTAATTTTTTCGATACCGCCGACGTGTACGGCGATGGCCGCAGTGAGACTCTCATCGGCCGCTTCCTCAAAGAGTCGAAGGTGCGCGATGACGTGTTCATTGCGACGAAGCTCGGCCGCCGCGGCGATCCCGGCTGGCCAACAAATTTCACGCGCGAAATCGTTCGGAAGCACACCGAGGATTCGTTGCGCCGGCTGGGAGTCGAAGCGCTCGACCTCACGCAATTTCACTGCGTGCCTCCCGAAGTACTGATGCGTGGCGAGCTTTTCGGTTGGACCGAAGAGTTGAAGCGTGAAGGAAAAATCAAAGCCTACGGGGCAAGCGTTGAGGCAATGGATGAGGCGATTTGGTGCTGCTCGCAGCCGGGCTGCTCCGCGCTTCAAATCATTTTTAATATTTTCCGGCAGAAACCGGTTCACGTGTTATTCGACACGGCGAGAAAAGCCGGCGTGGCTTTGATCGTACGCCTGCCACTGGCCAGTGGACTGCTTGGCGGTCGCATGACGAAGGCCACGAAATTTCCAGCCGACGATCACCGCAATTTTAATCGCGATGGACAGAGTTTCAACGTTGGCGAAACTTTCGCGGGCCTGCCTTTCGAAAAAGGCGTGGACCTCGCCGATGCGCTCAAACCGGGCGTGCCGTCAGGGATGACGATCGCCGAAATGTCCCTTCGTTGGTGTTTGGATTTTGAAGCCGTGAGCGTGATTATCCCCGGCGCGCGCAATGTCGCGCAGGCCCAGGGCAACGCGCGGGCGTCTACGTTTGCGCCACTGAGTCGAACCCAGCACGTGAAGCTGGCGGCCTTCTATGAGCGTAACGTAGCGGCTCATATTCGCGGACCATACTGACCGGCCCGAATGATCTCGGCGGTCCATTTCCGGAATTTCAAGGCGTTGCGATCGGCAGCGGTGCAGCTGGCACCGTTCAATTTGTTGCTTGGTCCGAGTGGCAGCGGCAAAACCAGCGTTATCCAGTCGCTGCTGCAATTGCGCGGGCTGGCGGGATTACCGGTGACACACGCGCACGAATTAAAGGGGCAGCTACCGGCGGGACCGCAGATCAATTTCCATTTTAATCCGCCGTTTAACGACGTGCGGGTAACGCTCGGGTGCAATTCCAATGAATTCCTATGTAATTTTTTGGTGGTCGACCACGAACCCGGCATTGTTGGGGAAGGGAAGTGGGGCGAACTTCGCACGCGGCTGCAAACGATCCGGGCATTTTCATTTGATCACAGTGTGATGGGATTGCCGGCGCGTAAGACCATGTCAGACGATCTGGCTTCGAACGGCGGGAATCTCGCGGCCATTCTTGCCGTGCGAAAAGAGAAATCACCACACTCGATTGCGAGTCTCGAAGCGGACTTCTGTCGCATCATGCCGGAATTTTCCGGATTCGAGTTCCGCGGCGTGGGCGATGGTTACGTGGAACTGTTCGCGCGACTGGCGAATGGCGCCGAGGTGTTGTCTGCCGCGAACCTTTCCCAAGGCACACTTTATTTGCTCGCGATCCTGGCCTTGGCGCACGCGCCCGAGCCGCCGGGAATCGTTTGCATCGAAGAAGCGGATCGCGGCGTTCATCCACGGTTGTTGCGCGAAGTGCGGGATGCCTTGTATCGGTTGAGTTATCCGTTGGAAAAACCCGGCGAGCGCGCGCCTGTGCAAGTGCTCGCGACGACACATTCCCCCTATCTGCTCGATTTGTTTAAGGACCATCCCGAGGAAATCGTGCTTGCCAACAAACAAGGCAACGCGGCGACCTTTGAGCGCCTATCGGAGCGAAAGGATTTGATGGAGTTGATGAAGGAAGCGCACCTGGGCGATTTGTGGTACAGTGGCGTACTCGGCGCAGTACCGGGGGAGTGATGACGGCAAACGCATTCGTGTCGCATCCGGGAGCCTCATCCATCCGCGTAGCAGCCGTCGTTAGACGGCTGGTGATGACGTTTGGCGTCCGGGAAATATTTTTGAGGGTAGGGCGCGACCGCTGGGCGCGCCGTCAGGATCCAGCGGCCATCAGAACAAGCGGCCAGCGGCCCGTCCCGTCCGCCAAATAGTTTTTCCCTGACACCCCGCCGCACCTGATCCCGATCAAATGATCAAACTCGCCCTCCTCAGTGAATCGCCGGCAGACGAAGCGGCGTTGCGCATTTTAGTGGAAGCCGTGTTGCGCGAACCGTTCACCACTGTGCAATCTTCCCTGCGCGCGCGAGGCTGGCCCTCGGTCGAGCAAGTGCTGCCGTCCATTCTGCGCTATTTGCATTTCAATACGGACGCGGATGGACTGGTGGTCGTTGTCGACACGGATGATTCCCCGGTTCACGCGCCTGAACACGAGGCGCCGGGATATTTCCATCCTTACTGCCGGATTTGCCGGTTGCGCGCCGTGTTTCGACGGACCCTGAAAAATTTGCCACCGGCGCACGGACGGACCCGCGTCTTGCGAGCGGTGGGTGTCGCCGTGCCCGCGGTCGAGGCGTGGTATTTGTGCGGACGAGATACCTCGGTGACTGAGGAAGCCTGGATCAAGGGACAGGCATCGGGATTGCTGCCGTACACCCGCCGCGAGCTCAAATGGCGCGTTTATGGAACGGAACGTCCGACCTTGCCGCACGAGATGAAGCGCGCAGTGCAGGAAGTGATGCGGCACCACGGTGACATCCGTCGATTGGAAAACGATTTCCCCCAAGGCTTCGGTTCCCTCGCGCGCGATTTGAGGAGCTGGGCGCGGCCAAAAGAGTAGTGTAGTGGAACGGGTCTTTCGGGCATTTTTCCGATTTTGCCTGTAGGAGCGGCTTTATGCCGCGATACGAATGTGGCGTCGCGCACGAATCGCGGCATAAAGCCGCTCCTACATTTCTGAGTCTGTCCGAATTCGGATGTTCGTCCAACGCCCCATGAAATTCAAACGAGGCTTGCGGGAGGGAGAAGCGCCCGCAGAGTTTGCTTTGCACACCTGCATGAAATCCCCCCGTGTCTCCCTGGCTGCGCTTATGTTTGCGCAGGCGCAGGTCACTTTCAACGACTGCGCCGCAAAGCTGATGCTGGTCTCATTGGCCCAGCAATTGGCGGCGGTACGGGGATGGGATCCCAAAACGGTCACAGCGATGCTGACCGCCATTCTGGTTCTTCCGTACATCTTGTTTGGGCCGGTATGTGGCTGGCTTTCGGACCGTTTTTCGAAACGCAGTGTGATCAACGCGGCGCTGCTGATTCAGCTCGGCATGATGGGCATTTTGATCGCGACTCTCCAACTCCGTTCCTTCGAAGCGGCCGTGATGATTTTCTTTCTGTTGTCCACGCAGACCGCGGTCCTGGCTCCTGCCAAACGGGGTATTATTCTCGAATATGTCAGCGCGGCAGATCTTTCGCGGATCGTGGGCTACATGGAGATGGCGAACATCACGGCGATCCTGGTGGGTTCGTTCGCGGGTGGCCAAATGTTCTCCCACTGGCTCGTACAAACCGGAGATTCCTGGAGCGCGGCTTCGTCTACTGCGTGGGCGCTGACGATTCTCTCGGCGGTGGCCTGGGTCGTGTTTCAGCTCGCCCACAAGACGCCGCAACAATCGACTGAGAATTTTCGGTGGAGCGTGTGGGGCCGGCATTTTACCGATGCGGTGGAAGTCTGGCGAAACCGTCCTCTTTGGCGCGCCACGATGGGGATCTGCTTTTTCTACGGGATCGGAAGTTATATTTCCGCATTGATTCCCCAAGTGGCACTCGAGCTGGAGCATGGGGGCGCGGAAACGGGCGCGGTGGCGGGCAAAATGCTGTTAAAGGTCGGCATCGGCACGATGTTCGGCACGCTCTCCGCGGGATTGTTTTCGCGGCGCGGCATTGAATTGGGTCTGGCACCAATTGGTGGAGTCATGCTCGGACTCGTATTCGTGGCGCTCGGTTTTGTTGCACCGGGAACAACGTGGTTCACCGTTCTGCTGATCGCGGCAGGGTTTTCGTCGGGACTTTTTCTGGTGCCGTTATATGCGTTTGTTCAACAGCAGGCGGGCGATCAACGTCGCGGGCGCATTTTGGCGGGAGTGAGCCTGCTTGATAGCGGAGTCGGAATCGGCGCAAGCGTCCTCTACGGTTTGATCGCTGGAGACCGCTGGCTCTCACAGCCGCTGGCGGCGCAGTTCTTTGTTCTGGCCGCGTTCACTTTCGCAATGGTTGGTTACGGACTACACCATTTGCCGTACCAGACGCTTTGCACCGTCATGCGAATTGTCGGGCGCATTTTCTACCGCGTGAAGGTGCTCGGATTTGAAAATTTGCCAGCGGGTGGGGCGGTGATGATTTGCAATCATCTTTCCTATATCGATGCCGTCGTTCTGCAGGTGGCGTCGCCGCGTCCGCTCCGGTTTGTGGCGTTCGCCGGTCTGGCAAAGAGTCCACTGATGCGTTTTCTTTTCCGCGCACTCGGGGTAATTCCGATCGCCCCGGGCAAGTTGCATAAGGGAATCCGGCTGGCGTGTGATGCAGTGAAGCGTGGTGAACTGGTCTGCGTTTTTCCCGAAGGTTCGATTTCGCGCACCGGTCAGCTGATGGAATTGAAGCGCGGGTTCGGGCTCATTTCAGAGCTGGCGCAAGTGCCCGTGGTTCCTGCGATGATCGATGGACTGTGGGGGTCGATCTATTCGTTCGCGGGTAATAAATACATTTGGAAATCTCCACGTCTGATGCCGACCCATGTGTGCGTGGCGTTTGGCCGGCCGATTCCTCCGCACCAGGCAACGCGGGAATCCGCGCGCCGGGCCATGCTCGATCTTGGGACCGAGGCCTTTCAACAGCGTCCGATTTTGCGCCGCAATCTGGCCCGCGAAGTCGTGCGCTCACTGGCAAAACACCCGGGACGCGAGGCCGTGGTGGACCGGACATCCGAGCGCCGCGCACTCAAGGCTGGACAGCTTGTCGCGGCGGCGGCGGCCTTGTCGCGCCATTTGCGAAAGAAGATTTCGTCGAAACGCGTGGGTATTGTGCTCCCGCCCGGAGCCGGTGCGCTGATTGCAAATCTAGCTGTCGCCTGCGCGGGCAAAACGCCGGTAAATCTGAATTTCAGTTTGGGACGGGCTGCGATCGAAGCGTGTCTGCGGATCGGTGAGATCGATACGGTGATCACGGCGAACGTGCTGCGCGCCAAGCTGCCTAATTTTCCGTTTCCAGAAAATACCCTCGATTTTCAAAAAGAGATGGCGGCGATGGGCGGGAAACGGGCGATCATGCCGTGGCTGGTCGCGGCGTGGATGCTCCCCAATCAATGGATGGCGAACTTGCTCGATCTTCCGCGTCGCGGAGACGGGGAGGAAGCGGCCCTGCTGTTCACGAGCGGAAGTTCAGGTGAACCGAAAGGCGTGGTGCTTTCGCATCGCAACATCCTCGCCAACTGCGCGCAGATTTCCTCGCTTTCGATTCTCCCCAACACCGCGACGATGATCGCCTGTTTGCCGGTGTTTCATTCGTTCGGGTTTACGGTGACACTCTGGTATCCTTTGTTGCGAGGATGTCGCATGGTCACGCTGCCAAGCCCGTTGGAAACCAAGAAAATCGTCGAAGCGATTCAACAGGAACAGGCGACGGTCATGGTGGGCGCGCCCACTTTCGTCCGGCCATTTTTGAAAAAAGCGACGCGCGAGGAATTGCAGTCGCTCAAGATCGTCGTCACGGGGGCCGAAAAACTATCGATGGAGCTTTACGATGCGTTCCTTTCGAATTTTGGCATCGAGATTCTGCAAGGCTACGGACTCACAGAAACGACCCCCGCCTCGAACATCAATCAGCATCACCCGGCCGTGACGACCGGTACTTCCGAACCACAGCTCGGAAAGAAAACGGGCGCGGTGGGCCGTCTGATGCCGGGTATGAGTGCGCGTATTTCCGATCCTGAAACCGGCGCAGAGTTGCCATTGAATGCCACGGGCATCGTGTGGCTCCGCGGTCCCAACGTGTTCTCGGGCTATTTGAAAGATCCTGAGAAAACTCGCGCGGCCTTGAAGGACGACTGGTTTAATACCGGCGATCTCGGTCGCTTCGACGACGATGGCTTTCTTTTCATCGAGGGAAGGCTTTCACGTTTCTCGAAAATCGGCGGCGAGATGGTGCCGCACGGCACGGTCGAACAGAAAATTGCCGAGGCCTTTGGCTGGGATCAAAGCGAAGGCGTGACGATGGTGGTCACGGGAGTTCCCGACGCGAGCAAGGGCGAGGCGTTGGTATTGCTGACCACCAAAGAACTCGGAGCGGACGAACTGCGCGCCAAACTGCTGGAAGCAGGTCTGACCAATCTGTGGATTCCGCGAACCGTGCGAAAGGTCGAAAAAATCCCGATGCTCGGCACCGGGAAAATCGATTTGAAAGCATGCCGGGCGTTGGCGATCGAGCTGACAAAAGAAACAGACCCGGCGTGAGATCAACGTGCTGGTGTCGCTCGCCTTGTTCGCGGTGGGCTAGATATACCGAAA
>Ga0307508_10001817_pt1 | contig 23598 bp, 26 predicted proteins | sample 9_EM_MG_FD_203089 | JGI IMG/M metagenome (GOLD analysis project Ga0307508, IMG submission 203089) | Populus trichocarpa ectomycorrhiza microbial communities from riparian zone in the Pacific Northwest, United States - 9_EM | ecosystem: Host-associated > Plants > Roots > Unclassified | place... | reverse complement strand
AGCTTGTGTCTGCTTGGACTTCTCAAGTCATCCAGATCAGATAGTGAACAAGCCATCAAGGAAGCAATCACAAAGCGATCAAAGCGGGTAAACGTTGAACTGAAGTACGAACGCGACCGCAAGCCTGGGATGCAGCAATTCTCAATGTGTGGGATTGAATCGCCGAAGTTGGCGTTACGGGTACATGAAATGTGATATGACGTCAGATCGGAATCCGGAAATGGCGAGTCGTCAAGACAGGAAAAAGTGAAAGGAACTCAGAATCATTCGAGGGGAAAAGAGAAGCGAGCTGATAAAGAATGCGAAGAGGTCGCATCAAGGGCACCATTGGCATACAAGGAGCACGCCACCCCCAGAACTGTTTGCACGAGCTGGCAGTTACTTCAGAAGAAGGTTGAGTGGAATACTGGCCAAAAGGGAGAGTCCTAGAGCGATCGCTGCCAGTTTTTTCACCTCCTTCTGACCAGGAGGGGGAATGAGTGGCTTGAAGGTGCTGTCTGTACCGTTCAAATGGTGGTGGATGTATTCGGGGTCGGAGTCTGATGAAAGGCGGATCGGGGAATTCACATTCTGCAAATGCATAATGCCCGCCACGGTGAAAGCGGCGTGTGCGGTGCCGAAAACCAACTGAAGGGCTAGGTACACTTCGAGGGGGAGATAATGTATGAATTCCTTATAACACGATGCGTAAGTCAATCGATGTCATCCAGAAACAGGGGTGAGGACGTACGACGAATGTCAAGAGTGCGTTAAAGAAGTGAGCGATACCGCCAATGGCAAGCATTCGTTGGCGTCCGTGCCACAAAAGAATCGGTATAAAAACATCGCCAAACCTAGCACACAGTGAGATGTTTTCTGTTGGTACAAGCGGCAAGACTCCATGCTCACGTACCCTCCGCAAATGCTGAGAACAGCAAAGGCGCCTCGAATGCCAGGTAAACCGACTTCGCCCAAAAATATCACAAATCCAGCAATGGTGGCGTTGATATATGCCTGGGGGAAAGAATGTCCCAGCAAGTATGTTATGATGAGCCACTCGGTTTGCACGTGAATAGTCTTCACAAGCACAGCGTAAATTCAGTTCTCTGAGTCGGTCGGTAGCGGACGAGGACGTACGGCGAAGAAGGTTAACAGGTGGTTAAAAATCCCAAATCGAGTGAAGATACCGAATGCTACAAGTGATACAGACCACATCCAGGCGATACTGAGAGGCGTGTAAGAATACTACACGTGTTGTGCCGCCGGGCGCAGAAAAAAAAATTGATCAGTATCCAGTAATTCATAATAGTGAGCTCGCAAAACCACTTACACGCCTCCAGTCACGGGCCCCAAGGAAGAGTGCAACCCCCCCAATGATTGTAGGCCATGCCAAGGTGATAGCAGCGGTGTAGCCAAGCTTATCGGTCTGGTCCGGGCGGAAGACGGCTGGGAAGTCGTTTGGCACGATGTATGTATTGTTGATGACCTGTGAGGAGTCCATACTGGGATCGGGGAAGGGGGTTGGGGGGGGGGGGATGATAGGGATTGAGGCGTTGAAATATGTGAGGGGATATCTCTGTTCCTTATGAAGGGTTTCAGGTTTTTGTGGGCTGTTAGTCGGCAGGCTGCGTTTTAATGTAATCGGTGCATGGGCTTCGTGAGCCCGCGGGTGCAGTGAAACAAGCCATCAGATGTTGTTCGAATCATGGGGGCTGGATGACACGCCACAAATGATAACTCTGTTACACGTGGGGTGCATCGCTAGCGCAGAATGAGTTATAATTTTTGGGATCAACGGCAACATGAGTGCAGCCTGATGAGGGAGTAGTCCCCCATCGCCTGTGAAAAGTGCTAATCTTTGACTCGTCGTCATGCCACGGGGTGCGATCGTTCGGGTTTTGAACGCGAGGCGCGACGTCCCAAATATGGTACGAGTGGAGCCACTGAAGGAGCCCACGTTGTGACGCGACAAGCAGGAGTCGGAGGAACCGTAGTTGTTGAGCGAAAATTCGTCAAAACACGAGGTACACAGCCACAGTTTTTGAATTAGATCATCTCATCTTCGTCTTCGGCTTAGGCACGCGGGGATCGTCGAGGAGTATAGAAGCAGGAGTCTCCGACGCTGAATAAATAAACCTCCAGGCATGTCTCACTCAATAGGTGACCCGCGTCCCAATAGCTCCTTGCCCCATCATGGGATAATGCTCAACGGCGGATCCACAACGCTTGCTAAAATTGCAGGAAATTGTCTCAGGGTCACGGAAATCGAGCGACGTGATATTTCCCCGAATCATATATGCGTATTGTCCCGTTTTGGAGCTACATTACGTGGAGCAAAACGCGTTGCCACCGCACCTTTGAAGCATGGCAGCTCCGACACGTCAAATTTTCCGAGCATCACAATAAGAACGAAACCAGGATCAAGATGTGGGGTAATCTGGAGGCCCGTCTGGCGCAGACCGCCTCCTCGAGGGAGAATTATGACAGTCTTTCAGGGCTTCGCGCATCATTCGTTGACTCGTGGGATAGTGGCAGACACCAAACACGTGTCGGTAATCCAGATCCACGCACGTCATTCAGGGGGTGCCAGGTTTTCATTGCCATGCCCGGATAACAGTGCTGAGCTCGGAATCTACGTCTACCAAAGAGGCCTGTGTGTTTCCGGACTCCAGGAATGCGGTCTTGTGAGTCGTCTTATTCCCGAGAGATCCAGGGGACTTTCGGGATGCGAACCATTGGTTGGAAGTGGTCCGGGATGTAATCTCCTGGAGCCAAGGGTGCCTGCGTGATATCAGACGCGGCGTACCGAAGCGATTAGCCGAGGAGCCGAAAAAAAAACAATTGGATATGAAAACTAGCGCCTACTTTTGGAACGACTCGAGGGCGGCAAAGAGGTGAGGTTGACCCTCATTCGTGGGTGCAGGAACCACAGTCATTGTAGAAGTGCTCCCGTCGAACAAGATGGCCCTTGACGGTGCGGAAGAGACTGGGTGGAGTAGATCCGTCCTAATCCCGCAAAGTCAGAAGCAGCCACTCAAAACTCAAGGATTCGGCTAAAAAACTGAGCTTACATGGAAGGATTGTCCAAAGTGGAACGCAATCTTCGCAGGCAATCATCGACGCGCTCTAGAAGCCGATCGTTGATATCGTACTCGTGCTGGCCTGGCGCCAAGAGAAGCGCAAAAGTTAGGCCATAGTTCTGTTACAAAGGGAAAACGATGGGAAAGGTCGATGAGGACATCGACAACTCCAGCAACGCGATGATACTACATGCCCAGACGTGCAATAACGTTCTTTGCTCCGTGCGGAGGGGATCCAATGCATGGAGTATGCGCACGGGGAGTTGCGTGAAAGGTGGTAGTGGGGGAGGTGATGGAGGGAGGGGAGGATAGGCCTCTAATTCAGAGTCCACATCACATCGAGGCGGCGTAGCGTCTATCATTGCATCCTCGAGCGCCGCTTGGTCGATGTCTAGGTGACCATTCTGTGCAAAGGACTCTGTAGGCGACGGCGAACGCAATGAAGATGAGGCGCCTGCATCATGTTTCGCCTCGGGAGTGTGTGGGTCATCCCTGGGTATATTATTTGACGGGACAGGCTCTAAATGTTCCTCATTCGGGGGTTTCGCCTCGCTGACCAAATATTCTGATCCATTCGTGGCGGGTTTTGGCTCGGCTTCAGGCGACGAATCTTTGAAGTCCGACCGAGACGAAGACCTTTGAACAGTCAGGTACCCTGGCCACCACCGCTTTGGGTTAACGACGTGCAACGTTGGCTTGAGATATGCTCCAGCGTGCGTGAAGGGGGCGGCCACGGTTGAACCTATGTGCGACACGGGCCTAGGCGATGATAGCGGTTCCCCGTTAGGCTTGGAAATCGGATCAGAGGATGATGGCAAAGTGGGTGGCACGATCGTGGCGGACGAATCTGTGAGGGAGGTGTGACCGGTATTCGATTCGACATGGACATGAGCAAGCGAAGGAATGGCAGGATGAGATGATGTCAGGACATAACGCATGAGCGCGTATAGGTCTGGTGGCTCCGTGGGTTGGGGGAGATACAGTATTGACAGGGGATTGTGTTGAAGAATAAAAGAGGTGCTATCAAGTAGGTCATCAATGCAAGCACTCAGCTTCTGGTGTCGATGATGTAAGGGTATGCCTGCTGTAACGTTATGAGAGCCCTCACATCATGATATTTGACAACCCACCAAGATGCACCGGAAACTCCGATGTTTCGCTTAAGTCCCATTGCCATGCCCACATATTAAAGTATTGTTCAAGGCGGGTTTCGAGCGCACTAGTGCCTTCGTCATGAAGTATTTCTGCAAAGGTGCCATGAACTATCTACTGAATCACGTCAAGGCGCGAAGCCCAGGAGCTGGGGAGTGCGCACCCGGAACCCTTCGTAGGCGGCCTTGAGATCATCCCGAAGGACTCGATCATACAGTGAATTATCCACATAGTCAAGCTGAGCTGTGCCCGGAGACGTCGTAGGCTCTTTTCCCTTCCCCTTAGATGTCGTTTTTTGCCCTTGCGAAGGTTCTCGCTTCGTACAAGGCAAATCAACGCACTAGGGAAGGGAAAGTAAGTGAAACCTCTGATTCGCTTTGCATAATTGTCAGCTTACGATGTGCAACCAGAAATTAGGCTCTGGAGAGAACATGACCAGACGCTTCTTCTGTGAGTGGACATTGTCACATCCAGCTTCTGGTGTGAATAGCCTTCGGTAAAGGGAGCATCGCACATCAGAAGCGATTATAGAACAAATGGGTATAGAAGGCGTATGTACATACTCTGAGAAGTTGATCAACGCTTTCGCCAGCCCGACCTGCCGAAGCATAGTGTCGCGGGATACCGCTCGAGAACGTGCAGTGTACAGCAGGATGGATGCCTGCTCGATATCGTCCTCATCGTCTGTTGGTGATGGCGGGCGCAATGTTGGGTTGAATATGACTAGATACGACAGCTGAGCCGGACGATTTGTGTCCATCTCCACCACCGCAAGGAGATTGCAACCCCAGGAGCCACGCGAAGTGTAACGATACGCAGGTTACGTGAATTTATGTCTATAATGTGCCAGTGACCAAAGTTCCCCTAGTCAGAAGTCATTGGCGTTGAAGACAAGCCAGCGCTTGCGATTCACAAGAATTTCCTTTTCGAATTGCACTGCGCCTCGAATCTTCTCTAACCGCCACCTATCCTATCCACAAGCCTCTCAAAAATATTTTAATATGGCCGCGGACGCGACATCAACTCCACCTGATGCAACGCGGAAGCGCCCCCGATCGCACACTGTATCTGCCCAAGAGGACACGTACGCCACCACTCCCAAACGAGGGGCACCTGAGGAACTAGTGATGCGTTCCTCTCCTGAAGGTCCCCAGGCCTCATCGAGTACTAATGCCGATATCGATGCCTACATGGCTGCTCAAGGCGAGCGTGATCCAACGCCACTCGATCTTGAAGAATCCTTTGCCATGCCTGGGTGGCCATCCCCTGCGTCAGGCGCCCCAGGGCCGTACGACCAGCTCATGAGCATTCGTGCCCTCAAATCAAAGACTCTCGCAGAAGGAGATATCTGGTTTCTTGTCTCGAAGAAGTGGTACTCCCGATGGGAAGACGCGTGCACCGGGCGCGTTTCAAAAGAATCCCCGCCTAATGACGCTGTCGGACCAATAGACAACACCGATATCACTCAGGTAGCTCCATATCCCGGGAAAGCATACGATCTTGCCTCAGATCCTCCAGTCGTGGAAGGCGAAACTGCAGAATTCATCCCCAAGCTTGCACACGAGTTTCTTGAGCAGTGGTGCGTTCTCCTCCTCAAAGCCGCGCGCTCCATTTCTCACGTCCCATAGTGCAGGCTGGGACCCGCTATATATCCGTACGAGTATATCGTCACCAGCACTCATGGTTCGCTCCCAAACATAGAAATTTATCCTCGTCGGCTGCGAATTTATCACGTTACCCCTTCAAAGTCACTACCTCCTGTCTACATATCGGCGTCTCGTCATCTCCCATTGTCCCACGTAGTTCAAAACGTGGAATTTGGACCTGATATGGAGTTATATCGCACTGATGTGAACCGACCATGGGGTGACATGACGCCACTTTCGAGCACCGATTTCTGGCAGAATTCGGGGGAGCGAAGACTTCTTCTGGGCGTGGACGCAACCCAGGAACAACTGGAAAACTCCATAGCCGACACCCTGTTGGAGACGGGCGATTCTCTGGTGGCGTTGGCGGCTCACTCTACACGTCCTGTTGCCGAAACACCTGGATCTACTACGGCTGATCAACCCATTTTTAATCAGAACAACGATTACTTTCGAAAACTGGAAGCCAGCCATTCTTCATCTTCGTCTGTGCCGTCTAGCTCTACGGCAATCACAGTCAGGAAGGAGCAATCCACTGTCACAAGCAGACCAGGATTTTATCGAGTTGCGCGTACAAAAGGAACCGTGGGCCTGACTAATTTGTGCGTCGATTTACTCATGACATAGGGTTTTTTTTTTCAGCTTACCGGTACCTCACAGAGGAAACACGTGCTTCATGAATTCCGCATTACAGTGTTTGGCTCACTTGCCGGAGCTTACTGAATATTTTCTGCGTAATTTTGACGGGTTTCTACTAATTTAATGAGTTCGCTAATTATAACGGTTTCACAGGTGATGTTTACGTAACCGAGCTCAATCCCGAGAATCCCCTCAGCACCGGCGGGGTTCTTGCGCGTTCCTACGGAGATCTCGTCAACAATCTGTTCGCTCAAGGCGCACCATCCGCTTACGCGCCTAGGGACTTTAAACATCGCATTTCGATGCATGCTCCACAGTTTTCTGGATACGCTCAACATGACTCCCAAGAGCTCCTCGCATTCCTCTTGGATGGCCTGCATGAGGATCTGAATCGTGTTCTCAAGAAACCCTATGTCGAGAAACCTGAGTGGCAAGGAGGTGGCCCCAAGGAGTTCCTCAAACTAGCAAGGGACTCGTGGGAAGGGTACATGTTGAGGAATGATAGTGTCATTGTTGACCTTTTCCAAGGTCAATACAAAAGCATTCTAGTCTGTCCTGAGTGCAGCAAGGCACGTGCAGGCACTGGATGCGGGTACTTATTTCTTACATCATTGAATCATCAGGTTTCGATCACATTCGATCCTTTCATGTACCTCACCCTCCCCCTTCCTATCAAGAAGACGTGGCGCCACGAGATCTTCTACATTCCGTGGGACCCTGAAAAAGGCAACATTTCCGTGCGTGCACTTTACCGCAAGATTTCCGTGCTCAAAGTACACTGATGTTTACCATAGATGGTAGTTGAGCTTCCGTATAATTCTGCTATTCGAGTTTTGAAGCAAAAGCTCGCCAGCTTGTTTGATAGTGATACTGCGAGGGTCAGTACGGTTCTGCATGGCGACCAAGACATTCTGACCCTCACTCCATTTTGAAGCTCTTTGCTACCGACTTCTGGCACGGGAAGTGGTACAGGGTTTACTCAAACAGCGATCTTGTCTCTGAGATTCAACAGAACGACAAGACCGTGGTATATGAGCTGCCCATTCCACTTGCTGAAGCCGCGTCCTCGAAAAACCCCAGCGCACCTTTCATCCTCCCTATCTATCACGTTGTTCATGACGAATCTGCCAGAATGACATCATTTTCAACAACATATCGACGAAGCACATTCAATCACGATGACAAGTTATTTGGCATACCAACGTTCGTGTTATTGGACCAGTCGATGCCCGTCAACCAGGAAGCAATATATACAGCCGTTCTGACACAATATCAACGATGGACGTCCAGGGCCGAGCACCTGTTCAACTGGGAGGCGGCGGATACGCCGGATACTGGTACCCCGGACAAGGACGGCGAAAGTGATGCTCACCTTGCCAACGGACACCCGGAAATGGGCGCGGAAGCGCAGACCTCGACAGACGCAGTCATGTCGTCCGATGATACCAATCTTGAACCAATTTTGATTGGACCGAAACCAGAGTTATTCAAAGTCACGCTGTGCGAAGAGTCAGATATTCGCCAGCGTTCACGGGCCCCTGACTCCCTCAGCTTATCGTACGATGGGAACAGGCCGGTGTCATGGGCCGAACGCAGACTAGAGTCCGAGCCTGAATCCGTCGAAGAAGGACCGGAAATGACAGAGACCGAGGCGACAGAAGATGAAAATGAAGAGCACGAAAACAAAACAGCCGAAACGAAAAAGGCGACCCATCTGGTTCCTGTACAGCTCAAGCCATCCGACATGCTGCGTTGCGAGTGGGACCCTCATACGTTAGAATACTATTTTGGCTCCCAGGGACGAGGCGACGGTGCGCTCTGGGAGCGCTTCAGACCCTATATCGATGCCGAGATTGCCGCTCGACAAGCTGATGCATTGGCTCAAGAAAGAGTGCCGAAGAAAAACATCACTATCGAAGACTGCCTCGACGAATTCACTAGGGAAGAGTTACTGGGCGAAGAAGATCTTTGGTACTGCCCTGCATGTAAGAAGCATCGGCAGGCAACAAAACAATTCCAGCTTTGGAAAGTTCCCGACGTTCTCGTTGTTCATCTCAAGCGCTTCAGTAACTCACGTTCTCTCCGTGACAAAATTGACGCCATGGTCGAATTCCCAGTTGAAGGCCTCGATCTATCGCAACGAGTCGGAGAGAGGCAACTCGGTGCAGAGTTCGAAAAAGACACTGGCTCCCTGGAAGGCACTGGGCTCGAGCACGTCATGGCGGAGCCTCTCATCTACGATCTTTTCGCTGTAGACGAACACATGGGTGGACTGGGAGGAGGGCATTATCGTGCTTACGCTTTGAATCAAGAAGACGAGCAATGGTATCACTTTGACGACTCGCACGTATCCAAGGCTTCACCCGAAGACGCCGTAGTAAGTGTCGTACCTGTTTGGGCATTTGCGATGAACGCCTTACCACATCGTATGCGCAGAACGCAAATGCCTACCTACTCTTTTACCGAAGACGAACTAGCAAACCTATCGGCGGGAAAACGTACGAAAAGTTGGAATCCGCTAGGGTACAATCTAACCCGGACGATGGCGACAATGCGGCGACGCAATCTCTCGGGCCATCGCAGTCTCAGGGCACACTACTATCATCCACTTCTTCAACAACAATGGGCTCGTCATTCATCGGTCCACTTCTTCCCGGGTATTCCGACGCGTCTCGTAACGGCGACGACGAACTGCCATCTTTCGAACAATCACAGGGTGATCCCGTTGCCATTCCTATTAGAATAGACCGTGAAGCGGGGCCTGAAGATCGTCTCGCACCATCACCTTCGTCCTCTCTTGAGGCTGATGCGTCCTCCGTTCGCGCCGAAGCTTCGGACAGCGAGGAGGACACTGGAACATGTATCCGGCAGGTTGGTGGTCGCGAGTGGTCGCCCACACACAGGTCAGGGTTCATTAGAAGGCTATCGGATGCATCCGACATGGACACATTTGGCTACAACACGGCGCCAGACGAGGCGACCATAGATATCGACATATCTACTCCACCGCACAGTGTTGAATGGGTTGGACCTGACTAAACTTACAGTACTGTTGATTAATCGCATGGTAGCAATTCGATTAATTTGACACCGCCGTGACGCCCTGTGACATCGTGACAGCCTGAGTGACTCAACGAATGCCAAAGCGCAAAGCGGCGACGAGCACAAAGTTATCGAATCACACGCTGCTGAACTTCTTTAGTGTAACGCCTGCGGACACCGAGAACGCCTCTTCGTTAACCTCGTCCTCGTCAGAGCCTTCAAAAGGGACCAGCTCTGCGTTGAAACACAAGGCAGCGAGACCTGTCGAATCCGTGCTTGGGACGTGCCCTGAGAATGCGGTTTTCATCGAAGACTCTTCAGAAGATGAGGTTGATGTACACCGCGTCCCGTCATCAAAAAAGTCTAGAATGAACGAAGCAGGGACTTCCACACCACAGTCTGGACATCTCGTTTCAAGCCCTTCACAAGACCCATCACCGCCTGCTACGCTTTGCCAGTGCGAAAACGCACCTATAATACCTCTCAATTATACTGAGACCAACATGAAGGTAGAAGAGCAGTCATGGACGGCGGAAGACGCGTTCGAACTAGATGTCGAATATGACAGTAAGATGAGAGAAGGGCTTGACGACCCAATGGAAGACGATATCACTGAAGAACCCAGTTATCAATATGAGGACGACTTTGTCCGAGAAGAAAATGTAGACGATACGTTTTCAGAATCGACTTTGGCTTTGTGCCCCGTTTGCTCCACGGTGTTGGACGAGGAAGATGACGTGCGTTGTTCTCGCAACATTTCTCTTCGGCAGTAAGCACACATTGACTTCGACACTGCACAGCCACAATTGCACGTCAACAGATGTCTCGACGAGCCCGACGCACCTGGTGCGGGCCTTTCCAACCCGGATCGCGTTCTGCCATCTGTAAAGCATGACTCGCGCGAAAGCTCGAGCACAAATTCCAAGGACAAACTTCCAACTACTGACCCGCCGGCCCAATCTTCCTCATCCTCATCGCGGGCGGGATTCCTCAATATCTTTTCTGTCCTCATGTCCTCACACAGGGAGAATTCCGCATGGAAACAAGCTGAACGCGACGAAGCGCGTGCGGGAACTAAGCTTAACGCGGAACGACTGGCACAGCAACGGAAAGGCGCAGGGGGAACGGGACGGCGATTGGCGCCGTTCTACAAAGTCATGCAGGGTATGCCGATTGCTGTGGACGCGTTTCGGTACGGTAAGATCCCGGGGGTAAAGGTCTATCTTCTCAGGTAAGTGCACAATTTATTGTCCTATTCTTACGCCCTGAACCTTTGTGTATCATGTGTGATCGTGCATTCAGTCATTTCCATTCGGACCACTACACGAATCTGGCGTCGAATTGGAAGAACGGCCCCATTTATTGTTCCTGTGAACTATTTAGTTCCTTCTGCTAGATTGTTCATGGCGTCTGTTGACTTTTGGCCCCGCAGCCACGACCGCCAGTCTTGTCAAGCAGATTCTGAAAGTTGCCGCCAAGTGGGTGCACGCACTTCCTTTGGACATCCCCACCAAGATCCCGGAGACCGAAGTAACTGTTACACTTGTCGAAGCAAACCATTGCCCTGGCTCTGTGCTCTTCTTGCTGGAAGGGCGGCAGACTGTTAACGCCGGCGACTCAAAATACGTGTCACCCCATATAGGGTCCGAGAGAACGTTTCGGTACCTACATTGCGGTGATTTCAGGGCCTCACCGCAGCATGTGCTTCATCCTGCCGTCAAAGGAAAGCGGATTGACCTTATATATTTGGATACAACGTATTTGAATCCAAAGGTGTGTTCGCTCTCGTTGACATTGTCACGGAATGCCTATATTTTCTTTGCAGTACTGTTTTCCGCCGCAAAGGCAGGTCATCGATGCGTGTGCTGCACTGGCAGAGCATCAAGTGTTCAGAAGGGAAGACGTCAAAGTCGAACCCCACGGTGACAGCACTGGAGACACGACGGCAACCAAGCTTGAAGGACTGACAGCTTGGCTGCAGCCATCAATCAGAAAGGAAGAAGGCGATGGCGAGAACGCAACCAGCGTGAAAGATGTCAGGTCTCCGGACCGCGTGCTTGTTGTTGTTGGGTGAGTAAGGATGTTTCTGCCCATAGAGGCTACCAACGCGATGGATTCACAGAACATACTCCATTGGAAAGGAGCGCATCGTTAAAGCGATCGCGCACGCTCTTCGCTCGAAGGTGTTCGTTGACGCTCGCAAACAATCGATTCTCCAATGCCAAGACGACGACGAGCTACGCGCGTTGCTCACTCGAGAGCCATTGGATGCTTCCGTTCACCTCGTCCCGCTAGGATCCATCACCAAAGAAAACATGGGAGACTACTTAGCCACATTCAAGGGATTTTTTACCCGCACCGTTGCCTTCCGACCTACGGGCTGGACGTACGCCCCGCCTGCAGGGACAGATGTCACATTGCCACCTATCGCGCCGCTGATCGCCAAACAACAAGCTCGGGTCTTCACAGCATCCTCACTTATCCCAATGAGGGGGAGCACGTCTCAGCATCGGATATACGGTGTCCCGTACAGCGAGCATTCGAGCTTTACGGAACTCACATGCTTTGCACTGAGTCTGGATTGGGCTCGGATCATTGCTACAGTCAATGTGGGCAGTGAGGCTGGCCGGGCAAAAATGCAGCGATGGTTTGAGAAATGTGCCGCAGAGAGAAAGAGGAGACTCGAGCACCATGAACCAGAAGTGGTCCCATTTCGTTCAGCCGAATACTGGTAAGATTGGTGGGGATCCCCACACAGCGCATATCATTACTCTTGCATCAAATGCTGGCGAATCTGTATATGGATGCTGTATAATGAAGACGATGGAGTGCACAATGATATTGTAAAAATACATGTCCATGCATTGCAACAAGGCAGAAAAGCCCCTCAGGGGGACGGTATCAAGTTGCGATCGACCTTTCCTTCAGCTGTTTCTACAGTCGGAATCATTTCAGTCTGGCGCGCTGAGCAGTGCGCGCGTGTAACACATACCCCAAGGCTTTCTGTCCATCGGACACTGCTGTTTCGATGACGCAGTGTTGATCCATTTCAGCAGGCAGTGCATATGGAAAACGTGGGAGCATTTCCCCCAAACTGATTACTCGGCCATGAGCAGACACGCCCCTCCAGTGGTATACAAGACAACATACTGAGCGGACAGTCATCTCCAGGTACCTTGCAAGTTGGACAACACCCGTCATATGAGACACGACAGATTCCGCATAAATCCTCCTCTGAGTCTTCGTCAATATCTCCTTCACCTTCCTGGCCGGTGTTCCATCGCCATTGAGCAATGGCGTTCCATCGGTTGATGATTACTTTCATTTGGTGGAGTAACAAGTGCAAATAAATCGTGCAAATCGCGCCTTGGGCCCTCGGCACACGAGACATCGGTCATGGTTGGCGAGGCAGCAATGGCTCTCATCGCCGATGCGCGTCGATCGAAAAGTATGGGAAATCTTCTCAAGTATGACGACGAGACCATCCGAAACGTTGTGCGCGAGATGCGGTCTCTGGAAGCCGACATGGATGCCGCAGTCCATGAAAACATTGACCGAAATGAGCCCCCTCCGAGTGTAGTGGCTGAAATTCGTATCTACCATGCTGCTGCTCAGCACAACAAGCGTTGCTTACTGGCGTACCTTGCCAGTCGCGTCGATATGTTGAAAGACGCCTATTGGACGTCGGGTGGCGCGCTCCCCCACGTGCTCAGTGACCCCGATGCGCGACAAAAAATGTCTCCTCAAGAGGTCGACTTCCTAAGGGCTTATAATGGCCTCATCATGGAATATCGATCTGATGTTCTCGATGTCCTCGATGTTGCTGCAAGCCTACGATCGCCACCCAAAGACCTCAACGTCGAGGTGCATGTAGTGAAAGACTGTGGAACCATTCATACTGAGCAGGGGACCATCGACTTTCGTAAAGGTCGTCGTTTCATGGTCCGACGGCCAGATGTCGAGCATCTCATCGTGCAAGGCTATCTTGAAGAAGTGTAGTATTCCAGATATCTATTCTCATCCAGAGAAGTGCTATATATTGTGTGCGTAAGCTTAATCCTTACATCAGCGCTGGCGCTGAAGCACCTCGAGCAGTTCCTTCATCTGCGATTCGATCCTCACTTGCCGACCCTGTACCTGTTCCAACAAGCCCATTACTTCCTCATCGCGCTTGTTCGAGCCTTCTGCTTTTCTCTTTTCTGCATCATCCTCGGCCTCCTGAATGGTCTCTGGTTGCTCTTCGGTTGGCACATCCGGCATGCCCGGACGAGCGGACGGGTTGGAGGAACCCCGCCTGCCTCTGAAAGTGGGCAGCTCTCCATTTGAAGTGTTCGCTCCTGCCGACATTGTGCGCAATCTTTTCGCTTGCGAGAGCGGAAGTCCGCGCGTAAGTGTGCCAGGCCCTAGCGAGGTTTCTTGGCCGTCTTCTTCTACTACCACAGTGCCATAAAGCTGCCCAAGCGGCGAGATCCCAATGCCATTCACAGGCGCTGTCGTTGGGGAGTTCAAGGCCAACGGATCGGAGTTGGCGCCTGGCTGGGGTGCTGCTTGTCCACCCGATGTCGTCATGCGATGGAGTTGGACAGCATGTGAGTCCCGCCGGGTGCGAACATGGCGTGGCGGCAAATGCAGACGCGGGGGGGTCTGCAGGATTGTTGGCAACCTGTATTGACTACTCTGCTGTGAATCCTGCCTGAAGAGTTCGAGCACCCCATGGCTGTCCTCGCTGCGAGCGTCGGAGAGGCGTTGCCCACGTGGCGGACTAGATTCGTCAGTAGATCCTGGGCTTGGAAATTCAGTCATTTGTCCCGGCGACGACGTATTCCGGATATGTAATGGGGGTGGCGGAGACTCCAGCAGTGGACTCAATGGCAGAGATTTTGTATCTGCTGGTTTTCGTGGCGGTGAACCAGATCGTGAAGGAGATCGTGGCTTTGATGCCCTGTCAGCCCCCACACTTCTGGTGGTCTCGTTCAGAACATCGTCGACAACTTGTGCTTCGATTTCAAAGATAGCATCAATGTCCGACGTTTGACCGGCGAGGCCCTCCAGGAAACCTGCGACGGCCGTGAGCGCCGACGCGAGAGACATGGAGAAATAATTTCGTACCGAGAGGGCGGAGACGCCGGGGCAGCTTGTCGATGATGGAGCTGATCTTCTCGATAACCCTTTGGGGCCCTTCTCGTCTCGAACGTTCATAAACTCCGATGGTCAGCAGTATAGGGAATGCCGTGATGCTACAAACAATAATTGAATCAGTCGTAGATTATACATATGCTTATGCGGATCCATCAGCTCTCACCGTATCATCATGACATTGACCTGGCAGGAAAATCGTTGCAAAAAGGGTCTGCCAAAGAGTGCTGGGGCCACGCACCTTATGGAACCAGCGAGGGGTCAGCACGAAGCTGGCGGGAAACATGACCAAGAACGCGAGTAAGTTAAGGGGAGGCTGATATGAGAAGAGTACGTCTGCTTTCACTCTGTTAAGAGTTTGAGAGCGCATTTTTGCGAGCCTTGTTAACACACGCGTACCCTTCAATGGTGGTGACAGCTCTTCGGAACATGGACTACAACAGGGTCGTGCGGTTAGACAATGCGATTCACATGGTGAAAAGCTTCACCTCGGCGGCGGCGTCAGAAACGACGTTCGTGAAAGTGTGGGAAAGAATCTCTCCCCGACATGAGCAACGATATTCACTGATGTATGATCCAAGAACAGTCATACCGACACCAGCACTGTTGTGAAGGATTGAAAAAGAGCGCACGATTGAAAACGGCTTGCATACCTGTCAATAATAGTGTATTCGAGCAGCACGCATAAACAGCCTGTCGGCGAGAATCGGTCGAATAAGCAAGTATAGTTGATTGAGATACCTTTCTCCGTACTGACCACAAGCGGTGGTCCGAAGAACGGATGAAAATCACCATTGGCTGCGGGAGATATGTTTCAGAGAGTGGTATGGATGGTAGGAGATTACGACAGACCAGCTCTTTCAAAGCCCGACGCGTCCAGCCCAAACCACAGGTCCGCCATCCACCAAGCGATTTGGGTTGCACTGTATCTTGCTTTGCCAAAACTACGCGCCCCAACGGCTCGGTCTCCTCAACGATCGGGACATAAATGTATGGCACGTACGTCCAAAGGGCATAGAGGAACCCGGCGAAACAGAAGATTGCTAATGCCATCAACTGAAAGAACTGAGTGAACATCGACCGAACGGACCTACAAAGGGGTTTTCGTAAGGGACAGAAATACGTGAAGTATGTCTAGTGTAATAAATCTCACAAAATCATGAGGTTGTTTGACAGGCTGACGAAGGCGAGCCTAGTCAAACAAGAACGATTACACTTATTTTTGAACCGTGGGGCCGCTGGGGTTTACCGAGGAAACATGAAAACCGCCGCCACGGCAAGAATGTCGATGCTCCACTCTCGAGCCCACGGCACATTGTTGTGGGCACCATACAAACGAAGACCCGCGTAAGGCAGGAAAGTCATTACTATGACAAACATTCGTGAGCGACCAAACTTACACGTCGAAGCAGGGTACTGACTAAATGCTACATCAAAGCCATTCCACAGCTAGCGAATACGCACGTCAGCACCTCCGAAACGATAGCCAAGAAATAATTTACGTTAGCAGAATATACTGGATAACGAGAAACCATGAGCTATTCTTATCCCTTGGAACAGGTGATTACGTACGCTTTATGCCATGCTCCTGCATGGATGCCAGTCTGTCGACTGTGAATCCTGGAAGTAACAGTTATTCGGCAAGACACATCCAAAATTTAAATCTCACATACCGATCCCGTATACCATGAAGAACCACTCAAACCCGTTGATATAAGACAAGCGGTTGGTCTCGAGCACGATGATGAAGAGGATAAACAGTATGACGAAACTGCGAACTCATGCGTGCATAAGGTTTTGGTATTCCTAGCACTGGGATCGGCTCACTTCAAGTACTCTAGGACCGAGCGCACAGCCGGAACCTTTAAACTGGCGGACTGGTCAGCACATTTGCGCAGGCAGACCTCGGAAGTCGATTACCGATAATGATCGAGAAGCGGGGCTTTTACTGGATCGTAGAAATGAACTGGGGCTCGCTTATAAGTCTGAAGAGTATCATTAGAAGACATCTTCCTATCAAGACCCCCTGGCTCACGTCGGAGAGTATCGAATGCGCTCCTTCAGGCTGATAAATGATCCGCCCCGACCAGATGTCATCTGGAAGTAGATCAATGTATGCCACGAGTAATTCACGTATTTTGGGGTACGTCACTTATGATTTTTTGTGCCGCGGAGCTTTTGATAAATCTCTTGGCGTCGCTCAGAATAGCCATTTCGATCGCATTGCCCACTCGAAGCATCGTGTCCAAATCTTCTTCATTTTCCTCCACTTTGGAAAGAACTTGGTCATCTGCCCCAGCAAAAACCAGCCAGGACGTAGTCAGAACTGTCGCAAGATCTAAAGTATCGCTTGCCCAATGGCGGAGAGTGCGAATCGCAAGAATTTCGCAAAGTTCCGCGCGCGACTGCGAAAGTCCTCTTGTGGCAATATTACGGTCGCGAAGAAAATTGGCTCTGTTCAGCAATAGGCAAAATGGTACCGCCATGTTCTCTATCTTGTTGTATTTATCGGTCAACGGTCTGCACAGCAAAAAATGAGAAATCCAAGGGAAAGCAAGCTAGGCCAATAATCACCTTACTAGGGAGTAGGTCATATCGGGAGCTGTCATCTAAGTGGAGATATTGAGCTCTGAAAACAATCTTCAAATATTGAGCCCTACCGCTTCGTAAGTGAGAGCAGTATCAACGTAGTGTATAGCATCCTCTCTCATGAGTTGAATCAGAGGGTAAACTACGGTTTCTGCAAGTTGGACCTAGTAACACGAGCGGTGTATGTATTGTGTGAAGGTAGAGGTGATCAACACAGACCTGCGAGCGGCTGCTTAACAAGGTAGCGGCCTCCACCTCGTGCGGAAGAGGGAAGTAATTCGCCATAATAGGCGTCAGAACTAGCTCGAGCTCGGTGCAATGGCCTTTTGGTTGCTCTCGAAATTTCTGCTCTGTTTGTGGTTATCGATAATTGATGACGCACGGCGCCCTGCTGCAGCAGCGCGGTTATCACGTGCCCGCCCCGAGGTCGCGCTCGACTTGTCGAGAGACGACACTTCAGGTTCATCAATCGCACTTGGCACTCGCACCGTTTCATGAAGTCTGAAATACAACTACATGCATTCATCCCCAACTGGTCATCGCTCTTCCAAATTCGGACATGACGCGCTCAAAACCATTGATGTTACAGTTTGTGGGAAGGAGCCAACACATGTAGTTCTAGATCCGCAAGATTTGTATGGCCTGCTCAGTATGAGACAGAAATATTCCTCGTACAAGCAGGGTCTACTTTCCTTTTCCCACCACCCCAACACTTGGGGTGAGCCGCACACTATATCCAAGCCGCACGTGGAGAACGGCATATACGGATGACGGTTCTATTGACAGCCAGTGTCAACGCGGCACGGCATTAAAAGAGGAGATGAAACCGTGTGCTCTTGCGGGAGCTATTCTCGCATCAGCATAGTGCAATTGCATGACGCCACTTTCTTCGCAAACAACGCCGATTAGGTGCCCCAGCTGTGAAAGAGTGGGACTTGTGAAAAGTTGTCTGTTCTCCCTGAGGGCTCGTCCGATCAGCTAGTTCTTACGTGCTGCCAATCGACGACCCTGTCCCACATTTGATCTTGATGTTAGTGAGAGCCGGACGGCAACACTGGACTGTGCATAGGGTCAAAGGTAGTGTGACATCACCGAGAGGCCGCGTGCTGTGCGTGCTGTGGTAGTCCAGAAGCTCTCCGGCCCGAACGAGAGTTCCGGAGCCAAATACCTGAAACGGCCCCCTCCAGGATGTGCGTGTAACGTGAAACCGTATGCGATTGTCCTTTGGCGTCAGTGAGGATATTATGTGGCATAGCCAAACATGGTGTTTGCTGCACAGGCTCATCAATTGCATTCGACGCTCGAGCAGGAAGTCGAAAGATACAGCCGGGTGCTCAAGTAACCAGCTTCCTGTGGCAGTGTGGCAGATAAGATGCGATCATATATTGTCTTTGGTTGATGCTACAGTTCATGGGAGGGAGCCAGTAAACGTAGATCTAGGTCCGCAAGATTGTATGACCTTTGCCGCCATGGACCTTTTTACTGACGCTACAAATGTGTGACAGAACAAGCGAGAGGGATAAAAAAACCCTTCGCACAATCCAACAGGTAATTTTCCCTGTCTATCACCCTAATACTGTAGGGTGAACGAACTATCATTTTCCCACTATATGCTCGCGGCGCCTGTAGAACAGCATGTACGCATGATGGTTCTGTCGGCAGCCAGTGTCAACTCGGCATCAAAAAAGAAAAGAAAAGAGGCCGACCACCGCGTCCTGTGCTCTTGCGGGGGCTACCTTCGCGTCAGCGTAGTGGTACCATTCACTGTCTTCATGATTTAGTGCATATGCTCGATAGTGACCACTGCCAAGACTGGTCCCTTCATGCTCGGACACGGCGAAAAGATCATACACGAGGTCCTTGGATGCCATACTGTCAATTTTAGTGTCTGGCACTGATCTCGCGTGCTTGAGAATTTTGCAAAGCTTTTGCTCGCCTGCCCATGTTAACATGTCCAGGCCGTGGATCGGGAAATCCACAAGTGCGTCGATCTTCTCCTGCACAACACCATAGTTGTTGAATCGCTTGAGATGAACCACCAGAATATCCGGAACCTTCCAAATCTCCAATGTCTTCCTGGCAGCGCGGTGCTCACCGCAACGAGGGCAGTACCATGAATTCTCATGGCCGAGTAATTCCTCACGAGTGAATTCGCCGAGACAGTCTTGTAATGTGATATGGCTGTTATCAGGAGCCTTATCTTCGTCAATGTGCGGGGGTGGTTTGTCACTGGGCTTGTCAACATGATCCTGGAAGAGACTTCGGAGGCCACCAGCATCGAATGGATAGGTGGAATTCGTGCTCCAATCGGCAACAAGCATGTCGAGGACCCTCGGGAGGAGCGGGATCTTGAATCTGCGCTCATTTTCATTTTCGCCGGCGGAGGCGTTCACAGTGGGCACCACGAAAGAAGTTGAATCCCCGCTCAGGCGACGAGTCTCCCAAGGCACCGGTCGACTAGTGCCGTATTCGATGGCAATCGGGGACGGTGCTGTGTACCGCTCCTCGCCCCTTCCAACTCGGAGTGCAATGTTGCAGGGCGGATTATTGCGAAGGCTGGGGGAAGCGGTGGAAGTGGTGCTCGCGATTGTTGGATCAAATAACGGGGACAACCAGCGATGGCAACTGCTGAGGACGGCTGCTCGAAGTGTTTCCACGGTGATTGGTTCATCCACGCCGATGAAAATAAACGTCGGAATGCCAAAGGTCTGCCCCTCGACATTGGCCATTTTCAACTCTGGTGCTTCAGGTACGCGATGAAAGGTGTGGAACACAGGGAGGGCGAGGCAAGATGTTGGGGTGTCGGGAGACAATTGATCAGGGAACTCGTATAAAACAATTTTGTCGTCTGGTTTGATTGCCGCAACAAAATCGTCATCTGAGAATGCCTTGTGCCACCTACCTTCCCAGACTTCTGCCGCAAACAGCTGCGGTTTCGCTACGGTTCAAGATAGTTGACAGTAAAAAGTGCAACCACAACTCACTCTCGCAGTGCTGGTACTGAACCTCGTAGCAACTTGGTCCTTCATTAGCTTGATTGACGCATCTCGAGGGAGCACAATTTGAGTCTAATAAGACGATTAAGGCCGCAAAAACGAATCATGAGTTTTGACACTTGCCGATAAACCTGGCTTGGAATAGTCGCAAGCCACGTAATAGACTTGGTGTTCCCATGATTCCCGAACAGGGATAGGGAGGGTGAGGTACATGAAGGGGTCGAAGGTAATTGAAGTCTTAGCATTTAGGAAAAGTGAGTCGGGAGGTCATAGCAAGCACTTAAGCCTAACACTGCTCACATGTTTACATTCCACACATGTCACTGCACTCTTGAACTGCCCTTGGAAGAGGTCAACGATGACGCTGTCATTTCTCTTTTTATAAGCGTCCCACAACTGCGTGGCCAGCTCTAATAACTCCTCGTTGCCTCCGCCATGCCACTCTGGATTCGGTATGTACGGTTTAGTGAGAATCCGATTCAAGTCTTCGTGCAAACCGTCAAGAAGAAATGCGAGTAGTTCTTGAGAGTCCTGCTGGGCGTATTCAGCAAACTGGTGCGCATGCAAGCATATGCTACGCTTGAATCTGCGAGGAGCGTAAGCGATACGTGAATTCGTGGCAAACAAATTCTTGATGAGATCTGCGTAAGCTCCCGCAAGAACCCCTCCAGTCCCAAGAGGGTTTCCAGGGTTTATTTCGGAGAGATATGTCTCGCCTTTAGTGTGTCAGCACGACAGTGATGCTGGAACCAATCCACGTACGTGAGAAGTAATCAGTAAGTTCTTGCAGGTGAGAAATACATTGCAACGCTGAATTCATGTAACATGTTTCACCACTACCCTCGGTGTCAATGTGACATAAGCCTGGCCCAGGTCAAATTGGCGTACAGGTTAAAAAGTCCTCTAGTCCCAATGATGAGAGGAGCTCTGGAGGGTTTGCTGCCAGCAAGGGCGGCGAGATTGTGTGCTGTTTCAGCCACAAGCTTCGGATCCACGGCCACAAGGGAGTCACGGAGCGCGAAGCAGGCGTCATCCACAGATTTGTCTTGTTGCCCAACAGATCGATCCGCTTCGAGGATCAGATGCTTCTCCCCATCCAACAAACAGAACTCCTCAATGGTAAGGGGGCGCGTCTCGTCCCATGGACGCTGAGCCCTGTCGAAATCTACACGGATCAGATCCATATTAGGCTGGAAATCGATTTTTTTGATGAGGGAGGAAAGTGGGAGATGGCGAGATATCGTCATGTAGATCGGAGGCACAGGACCAGAAGCTCGGATGGGATATATGCGGATTCGATGAGGGTACAACTCAAGGTGCATTTTCCAGCTTCCCGGAGTGACAGCAGTGACCGCATACTCATATGGGTACTTAGCGGGCCCATACCTGCGCGAAAACACTCAACATGGAAACAGTTGTTCAACGATGAGTCTGCGTACCATCGTACAAGCTTATCGAAAGCCATTTTAGGAAGAAACTCAGCCGTTTCACCCTCGATAACAGGGGGCATCAGGATGAGATCATAGTCTTTGCCTGGTTGAGGTGCACACTGAGTAATGTCGCTATTGTCTATAGGGCCAGGGGCTTCAGGAACCGCCAGACCCTTGGATATTCTACCCATGCACGCGTTTTCCCAGCGGTTATACCAGGATTTAGAGACTAGGCACCAAATATCTCCCTCCTCCAACGTCTGCGTTTTCAAAGCCTTGATCTCTAGTAGCTGTTCATAAGGTGTATTTTGTGCATTATGGCGAGCATTGGCGTCCATTTTCACTGATTCTTGCTCCATAGAAACGAGGTGCCTCTTCGGGAGCCTCCGCCGCCGGCTCCGCGTCCACAAACGGAATGGTAGCGGCGGCAAGCGCCCGGTCTCCGACTGAGCTAGGAGCGCATCGTCATCTTGCTAGATTCTCAACGATATCGCGATGGAGACGATTATTTTGTCGGAGCCACAAGAGCAGATCCCATATCACCCCTTTGCACACAGGGAAGTTGGATTTGAACATGCAACACGAATCAGATTGCTTTGGTCGACAATAACTCGACATGTACATTGGCAGCCAGCTTGGTTTCATTGTCGGAAAAACTCTCAGCCCCGTCAAAACCCTCTCCATTCAGAGTCAGGGGACAAGCAAACTTCGCGAGGGACAAGCGCTTAAGCTGGGTTAGGCATTATACTGTTGCGGGCACGGAGCGGAGCTATCACACAAGACCTTTCTACGGATGGCACAACGTGACCCAGAACGTTGCCCGTTTAACCAATGTTCCTTTTCCGCTTAAGAACGGCGTCAAACAGAGGCGTTACAGGCAGACGAAGCATTAACAAGCCAATAATTACGCGGGGTGACACGTCAGACGGTTATTCCACGACAGAGAAGGCAGCACGGCCATTCGGCGTGTGTCACCCTGCAATGAATTCAATACGTTCAGCAGCACAATATGCTCCATTTCTTACGCCGAGGCCCACTGATCAGCCAGACGGGAGCGCAGCGGGAGCGATGGTGCCTTGGCCAATGTCGGCTGCTGGGAGATGGTGGACGATGAGAGCACTGTGCTCGACGCCAACGTGCTAGTACTGGTGCCTCGTCGAGCTCGTGGCGGAGGACAGGGGGCGTAGGTAGAATAGAGCATATTTAGTCGACTGTACACTCGTTCGCGGACCTGCGGCGCGAGCTCTCCATACTTCAAGCTTCCTTCGTCAAGGCATCCCTCGTTATTTGCTCCAAGCCATTGCTGAATGAGCGAACAGAAAAACCAGCAATTAGCCTAGAAGGCGAGAGAATCAACTGTGGGCATTCTGTTCTGAAGATTGCAATGACTTACTGGCCAAACATTGTGCCTCGTAATTTCCTCGCAAACAACACGGAGTAGGTGTTCTAGCTGTGAAAGAGTGGGACTTGTTTCGAAAGCTTGTCGGTTCTCCCTGAGGGCTTGTCCAATCAGCTTATCTTTGCGTGCTGCGAATTGAGCCTATTGCATGTTTGAACTCGCCGAACGCGACCTTAATACACGCATACTTACAGTGTCATTAGAAAGACTGGTGCCCGAGGCCGCCAAAAAATTCAAGGTCGAGATATTTCGTTATCGGAGGCGATCGAGTCGCAGCCATATATCCTTTCTCCCTTCACGTCGCAGCTCCATAACGATGAAACGATGCGTAACGACGGCTGTCTTCTCGGCGTAACATTCCGTGGAGACAATCAGAGCTTTCCGAAGTGATTTGTGCTTCATCACAAGGTCGTACATCTCCTCAAGCGAGAGTGACAGAACCCCATCCGACACCACTGTCGCAAAGGAGGGTGGAGGTCCAATGGTATCCAGCGATATACCTGAGAGAGG
>Ga0307508_10001816_pt1 | contig 23601 bp, 27 predicted proteins | sample 9_EM_MG_FD_203089 | JGI IMG/M metagenome (GOLD analysis project Ga0307508, IMG submission 203089) | Populus trichocarpa ectomycorrhiza microbial communities from riparian zone in the Pacific Northwest, United States - 9_EM | ecosystem: Host-associated > Plants > Roots > Unclassified | place... | reverse complement strand
CCCCCCGCCAGTTGGCCAATCCGCTTCGCAAAATTAATTACTTATCCGACATCCAGTCCAGTCCGGTCTCCTTCCTTTTTCTCCTGGCCTTTCAACCACCAGATCCTCCGCCCTCCCTTTCCGCACCGCCAATTTTTGAATTCTCGTCCTCCAGCCCAGGCAAGACGAAAAAACAAACAAACAACGGTAGGCGAAAAAACCAGCATCAACACTGAATGCCGTCGTCTTCCAGGACCACCACCATCTCCTCGCGAACATTACGTCATGTGGCCGGCGGCGCCGGTGGAGGAGGAGGAGCCTACCAGAAGCTCGCAAGATTGGGGTTGCTAGCTGTCGCAAATCTTCCAAAGCTCGTACGGAGCCATCCGACCGCGCATTTCTCGCATTTCGACGTCTCTATCGAGGAGGCTGGCGACGGTGAGGGAGAACACGGGTTCTGGGTCTACTTCAGCGTCGCTGTCTCCCTCGTGCTGCTCGGAGGCGTGTTTGCTGGTTTGACTCTCGGGTGAGCGACCTACCCTAACCTACCTACGAAGACCGAGAGAGAGAGAGAGAAAAGATTGTTGCGTACTAATTCCCGAATAGCTTGATGGGACAGGATGAGATCTACCTCCAAGTCATCCAGCAGAGTGGCGACGATAAGGAAAAGCGGAACGCTACCAAGGTCCTGAGTCTGCTCAAGAGGGGAAAGCATTGGGTCCTAGTAACGCTGCTGCTCAGTAATGTCATCACCAACGAGACGCTGCCCATCGTCCTCGATCGCAGTCTGGGAGGAGGATGGCCGGCCGTGTTGAGCAGTACCGTTTTGATCGGTGGGTTGGTTGAGACACGTGATGGTAATACCGGGTGACAAACGCTGACTGGGAATAGTTATCTTTGGAGAAATCATTCCTCAATCTATCTGTGTGAGATACGGACTCAGTGTTGGTGCTTTGTTCTCGCCGTGAGTTGATGACTGAATTGAATGCTTGCCCCCCCGTTTGCGGGTGTCAGCTGAATGATTGACTAGTTTTGTGCTCGCGTTGATGTACCTGATGTACCCCGTCGCGTACCCTACCGCGCTGCTCCTAGATTATATCCTCGGAGAAGACCACGGCACCATCTACAAGAAGGCCGGACTGAAGTCGCTCGTCACGTTGCACAAGAGCCTGGGCCCGCATCCATCGGAACGTCTGAACCAGGATGAGGTTACCATCATTTCGGCTGTGTTGGATCTGAAGGAGAAGCCGGTGGGCGCAATCATGACGCCCATTAAGGATGTGTTCACCATGTCTGCCGACCAGCTGCTCGACGAGGAGACTATGGACGACATCTTGTCGGCCGGATACTCGCGAATCCCGATCCACGCGCCAGGCGAACCCACCAACTTCGTGGGTATGCTTCTGGTCAAAGTGCTGATCACTTACGATCCCGAGGATGCTAGGCCGGTACACGAATTTTCGCTCGCTACGCTCCCGGAAACCGCCGAAGATACCTCTTGCCTCGACATCGTCAACTTCTTCCAGGAAGGTAAATCGCACATGGTCCTCGTGTCCGAGTATCCCGGCGAGAACCATGGTGCGCTTGGTGTTGTTACATTGGAGGATGTTATCGAGGAGCTCATCGGCGAAGAAATCGTTGACGAGAGCGACGTCTTCATCGACGTGCACAAGGCCATCCGCCGTCTCAACCCATCGCCCTTGGCCCTCAGCCACGCATCCCGACAGAAAATCGAAGCCCAATACGCCGCGCGCAATGCTGATGCCCACATGCTCGCTCACACCGCTTCCGCCGTTGCCTCTGCGAGCCCCTTCGATAACACCGACCTCCTGATCACGACCGGCCCAGATCCAACCCTCCGCGTTGGAACTTCGGCGCATATCGATGAAGCATCATCAGTGGGCCGAGGTCGCAAGCATTCCGGCGCAAGGGTTCCTGGTCTCTCTGACGAAGTAATAGCACACCTCACACTAGGACCAGCGAACCTTGCCGGCCGCCCACGGGAAACCACAAGCAAGACTGTTAAGATCAAGCACGTTGACCCCACGCGACGCTCGGAGGACCCCGGACAGCGACCTTCGCTTGCTTCTTTCAGTTATCACGACGGATCAGCCGACTACCCGGTCTCCGCCCTAAGAAAACCTGCGTCCGACTCTGCCATCTCCCAGCTCGCGAGCGACGGCTTCGACACGGAGCGGATACTCCGTACGTCCGCTCCGCCAGGCTATTCGAAGAAGGCGAGAACAGGCAGTCTGGTCGAGCGAACAGATGTCGTCGGAGGGATCCCGAAGACGATCATCGAAACGACGAGCAGCGGGGAGGAGTACGAGGATGGCTCCAGCAGTAGATCAAGCCGCTCTGGGAGGAGTAATCACAAACGTGCAAAGAGTTCGGAACATTCACCTCTGTTGGGGCCCAAGGATAAGGCCGTATGATCGTGGAGAATTGGGGGAAGGGGGACTGTATGATAGACGCATGGACGGCAGGATCGATGGGCCAGGTAATTAAGTACTTGCTTCAGTGCTTTTCTCTTTTTCTCTTCCCCCACTTGCGCATTATCGCGGACTGGTTATGGTCATATACTTGTGTGCCTAGGTTTTTTTTTTTCTCCCTGGGCGATATATACCCCGCTTTGTTCCAGTTTCAGTTTCCTTGTCCTTTCTTTCTCCCTTTACCGATTCCGATTTTGATGCTGTTCGGATTTTATTTGGCCTCGTGCGATAGATGGGTTCATGGGGGTTTTTTTCCCATTCTTTTTTTTACTAAGGGTATTGGGGGAGATGGGGGGTTGCTGTATATAGCAATTGCCATGACGATAGATGGTGATGTGGGAGGGTGCAGATAATAATCCAACAGCGCGATGCTGTTCATTTTTACAGTTCAGCTTTGGTGATGTGCTTGCTGCAGTGCGAGATGGCTCGGGAATCTGTCCAGTGTGGCCAGATGCGGGAAGTGTAACAACCTTAGAGGCGGCGGACGGCAGCTGAAAGTGCCCTTGAAAGCTTTTAAATGTCGTCCCGAGATCTACAACCAACAATCGCACTTTCGATTGGTTCGCTGGGCCTGGGGAATTCCCTGTGGTGAAAGAGTCAAAAGAAAAGGGGAGAAGAAGCAAGTCCGTGAGAAGCTCCCCTTTATTTTCTCTATCTCTCTTCACCTCTTCACAGAACCTCAACTCACGAACATATGTACCATAGCCATGGCTGCTGTTCAGTGTACAACCATCGAAACACACGGTGACGCCATACCCACCATGGATCTCACCATATCGCGCAACAACCCTACCCCACCGCCAGACTTCTATGCATACCACAATCCTCACGGCCACCGCGACGACGAACAGGTCCAGGACCAGGACCACCATCAACACCATCAACGCCCCGCCCGCGCGCCCGGCGAGAAGAAGCCGTTCCTCGCCCGCGTCTGCACGACCAATCGCCGGCCGCACACGACGCACACCTGCAGCATGAGCACCTCGACCACGGGGGTGACGCTGCTGCACCGGCTGCACCATTCGCGGAGCATCCTCTCGCTCGCCCTCAACGGCGCCCACATCTTCGCGGGCTCGCAGTCGGGCTCGATTCTGGTGTGGTCGCTGGCGACGTACTCGCTCGTAGCGACGCTGCGCGGCCACTCCGGAAGCGTGCTCTCGCTGCACCTCTCGGACCGCCTCCTGTTCTCGTCCGCCGGCGATGCCATCGTCCAGGTCTGGTGTACTCAAACACTAAAGAACCTGTACACCATCTACTCCACCTTCGACGTCGGTGACGTCTTCTGCGTCGCCTACGAGCCAAAGGCAAGGACCGCCTACTTCGGCGCTCAGAACACTTCCGTCCAGTGGATCGACCTGAAGGCCGTCGCCAAATGTGTGACCGGCGAAGCCCATCCGAGCAAGCGTGTGCACAGGTTCTTCGACTCGAAGGGTCCCGGTGGCCGGAGTACGCCGAGACCGGAAGGCGACGATGGAGGCGACGATAGCGGCGCGGGGAAGACGTTGCTCGAGATCGAGCCGGTGAACATCGTCCAGTACGCCCACTTCGGGTATGTGTACTGCATGCTCGTCCTTTCCGCCTCCCATATCGGGTTGGGTTCCAGTTCGCTCCTGCTCACTGGCGGTGGAGACGGCGACGTCAAGCTGTGGGCCATCGACCCCGTCACAGGTGGGATCTCGGAGCTGCGAACCCTCGCTGGCGGTGACTCCGGTGTGCTGAGTATGGTCGTCAAGGATACGCTCCTCTACACCGGACTCACGGACGGTGAGATCCACATCTGGGACTTGGACACATGCCAGAAGGTGCGGAGCGTGCAGGCGCACTGCGATGACGTGCTCACGCTGGCCGTGAAGGGGGAATACATCTTCTCCGGCAGCGCGAGTGGGTTCACGAGGAAGTGGAACATGAGGTTCAAGTGCGTGAGTAGGTGGAGAGCGCACGAGGGGCTGGTATTGGCCAGTGCCGTAGCTGAGAGGAATGGAAGATTGCTGTACATCACCGGTGGAAACGATGATTGTGTCGGTGTGTGGGGCGTCGAGCCGTTCCCGGCGAAGGCGAGCACGAAGGAGGAGAAGGGCGAGGGCGAGGGCGAGTTGCTTAGTTCATTGGCCAAGCTGGTTGCCTTCAGGACAGTGAGCTCGGATCCCAACTGCGCGGAGGAGTGTCGGAGGGGTGCGGCGTTCCTAAAGAGCTTGTGCAAACGATTCGGAGCTACGGCGTCGCTCTTGCCCACGGATGGTGGGCGCAATCCGGTGGTGTTTGCACGCTTCGAGGGGGCGAAGAAGAAAGGGGGGAAAGGAAAGACGCTGCTGTTCTACGGGCACTACGATGTCATCCCCGCCAGTTCCGAGGGCTCGGGATGGAAGACGGATCCCTTCTCGCTCACCGGAGTGGATGGTTACCTCTACGGCCGAGGTGTGAGCGACAACAAGGGGCCGTGTCTGGCAGCGCTGTTCGCTGCGGGGGGGTTACTGCAGTCTGGAAAGTTGAAGAGCGACATCGTCTTCCTGATCGAGGGTGAGGAGGAATCAGGATCGCGAGGGTTCAAGGATACCGTCAAGAAACACAAAGACTTGATCGGGGATGTCGATTGGATCCTGTTCGCCAACTCATATTGGCTCGACGACGATACACCATGCCTCACCTATGGCCTTAGGGGTGTTATTCACGCCACGATCACCATCCAGTCCGAAAAGCCGGATCTGCACTCCGGCGTTGACGGCAGCTCGCTCAACCGTCAGCCCACTATCGAACTGATCACACTCCTCAGCCGTCTCACCTCCCCTACCGGCGAGATCCTCCTCCCCAACTTTAGCGCATCTATCCGGCCCGTATCCCCCTCCGAGGAAGGCATGTACCTTCCCATCTCCGCCTCACTGCACGCCAACCCTACGTCGCCATTTCACGGGCTCCCGCAACAAGAGATCACCGCGTACCTGATGTCGAAATGGCGCTACCCGTCCCTCACAATCCACCGAGTTGACGTCTCGGGTCCCAGCAACAACAGCACGCTCATCCCGCGGTCCGCATCCGCCACCATCTCCCTGCGCATAGTCCCCGACCAATCCGTGTCGGCCGTGACCTTCTCCCTGCACACTCACCTGGCCAGCTCCTACCCGGGCAGCAACTCGCTCTCGATTGATATCTCGCACAGCGCCGAGCCCTGGCTGGGCGACATATCCAACGACGCCTTCTCCTCCCTGCGACGGGCGATAGTACGCATCTGGGGCACCCAGCCGCTCTTCATCCGCGAGGGAGGTTCCATCCCAATGGCCAGGCTCCTGGAAGAGGAGTTCGGCGCACCCGCCGCCCACCTGCCGTGCGGCCAGGCTTCCGATATGGCACATCTCGATAACGAGAGACTGCGCGTTAAGAACCTGTTTGGAGCCCGGGATGTGCTAGGCAGAGTCTTCGAAGAGCTGACGGCGGGGAACGGGAATGGGGCGGTGAGTGGGAAGGCGACTAACGGAGTCAATGGAGTGAATGGGGAAAACGAGTAATCAAGACTAGCATCACGGCGGGGTTTTATGTATGTACCAGATCGGTGGAAGCCTTGTTGAGCGGGAGGAAGGAGTTGGGGAGTTTGCAGGTTGCTGGGGGGGTTTTTTTTTGCTTGATTGCGGTTGAATTTGGTTCTGTGCGCGTGTCTGGCGCAGAGGAGAGATTGCGATTTACTATACCTACCTCCCTTTTTTTCTTTCTTTCTTTCTTCTTCGCCATGTGTAGACGGTAGATCCCTCTTCTTCCCGTTACATAGAGTATGAAATACCCCCCAAGTTGATACCTCCTCCTATGGCCAGTTACGTGCACATCTCACTCGCGTGGTGGTCCTGTCATTGCTTATCACTCTTAGATTGCCACCCTTCCATGTTCACAGATGAGAGTATGGCAGAGCACAAATGACAGGAGTCCATTCCCAATTGAGCAGATGCTCACGGACATTTCATTCACGCCATCCAGTGTCTAGTATATTCTTTCCCCCGAGATCATCACGTCGTGTGCCTCAATACAGCCGTTTCCATTTTCTTCTCTTCCCAAGTTCTAACCCCATGCAACATTAAAAAAAAAAATCTCCAAGAAACGCCATTTCATCCCACCACTCTTATCCAGTCGGGCGGGCCTTCTCTACCACATGCGACTAGTCTTCTTAGACAGTTTTCCTTTGCCCTTATTCTTCTGGTTCTCCTTCTCTAGTGCCTTCTGTATCTCTTTCTCTCTCTCTCTTTCTCTCGCCCTTTCCCTCTCCTTCTCCCTCTCCTTCCCCTTCCCCTTCCCCTTCTCCTTCTCCCTCTCCTTCTCTTTTTCCTTCTCCTTCTCCTTCTCCCTCCCCCTCTCTCTTTCCCTCTCGCCGCCGCCAAAGTTCAACCCAAAGAAACTCTTCCGTCGACTCTTATCGTCCAGTCTCTTCCCCGATTCCATGGCGAGTCCTGCATTGATGTGCATTGGTTGTGCGGGAGCGGGATGCCAGCCACCGGTGCTGCTACCGACTACGGGGGGACGACTGACGCCATAGTTCCTATTCGGGGAGCACGACATCTCAGCAGCTGTGGGTCAACAATCAGGGTTTGGGATGGAATTTATACTGTAGCCTCTGTGTCTGCATTTCCGGGTCCACTCGCGGTTGCGGTTGACCTCTTTTCTGGTTCTGTCCTAGTGGCTGGGTGTGAGGTCGCTGCACTTGTTGCTGCTGACGCTTGCGTGTCTCCTCTAGGGCTTCCTGTTCGTACAGTCGCTTGAGGCGTTCGGTCTCGGCGTCGATTTTCGCCTGCCTTCTTGCGGCTACCCGCTCCTCTTCGGCCAACATACGGCGGATCTCGGCTTGCTCGTCCGCTATACGCTGGCGCGCGGCTAGTTCTTCGAAGGTGTCGACGATTTTCTCTTCCGCCTGCGGCTTGGGCACATGAGGTTGCCGAGGCGCAAAGGATTGCCGGGGAGCTTGTTGCCTGGCGGTGGTGAAGGTGGGGGTGGGGGTGGTAGAAGTGGGTGCTACTGGGGCCGGGGCCGGCTTGGTGGGTTTGTCAGGTGGGTATGTTTGGCTATTGAACCGTTCCGCGAAGGTGCCACTGGAGGAAGCAGCAGGGGGCTCGTAGGGCGGCGGTGGCGCGGGCCCACCCATTCCAGTGCCTATGCGTTGAGTAGTGTTGAACAAGGCACTCGACCCGTTGAACCATACGTCTGCCACTATCCTGGCACTCAGCAGCATCACCATCTCCAGCCCCTTGAGATCCTGCATCTCTACACGTCTGAAATTGCTCTCGTAGACCACCAATTCTCCCTTTCCGCTCTTGTCTCCTATACCGCTGTACATGGCGAGTACGGTGTCTGGCTCGTCTCCGCCCGCGACTAGAGAGCACTTCAGTTGGCTGCGCGTCAACATGCCCATCCCCTCTTTTCGCCAGCGGAAGGTGAGCGTTTCCGAGACTGGAGGGTGGTAGGAGGCGTCGAGGGCCGACTGTGTCGGCGGGAGAAAGGAGGACTTGGGGAGTGAAAATTCCCAGAAGTTGTTGCGTGTGAGTGCGGTGTGCTTCTGGGTTATCGTTACGGTGGAGTCTGGGGAATAGAGTTGGAGGGTGAACGAGGAAGGGCGTTGGAGTTCATTAGGGTTAGCGGTGCTCGGGAGGAGCGGGAGAGATAGCGAGCCGTAGGTGATATCCGGGAACGGGGCGTCGGACAGGGAGATACTGTAGGTATTCGCCGGTTGTGGGAAGCGGTGCAGAGTGTAGAGGTGCTGCGGGATGGAGCCCGAGATGGTGAAGTGGATAGTGGTTATGCTAGGCACGTTCGTCGCGTCGGGGATGGCGTACTGGTAGGCTGGAGATCATCAGCCACGAGAGCACTATGAGAAGCAGGAGCAAAACCCACTCGGGAAGTTCTCGTCGAGCGGCATGACTGCTATTCGTTTCGCAAAGTCCCGTTGTGTAGTTTGCAAGTATCGCCACGGAGACGTTGTGCGTGAGGAGCACTCGGTGTACTTTCCGACTGTGCCGACTGGACCTCGCAGGTAATTATTAATGCAGTCGTCGGTGTCGGCAGGATCGATTCTTCCTGATGATCAATGGTCTTGATGCTGCAAACGCCCTTGGGTACTTATAGCTGGGTCGGTTTGTAGGGCGCTTCCGCTTCTAAAGATAGCGATCAATCGAAGTCGAGTGTGGGTGCAGAAAAGAAGCTCAAATAAAGTTGTCGCATCGCCAGAAAGCTGGAAGTTCCGTCGGCGAAGAGAGAACCAGAGCAGAGGGGAGGGAGAAGAGATTCACCCGAAGATATAGTGGTTGCTGTCGTATCCTCCCTGAGGCTGTGTAAACTGCTCCTCCCGAGTTGGAGCGAACCGCAAGGTACTAGTACGTGTCGTAGCAGACCGCAGCCACCCCCCATGGACGCGTGTTGCCGCGTACACACAGCGTGTGGCATTCAGCACAAGTCGCAAAACATACTGTAAAACATCTCTCGGTGCATAGTCTTCCTTCGAAACGTAGCAGCAGTCGGATAGGCCACCCCGCTAATCCCACATCTGCCTGACATTGAGGTTGACCCTCTTCCCCCGCATCCATCCCTTCCAATTTTCACTCCCGCCATCCCATTGCTCCAGTCCCTCGGGACACGTGCCAGCCAGAACCTTCGGAACACTATGCCACGCCCATCGACTGCTCCCCGCCATAACCACCGCATCCCCTGAGTTCAGCTTCACGGCTAGCACTTCGTTCTCCTCTTCTCCACCACAGCCAATAACGAATACCCCGGCACATCCAAAGCTGATGCTCACAAGCCCGGCTCCCGACGCCTCCGAGATGTCCCTATGCGGGGCTAGAGTGTCCGAGGGGGAGTAGAGGTTTACTATCGCCGCCTGCGGGGTTATCTCAGGGAAGCACCCGGATACAAACCTTGCCACGCCCTCGGGGAACTCTGGGGGCGTGCCAGTTGGGTATTGTTTTAGGGTCCAGTCGTACTGGCTGCCGAGAGTCACCCAACGGAGTTTCTTAGAGAGGGCTTGACTGAGTGTTATTGGCTTGTGGATAGAGGAGAGCGGGGAGAGGACGGTCGTGGGTGGAAGCACGAAGAACTCGCAGGGGGTGGGGAGCGTGTAGTGGGCATGGAGGTTGGTCTTATGCGTGGACGTGTCGCTGAGAGAAGTGGTGAGGAGGGTGGTGAGGAGGGCGGACTGGACGGAGTGTGGGAGGAGGGAGGGGACTAGTTGAAGGCCTGGAGACGTCAGTGGAGTCCAACAACCCGGGGGCAATAAGACGAACCAGGCACAGAACTATGCTCCCAAACCTCGACATCCTCCGTCTCCTGCACTCCCTCATTTCCTGCTGCTTCTGCCGTACGCATAAACCGCGCAAAACTCTCCCCCGTCCTCTCCCTTGGTATGGTGCCGCGCAGCTTCAGTCGCTTCCGGTGGTATTCGGGAATCTTTTCCCCAGCGGAGAAATCGAGGATCGGGATGTCATCGTTATCCACTGACTTCTGGAGCGCTTTGTGGACTGCGCGGACGTGTGGAGGTGGGGAGTGATGCGCGTGGTCGATTGGCGGCGGCGGTGGTGCCGGTGGGACGGAGGCGGCCATGGCAGACTTGGGTGGAGACACGAGGGATGGCTTGCGGTAGCTTGGCGGGCTGGGTAAACATTCGCCTTCGATAACTAGGTAGTAACTAACCCAACCAACAACCAAGTGATCAGCAGTCAATCGGGTTGCTTCGTACGCCAATGCGGTCCATATGGCCCTTTCAAACAGTGTACTTTGTTGAAATCTTAGTCCCAGAGAACGCAGCTGCTCGAACCCACTTTGGCCGGAATATACCTAGTGTGCCTGCAGTTCTCGCGTCTTGGTAGATGCTCGAACTACATACCTCTCTATCGGTCTTCGACGACATCAGACCGCAAGCAAGTGAGAGGAGCGGACGTCTTTTGTCCAGGATTCCGAGGATTTGTGCAGAGGATCCTCAGTCTTTGTGCGGCTGAAACGCGGGGAGATCACGCATTCATGCACATCATCGCCGGTGTCTCGGCGGGCATGGACAATGCGTGCCACCCTGTCAGTCTGTTCGATTACTGTTGGATCCCTCTGCTACATAGCTTCATCCTCCTCCGCACCCGTGCAGCGGCGGCCAGCGCAATTCCAACAAAACCCCTTCCCCGCCGATTCTCGCCGCCAAAACCCGCTCTTCTCACCCACCCTGTTGTCTCCCCCGCGAATTCAACCGTCTTCTCCCCGGAAGACCCTCCCCAGTCCTCTACAGTGACAGAACTTCGGCGGGCGGACGGGTATCGACGGGAACAAAGGAATCGGACTCACGGCCAACTAGCTGACTCGGCCCTTCCTGTCCCTGCTTGCTCCAAAAATCCACGCCTCCACCGAAACCCGAGAAAATAAAAACGGGTACAGAAACAGTAAAATTCAACAGCCGAGCCGCCCTCCGACCCCAATCCAGCACTAAGTAGATCTCGCGTCTTCCTCGCCGTCTAACACGACAACAAACTTCCCCCGCCAGCTGAAGCTTCGTCGTCACTCCCGCTTTGTTACACCATACACCGCCATCGCCGACACTATCAAAACACGACTCAATCATGGACGGCTACCAGAGGATTGAGAAGATCGGTGAAGGTCTGTCGTCCACCCTCCGTTCCCCCCAATCACCACCCCTGCCTAATAACCCTGCGCATCGTAGGCACGTACGGAGTCGTGTACAAGGCCAAAGACCTGAACAACCACAATAGAATAGTGGCGATGAAGAAGATCCGTCTGGAGGCGGAAGACGAGGGGGTGCCCTCGACCGCGATCCGCGAGATCTCGTTGCTCAAGGAGATGAACGACCCGAACATCGTCAAGCTCTTCAACATCATCGCCGAGGGCCACAAGGTTTACCTGGTATTTGAGTTCTTGGACCTGGACCTCAAGAAGTACATGGAGGCTATACCTTCGGGGATGGGGCTCGGGGAGGACATGGTCAAGCGTTTCATGAATCAACTGGTTAGCGGTGTCAAGTACTGCCATTCGCATCGCATCCTGCATAGGGACCTCAAGCCTCAGAACCTGCTCATTGATAAGGAGGGGAACCTGAAGTTGGCGGATTTCGGTCTGGCGAGGGCGTTCGGCGTGCCGTTGAGGACCTACACCCACGAGGTGGGTTGTGCGAATGCTCCATGTGTCTGTTGGTTGTGCTGACGTGGGTTGGTTACGGATAGGTCGTGACTCTGTGGTACCGCTCCCCCGAAATCCTATTGGGCGGAAAGCAGTACAGCACCGGTGTCGACATGTGGAGCGTCGGCTGCATCTTTGCGGAAATGTGCACGCGCAAGGCCCTGTTCCCCGGCGACTCGGAAATCGACGAGATCTTCAAGATCTTCCGGTAGCCATTACCGTCCCTTTTTACCTGGAATGCAGAGAAAAAATTGACAGACACGTGCCTAGACTGCTCGGCACTCCCGACGAGAAAATGTGGCCCGGTGTCACCTCCTTCCCCGACTACAAAAGCAGCTTTCCCCGATGGGAACGCGTGGACACCGAGCGAATGGTGCCGAACCTCGAGCCCGCCGGTCTCGACCTTCTCGACGTTAGTCCCTCCATCTCCCATCCGCTCCCCAGCCATTAACGCTCTCGATCCAGGCCATGCTCGTCTACGATCCCGCAGGTCGTATTTCTGCCAAGCAAGCCCTCGTTCACGACTACTTCATCATGACCGACGAAGGTGACATGATGGCCATCGAGGCCAAGCCGTCGATCAAGCTCCGATAGAGAAAGCCCGCACTGCCGATGTGGAGATGTGACAAAGTTTCCGGGCTAGATACTTTACGGTCGCTGAAGGGAACATGGTTGAGATGAGGGAGGACACTGCGGTTATTTGCATATACTCCACGAGACGCCGACGATGGGAAAAATGATACCAGCTGCACGGCCTGTTCGTTAGCATGTTTTAACCATTCTGCCGTGATGTGAATGCCGTGACCAGTCCAGCCGTGTCCCCCGCACCATTCTGCCAGGCTTAGATAATCCTGATCCTGCAGCCCGAGCCACGAACACAGCCACAGCCATCGCAGCAGCTAGTCTACAACCGACCTCCGTAGCTTGTGGTGCTGCGATGCATCACTCGCTGCGTCCGTTGGAATATAAGCCGACTTGACCATGGTTCCAACGCACAGTTGTTGGTAAAAGCATAGATTGCCCGCTCCTCACGGAGAGGGACTCTTTTTCTGTCGGTGCGTTCGCCAGAGGGGCTGCATGCGAACCCTCAAATCGATGATCAAATCACGCGGTACGTACCGTGATGTGCTATCACTCGGCTGGCATAGGCTTGCCTCCAACCGCGTCGAACAAACCCCCCCTCCGCACCAATCAGCCCGGGCCGTGTATCGCATGTATGTACTCCCCCCCATCCGCATGCTCTTCGGCCCGCAGCCGAACGGGAAACTGCAATCCGTCAATCCCCAAAACGAAATGAAATTGGACGGAAGGAAGGAAATGGCACGTTTTGATGAGGTATCACTCGTGTCCGAACCGGCCGACGTGCGTAAGCCGACTGCGGAGCAGGCTATGTATGTATGCGCTCGACGTCGGAATGCTGTCGGTGGTGCTCCGGTCGGCGGCCCGCCATCACGGCCTACTACCGCAGAAATACTGGGGGACCTTGATGCGGGGGCTAATGATGAAGCAGCGTTGATTCACACGTAAGCCAGCAGTCTCGGCCAGGCGACTATTAAATGGATAAAGATTCTCTAGAGGCTTGCATTCTTCATCACTTCACACGACAGCAAATCTAGATATCAAATGATTTCGGAAGCGATGCCGGCTGAATGCGAACTAGATGCGAAAGCGCAGTGCCATTCACCCCCACCGGCGATGGCCCTCGTGGCTGAACCAATATGTACCCACCGCTGTGAAGAAATAGGAACCGATGCGGCATTTCCTTTCCGGACTTGTTGCGGATGTAGATACATTGTAGTTTGATTAGCTGCTCGACAGCCCTTCTCTCCGGTACCCACTCCCCGGCGCTCCCCTTCCCTACTGCAATTCCTCCTGCCATCGCTACCCCCGGCTGTAGTCTGATTTCCGTTTGCGATGCTCAACAACCTACATGTGGATCACGACGTTAAGGCTTGCTTAGGGGGGGGGATCTGGACAACAGTCAGTCAGATATGGAGAGGGAAGCCGAATGCTCACGATACGTCGTCAATAGAGTCAACAGAAGTACTTACTTAAGCACATGAGCTCTGTAAAGCCGTCAGTATCGTCACGCAGAAGACAAGATGCAGTCCCGCGAGCACTTGTTCAAGAACTGCCCGCAGTAGAAGAGCACCATGTAGTCACGAGTTCGAGCTGAGACTGGCCGGGGGAAGGATCGATTCAGGATCAAGGACCTGTTAGCCATCCCTGCAGTTCCTGTCAACGACGGATGTGGGACGGAAACAGACGACCAGAGTGAGGCTTGGGGCGGAAGAGAGCGCAGCGGCAGGAGAAGAGTGAGAACTCCAGGAGGGAAGACTCAGGGGAGACAGTTTCCTTTGTCTCTTTCATTTGTGTTTTCTTTGGTGCGTGCTCATGAGTAGGGGACGAGCCATGTCGGAGGGCAGGGGGGAAGCCACAACGGGTCAACCAGAATTTAGAGATCAGAGATATGTATGTGCAGTGCGAGCAGCCATATTGTATTGTCATTATGTGTCAAAAATGTTGAGAAAAAAAAACCCCTCCTAATGCACTCCCCCGCTCTTCTCCTCCCCGCTGTGAGTCTGACGGAATCATGTTGTCGACAAACACTAACTAGATAGTTAAGGCGGAAGCGCCACAATAGAAAGCCACAGCAATTCGCACTCTATCATAGTAACGAGAAGCACTTCCAACAAATTCAGCTCGTACTCTATCAACTCTTCAATAGTGTCTGCGCCGATTCCGTACCTCCGGTTCCGTACCATTTATATGAAGAGCCCAATGACGATTTCCAACTGTTGGTTGTATTGATCCGACGAACCCGATCCAACCCCCGTACGCTTCATGGCACGGTCTGAGGGTGATACATACATACTGTATGTATGTAGCTATTAGTTCCACTAGAATGCTTTCGTTATGCGCTTCTTATGCAACTTTTTTTTCATTAAATTTTTTTTCCCCTTCACCTGTGGTTTGTTCATTATTACTCACTCGAGGTTGCACTTGTACCTTGGTTTCGCATTTGGTCCTTACCATACATACATGATTCAGTTGTTATGCGGCAAAGCTGCCTTCACCCCCACTGCGAACTCTGGGGGCTAAAACGGGCATTCTTGCATAGATAGACCCCGTTAATAATGCCCTTACCTCGACTCATCCTGGCTTTCACAGAAGCTCGCCAGCGTTTGGATCCAATAATGCCAGCATCTTGACATTGCGAATTCAACTTCAAGGTGTATTCATCTAATTTCCAACACTGACAGCAGCACATACGGACATTCGTCACAAGAAACCCCGCATTTTTATTTTTATTTTTGCTATTATGTAGCTGTCGTCACTTCTGATCGCATCCGGATTAAAATATAAAAATAAAAAAAACCGGAAAAAGTCTAATATGCCATACTTTTCATGTTTTTATTCAGTTCTGCCACACTTTTTTTTTTTTTTTTTTTTTTTTGAGTGGGGTGCGCTAGCAAAAATATAGATACATACCTGATCGCTGCAGGACAAAATAGGTACAAAGTAAGTAGATATGTCGTGAAAAAGTCCTGCGCCTGTGGTATTTCCATGTGGTCACGCAGCCGCTCTTATTTGCAAGCTCAAGCACCCACCAGCCTCGAGAGAAACATGCCAGCACCAGTGTTCTCGCTGGGAAAACTACGAGAAGACTTATGCGCGCAACAGATATCAACCCGGTAGTCAAAATACAGCCGATCTGTCAGTATCCGCGAATTGCTATGCACCTGAGTTGGAGAGACCCAGAGGACGACCCAAGGAACGTCGCGCGTGGGACAACAGGCTGCCGGCCAGCTCCCGGATGTACCTGACAGAGCACCACAGCGCTGCAGTCGGTGCAACCAAGCAGGACACAACCGTACCACCTGCGGTCAGCGTGCTCCATTTCCTTTTCAGTAGGCCAGAGTTTGTAATAGCATCCGAACCTATGTACTACGAATCCCAAACTGTGTTGAGCGAATCGTAAATTGTTCCCTGTCGGTCAGAACCTACAAAAAAACCCTAGTACGACAAACCATTTCGGGACGCAGAGTTGCAGAACTGGATAAAAATTTAAAAAAAAGGGTGCCATTTAGACTTTATCCGAAAAAAAAAAATCGCGACAGAGCGGATAATTTCGTGCACAAGTGGTAGAGCTGAATAAAGTGTGACATATTAGACCTTTTCCGTAAAAAAAAAGGTGCGGTTGAGTGGATGTCCCATTTTACACCACATCCCATCGACCTATGTACATTCCCGAATCCCACCCCTCCCCCCCATTCCCGATCATTCTCCATTCCCCTTCATGCACAATCCAATCCTCCATCCCTATTGCAGTCAACCCAACCCAATCGAATATATACAGCCAAAAAAACCCCCTCCCTCCGTATCCACATTCTCCCCCATCCTGTTCAAAAAATTAAAGAATTCCACAAAAAGCACAAAAGACAACAAAAAAACAAAAAGCAAACTCCTTTCCCGCCCCCGCCCCCCATAGTCAAGCCCAAACCGGTTCCCCTACCCCCCACCGCGACGCCAGCAGACAATAAAATAAATGCAGTGACAAAGAAAATAAAAAGCAATAGACCCTCCCATTATATGAAAGAAAAGACAAAGGGAAAAAAAATGACTAGACTATGCGGGGAATGCTTGAGATGAAAAGGGTATATATATTATAAAAAAAAAAAGGGAAAAGAGTGTGAGTGTGTATCTAGGGCCCCCTAAAAACCAAAAGGAAAGAGAGAAAAAAAAGAAGGCAGAAATAAAAGGTGTAGCTGTTGAACAGTAAGATAGAAGGGTGAATATGGAAATTTGTACAATCGCCACAGAAGAGGAGATATCTACAGCTTGCCAAAAAAGATTAAATAAAAGCAAAGTGGGGATCAGTAAAAGTGCCAAGCCGCGGCCACATTCACTAGTACCGCCGCACCGATCAGACCGACCGACTTTCCAATTGACGCGAGCATCTCGGCGTTGCCGGAGTCGCCGAAGCCAAAGACATCCGCCACGACGGCATGGAGGACCTTCCATTTGTACATTGCGTGGGCGCGGGGACAGGCAGATCGCTGGAGCAGGTAGAACTCGTCCATGGTGTTGAGATATGCCGAAGAGTACGTCCGAGGCTGCGGGAGCGAAGCTCCGGAGGCGGCACCGGCTCGCAGCTCTTTCCTTGTCTTCCAGGTGCGGAACACTGAGATGAGTCGCCACGTCCAACCGGGCACCACCCTGGCTCTCTTCCGGGGTCCCTTCTTGAGGATATTCTTGAAGAGCTTGAGTCCATCGCCCCCTTCAATGGCGACGAGTCGGAAATCCGGCTCGCTGGCCGTGTGGTCCATCCACAGGGCCTGTGACGGATCCTGGGTGGCAAAGACGCGTACAAAGAACCGGGGGTTCAACACTCGAAGATGGAGCTGCTTGACACCGCCCTTGCTGGATTTTCCGTTGGAGAAAGTGATCTCGGGCACAGTCTTCATCTTCAGAGGAGTGCTCTCCGGAAGTGAGACTTTGACCACCAGTCCACCACGAAACGCATTAACCCTGGCGCGGAGATAGCACATGAACAAGGTCTGCATTTCCCTCTCGCTCCTCGTGGCTTCCCTCTTGATGCTCCCCGCCAACGGCTCGGGCTTGATGTAGAAGGTCGCCTTCTTTCTGTACAATTTCCATGCCTCGTAGAATGCCTCCGGCAAGGAGAGAAAGGTGTTGTACCCCCACAACAGGCCGATTTGCCATCCGCGGATCTGACTGCCGGTGAGCAGATCGAAGCTGTTCGAGAGAGAAAATGCCCTGGCCACCATGCTCTTCCGGCCCTCCTTGTCGTATACGGCCATGTGCACGTCCAAGCTCGGATCATCCGGGTTCGCGATGGGATCGTTGACTTGTATGACGTACGAGCCCGATCGATGGTTGAAGCTCGAGATGTGGAAGATCTTCTCCATTGTGCCGGCGAAGAGGTAACCTTTCCGCGCGGGGGGATTGGTGGGGCTATCGGCCCGGAGAATGTAGACGTGTTTCTCGCCGAAAGTGTTGAGGACTTCGAGGACGACAAGCTTCAGCTCCCTCGAGGCGGAGTAGAGGTAGTAGTAAGATACCGGGTTGAACGAGTATCCGAAGAACGCCGGAGTCGTGACGAGATACGCAAGCGGATATTCGGCGGGATCAAGGCCCTGCTCTGCTATCAGCAACCACGACAACCAACGAGGTCACGAAAGGGGACATACGTGGCCGCGAAGCACACTGTCCAGTTTCTCATCGAATGGAAGCTCCGAATTGATATATCTAGCCGGGTCAACGCTGAAGAAGGTGAAGTCCTCCTCGATCGTTCTTCCCTCCTCCTGGGCCTTCTTCTTTTCCGACTCGCTCGTCTTGATGGCGGCTACTTTTCCGATAGAGCCCCGCATGGTCAGAGGAAATCCAATGTAGAGCAATGGATACCGGAAGCTGTGTTTCGTCGGGATGAACCGAGCGTGTGTGGTGGAAGCGAAGAAGAAGGTCGGTCTGAAACCTTCCGGGCATCCCATACTCAGGCCGTCGATCGGGGCACTGAAGAACCAGCGGATGACGGTCGGGAGTGTCGCATACAGGGCACCGGCGATCAGCAGTTCACCTAATGCGCGCCAAGGAGTGGGCCCGCTCGTCTGGACGGCGTTCGAGAGGATGACGGATCCAACGGAAACACACAATGCTGCCAACTGGGTAGATATGCTGGCTGAGATGAAGGAATGGATTGCGGCGGACCAAAACCATGTCGACTTTGAGACGACAGTCGTCTTGACGGGACCCAAAAAGCGAATACCAGGAAAGCAAAAGTTCAACATCGAAGACAAATGGGAGACCATTGTAGAACTCCTAAGCCACGTCCGCCCGATGATGATAATAATTGGCGTGATATAGTGAGTGATAATATGTGCTTAAGCGGGATTAAGTAAACAAAGATCGATCGGGCGGAAATTTCAAGATCAAAACAGGTGAGCACGGGCTGCAGACAGGATTATACGTGCGCTGTGTTGGATCGGAACAAAGAACTGGCTATGCCGGAGAAGTGCAGGCGCTGGAATGCTGTGCCGAGCCAGAGATTGTGATGCCAAGCACTCCGGATGCTCGGTAGAGGTAAAGAATACACCACCACAAGGAGGCGACGGCCTGAATATAGCTGTTTCAGATGTGACGTCCCTCAGCGGTCGGGGCGATGGTCCTTCTGCCCCCCAGCCTCAAGCCGCTTGTGATATCGTACTGTGGCGGAGCCGTATATGCTTCGTTCCACTCGAGCGTAAGGGGAGGACCGGTACCACAACTTCCCCCGCGGCGAGTCCCTCCTTCGGTCGCCGTTCTTTCCTCTTCGTCGTTTTCGAGTGTCTGCCTCGACAATGTTCCCCAGTATCCTCCCTTCCGTTTTGGAGGTTCTGGTGGCGGAGCTTTGTGTGGTGATAGAGCGCTGTTGTAAGAGAACAGCCGGCTATACATGCTCCAGCGTTGGTGTGTTGTCGCAGATTCCGAGGTGCAGTCTTGCTCGATCGGTCTCGGGACTGCGCACTAAGGCTAGTGACGAAGGGAGCTTCTGTCGTGACGCCGAGAGTGTGTGTGGGCTCGGCCGTTGTAAGTTCTGCGGCATATGATCGATGTCGGTATACCGTCTGGCCGGCACGTTAGACAGATCGCGCTGCGCACAGGCCAGGCGATCGACTCACCGTGGATGCGGGTCCACGGTACCGCACTCGAACAGCAGGAGATGGCGAGGCCGGATGCGGTAATGGTGTCCGTCCGATGGGGGACCCGGTCTCGTGGTCTCGGGACGGACGGATGGATGGGGCGGTACGAGGTACGGGCCGAAGTGCGTGCGGAGCAGCAGAGATTCTCCGAGACGACGCAGCAAGCAAGACTGGATGAGAGATATCTATGATAACTGGTCGAGACATGTTAGGCACTGTCATCCGGATCCTCCACGACGTCACGCTGCCGCCGCCGCCGCCGCCGCCACCACCATTGACGCCACGACAGATGCATATACATACATACACCAAGACAAGAAACCCCAGAGGAAGCAAGCAACAACGGCGGCGGCGATGATGATGGTGATGGTGATGGTAATGGTGATGTTGATATGGATGTTCGAGTCAAGAGGCAGCGGGAGCGAAACAGCCAAGATGGTGGGCTGGAAGGAACGTGCCCCGGATCGGAGGAGTCAAGCTACAACAGAGTCGGCGTCGGCAAAGGAAGACTGTTCCACATTCCGTGCGTCGAAGCTAGAATATGAGATATGCGAATCGATGGGAGGAGGGGTGTGGTGTGTGCAGTCGGGAGCGGTTCCAGATGGACGGGGCACGACGAGCGGACGAGCAGTTTTTGGGGGGGGGGGGGGGGCGAGAGAGGTCCGCGGTCCGGAGGAAGAGGACGTTAGAAGTCTAGAGCAAAGGGATGGGAGGTGAGGGCAGCGGGCAGTATTAACGTCCCAGGAAGAGATCGTCCTTATGTGAACGCAGTTGGAACGACCGAAAAGGACCGGGACCTTGCTGCCCCCAATTCGAGACAACCTCAACGGCCTCTGGACGACACCCATGTCGACAGTGCGATGCTGCCCAGAGGGGGATGCTCTATCTATCTCCAGATGGGTTTTATTTTTATTCCTTTGTTTTTTTTTTGTTTTATTTTCATGGGGGGTGGGGGGAGAGGCATGTTCTCTAAGCTCGACATGTCAGCGCCGCAGCTGTTTCCCTGTCGGTCAACGAGAAGATATCCCTGACGACACGGACGGTGGGCGGCCATCACAACTGCGATCTCCTTTGGGCCTCGGATCACTCGCATCTGGAGAGAGGCACGCACGGTTGCTCTGCGGTGCAAGGGGCGGGTGGGTGCTGGATCGGGCAACAAGGCGAGTCCGAGGCGCGTTCCAAGCGGGCAATATGGCTGGGTTTTGCTTTTGCTTCCGTTTTGATCCTGCGCCTTTCTTTTTCTAGTTCTTTTCTTACTCTCTTTCCTCCGTCGGGCGATGTGGGAAGGGCGGACGAGAGCCCTGTGCGGACTAGGACGCGTGCCAGAGTTGAGTCTCCAGCATTGCTCGCTCTCGAAAGAGAGAACAGCGGCCACAGCACAAGTACCCGCGCGCGGGAGGTGTGCTGAGCCTTCCGCATGGAGCTCGTGCTCCGACGACGGTCGCAGGCGCCAAGCCTGTCTGCGCGACAAGCTGTCGGGCCTTGAGTCCCATTGCGGGAATTCCCCCGGGGCTGCCCAGCGACAGCTGTGGACAACTCGGTTGTCTCAGTCCCCACCCGTAGATACCGTACCGCAGGGCGGATTTTCGATACGACTCCAGCGCCACCAACCCGCAATGGGCGAGAGGAGAGGATGCGTAGATACAAGAAGCAAGAAGTGGATACTCCCTCTTCTCTCGACCGCAGTTCGCCCCGCTCCCTCCCCTTCAAGAGAGAAAAGGCCCCATATAACTACCATGACGGACAGGGGTTCAGGTTTAATATACGATGAATACCACCGACAGGGTACTCTGCAAGTCACCGCTGTTGCTGTGGAGTGCGGGCATAGAATTAAATTGATAGGGAGCGCGGGCATAGATTGCTGGGCGCATCATCAATTGGTGTCGCCGCCAAAACAGAGAAGAAACCAAGCAAAAGACACTCGTGTCCCCGCTGCACAACAGATAGATAGTAATTGAACGTTTAGTTCCGGCGACACGGCAGCAAAGGAGTGAGGAAACACAGTCCCGCCGGCAGGAGAAAGTAGAGCGTAACCCGATAAGAAAAGCAAGAGTAAATACCCCGTTGCTGCAGTGTAATCGTAGAGAAACTCACGCGAAAAATGGAGGAACTGAGCCGCTGTTATCAATGGTTTCCGTATCCCTCGGTGTATTGTGATAGTGGGGAATGCGAATTGTAGATGGTAGAGAGATGTCATGTAATTTTCCTCTCTTTCCTTTGGGTGTGTATGGCTGGGTGCACGTGAAGCGGGCTCGTTGCACATCGCCCAGTTTCCGAGTGACAAAATGTAGAATTCACCCTCTAAAGCCATAATTGCTGTAGAGTAAGGTGATTTAAGCGTTAGAGTTAGTCCCTACGACGCCGATATACATATTCTGCAAGTTTCAGCAGAACACGTTCTCATATACTGCAGGTATCTACATCATTCACACACTTTATGCCGATCTATCACTGCTCTCAAAGGTAAGAATGTATCTATGTATGTAGTCATTTGAGGTGATTGGTTCGTTACTTGATATAATTGACAAGTTACTCGAAGCGAATGACTCTTCAATTGTTTTTTTTTTTTGTATGTGTTCGCCTGGAGGTGCATCTTCTTTCTGCTTCCTTCCATCTATTCCACCTGTAGAGTAAATCCATACCCGGCTCTCTGCTCCCGCTCTCTCCCTATTAAATCCATACCCGCTCTCTGCTCCCGCTCTCTCCCTATTAAATCCATACCCGCTCTCTGCTCCCGCTCTCTCCCTATTAAATCTATTAAATCTATTAAATCTATGCCCGCTCTCCGCTCCCGTTCTCTCCCTATTAGATATATGCCCGCTCTCCCTCTTCATTCTACTAATCCTGTGCCCGCACTCCCCAACAAGCGCGGTGGCGGGAGAACTGTGCAGTGAAACTTGCACACACTCTGTCGATGGTGTTCACGGCATATGTTGAACTTTACCCTCCTGTCGTTCATGGCCGTCCCCCCCCCCTTCAAGACGGCGAGGGAATCACCCATCCACCAGCCAGCCACCCCACGCGAACCAGCTTGTTTCTTTTGTTCTTCCCACCAGCTGCGCGATCATAGCATGGAAGGTCCGGCACGTACGAACGGACGGGTATGTGTATACATAGCACCCAGCCCCACCTACGTGGGGTATGTACGCAGTCGACGAGAAGAGACGAAAATATGCATCCAACGCGATCCCACGCCCCGTGCTTCCCCGTCTACAATTCCGGCGCATTTCGATGTGCCAAGCCTCCAATCAAACGACCGCAGTCGAGCCGTGCGAGAGCGGAGAGCGAGGCAGAGCGGCAGAAACACCACACGCACGCCCCGCGGGGGGGGGTGGGTGGAGATGGTTGCGGCGAAATCCTGGCCGAGTCGTGAGGTTGCTTTTCGCGCGCGGGGGGGGAATGTGGGCGAGCTGCGGGCTATGCAAAGTGTGGAGCGCACGCAGCCGGGCTGACGACGCGAATGCTTCGACGATGGTGTGCTCCACGATGGGACGGAAGGCAGCGAGCCATCGTTGCGCCCCTTTGGCCGATGTCGGACCGTGCGCAGGAGGGATGACGCCTACCCATGCGCCGCGCAGACCGGGTATGTGTGTAGATACCCGGCACTTGAGGTCCCTGTGACTTTTGCGTGCCCGGGTTCAAGGTATCTATGCACATAGGTACTTACCCATAGCTAACCCGGGTGTTCTTGTGCAGGTGCCCTCCGTGCCCCAGCTGTCGGTGTTGTATGCCGCAGAAAAAATAAAATAAAACAACCTAAACACTCTTTGGCAGGTCGAACTCCGCCCCCCCCGCCGCGAGCTTATCCCGACGACGACAAACACCTGCACAGGAGAGCTGCATCGCGTATACCGTCCGTAGATACGACTTATCCGAGATCCCTGGGCTCGGCTGTCCGCCAGCAGTCGCGGTATTCTCCGCCGCCGTCCGCGAGTACATGTCTATCTACTCTATCTGTGCATGTACTAAGCACATAGATACTCATCCGTCCATGCGTGGTACATGTCTACCAGACATAATGTAGAGTACACACAGACGGAACGCAGGTATCCACTCCGTGATGCAATGCGGTTGCTGTGGTTGGGCGCATGCGAGATGATGCCAGCAGCGGCAAGTGGGATCGACCGCAATCGACAATCTGGCCCGTCATCATCGCTCAGCACAGCGAGGGGGCGAACGGACAGGACAGAAAGGAAGAGAAGAAAAGAAAAAAAGACAAAAAAGAAATATGTACATAGAAGATGCAGAAAGAAAGGCCAGCAATAAGAAAAGAAGAAACACCCCCCCCA
>Ga0307508_10001815_pt1 | contig 23635 bp, 28 predicted proteins | sample 9_EM_MG_FD_203089 | JGI IMG/M metagenome (GOLD analysis project Ga0307508, IMG submission 203089) | Populus trichocarpa ectomycorrhiza microbial communities from riparian zone in the Pacific Northwest, United States - 9_EM | ecosystem: Host-associated > Plants > Roots > Unclassified | place... | reverse complement strand
AAGACGGATGCAAACCTTCGAGCGCACCGTTGGTGCTCTGCGGCTCATTGTTCTCGTCAACATAGCCGAAGCCCATCAGCTTCACGTAGTCTTCAATCTCCGAGTCAGCGCCGGTTTCGTCCGGTGTGGGGGTGGTGCGCGAGAGCCGGCCTTACGATTCGAAGCATTGACTCCGGCAGTCATTCCCTGGTCATAACCGAAGAAGCAGAAGCTCACACAAGCGACGACGGTGATCCTTCCGCACCACTATCAGCTCTCCGCCCCATGGCCACGTTCTGGCTCCCCGTAGAGGGGGTGGGGCGCCTACCAAAACCTTAGTGCCTTGCCCTGGCAGTGATGGACGACGTTGAACGGGTGGATCTGTTTCGCTCCGATTTCGCCGTCGTCGTCGCCGTCGTCGCCGTCGCCGTATTCGAAGCTTTCCAGCGGCACCGCAGTGGTACTAGGCGGTTTTGTCGGGGCTGGAGCAGGGGCCGCCACAGGAGTGAACGTCTTCGCGTCGGGGGAGGACAGCGCCTCGCTGCTGGATGGAGACAACATCGTGATTACCCTTTCTCTCTCTGGGGGAGGGGGGATATTTGAGTGGAGGAGAATCGACGAGACCGGAAAGTCAGCTGGGGAGGGGAGGCACACTCTCTTTATGCGTTTTTTTTCTTGGGAAAACCTTCTTACTGGGAGCTCACGATGGCCGCTGGCCGGTGGTCAGTGTGCTGCGTGCGTATAAAGTTTCACGATCGTGGCCAGGTCTGGTGGTACTGCTTTCCCAGCGTTCCCTTCCTTTGGGCTGTCGCTGCCGGCGCCGCCTGGCACAGGGGAGGGTCTTGTGACTCTTGCCCTCCGCCGGGTGCGCCGCCGTGGATTAAGGTTTCCGTCGAAGCCCCGTGCCATGTACACCAGAGCCTGCGGACAGTGCGGCTGGACCAATACCGCGAGATTCCGTCGGCTGCTGCTGAGCGCCTGGCATTCCCCGCTCCCACCGGGATATGCCCCCCATTCTCCCCGCCCGTGACCGTTGGGCGGCCCGAGTACTTATCACGAGCATGCAGCGCATCCCGGCTTCCTTGACCATCCAAAGCTAACTGCTCCCCGGGCAAACCTTTTGCTTTTGGCTTCATAAGTCTTCCGGAGGTGTTGAGAGGGGGGGGCGGACGAGGCAGTGGGGATGGTGAATAATAGACTCTTGAAGTTTAGTCGAGTCCTGGAGACCGGACTTGAAGGTTCGGCCATCGTCCGGCGGGCACTCTAGATCGTGGCAGCAGGGCAGAGTGGATTCTGCAGCGCCGTCGTCCTCTACCTCCGCTCCCGCGGGAGATACACGGCCTCTTCCTTCCTTCCATCGCGTGTAACAGTTGCCGTTGCGGGCGTCTAACCGATCGGCTGCGCTTGCGCTACGACGCAAGTCCGACCGGCGGCTGCTAGTGACTCTGTGTACCCTCGAGCAGAGTAGAGCAGAGCAGCCCTGCGAAACCGAGGCCCTCGACAAAAAAAACCCTAACTCTCCCCCCTGCTTTGCTCCAGCCCATCCCTTCGTGGTTACTTCACTCTGCTCGACTCCACTCTCGATGCTTACGCGTTCGAAGCTTGAAGGATAGTCACCCATCGACCGTCTGGAAGTGCTTAAGGTTCGCTTTCCTCTTGGGGGGTGAGGTCGTCCCGCACTGCCCAGAGCAGGGTGGAGGGAGTTAAATAATACCCCAGCCGGAATGAAGCCGTCATAATGTTTGCAGAGTAGTATTCGCGAAGCAGTGCCTAGAGCAACGCGGATGATGCGTTCTTTGCAGCACACACATACACACAGTATACTGTTGCATTGCACGCCAGGAGTGGACACCGTAGTGGGAGAACAGGAAGAGACAAGGGCGGAGGCGGAGCAAGACAGGCCGGGCCCTCACCATCTCCACGGATGGAACGAGAGCTGACAGCGGGGCAACGGGGTCTGTGGTAGCCAGGAAAAGCGGAGGCCACTGGGCAGATATCAACACCCACATGGGACAACCATAGTCAACCAAGAAGCCTGTGATGCGGAGTGCGCAGCACTGGCAAGGGCCTTAGAAACGGCAGCACGTGAGGAGGCAGACCAACCCGGAGAGGGCCACGGCACCCACAGACGCGCAGGCCGCGATCAGGCGAGTGGTGTCGTCAGAGCCGGGTCCGGGCCAAACGCACGCCATGCAGGCCAGGGAGCGAGTAGCCGAGCTGCGGGCAGCCAGGCCGGACGTCCACATCTAGATCCGGTGATGCCCAGCCCACAGCAGGGAAGCAAGCAATGAGAAGACAGACGAACGGGCGAAGCTGGCGGCTGAAGAGCCGGACGGGCATGCGGCCGAATGGCTGGGCTATGGGGACCGGTACAGGCGGGGGGGACAGGGGGAGTTGCCGCGGGCCGCCCGCGGACTGTGCGAGTCGGGGCGGACGGTGAACGGGGACGGACTATATCGCCACGATCCAACAGTGTCGGATGCGATCAATGAATCATTCGCCCAACAAACATGCACCAAGTGCTGACGGTACGGGGAGCACGGCCTTCATCCCTCCTCCGCTGAGCAGAGTATTTATTCTTCAAACCCACTATCCGCATGATGCCTAGCTAGATGGAGAATACAGAGTATCGACTGAAAGGACAGACAAAAGGAAAAAATAAAAGTCCCCCCCCCCCCCGGTCCCAGGGGAGGGAGCGAGTGATACATACCATAGGTATTCCACAGCAGTGAAAGTGGTGATGACCTGTGAGTACTACTGTGCGCATCCAAGAACGCGGAGATCCCACGACAGTCCGTTGCTTAGACGCCGTGGGGAGGATACATATGTGGCGAGTAGCTGTGGCTAGAGCGACAGCGATCTCAAGCAGCACTTCGCGCTCGTAAAGTTGTTCAACTGGACCGTTCCGTGGTGGAGGTTCTGCCAATAGAGCAGCATTGCGGTGTGGGTGTTATCACTCTATAAATCCAGCAAAACACAGTAAAATAAAGCCCAAAAGTCCATTAAATATTCTAGAGTGGGTCCAGAAAATAACAAAAACAAAGATCCACCCCAAGACTACAAGAATTATGTATAAAAAAAATGCCAAAAAAATGCCAAAAAAAACCCCCCCAGGGCCTACATTCCCTCAAAGAAGCTCATGCCACTGCTAGCGAGGCTCTTTGGCAGCTGTCCCTTCGTCTCAGGCTTGGCCGCCGCGGTGCCAGCCTTCTTCCCGGCGAGCGCGACGGGCTTGCCGTTGAACAGCGCGTAGCTGTCGCCGACATTGACGTTGACGCTCTCCTGCTCGCTGGTGTGCGGGGAGAGCTCCTCGACCTTGTGCTGCTGGCGCTCCTGGTTGGTCGCGCCGTTGTCGTTGCTTGTGGCCGCGAGTCTCGCATCCTGATGTCCGATGCCTCCAGTGATCGGGTTCGGCCGGAACGGGTTGAGGCCGGTGTACTTCCTTCCCGCATCGCGCTTGGTCAGCGGTCTGTTGCCGCCGCTGTGGCGGAACGCCGGCCGCGGCTTCTTGATCTTCGCCCCCGAGAACGGCGCGCCGTCCACCTCCACCGTCCGTCCGTTGTAGATCACAAAGCTCTTCCCCCGGGGCAGCTCCTGGATTCCGGTGTCGCGCGCGTCGTCGAGCGACTCCGATGGGTGCGACAGGAGCTGCTGCTCTTCTCCCTCTCCCTCTTCCTCTTCCCCCTCTTCTCCCTGCTGGACGGCGGACTCCGCCTCCGCTTCCTCCGCTTCCTCCGCCGGGACCTCGGCCTCCGCGTCGAGCACGGGCTCCAGCGACATCCCCTTGCGACGCCCGCTGACGCTGGGCATGTCGAACATGCCGAGCCCGAGCTTCCTGCGCACGTCGCCGCGCTTCTGCAGTGTCGACGTCGTCGTCGTGGTGGCGTCGTTGAACTTGGACACGTCGAGCGCCCTGCTGGTGACGTCGCCCTCGACGACGACGGGGACGCCGTTGACGATCATGTAGCTGTTGCTGTTCCACGGCTGTACCTTGGGCTTACTCGGAGCGGCGGGGGCGGGGGCGGGGGGAGCCGTCGCCGGCTCCTCAGCCGGGCTTTCCTCCTGCGACGCGGTCTCAGCGGGCGCCGTGGGAGCCTCGGACAGCTCGTCGAAGGCCCCCGCCGCGAGTCCGGTGCCGATCAGCTGCGAATTCATGGCCTCCCGGATCACGTTCTCGTCGGCATCGGGGTCGTCGAGGAACTGCAGACCGAGCTTCTTCCTGAGCAGGCCTCGCTTCTCCAGCTGCTGCGGCTCATCCTCGCCGTCGACGATCGGCCGGCCGGTCACCGGATCCACGGGGATCCCGTTGAACAACGCCACGGAGTTGCTGGCCGCCATCCGCGTCACGTCGGAGCGCGCGGCGCTCTCCTTCGCCTGCCGCTGGCCGGCCTGGCCGTACTCCGGCTCTGCCTGGGGAGGAGGCGGCGCAGGAGGGGAGGGAGGGGAGGGAGGAGAAGGAGGAGGAGGAGCTTGGTACACTGGGGGAGGAGGAGGCGGAGTTGGTGGGTTCCATTTGTCGCCGAGCTTCCCGGGCTTGAAGGGCTTGCAGCACTCGCCCCAGCTGCCGAAGATGGGCTTGAGGGCGGCGGGGGCGGCGGAGGGGAGTGGCGCTCCCAACGCTGTGAATGGCAGCGCCAAGAGGATGAGCCTGAGTGGTAGCATCGTCGTCGAGTAAACTTGATCGTTGACGGGTGGATGGATGTGCGGGCAGACACGCCCGGTTTATGTCCGTTCAGCGGCTCCCCTGCGTGCTTCACCTGGCGATCTGCCGTGCCTCCTTGGGCCGGGCCAGACCCAGGATACACGCAACACCGCCCACCAGGAGTCGTGGAAATTGTCTCGATCGATCGGATCTTACGCGTCGTGGGCCCGAGACCCAGGGCTAGACCCTGGGAGATGGCAGATAGAACAACACCGTGGTATAGCCTTTCGCGCTCTCGAACAGCGTTTGGACCCACATTCTGGGAGACACACCGCGGATTCAGCTTGAGGCCGTGAAAAGGTAGATCTGTACAGGCTGCGCAAACACTGACGGGGTGACAACGCATATATCCGCCTAGAACTTGCTGGCCGCACCGAAGACAATCGAAGCAGTGGGCCAGCCCGCAACCTACTCGCCCCTCCGCTCCCCCTTGACTCTAACCTTGCCGATCCACCACCATCCGGCCACATAGACGGCGGCGCCGGCCCACCAGGGCGCGCCTCTCCACACACCGCCCTGCAGCAGTCCCCACGACCAGAGGCCCTGCAGGACCGGCGCACTCACCATCTCGCCGAAGCCCTCGACGACGGTGACGAGTGTATACGCACGGCCGACCTTCGCCGGATCCACCAGTGCGGTCAGAAGGCTCAGCAGGCCCAGGCGGATCCCGAAGCCCGCCGAGAACACGACCGTCGACGCCGCCAGCACCGGAAACGTCGCCGCGGACCCGATCATGGCGCTGCCGAGTGCCAGGAGCAGCGACGACGAGGATGCGGTAAGCGTGTCGGTCCGGCCCGCGCTGAGAGAGCGCCGCAGACGTCGGGTTATCCACGGCAGCACGGACACGAAGACGGCGAGGTTGGTACACGCGACGACCGAGAGGAGAAGGCCGGCCTGCGCTCTGTCAGTGCTATGCGCACGCATGCAAGGATGCGCGGAGAGGCTGGAACGCACTTTGGCGATTGGCTGCCCGAACCGCTTGGACGTGTACGGGATCAAAATCTGGAACACCAGCTCCTGCCTGACGGGGCAGATGAAATGCCCGAGCAAGACCAGCGCCGTCGGCCTGTCGATGCCCGCCACCACCGTCGCCACGTACTGCAGAATGCCGCGCAGTGTCCGCGGTCTGCTCGCGGTGGTCGTGGCAGCATTCTCTTCCCCTGCAGTCGTCTGCTCCAGCAACCCCGCGGCTGCTTCGCCGCCCGGCGTCCCTGGACGCGCGCGTGCCCCTCTCCCTTTGACCATGGCCAGCACGGGGAAGCAGCATCCCAGCGACAGCAGAGCGACCGCGAACGGCAGCATGCTGCTCTTGGCCATCAACACGGACGCGAGCGGCAGCGCCACGAGCTCCGTCACGAGGAACGCCGAGTAGGTGTAGTAGAACCTTTCGCTCCTGCACGCGGCGCATCAGCACGCGCCATCTCCCGACGCCAACCCGAGCATAACTACCTCTCCGCGTCCGGTGAAACATCATTGACGAGTGCGAGCACGAGCACGCCGGCGGTGCGCGGCCCGCCACCGGCGACGAACGCCAGGGCGCTGGCCCAGACCCACTCGGGGGCGATGCCGCTCTCGGGACCGCACACGGCGGCGAACCAGACGATGTGCGCGGCACAGCCGACGAAGTTGACGGCGAGCACCTTCCTCCGTCCGACGCTGTCAGCGAGGGCGCCCCACGGCACCGCGAGCGCCATCACCGGTATCGCCTCGAAGAACACCTGCCACCCGCGGATGTGCGCCAGTCGCGTCTGCACCGCCGGGATCTTGCACTGCGACTCCGGCACGCTGGGCAAACCGTAGTGGGACCGGCAGATCGCCGCCTCCAGCAGGCGGATCCGAGGCGATACCAGCAGCAGCTCGGCTAGCTCCGACAGCAGTAGTAGCACCGCCGGAAGGTACGGAATCGGGAGCGGCATCGCACTGTCGCGACGTAGATGTAACGAATGTCGGTTGAGAGGTGCAGTTGGGGTTTGGTCATCCGCCACGTACTTGGATAGGGGGAGTTGGCGATCGAACGCTTCCGCAAGACAATTGGTTTCGGACCACGCAAGATATTGAATGCTGGTCTGTGTACTAGAGGGACAGGCCAAGTCAGTAGAGTACATACATACATATCCATAAACAACAGTTAGTTAGTTAAGACACACATCGTAGCGCAAATACAGATCCTTTTTGAAGTTAACCGGGCTTTCACGATCTCCTGTTTCGGGAGATCAAACACATGCCAAGTCAGTGGAAAGAAATTTCTCCGGAATAGTTATGGTGGTAGCAGCCACGGTCCTAATTTAGGGCGTTCAAATCTACTCTTTCACAACCTCTCCCCTTATCCGAGTAGTTAGCGCATACTTCCATGCCTTGGCAGGCTCCACTGCCACTCGGGCTGACGTAAGCTGCTGGCAGCAGTTACATAGCATACATACAGGCTGGCAACGTGATCTGTCACGGCGACGATCACGGCGGTCTTGGGTTTGCTAAATCCAGAAGCACAACGAATTATTGGTAGTGAAGTTCGGCTCGACAGATATGAGCCACCCTAGGTGCGAACCAGTGGGCGCGCAGCCCCTCATCTGCTCCATGCGTGATCACTCGCTGCTTAGTCACTCGAAAACCCAATGGCGCCTGGGCGTCAGCTAGGATACATGATAGCACACAAACCGCTCGCGTATCTATCCGCTCTGTAGGTACAAGATCGCCCAGGATCGGGCGTTCCGTGCGCCCCGCTTACGTAATACATATACCGTTGCTATGTAGGTGGTTGAATGACTGGCGGGCACGGATGGATTCTATTTTCCTTGTTTTTTTTTGGTTTTTTTTTTACGGTGCTCTTCCACGGAGACACGAGTTCTCAGCTATCGAGGGTCGCTGAGGCGCGGCCTAGATGGGTGCATTTCCAGTTCAGGCCATGATGCCGACTTGGCGGACAAATCTCGTCATCACGGCGTGCGCTGCTCCAGGAGACCGATCGGAAGTTTGAGTACACGGCAGAGGGCGGGGGCCCATCGGTCTCGCCATTGGGAATACAATACTCCACCGCGCGTGGTCCGTTCGCCGCCCATCGTGGGGCTTCATCGGATTAGCCGCGACGTGGAGCTCGCATATCCACTTTGCACTCGCAGTTCTGGTGGCTGGGGGAGATATGAGGTGCGAAGTCAGAGGCAGCACCGCCGGCCCCGGAGCCTTCCACCCCCGTATGGAGAACTCAAGTGAATGGCAAAGTCCGTTGTCGATGTGATTCTGTCTTCCACGGTTCTCACTTCCCCCCCAATTTGCCAGTTTGACATCCTCCCCATCGACGGTTGGTATCGGTGGGACACATTTCATCCATCTTCTAACTGCAAACGCCTACTCCTGCACGAAAAACGTCCTGCTCCTCGTAATCTCCACGCCAGATCCCTTCGCGAACGTCAGAGCGCTGGGTTTCTCGACTGCGACCGTAATCTTCTCCACCAAGAACTGGACACACGTGACTCTCGCGATCTCCGTGGCGAGGGACTCGATAGTCAGGAACTCCGAATGTTCGACCGTCTGCGATTTGCACGAACGGAGTCAACTCACAGCACATCCAGCATGATCGAGCGCCTCCGCGGGAGGTAGTTGGGGACTCACGTTCACGACCACATTCATGGCCGCGGGATACATCGTCCACAGGTCGTCGGGAAACTCCCACAGGCGGAGGCTGATGACGACCCACTGCTTCTGCAGGCGTTCGTGCAGGTTGACGCCGACGACGCATGCGACCCTGAGACGGTCGACGAACAGGACCGTGCCGGCGGGGCCGCGCGTCGTGGCGGAACCGCCAACGAGCCTCGTCTCGACGCCGACGCCCTCGGCCAGCAGCAGGCCCTCGGGGAGGACGCTCTTCATCTCCACGGCGACGTCGTTGCGGCCCACGTGCATCAGTGCGGCCAGACACACGTACTCGGCGAACTCGTGCAGCGACGAGAAGCTGTCCTTCGCGGCCACCGCTTTCGTCACTTCCTTCGCCAGCGTGCCGTACGAAACCGTGTGCTCGACATTGTCGCTGTTCCCGGGCCGCGCTAGGTCGAGCGTCGGCAGGATGAGCCGCAGGTCGAGCGTTACGGGCGTCGGCCTGCCCGCGCGGCTCCAGACGTCGCCCGGAGCTATGGTTGTCGCTAGCGCGAGGTTCGAGAGGTAGATGGTGTCGTTGGTCGGCGGTGTGAGGTGTGGCATTTTGTTTTTTTTTTCGCCTTGGAGCCGTTGTGTGGGGGCTGGCTTGCGGGGACCAGCCGTCGGGGCTTGTATGTGCTGCGACGGAATGTTCCGTCCATACAGATACATATGAATGATCAGTTGAATGTACGAACATTTTCAGTGGCTAAACAACCCAGTTTGTTATTGCCCGCAAGAAGCCACCAAGTGCAACACAATCCAGCCGAAAACAATCTCAGGAGATAATCCCGTAACTCAGTTCCACGACCAGCTATCGTTTCATGCCATCCATAAACGTCAGACCATCCACCTAAAAATAAAAGAAGTCGAGGAGACATGACCGATGAACCCATCGCATCAGAGAACTACTCTTTGCACACCTCCGTTACCCTGAAAAAAAACCCTCAAACACAAACATCCCGTCGGTCTCCGACCAGTGCTGCCATGTACTGCGTTCCCCACACCTACCCCGACGTCCTCCCCCAAGCTCGGGTTCGATACTTTGGGCTTTGAGAATCCGGTTGGAATAGCATCCATACGGGATCACAAGCCTCCAAAGCATGAACACGTTATACGTATAGCCACTGCCGATCTGCAATTCTCTGAGCTCTTTGGCTCTACTCAGCAGAATGCCTGCGAACACCGCTCAGTGGCCATCCCACTTGAATAGACCTGGCCCTTCAAAACTGACCTTCTTCAGGTGCTGCATCGCCTCGATAGCTCTCGTGGTTATCCACCGCGGCCCTCAAATCGATTTGCCCAGTAATGAACTCCTCGATATTTGGCGCCTGTTGATGGTTGGCCAGTTTTTTCTTGCATGAACGGAGAGCGTCCAGCGGTCTCACCGTTGCCTGGGCCTCCCACCGCGACATCAAATTTAGCCCGCCCTCAGTACGTCCATAGGGAGCCGATGTAGCCCCAAAAGCGATGCGATTGAGGTTGGTCGGCTTGGGAATATAATGCGAGTGCACTGCGAGAAAGGTCCCGCCCGTTCCTCGCCCATATGATCACAGGTTCCATTCACGTTCTCGCCGCAACCGATGGGGCCATCCTCCCCCAACATACCCGGTACTTGTGCGGTTAGCCCAGTGCCACTCTTCAGGAACACAACCCTACTGTATCTGCCCGTTCCTGAAGTGTAAACGTGTAATCCGTCACATAGCGCTAGTTATATAGCAGAGACTGTCCATAAATCTACTGTCGATATGGAGCTTGGAGAATATTATTGGTATGACGAGGTTATTTAGAAACCAGCACGCCTGTCGAAGTCTCACCGATGTGTGAGGCCCACATCGGTGTAATATCATGAGTAGCAACTCGTCGGGCAAAGCTAACAACCACGGCATGGCGATTGCGGCTCGCGGGCTTCGAAGGCGTAGTGAGGCGACGATCGTCCCTACGGGCCATCAGTATTGGGGATGGAATGGAATGGAACGGATCTCATCAAGACGAACAGAGTAGCGGAGCAGCGAGGTATGTAAATACTCGGGTATTTGGTTAACTAACTACTGGCAGCTCCTCAAGCAAGGCACACGCCATTGTCACAGCCACAGACTAGGTGTAGCCACCCCAAGTGCTAGGGCCCATGTGGCTACTAGAGTCTAGTCTTTATTCAAGCCACGTGAATTGATTGACAATCCCGGGATCCGATCTCCATTACCAATCATTCGGAAGGTAGGATTGGCGATGGCTCGAGGAGTGGTTACCTGTAGTGCAAGAGCTGACGGACCGTGACGAATCCAGGCTCTGCAGACTCGGGAGCACGACGAGAAGCGGTTGACAGACCATCAAGAAGAGATATCTACCCAAAGCGGGGTTCGACAGACATCCGTTCATTCCTCCACGCCCTTAGCACCCGTTCACGATGGCCACGCTCGCCACGATCCCAACGGAATCCTTCTACTTATCTCGTCTTCCCTCCCTCCTATTGGCGCTCTACTATGGTCAAGGCGGTGGGGAAGAAGGTGGGGAAGAAGGTGGTGGAGCAGCCGCTTCACTGCGCGTTGCGCGTGGGCTGGTTGGCGACGATTAAGGATCTGGTGGAGTACGACGCGGACACTGGGGCCAGAACCGGCGAATTTGCCTCGCCTCTCGGTTATTTCCTCGACCAGCGGAAATATCACCTCGAGTGGAAATATTTCTTTGACCAATTTGCCCAGATGGGACTGGATTTCTCCTGCCCCTCTTGTACTGGCCAAATTGAGGGTATTTGGCCGATGACGGATGCCTTAACTGACAAGGGGGTTGAGGAGGTTATGCGACTGCTCCGCCCGAAAGCGAGCCCGCAACGTGCGGAGTTGGTTTTTGGCTGTTTGCATCTATTGGCTGTGTACATATGCTATCTATGTGGGGTTCTCGCAGGTAATATTGAGGAGTGTGCACCGGGGAAGATGTGTTGTTTGACGAAATGTACGGCTGTAGAAGCACAGGCAACGGAATGCGACCCACCAGCGGACAGTGGCCCCGCCCGCCCGCCTCCAGTTCCCAGTAATTCCATCTTTTTCACATCCCAATACGCCCCCACCCCCCGGGCCAGATTCTGCAAAATCGAAGCCGAATCATGTCTGGTGTTTCTCGACCATTCGCTAGCAACCTGCGCCAACCCACGTAGATACCTGGTTTGTACATGAGTACCTATGTAAGCAGCCACTTCTTGGAACTTGTACCTTGCATATGTACGCATAAGCCGGTAGATCTGTAGATATGTAATACATAGATACATCATACGTGTACGTATGTGCAGTACCGTATGTAGATATGTACATACCACGCTTTCCCAACAGCCGCTGCAGACGCATGCACATCTCTGGTAATTCTCCAACGCCAACCAACCGTTCTTACTGCATGGACATGTGAAACTGCACGATCGATATGCGGGGCGAATAGTAATTCTGTGTACTTTAATATGTATATACAGTACGAGGGCAGCAGGTATCTATGTCGGTTCGTCCGATACAACGAATCCCCTGGATTTTCGAGTGCACCGAATCACAATGCGAATAGACGCCGTGAGTGATCGTCAATGAACATACATCATAGTAAAATTGCAATTATTAGTCTTCGCTCATCTCACGTTTCCGTACATCACCCCCTCCTCCTTACAGAATGACAACAGAATACAAAAATAAACACGACAAACGAGATTAACAAATGGAAAAAAAAACAAAGGAAAAAAAGACAAAGGGAAAAAAAAACAAAGGAAAAAAAAACAAAGGAAAAAGACAAAGGAAAAAAATAGGAAACAAAGGAAAATGCTCGATCGACAAAAAAGAAGGCACCAAAAAGTATCATACATGAAACAACGTACCACATCACTAAAAGTCATCGTCCCCGATTATCTCATCTCCTCACCTCGTCCTCTCCAATATTGCGGTGTGTTTCTTTCTCCTGTGCCGTAATCATACACCATACTTCCTCTCTCCTCTTTGCCTTCCATCCCCTTATTCTGAGGTCATATACGCACTCTTCGTTCGGCCCCAGTGAAGACCCAAACCGCATACCACCATTCCACAACCGATCCACACCACCTTCGGCCACTCCCAACATCTCGCAAACGCAACGCTGAAATCCAAAGGCCATAAACCGTAACGTCGTTTCGAGAATATGGCCGCAAACCGAAGGTATAGGTAGCCGGTAGGTGAGTGAAGAAAATAGGTAGGTGTGCGGTTGTCGTAGTCGCGTGACATCATTAAATCCGATAATCCTAGCTCAAAAAAGGGTTCCCGCCCATCCATCCGAAGTGTTCGTGCGTCCTCCGGCCATACCACCCAAGCACGTCCGAGATAAATAGAAAAAGCCACTCCCAAGACTCCGGTGTCCTCAAACACTTTCCCTGCTGGTTCTCGGCGTCGTCTTCCGCAAAGAAAGTAAAAGAAAGAAAGGAAAAGGAAAACACAACAAATCACCATCCGGGCATTTTGGTGGAGTGTCGCCACAAAGAATCGGAAAAGCCCAGCCAATCCGCCAAACATCATCTCAACCAATTATTTCATCTTGAAACGGCGCATATATCCGTGTGGAACCCGAAAACCATGCGCGTATCCGTCCGAAAAAACGGCCTTGCTTCTCCACATACTCAGCTCAACACCGCTGGAAAACACTTACCTTGCTATCCAACATCACACCCCCTTCGCCGCCTGCCACCACCCGCCACCCACCGATCTTACAGACGGCAATGTGCATCTAAGGATTACTTAGCAGTTCAGGCTTAATGTATATGTCCTCACCAGCCAGTTCCAGAATGCCAGGATCCCGCTCCAGCGTCGAGAGGCCAAACATGGCAAGTCCTTCATGCGAAAACATAAAGTCATCCCCGTGGGCGCTCGCTTGCGAAAAGTCATCCGATGGATATTCACTCGTGGATCCATACTTTCCATTATCGTTTCCTGGATTTGGTAGTCCAAGCTCCGAGTAATCGAAGTCGCGAGGCTTGAACCCTTCAGGCTTGAAATCTTCATCCGGCAACGAGCTCGATGCACAAGAGTTCCGCTTGCTACCTTCTAGCTTCGGGACAAAGTGCTCGAAGTCGTACAGTTCCGGCGGAGAGGTTGGAGGCGTGTAATCGTCTGGCGAACATGGGCGGTGGAGTTCGGGAGACTCTTCCTTCACGGAGCGTCCCGTCGACGACTCGGAAGAATCGTATTGGTCCTGGTCGAAGTTTGGGGTGTCTGGTGAGGGACTAACACAATCCAATGCGGTTGGTGAACGGGGATCCGACACATCTGAGCCGGAAAACGATGAAGAAGAATTCTCTTGCTCTTGTTCGGAGCCTCCATCGGAATTTCTCTCCTTCTTCGTTTCCTCGGATCCGTCTTCATTCGCAGGCTTTTTTCTCGGCCTGCCGCGCTTGGCAACTTTCTTGACGATACCCTCGAATGCTCCAATGCACATTCCTCTCTGACGATGCCTGGTCAACGCGTCGTGTCGTGCGAAGGAATTGCCGCACAGGCAGGGATAAGGCTTAATGCCGGTGTGGATCTTGGAATGCCTCTTGAGATCATGCTGCCGGACAAAGCACTTCTTGCAAACCGCGCACTGGAACTGACGGTCACCAAGATGTGTCTGGACATGAGATTTGATGTTCTCCTTGCGTCCGAACCGCTTATCGCACTCTGGGTACTTGCAAACCCACTTGCCATCAGATGGTGAGGGTCCAGAGATGAAGCTTGAAATTTCCTCCATGCTTATGCCGGTGGTCTTGGCACCGATGGGCTGGGGTGTTGTTTCCCCACGCTCGCGTCGCTTAGACGGCACATCTGTGATGTCGAAGGTCGAGTTCTCGGGGAGGGGCGGAACCTTGATCATACCGCTCTCGAATGTCTCCTCGATGACGGTCGACATGGTATTTTCAAACATGCCCGCGTGTCTGGATTCGGTGGGAGACTGCATCGCAGGGAACGTGGGCGATGCCAATGCGGACCCCGGTGGGAAGTACGATTCAACATCATTGTTAAGCGGGATGCTCAAGGTGGCCAGGTTGATGAAGCTGTTATGCGGCAAGGGCGCCAAATCAAAAGTGCTGAGGCACTGCATCGACGCGCCTTGCGGTGGCGTCGCAAGCGACGAATTGTTCCTTGGGAATGTTTGGGCGCGTTGCATACCATTGTTTTTCAACGCGTCGGACCCAAACACGCTGTTTTGGGGCGCAGATCCACGACGCATCATTGGTCCATGGGCATAGGTGTCGAATGAAAAAAGGTCGTCGATCATTTTTGCTGCATCATCTGGATGACTCGGCAAAAAATCAGGAAACTGATTTTGCGCGGCGGACTCTGTGGCAATGATTAGAACTGGCACGCGTAATACTATGCACATTCAACACATACTGTTCTGCCCTTGGGCGGCTTCGGAAGGCGATAGCAGAGGCTGGATGTAGAAACTGTTGCCAATGCCTGCATCCGCCGCCTGTCTGTGCCGGCCTCCGTCCCCATTCATCACATCGTCCGCTGAATTTCTCAACAAACTCGGTTGATACATCTTGAAGTTGTCGCTCTCCGGCGAAGTCGAGGCGATATTCATAAGCAAGTTATCAGGGACTGAATAGTGTCGGCGATGCTGCTGTTTCCGAGGCGCAATCGGTCGTTGGACTCGTCGCATCGTGTCGGGCTTGGCCTCGATGACCGGATTCTCATTGACTGCGGGCCGCCGCGGTGGCCGCTGCATCCGAGGGTTCGCCGATTCCAACATGATGGACGCGAGCCTCGAACGATGATTGTCCTGCGACTGAAGAGCTCGTATATGTCAGTGATGGTTTGCCGACCGAAAGAGCGAAACATACCTTGCGAATAATTCACGACGAAACCGACGTGCCTGTAGCCAACACCTTACTTCTCTGATACGAAAGCTAGCTCGAAGACGCGATTTTCTAGGCCGGAGCTGATTTGTTATTGTGGGGGGTCTGTGATGTTTTGGCTATTGCAGCAGGCGAGCGTGGAGCGTCTGAGAGCGGGCCCGGGTTCAGTCAGGATCAATGGAGCCTGGCTAGACCAGTGGATATGTAGTGTCTTTTTGGGGGGGGGGGGAGACAAGTAGGGGGCGAGAGATGGAAAAGGAAGATATTGTGTTTATATGCGGTGAAAACAAAAATAGGAGAAGCGCGTCGTGAGAGAAACAAAAGACAAAGTTATATGGGGAATTAGATGAAGAATTGTTTGTTTGGCTTTCCGAGGAGTACAACACGAAGAGCGGAACAGCAACAATAACAGGCAGAAGTGAGAAGCGGGCTATTGTGCGGGCGGGGGTTGTGCTTTTCAGGCGGGTGGGTGGAGCGCGAGGACGGGCCCGTCAACAACTCATAGGCAGACGAGATGAGACTACAGCGCAGATGGGAGGTTGCCTAGGCAACTCATGAACGACCGGGGGCGAAGCTAAATGAGGAGCAACGTCATTTCCCGCGAGCGCTTACGGAGCCGCCAGTGGAAATTTGAGGAATTAAGGGACCGGGGGCTTCGTTGCTGCAGGGGCGCCCACTCCTACTACTTTCAGCATTCGTTGAGCCATATGTACATATTAATTGTTAAATAAATAAAAATAAAGAAGCAAACTCCGTCACGTTCACTCAATCATGTCAAACAAAACAAGTATTGAAGTTAACTCAGACCACACAAGGAGAACGGCTATGCGATCGCGACGGGATACGAGGCGTGAACGACTATCTACTAATCAGCGGAAAAAAAACAACTCTCATCGACGCTTCGGAGGCACGATACCTAGAAAGTCGTGCTTCGCGAAGACCAACATGCCGGAGCAACCAGCGTGCTACCGGAGCAGTTTTATACCCTCGATTCCCGCACAATTGGCAATGCTCTTGCTGGAGTTGACTACATACATCATTCTGAAGATCGCACTTGCATCACTTTTTGTTAACTGGAGAACTCTATATGTGCGCCGTCTTGAATCGCGCCGCCAAGGGCACCGCCCTTGCCATTCGCGTCCCGTCGCGAGTACAAAGACCTTACCTTAGAGACCGTGTGAGGTGCATAGCTATTGGCGTTGCGTCGTCCCTAACGGAGTCAAGAAGTGCCTCGTCATCGCCGCCGTCTCGCATCGAGAAGTGCGCCGCCACTGCCGTCCAGTTGTCCCGAATCACGTAGATGTAACCCTATTCCTGTCGAGTTGCCCCAAATCGCGTCACGGAATGCAGAGAACCGTAGAACCGTGTCCGTAGAAGTGTCTGAAGTACACCGTTATTACTGCCACCGTGCCGCGTCGGGAAGGGCATCATCTCCCGTCGAGAAGCCAGCCATCATCGTCGTCGTCTCGGATCGAGAAGTCCGTCGTGTCGTGAAGTGCATCTTCGCTGCTGCTGTCTCGTGCTGAGAAGAGCATTGCAAAAGGTAGCATTCTCAGGAACGGGAATTGATGCTGTCGTCACTGTGTGAATATGGTATATAGGCTGGTAATTCTTCTCGGCGATGACGCAGTTATTGGTGGCGGCATCTGTAGTCTGATGTACTACTATTATTAACGTTGCGCTCCCATACATTCTCTAGTATCATACCGTATACAGTGGATCACATATACACCTGCACTGAGCACCAAGGTAGTTTTAATTCCAATTACTGTGGCACAGCTATTGTCTGAGTTCGGCTAGTGTTCTGCAACGCAGCCCCCGATCCTGGAATGAATGTGCTATAATAATGGTGACTGGAACCGAGTGATGCAGGAGAAGATGTCACACGTGGCTCGTTAGCTGTGGCATCCCAAGCCACATTCACGTGGTAGGGTTTTGGAGGTGTCGAGTCCACACTAACGCCACTGCACGCACACACACGCTAAACGCTTGTGACTGCGAAGAAATCGGCCCACGCTAGCTGCCTCTCGCTCCGATACCCAGCGAGCATCTCACTCTCTTGAGATACTCGATCAATTCCAACAACCAACATCAAAGGTGTGATTACTATCCTACACAATCACCCTAAATTGCTCGCGGCGACTGACGTGTCTGCGACCGATAGAAGCATCATTTGCCGAGCTGCTGGTTGTCAAGATGCAGATTTTCGTCAAGACCCTCACGGGAAAGACCATCACCCTCGAGGTGGAATCTTCCGACACCATCGACAATGTCAAGACCAAGATCCGTACGTTATCCGCGAAATGCGCACCGGTATCAATGTCTCGCGAGGCTGGAACTAACCACCTGAACAGAGGAGAAGGAGGGCATTCCTCCGGACCAGCAGCGCCTGATCTTCGCTGGAAAGCAGCTCGAGGACGGACGCACTCTTTCGGACTACAACATCCAGAAGGAGTCAACCCTCCACTTGGTTCTCCGTCTCCGCGGTGGCGCCAAGAAGCGCAAGAAGAAGGTCTACACCACACCCAAGAAGATTAAGCACAAACGCAAGAAGTAAGTTTTTCTCGCCTATCGTATCGGGTCGCGATGTTAACCTAATACAGGAACAAGCTTGCTGTGCTCAAGTACTACAAGGTCGATGGTGACGGAAAGATCGAGCGCCTGCGTCGGGAGTGTCCTCAGGAAGGCGTAAGTCCACCACTCCTTTGCTTGCGGGCTCGTGACTAATACGATGTAGTGCGGTGCCGGTGTCTTCATGGCTGCCATGCACAACCGTCAGTACTGTGGAAAGTGCCACCTCACCTACGTATTCGAGGAGTAGATAAAGGGTTCTACAAGATCGACTAGATGGAAAAATTAAATCTAGCTTCGGATGCAATTGTGTACAATTTGCGATTTCTCGAGTGATTGTGATCTCCGCAGCCTAAACATCTAGCGCCCTCCGTTCGTAACTGCTATAAGTATGTACCACATCGGATCGCCGACTGGGGACGCGAACCCGCAGCCGGACGGAGTGAAACAGGAACCCAGAGCGATTGTCCCAAGAAGCTTGTACATCCACGCCATCGGTTTCACGCCCAACCTGAACAGCGGCCCGATGAGTCAGCAGATGTTCCGTGATGATGGCTCGGGTAGGTATACGGACATCCTGACACGCTTAGATGGTATCCGAGACGCGCCCCCCAATCTATTTATCCATCCTTCCGCCATCAGGATTTCCTCCGCCGTGGCTTCCGACAGATCTTGGTTTCATCGCTTCCCGTCGGGGCTCGCTAACTAAGCGCGTGCGTTGGTGCGGTAACGTTTCAACCGCGACAACAGACGTGAAACGCTGCATGCATGAACGAGATGCCAAGACGGACCCCGACCCGTACGACTGGTCGCCGCGATGGTTGATAGCAAGTTTCTCCACGCCCTTTCGCGCCTGGCGAAGCTCTTGCGGAACGCCAACAACCTGCCTGCCGGCAGGTGTCTGTCCATCATCTCCCGATCTTGACGTTCAAGGCTCATGCCATCCAATGCCATGGTCCGTGGGGGAGGGGGGGCCCACGGAGCTTCCTGCGCTGGATCTTCGTGGCCCGGATTCCTCGACGTCGCAGCTGTACGCCGCACACAATATGTACGTCCGCTCGCTGGATGATAAAGCAAGCTTTTTCCAGACGTTCGGGCTTCCGGTATATCTCCCCGCTCGGCCGCTCCTACATTCTGGTCCTCGCACTGTTTTCGCTGGACTGGCTCCTGGTGTTATGATTATTCTTCTCTTCTTCTTCTTCTTCCTCTTCTTCCTCTTCTTCTATTCCTTCGATACGAGCTCCCTACGGCTTTAATCCCAATTGCATAGACTGCAGAAACCCGTCTTCACGTCGTCGACGGACAAACCCCCTTCATCGCCGGCCGGTGGAATCGTAATTCATATTCAACCCAGCACACGCACCGCCACCATGCGCTTCCTGCCCATCCTCCTCCTCGTCTCCGCCGCACTCGCCGCTCCTCGGCCGCAGGACGACAACAACAACAACAACAACAACGACAACGACAACGACAACAACAACAACAACAACAACAACAACAATGCGGCGCTCGTCCTCGATCCCGCCAACGTGCAAGCCGCCTCGGCGACCACGGGCCAGGACGGCGGCGGCGACCCCGCCCAGGCCGACAGTCTCACGGACGAGGCCAACTTCATCAACTTCTGCACGGGCAAGACGATCACGAACGGCGCGCAGGTGGTCGGCGGCTCGTGCAACGGCATCGTGATGGGCGACATCCCGGACCAGGGGAACATGGTCAGCAGCATCATCACGTCGCCGGAGCCGGGGGAGGACATAGCGGAGGACACGGCCTTCACCGTCAACGTGCGCGTGAACGGGCTGGTGGCCGGAAGCTTCACCAGTAACCCCAACCCACTCTTTCCTTTCTTCCTTCCCCCCCGAAGGCCCTGTTGGGACCGACTGACACGCACGGCCGTGCAGATCCGCAGAATACGTACTACGCCGCGCCGCAGACCCTCAGCGGCGGCAGGATCGTCGGCCACACGCACGTCACCATCCAGAAGCTGGGCGACGACTCGTTCGCGGTCACGCAGCCGCCGGACGCGGCCACGTTCGCCTTCTTCAAGGGCATCAACGACGCCGGCGACGGAAACGGGAACCTGGAGGCCACCGTCGATGAGGGCCTGCCCGCCGTGAGCAACCCGACCGGGGAGGGTATGGGGGGAGGATGATGACCCCTCGGAGAGCTATGCTGACATGTGTGTGTGTGTGTGTGTGCGGGACAGGGCTTCTACCGCGTGTGCACCATGACCTCGAGCAGCAACCACCAGCCGGTGCTGATGCCCGTCGCGCAGAGAGGCGCCCAGGACGACTGCCAGAAGTTCTCGGTCGGCAAAAACGGTGGAAACGCGAGGCGGGTTTGAGCCGGAGTATTTCCTTTTTTTTTAAAAAATTAGTATTGTTAGTATCTCTTCTCAGGAAGGGGGGGGTTTCATTTGTGGGGGAGGTGGGGGGGGGGGGGTCTTCACTCCCCCCACCGCCCCGTAGCAGAAATAAATAAATAAATACACAAGATGGAAGTGCCGCTTCCAGCTTTCCTCCACCGCACAATCTCCGCACTGTCGCCCTCAAAAGTAGCAAACATGGCAGCAAGAGCAGGGGAGAGACAAGTACGGCGTCCCGAGTGACGACCCATGCTTAGCGCTGTCCGCATCTTCCGCATTGTATATATATATACCCCCCGCCAGGCCAGACGCCGGGAAAGATCGCGGGCTCGGAAGGGGCTACATACGTAGATATAGATATGGATGCGGATCTGCGTGGATGGATATGTGTGGACATAAGTGTCGACAGATATGTTGGATAGATGTGCAGGTGCCTATGTATGCATGCACAGATTGAACTTCCGGAACATCAGCTGGGTACATAAGCACATACATACATACAACATACATACATACCGCAGTCTTTGAGTTCGGATTCTCCCTCCCCTCCCCTCCTCCCCTCCGGTCCGGATATCCTCCCCCCCTTCCCGCAATAGCAATAGCAATAGTTGTATGTAGGTAGGTAGGTAGGTAGTATGTAAAGTAGCGAACGACAAGAACAACGCCCCGCCCATACACGCCCAGATAGTCCCCTCTAGAAAAAAATCAACCCAGCAACAGAACAGAACGGATCGGATCAGACATTACAAGACACTACAAGCCCCCCCCCCACCCCGCGCTCAGTATTGTAGTTATACACCGCTCCCTCTTCCCAGCCTCACTCGACAGAAACATTACATGTTGGTTCTCATCCTCCGAGAGGAAACAACACAGACAGATACACACAGACGCATAGAAAAGCTGGCACCCCGCGGGGCCGGGTATTAACATCCACACACATCACACACACACAAAAAAGACATCCAATATTACAAACACCGCAACAAAGTACCCATGTACAACCTCGAAGCGATGTCACGGAGAGCCAAGCGATGGAGATGGGGTAAAAAAATGGAACGCCAACTCCCTAAGAGGCTCGGGGGTTATTAACTATCGTGAAGGGTATGCGCCGGGCACAGTGGAAAGATGTCCCGGCTAGAGCACCGATTCGGAACGGCGCAATGAGCAGAGATAGGCGTGCGAAGAAAAAAGAAAAAGAGTAAAGCGAAAGGGAGAAAAAAAAAGGAACAAAAAATGAGACCCGCAAATCCCAACGCAGATGTAACTCCATTCCCATGGTAGCCGTGAGTTCATTAGGGGTAACAAAGGAAAAAGTGGCGCACAACGAAAAGACAAAAGGGAAAAAAGGATACTAAAGAGGATGCGCCGCCCGAATGAATCGTCGTTCGGAGAACGCACAAGAATGGTGGCATCGAATGGGCCATTGTCGATCGGCTCGGTGCCACGTGACATCGTTCCGATCCGGATCGTCTATCGGCGGTCGTCGACGGGAATGTACACTTCCGAGGAATCGACCTCCGAGGTGGCTGCCAGGGTTTCGCTGGCCGACGACCACACCGACTGGATGTCATCGCTCGGGCTGACGGGGCTCCTGCAGCCAGACGAGATTCCGGACGACGAACCGACGGTCCACTCGTCGTCCTCGGAGTGGTACGAACCAAGATCGTACAGGCCGTAGTCGAAGCGCTCCGTTCCGGATCCCGAGCCAATCTCCAGGTAGTCGTAGTCCCAGCGGAACTCCTTGCCGGGCTGCAGCCTGGCGAGGAACTTGGTCTTTGCGATGTAGAAGCAGAGTCCGGACACTGCACGACGAGTCAGCACGACACCGAGAACACCGGGAAGAGAGCAGACGTACGGAGACTCCCGGCGATCAGATCGACGGCGTAGTGGTGCTGGAGGTACAGGGTCGCCCACCAGATCCAGATGACGTAAGAGTAAAACAGCCATCTGGCGCGGGGGAAGACGTGTCCGAGGAACATCGCCTCGAGCGTGGCGCAGCCCGAGTGCAGCGACGGCATAGCGCCAAAGACCAGCGGCGACGCAGTGAAGGTCGAGCCGTACAGGTTCCAGCCAAACAGGGCGTCGACGCGAGCGAGGCCAGCGGGGGATCCGCCCATCGTGTAGTTAGCGGGCGCCATTCCGTACTTTGCCTCGTACCCTGCAACATGGTGTCAGCGCGGGGAGCAGGAGAAAAACCGGGAGCGGCTCACATGGCGGCGCGCAAGGGAAGAACAGCTGGATCAAGACACCGATGAGGTTCATGTATCCGAAGGTGCGCGCGTACACGCGCAAAGTGCCGGGCGCGGCGAAGAGGAACATGACGCCAGCGCAGACGACGGGGAACGCGAAATGGAAGATTCCGTAGGGAAGCCACGCGAGCACGTCAAGGACGGCATGCTTGTGTGCCGAGAGCATGTTGCTCAGGTTCGCGCCGTAGATGATGTTCTCGAGGGCCGGAAGCACGCGAACCCAGATGTGGGGGCGCCATTCGGCAGGGATGAATCTAGAGACAGCATGAGCTCATGTCCGGTAAGTCTATCGGCCGGCCGGACGGATGCCGCCTGGCCGCTGCTACGTGACGGTGAGTCCGAAACGCTGGCAGCACGGGGCGGCAGTAGCGGCGACGGTGGGCGAGCAGTGGATGATGATGATGACATACCTGCACGAGTAGAACATGACGAGCCAGCTGGCGATCGGCAGGAACGGGAGGAAGAATTGTCTCGTGACGGGCAGCAGCAGCGAGAGCATCAGCAGGGTCGCAATCGCAGTCTTGACGAACGGCCCAGGTTCCTCGATGACGGACAGACAGAAGATGCCCAGGATCATCAGGATCAGGTACTGTCCATCGTAGAGCGACCAGGTGTGCGTTCGCAGGGAGCGGATGGTGTCGTTTGGATCCCACGATGTCTCCAATTTGGCCAGATTGGAGGCCGGCGACTGGCCGCTGCGCATGCGAGAGCCAAACTTCCTCCGCATCCGATTGAACCGCGAAACCGACGGCCAGCCCAGCCCCTTGGGGCTCGTGTCGAGCATGGCGGGAAACAGCTTTGCCGACGGCGGCTTCATGGCGAGCGAGGGCGGAGAGTCGGCGGGCTGATGGAGCGATGCGAACGTGGTGGTGGTGGTGGCGGCGGCGACGGCGGTGTGTCGCGACGGCGACGGAGGGTCCGGGGGTGTGAGGATTCAAAGGAGGCGAGACGACACGCGACAACGGCGATCGGCGACACTCTTTATCGGTTGGGGGGAGGAGGAGAAGGGGTGTGCGCACGGGTGAGGGGAGGAGGAGGGGAGGAGAGGAGGAGGAGAGGAGGAGGAGAAGTGTAGGAGGAGGAGAGGAGAAGGAGGAGTGCAGGAAGAGGGGTGCAGGAGGAGAGAGGAGGAGAGGAGAGGTGGTGGGAGAAGGGGATAGGCGAAAGAAGCAGCCGTGGAGGAGGCGTAGCGAAACGCCTGGGCGGAACGGAAACGGAGCAGTACCGGTCGCTGCACGAGCGGCACCCTGCGCTGGGGGGGGGGGGGGGGGGGGGGGGCACCAGTTGGGCGGGACCGAAGGGAGGGA
>Ga0307508_10001814_pt1 | contig 23664 bp, 24 predicted proteins | sample 9_EM_MG_FD_203089 | JGI IMG/M metagenome (GOLD analysis project Ga0307508, IMG submission 203089) | Populus trichocarpa ectomycorrhiza microbial communities from riparian zone in the Pacific Northwest, United States - 9_EM | ecosystem: Host-associated > Plants > Roots > Unclassified | place... | reverse complement strand
CGCATCCCGGAGATCAGCGAACGTCGCGAAGCCTTCAACATCATGCTGTCGATGCCCGCGGGCACGAGGGCCGAAATCGTGCGGAGCGCCGCGCGCGAGTTCGCCAAGGTCGAGTTGGCGAATCACCGCTACGTGATGGTGCTGCACACCCACCAGGCCAACCCGCATGTGCACCTGAGCGTTCGGGCCGAAGGACGGGATGGGCGGCGCCTTAACCCGCGCAAGGACGACCTGCGCCGCTGGCGCGAGACTTTCGCCGAGCGGTTGCGAGGTTGGGGTATCGAGGCCGAGGCGTCGTCGCAGGTCACGCGTGGAACGCGGCATCGCAACGAGCGCGTGTGGGAACGCAAGACTGGCCTTCCGCGCGAGAAACGCCCGGAGAGGGAGCAGGCATTGCCGACTGGCATCCGCAAACAAGCCCTGCAGGCCTGGGCCGAGATCATGCGCGCGCTCGCGGCGTCGCCGGAAGAGGCTGATCGCAAGCTTGCTCAGTCCATCGGCCACTACCTCGGACGCCTGCCGGCGGTTCAGGCCATCGTGCGGCACCACGCACAGCAGCGCGAGCTGCCGGGCATGAGCCGATCAACGGTGATGACGCCACCGATACAGCGCAGAGGACCGGAGATCGAGCGGTAGGTCTGACCGACGAAGCGGTGTCCTCGCCGCCGGACGGGCTCGGGGGCAGGCTGCTCAAGAGCCACCTGCCCGAACCCGCGAGCGTCGGTGCGCAGCGCGCCGCTTCAAGGGTTCGCTTGCGCCGGGCTGCGCCCGCCCTTGACCCGGAGCGCTGCGCGGGAGCCAGTCATCGAACCGGCATCGTCTCGGCGCGACTCACTCCACCGATCAAGGTCGGACCAACGCCATGCGACCGCACGCGGGCCCAGATGCACCGGTGGCGGGAAGGCGCCGTTGGCAACGAGCCGATAGATGGTCGAACGACCCAGGCCGGTGGCTTGGATGACGGTGGGCAGGCGCGCAAACATGCGTGCCGGCATGGCCGTGGGTTGCGTTGTGGAGGTGAGTCGATTCATGGGAGCGTTTGCAGCACGATCAGCAGGAACTCTAGGCGAAGCCTTGCGGTGGCCAGGCGACGAATCACAGCGAAAAATCGTCGCGTACGGTCCCGATCAATGTAGACCTCAGTCGGGGCGACGAGGATGATGGACTTGAGCAGGTTTCTAGCCGCAACCAACCGAGAAGTGCGTGCTGGGCCGTTAGCAGGCACCGTGGATTCGCGACGAGGGCCGGTGAACGTAGTTCCGAGGTCAGCCGAGCAGGCGAGGCTCGCCGCCCAGTTTAGAGTCCGACTGCTATCGGCAGCACCGGCTACTCTGTTTTCGTCAGATCTCGGATCCCAACCACCGCGTGCTGGGTCGAGGTCCGAGCTTGCGACGACTAGACCCGCTCGAGCACGACCGCGATGCCCTGCCCGACGCCGATGCACATCGTGCACAGCGCGTAGCGGCCTTTGGTCTTCTGCAGCTGGTTGACGGCCGTCGTGGCGAGGCGCGCGCCGCTGGCGCCGAGCGGGTGGCCGAGCGCGATCGCGCCGCCGTTCGGGTTGACGCGCGCGTCGTCGTCCTGCAGGCCGAGATCGCGCAGCACGGCCAGGCCTTGCGCCGCGAACGCCTCGTTGAGCTCGATCACGTCGAACTGGTCGAGCTTCAGGCCGGTCAGCGCGAGCACCTTGCGCACTGCGGGCGCCGGGCCGAAGCCCATGATGCGGGGCGCGACGCCGGCGGTAGCCATGCCGACCACGCGCGCCTTCGGCGTCAGGCCGTACTTCGCGGCGGTGGCTTCATCGGCGACCAGCAGCGCGCAGGAACCGTCGTTCACACCCGAGGCATTGCCGGCCGTCACGGTGCCGTCCGGTCGCACCACGCCCTTGAGCTTGGCGAGCGCCTCCATCGAGGTTTCGCGCGGGTGCTCATCCTTGGCGACGACGACCGGGTCGCCCTTCTTTTGCGCGATCGTGACCGGCGTGATCTCGGCATCGAAGTAGCCCGACTTCTGCGCCGCGACGGCCTTCAGCTGCGACGACAGCGCCATCCGGTCCTGCGCCTCGCGCTCGATCTTGAAGTCGGTCGCGACGTTCTCGGCCGTTTCGGGCATCGAATCGACGCCGTACAGCTCCTTCATCATCTTGTTGACGAAGCGCCAGCCGATGGTCGTGTCGTAGACCGCGTTGGCGCGCGAGAACGCGCTCTCGGCCTTCGGCATCACGAACGGCGCCCGGCTCATGCTCTCGACGCCGCCGGCGATCATCAGCTGCGCATCACTCGATCGGATCGCGCGCGCCGCGGTGCCGAGCGCATCCAGCCCCGAGCCGCACAGGCGGTTCACGGTGCTGCCCGGCACCTCTAGCGGCAGCCCGGCGAGCAGCGCCGACATGCGCGCGACGTTGCGGTTGTCCTCGCCGGCCTGGTTCGCGCAGCCGTAGATCACATCGGCGACGAGTGCCCAATCGACCTTGGGGTTGCGCGCGATCAAGGCGCGGATCGGAATCGCGCCGAGATCGTCCGCGCGCACCGAGCTGAGTGCGCCGCCGTAGCGGCCAAAGGGAGTGCGGATGGCGTCGACGATGTAGGCGTGGTTCATGATGGTGTTCCTGTCTTATCCGAATGGAACGTCTCACGTTTGACAGCTGGCGCCGCAGTACGCAGAAGCCATGGACTGATTCGATACCGCTCTCCGCGATAGACGTCGTCCAGCGAACGAAGAATCTGCACGACTCCGCGCGGACTCCATGTGTCCAACCACTCGAATGGGCCAGCAGGGTAGTTGACGCCCAGCTTCATCGCCATGTCGGCGCCTTCCGGCGTGCAGACACCTTGTTGAACTGCGTCCGCGGCTTCGTTCACCAGCATTGCGACCGTCCTTGCTACAACCAATCCCGGGGTGTCGGCGAGTTGCAACGGCTGAAATCCCAAGGCCTTCAACCAACACGGTGATTGAGACTTCCACGATTGTCCGGCGTCACCATTGACCGCAAACCCAAGCGGTACCGATCCAGCCGCCGATGTCCAGGAAACGGGGCGGTCGAAGACAACGACGTCCACCAGACCCATGTCGCGCGCGACTTCATGGGCGGGTCGACCATCCGTCATGACGAGCATTGCACGATCGACTTGTAGGCCGGTCCAGTCGTCCGAATTCACTCGCCGCGGCTGCAATCCAAAACCTGCAAGTGCCTCGGAGGCCGCGCGGTGCAGCGAATCGGCTATCGGGCCGGAGCCATGCACCGTGACCTGGTCCGGCCGTTCGATCGGATCGAACATGACCTGTTCCGGCGTCGTGGTTGCACCCGGGTAGGGATAGAAGCCCCGCCCGGTTTTGCGCCCCAGCAGACCGCCATCGACCAGCTCCCGCTGCACCAGGCTCGGTGCGAACCGCTTGTCGAAGAAGTTGGCCTCGTAGACCGATTGGGTCACGCTGAAATTCGTGTCGTGGCCGATGAGGTCCATCAACTCACATGGGCCCATCCGGAACCCGGCACCGCGCAGGCATGCGTCGAGTACCGCGGGAGTCGCGGCCCGCTCCTGGAGCAGTGCCAATGTCTCCGCGTAGTACGGCCTCGCGATTCGATTCACGATGAAGCCGGGCGTGCTTTTGGCGTGAACAGGTGATTTTCCCCAAGCCTGGCTCAGCGCAAAGATCGCTTCGGCGACGTGCGAAGCCGTTTGGAGCCCGCTCACCACCTCGACCAGGCGCATCAGCGGCACGGGATTGAAGAAGTGCATTCCGACGAGGCGCTCGGGGTGCCGCAGTCCGTTTGCGATCGCGGTGACACTGATCGACGATGTGTTGGTCGCCAGGATCGCGTCGACCGACAAGGCGGCTTCGAGATCCGCGAACAGCGCGCGCTTGGCCTCGAGCTTCTCGACGATGGCTTCGATGGCAATGCGCGCCGTCGAGGCGGCGCTCAAGGTCTCGATCGGTTCGATGAGCGTAAGGGCTTGACGAGCCGAGATTTCGGCAAGCTTTCCCTTGGCGACCAAGGACTCGAGCGTCTTCGCGAGCTGGCCCTTGGCGTTCGCTGCGGCATCGGGTCGAGTGTCGAAGAGGAAGACCCGGTGACCCGCCTGCGCAGCGACCTGCGCAATGCCGGTCCCCATGATCCCGGCGCCAATCACCAGGACAACATCTTGTGCAGACAAATTCATGCGGTCTCGATCGTGGCGTGAGTGGCGGATTGAAGGGCTATTGCTGGTCGCCGCCCGCGCTCGCCAGCGCGAAATGCTCGACGAACGGAGGTTGAGCGAAGAAGCCGGAGACGATGCCGCGCCACTCGCCAAAGAGCGACGATCCGCGAAACGCCACGGTATGGTCTTCCAAGGTCTCCCAGCGGAGCAGCAGCACGTAGCGCTCGGGCGACTCGATGCTGCGGCGCACCTCGTGCCCGCGGAAGCCCTTGGCCTTCGGGAACACGGTGCTCAAGCCGAGTTCGGCGGCCTTTTCAAATTCCGCTCCCTGGCCCGGGTGAATGCGGATGTCGGCGACTTCGAGAATCATCTTGCGTTCGCTCCGTGTTCAGTGGATATGGCTGCCGCCATTGACGTCGATCGTCGCGCCCGTGACGAACCCGGACAGCTCGGACGCGAGGAACAGGCAGGCGCCGGCAGCTTCGCGCGTGGTGCCGGCGCGTCGCAGCGGAATGGCCTCGAGGATGCCGGTGAGCCGATCTGCAGAGAGGCCGTCGAGCATCGCGGTCTCGATCATCGCGGGGCAGATCACATTGGCGCGAATGCCTTGCGGGCCATATTCGCGAGCGATCGTACGCGTGAGGCTGACGACACCTCCCTTCGCTGCCGCGTAGTGCGCACCGCCGACCAATCCGCCCCCGCGCTGCGCTGCTGCAGATGCGACGTTGACGATGACACCGCTCTTCTGCCGCACAAAGACCGCGAGCGCGCTCTTGCAGAGATTGAACGCGCCCTTCATGTTCACGTCGACAACGAGCTGGTAGTCCTGTTCGCTGATGTCCAGCAACGGCTGCGATTTGACGATGCCGGCGCTGTTGACCAGGCAGTCGAGGGTTCCGAAGTGCGCGACGGCGGCGGCAATCATCCGGTCGCAATCGGCGGCATTCGTGATGTCGCAGCGCAGCCCGAGAATTTCGGCGTCCGGCCGCGTGTTCTTGCGAATCGACGCTCCGATGGCTGCAGCCGAGTCGTCGTCGATCGAGACGTCCACGACCACGACCTTCGCGCCGTGTTCGGCAAACAGTTCAGCCGTGGCGTAGCCGATGCCGCGCATCGAGCCGGCGCCGGCGACGATGCAGACTTTGTCTTTCAAAAGCATGTGAGTGTCCTTGTCTTGATGTCTGGAAGATGTCTGGATGCGATGCAAGTGCTTCGGCTCAGGGCATCTCGTTCCTGATCCACGACAGCACCGAGTCGTGCGTCGGCTTCCACCCGAGTTCGCGACGCGCGCGAAGCGCCCGGACGCGGCTGTTGCTGCCCAGTGAGAAGTACGCCTTGGATTCACCCCAGCGTTTCGCGGCGTCCTCGGGGACCAGCGATTGAACCGATCCGAGGCCCAGGCGCTCGGCGATCGCCGCGCCGATCTCGCCGAAAGATGCCTCGCCGCTCTCGGCGAAGTAGAACGATCCCGCCGGCGCCTTGGCAAGCGCCAGCAGGTAGAGATCCGCCACGTCGTCGATGTGCACGTTGGACCAGACGTTGAGACCCGCGCCGACGATCTGGACTGCGCCCTGCTCACGTGCGTTGTCGGCGAGAAAGGGGATTTGCAGGCTGTTCGGATTCAGACCCCTGCCGACGCCATAGATGTTGCTCGGGCAGATCACCGCGGACCGCACGCCCTGCTTCGCAGCGGCGATCACCATCAGGTCGATGTCTCGGCGCGGCTGCTTCATGGGCGCCACGACGAACGGCGTGTCTTCATCGAACACCGCGTCCGACTTGCGGCTGCCACGCACATCGTCGCCGATGACACTGGAGCCGCTGGTGTGCAGCAGCGCCTTGGAGGAGCCTTTCAACCCGTCGATGAAGGCGCGCAAGGCACCGGCATGGTCGGCGCTCGCCGTGTTGATCACACCGTCCGAGGCGCGGGCTTCGGCAGTCAGGAGGTCGAGGTCGTCGAGCGTGCCAAGGACCGGCTCGATGCCGCGCTCGACCAGCCGCGTGGCGTTGTCCTGGCTTCGAACCAGACCGCGGACACGGTATCCCGACTCCAAGAGTTTCGCCGCGACGGAACCGCCGATGTACCCGGTCGGGCCGGTGAGGAAGATGGTGGCCATGGCGTCCTACTTGATGAAGCCGGTGGAGAGCCACGGCACGGCGGCGACGATGATGGTGCCGATCACCAGCGCAACGATGTAGCCCAGGATCGGTCGCATGCCGACGCTCGGGCTGACGCGACTGATCGCACAGGCGGCGTAGTAGCCCACACCGAACGGCGGTGCAAACAGACCGATGCCCATGGCCAAGACGACGACCATCGAATAGTGGACGTCGTTGATACCCATCTGCTTTGCGATGGGGAACAGCAAGGGACCGAAGACCACGATCGCCGGGATCCCTTCGAGCACGCTGCCCAGCACGATGAAGGCCAGGATCGACACCGCTATGAAGCTCGCTGTGCCGCCCGGCAGTTGCGACATGGCCTGCGCCAACTGGCGCGAGAAGCCGGACTGCGTCAAGGCCCAGGCCATGCCCGTGGCCGTGCCGATGATCAACAGGATCGCGCCGGACAACGCGGCCGTATCGATGAGCGCCGGCCAGAGTTTGCGGAAGTCGAGTTGGCGATAGATGAACAGACCCGCGAGGATCGTGTAGGCGATGCCGATGGTCGAAACCTCGGTGGCTGTCGCGACCCCCTCGACGACTGCCGCACGGATGATGAATGGCAGTGCCAGCGCAGGGAGGGCCACCATGAACGAGCGTCCAATTTCTCGCGCCGTGGCGCGCTGCAGCCCGCTGACGTTGACCTTGCGGTTGCGCCACCAGACGACCATGCAGAGAAGAACGGCCAGGACAAGTGCAGGGACGAGTCCGCCGGCAAAAAGGGCGGCGATCGAAATGCCTGTGACCGAACCGATCGTGATCAGGACGATGCTGGGCGGAATCGTCTCCGTCTGCGCGCCAGTGGCTGCCAGCAAGGCCACCATCTCGCCTTCGTCCTCGCCGCGCTTGCGCATCTCTGGAAACAGCACCGGCGCAATCGCGGCCATGTCGGCGGCCTTGGAGCCCGAGATCCCGGACACGAGATACATGCCGCCGACAAGAACGTAGGACAAGCCACCGCGCACATGCCCGAGCAGCGAAGCCAGGAAGCGCACCATCGCCTTGGCCATCCCCGTCAGGTCCAGGATGATGCCAAGGAACACGAAGAGCGGCACCGCCAGGAGCACCAGGTGCGCCATGCCTTCGTCCAGCCTGCCAACGATGACGATCGTCGGTTTGGATGTCGCCAGGCCGATGTAGCCGAACGTGGCCAACCCGAACGCGAAGGCGATCGGCACACCGCTGAGCACCAGCGCTGCGACGATGCCGACGAAGAAGATCAGCAGGTTGATGTTGCCGAGGCCGGCAAAGAGCGGCCGCATCGCGTACAGAACCACGATCGAGACAGACACCAGTGCGACCGCAGCGACCACGCGCCGCCAGTCGCTCACTTCGGCCAGTTTCAAAGCCGCCGCCACGGCCATGAGTGCGATGCCGACCGGCAGTGCGGCTGCACGCCAAGCGTTGGAGATGCCCATCGACGCCGTCATCATGATGACTTCCTCGGACGCGAACTCGTAGGAGGCGTGACCGATGAGCAAGAGGAAGGCTCCCGCCGCCACGACGCCGACAAGATCGAGGAGCGCCCGGGTGCTCGGCGATGCGAGGTCGACCAGCGCGGTCATGCGCATGTGGCCGGAGCGTCGCAGCGCGATGACGGCGCCGAACATGGCCAACCACAGGAACAGCATGGAAGCGAGTTCATCCGACCACGTGATCGGTTTGTGGAAGGCGTAGCGGCTCACCACACCTGAGAACAGCACCAGGATCTCGACCAGCACGAGGAGGGCGGCGGGCACCTCGGTGATCACCGCCAGCACCCGGTCTGCGGTTGCCACGGCGCGCTGCCAGGTGCTTTTCGGTGCATCGCCCGCGCCAGGCGCAGTGCGGGGTTTGTCGTTGAACGCGGACGGATCCACTGAGTCTCTCCAGAAGTCTGCGGGGCGGGGCATTCTGAAAATGCACCGCGAAGGGCTACCTGCTGAGCTTGGTACAGCGTCCGCCCACTGGTCGGATGCCGCCGCCGCCCACAGCGTGCCGTGTGGCCGCCGTGGGGACGATGCGGACCGACGCGGTCCTTAAGCCAATTTCCCGCTGTACTTCTCGAGCAGTGCCCAGGCTTCGGGGCCAAACTTCTTCTGCCAATCCGAGTAGTAACCGGCCTTCTGCAGCGCCTCCCGGAAAGGCTTTCCGTCGACCTTGTTGAACTGCATACCGAAGCCTTTTAGCTTCGCTTCGAGCGTGGTGTTGAGAACATCGTGCGCGGCGCGCTGCTTCAACGCCTCCGCATCGAAGACGCGCGTCGCCAGCGCCCGCAAATCTTCGGGCAGCTGGTTCCAGTTGCGCTTGTTGCCGACAAGCAGAAAGTAGTCCCAGACGTGCGAGGTGTATGAGCAATACTTCTGCACTTCGTAGATCTTGGTCGATTCGATGGTCGGCAGTGCGTTCTCCTGTCCGTCGACGACCTTGGTTTGCAGCGCGGTGTACAGCTCACCGATCGGAACCGTGGCCGGCGACGCGTCGAGACCCTTGAACAGCGATGTCAGGATCGTGCTGGCGGGGACACGAATCTTCATCCCAGCCAAGTCCTTCGGCGACGTGATCGGCTTGGCCGAGTTCGTGATCTGACGGAAGCCATGGTCAAAGGCCTTGCCCACCGGGACGAGGTTGACCTTGTCGAATGCCGAGCGCATGTGTGCGCCCAGATCGCCGTCGATCGCCTTCCACACCGTCGGGTAGTCGGGGAATGCAAAGGCCATCGTGGTGATCGATGCCACCGGAACGAGATTGCCCCAGATCGTGCCCCCCGCAGTGCAAACAAAGTCGATAGCCCCCGACCGAACCTGAGAGACGGTGTCCGTGTCACTGCCGAGCTGCCCATTTGGATAAACCTCGATCGTCAAGCGGCCCTTCGACTCCTTGAGGATCTCCGCGCACGCCGTCTTCAGGGCGATCGGCGTCGGATGGCTCTCCGGCAACGAAATCGCGACCTTGAGCGTGTACTTGTCGCCCGCCTGGGCCATCGCGAACCCAGGCACCATCGACGTTGCCGCCAGGCCGCCGAGCTGCTTCAAGAGCGTGCGGCGCTGGGCCGTGCGCGTATCGAGCGTGGAGGAGTGAGTGCTGGAATCTCGGTTCATGGATGTCTCCAAAAATTTGCTGTTGATCGATCGAAGGATTGAGAGAGGTTGCGAGGCGCGGTCAGTTCGCCATCAATTCAAGTACCTGGCGGCGGGCACCGGCACCAGGTTGCGCGGAGCGTCGGCGCACAGGAAGCTGCTCGCCTTTGTAGCGTCGCCGCTTTGGTAGGTCGGGATCTTTGGATAGGTGCAAATGGGCCGTTCCATCGCGACAGTCGTCCCGGCGGGATCTGCGTACTTGGTCGCGATGATGCTGTCCGGGGCGTTCTTGTTCTCGACCCAGTCCACGAGCTTGAGCAGGATGTCATGTGCCTGGTCTGGCGGAACGAACTGAGAGTACGACTGTCCGAAGTCACCGACGCCAGAGCCCCCGGTGATGCTGCTGCAGTGCCCCATGCCTGGCACCTGGTAGTGCCTGAAGAAGCCTTGGGTTGCAGCGAGGTCGCCACCCTGCGCCTGGACCACGCGCTCGTAGTATTCGATAGGGCTGGCGTACGGCACTCCGGGGTCCGCCGTGCCATTGAACATCATCAGCTTGCCGCCGGCGGCCTTGAACCGGGCAAGATCAGGGTCGTTGGCGTTCATGATGGAAGCGAGTTGTGCGTCCACCGTGTCCATGTCGTGGTCGAGGTCGAAGCTCGTGTAGGTCCAGCTCGCTCCGAGCGCCCACTTGAACATGTAGAGCTGTTGCGAGGGCCAGTTCACCGTGTCGCCTTGAAAGCCGAGTCCGAAAACGGCGCTCTCGGCTCCCAGTGGAGTTCCGGCAAAGATTCGCTCGCCGGTGCGCGGGTTCATTGGGCCGTTCCATGCCGACTTCAGGGCCGCCAACTGAGGGACCGTGAGGCACGAGTCGCTGTCGGCTCCGGAGCACTTGGGCAGCGTCTCCGGGTCGAAATTGCAACGACGCGGATCGGTGAGGTACGTATCCGTTGACGCACCACCGTCCTTGCCGACGCATGCCGTGAGCACCTTGCTGGTGACCATGTTCAGCTTGGCTTGAGAAATCGCGGCACCAGGTGCGTTCAGCGCCTGCAAGTTGCTCAAGAACATCGTGTGCAGGTGGGTACGATTGTTTGCGGGCGCCCCAGCGATGATGCCGTTGTAGTCGCCCGGGTAGCGCTGCGCGATGCTCAGTGCTTGCTGGCCGCCCGTAGAGCATCCAGAGAAATACGAGGTCCGTGGAGCAGCCTGGTAGTAGACGGTCGTCAGCGCCTTGCCAGCCACGGTCATCTCGTGGTTCGCGCGGTATCCGAAATCTCGCCACCGCTCGGGATGGCCGACAGCCAGATTGGGATCGGGAGCCGTTCCAAGATCTGTATTGGCAACCGCGAAACCGCGCTGCAGACCTTGGACGATGCCGGTGATGTACGCAATCGAGCCACCACCCCCGCCATTGCCTGTGCCCAGAAAGCGTCCGTTCCAGTTCTGTCGTGGCATCCACACTTCGACGCCGACGTTCGAATCCGGTGAGGGGGTCATCTTCACGGTAACGCGACAAAAGGCCGGGAGCCCTTTGATTGGCGCGGGTTGACCAGGCGGCGTGTAGTCGCCCGCTGGAATCGCAGCAGCGGTCAGAACCGTTCCGCCCGCGAGCGGCGTCCCCGCAAGACTCTCGCAACTGACCTTCTCTGCGGTCGAGACGGTCGAGCTGTCATCACTTCCGCCGCACCCAGCCGTTACGACAGTGGCGAAAAGGATCGCAGCAGCTGACAAGGGTCCGGATCGAATGCGGTGTGCGCCGTCACACAGAAGACTCGAGTTCACTTTGAAGGCCATTTGTTGTCTCCGTATTTGTTTTGTCGGAACTCAAGTCCCGTGCCGCCTCAGCGGGTCGACTACTTGTCGAACACGCCAGGCTGATGGACTTCGATGACGTTGCCGTCCGGGTCTTGCAGGAAGACCTGGTACCAGCCGGGAATGGCCCAGGTGCCGTAGTCCGAATAGCGGATGCCCATTTCGTCGCAGCGGCGCATGAAGCCCTTGATGTCGTCGGTGCGGAAGCAGAAATGGCCGTGAGCCATCGGGTTGACGAATTGCTTCATCTTGAAACCCGTGTCGAGATCCCGTTCGGCCCAGTGGAACTCGATCGCGCCGTCGCTCAAGAAGTCCACCTTGCCGGTGTAGGGACGGGCGGCCGAAAGGCCGCTAACGACGGTGTGCTCTTGGTCTTTGATCGTGCCGAGATCGAAGAGCGTTTGATAGAACTTGGTCAGCCGGGGGAGGCTGTCCGTGCAGAGATTCATGTGGTGGAACTTGAAATTCATGGCGGGTTTGTCCTTGGCAAAGTCGATCTGGTCTGCTGCGCGCTCTTCGCCAGCGATGACACGCGAGAAGGCACTCAGCTGGTACGTGGTTGAAGTCAAGCGCAAATGCCCCGCCTGAGCGACGGATCGGAGATTAGGCACATTCACTGGTGAAGTCAACTATGCATAGGTGAAAACACCTAGACGAAAGTTCTAGCCATCTCCTTGGTGACCTCAGTAAGCTTCACTTGCCGATGAATGATGGAGTGCATTGATGAATTCGCCGTCCGCCTTTTGCGGACACGTTCAGGGCAAAGGAAATTCACCTGATGTTTGAAGCTGGTAAGCCAACCGTGCGCATGGAGGTGTGCTCGATCACGGACGTGCGGCGCGTGGCGGCGATGCTGGACAAGCCTGCCGACGATCTGCACGACGGAGACGCATTGCCCCGCGGCTGGCACTTCTTTATGCTGGGCGCGGACACTCGGCGCTCGGTGCTGCGTGCGGACGGCTTTCCAGGTTTGGGAGTGCCGATGCCGGAGTTGGGTCTGCCCCGGCTGCTGCTGGGCGGCAGAGACGTCACCTACTGGAGCGACATCCCGATCGGCACGCGCATCGTCAGAACGAGCAGCGTGCAAAGCGTGGTTCAGAAATCCTCTGCGGCTGGTCCCATGGCGATAGCGACGATCGCCCACTCCCTTCGAGTCGAGAGCGAAACCGAGCCGGCGCTCGTCGAGACCCAGACCTACCTGCTGCTGCCTTCATCTTCAGCGCCCACTACCGAGCGGCCTGCGCAGTCACATATCGTGTCGGCAGAGGAGCGTACGACGTCGCTCGTCCCCGATGAGACCTTGCTGTTTCAATACTCGGCGCTTGGCTTCAACTCGCACAAGATCCACATCGATCTTTCCTACGCGCGCCAGGTCGAGGGCTATCCGGATCTTGTGGTCAACGGCGGGCTGGCCACATTGCTCTTGACGGAATTTGCTCGTACCGAAATGAAGTTGTCACCGGCGACGGTGCGCGTGCGTCACCTCAAGCCCTTGTTCTGTCGGCATCCGATGACACTGGTCGCAAAACAGATGGAAGCCCGATGTTCTCTCAAGGTGCTCGACAACAAGAACGTCGTGGCCGTCGAAATGGAGGTTGAACTCGCATGAGCTTCGAACCACTCAAAGGCATTCGGATCCTCGACCTGACAAGCGTCGTGGTCGGTCCGGTCTGCACTTGGCGCCTCGCGCAGTACGGCGCAGAAGTCGTCAAGGTCGAGAGTCCGGAAGGCGATTTGATGCGGGGCTTGGGAGGCCTGTCGCCGACCGGCCAACACTCCGGTGCGTATCTTCACTTCAATCGCGGCAAGAGAAACATCTGCCTCGACCTCAAGAAGCCAGAAGCGAAGCAAGTGATCGAGCGCCTGGTCGCATCCGCAGACGTGATCGTCGCGAACATGCGCCCCGGTGCTCTGACCCGCCTCGGCCTCGACGGACCGACCATTCGTGCGAGGCATCCGGACAAGATCTATTGCCTGATCACCGGCTACGGCACCGACGGGCCCTATGCCGGGCTGCCGACCTACGACAGCGTCGTTCAAGGCGTCACGGGCATGGCCGGGCTGGCCTTGGCGCGTGACGGGACGCCGAGCTATGTGCCGATGCTGATCTGCGATCACACGTCCGGCGAGATTGCGGCCGGGTCGATTCTGGCGGCGTTGCTCGAGCGCAAGGCGACTGGCGTGGGCTGCAGCATCGAGGTCCCGATGTTCGAAACCATGGCAGCCTTCGTGCTCCAGGAGCATCTGGCGCAACAGAGCTTCGATCCGCCAGTGGGGCCGCCAGGCGATCTTCGGCTACTCAGTCCGCACAACAAACCGGTCAAGACTTCCGACGGGTGGATCTCCTTCACGGTGAACACCGATCCGCAAGTGCGCGCGTTCCTGATCGCGACCGAGCGCCACGACGTGCTCGACGACACCAGGTTCTCCAGCGTCGCGGGACGTGCGCGTCATGTGTCGGAATGGTTTGCCATCCGCGGTGCTCCCCTGACGACCAAGACGACATCCGAGTGGCTGTCCCTGCTGCGCGCCGCTGACATCGCAGTCCAACCTTGTCACACCTTGGAGTCGTTGCAGCTCGATCCGCATCTGCAGGCGGTGGGCCTGATTCAGCATGAAGACCATCCGACCGAGGGGCGAACGGCTGCGATTCGCTCGTCGATCAGATTCGATGCGGACTATCCCGCCCTGAGGTCCCCGTCCTGCCCTCGCGGCTGGGACACAGAGCCCATCTTGCAGGAACTGGGCTTTCGCGAAGACGAAGTTGCAACTCTGCTGAACGGCCGCGCTGCTTTCACCACCTAATGACACGGCCCCGATTCATGCGGCCGCATACGCGCGCCGGAGACCTCATCTATGATTCATCGATTGCGCCAATGAATGAGAAGTCGGTCCGCCGACTCGCTCTGGGCGCTCGCATTTGAGGTATCTGAGATGAAGGAAGATCTGAACGAGCGGACGACAGTTGCGGACGCTGAAAGCAAGTCCTACTCCGCGCCGGCTTTGGAAAAGGGGCTCGATATCCTTGAGGCGCTGTGCCGAAGCGAGGGCGCGATGTCGCAAAAGGACATTGCGCAACAGCTGGGTCGAAGCGTGGGCGAGATCTACCGCATGATCGCCTGCTTGGTAGACCGAAACTACGTCGCACTGGTCGAGGACGGAAGCTACAGCATCACGACCAAGCTGTTCGAGCTATCTCACATCAACCCGCCGACCCATCGTCTGCTGTTCGAGGCGTTGCCGATCATGCAGCGACTGGCCGGTGAGCTCGACCAGTCTTGCCACCTCACCGTTTATGGCCAAGGCAAGCAGATCGTGTTGAGCAAGGTCGATACGCCGAGCGGCATGGGCTTCGCTGTGCGAGCAGGCGCGGAGCTGGACGTGTTGATTTCGGCGTCTGGTCGGGTACTGCTGGCCTTCCAGGACGACGAGACGCGCAAGCTCCGCATCGAAGAGTCGGTCCAGCGCCGACCGGAACAAGCAAACCCGCAGATCGAGAGCCTCCTCGAATCGATCTGCGCGAGCGGCTACGAGGCGATTCCCAGTGTGCAGGTTCGAGGGCTCTATGCAGTCAGCTTTCCGATCCTCGACACGCAGGGCCGGGCGATCGCTGCGCTGACCGTCCCTTACGCGGAGCGCATCGACCAGATGAAGCGCAAGTCCGTCCCCGAGGTCACCGATGCGCTGCGGGCGGCCTCGCGAACGCTGTCGTCACGGATCGGCGGCGGCGGATCCGCTGGCAAAAGTGCAGCATCGACGAGTTCGGTGGCCGCGGCTCCACGGCGCACCCGCGGCAGCGCAGCGAGTTCGCCGAGAGACGACAGCGCTGCATGACGCCGTGGATGCAACGCGCCTTCGACTCGAGCCGCACAGCACCACGTTGTCATCGGCGTCCGGGATCGATGTGTTTTTTCCAGTCGGAATCGAAAGCCTGATCGAGACGATTTTTCGACACGACCCACCTACTCCTGGCGAAATGGAGCGGGCGATCGACATGGTCGAAGACGCGTTGACGGCCACGCGCTTGCGGCAGGGCGAGCGTGGCGAACTCGTGACCGCAGAGCCTCTCCTTCGAACCCTGCCTGGACTGGATTCAACAGACCCGCGCCTTACCCGCGAAGAGGTTGAGGCGCTGTTTCAGCGCCTGGCTTCGGCTTCACTTGGGGATCCGAGTGCCCTCGCCGACATGCCGATCGGCGGCAGAACGGCCGCGGCGTTGCTGATACTGCGCGAGTGCATGCATCATCTCGGCTACGGATCCGTGCGGTTTGCATTGGCCACTTGAAGTGACGCTGCGGGCGTTCGGCTGATCACTGAGTTTGCGGCTGAGTTGCCAAGGGCGCCTTGAGACGCTTGACAAGCAGGTCGACCGCTTCGGCGTTGATGCCGTGCGCGAGCTGGGGAACGAGGTCTAGCGTCACGTCGGCACCGAGCGAGATCAGACGTTCCGCGGCTGACTTTGCATAGCCGTACGCGATGACCGGATCACTCTTGCCGTGGATGAAATGCAGCGCCGTTGCTGCCGGCGCTTGCTGGGGCAGGTTGGCAAAGCGGCCGGCGAATGAAACGACGCGTCCTGCAACGAGTTCGTCCTTCTGGGTCACTTCGAGCGCCATGATTGCGCCCTGAGAGAAGCCGATCAACACCGTTTGTTCAGCCGTCGTGCCGGTCGCCTGCTGCAACCCGCGAATGCGCTCTACGAACCTCGGCATCGTGTCGGCGATGCGCTGTGCCCGGTTGTCCTCGGTGATGCCTCGCACGGAGAACCATTGGAGGCCAGCGCCCAGATCGCATGGATCGGGGCTCGGTACGCTGATGATCGCAGCCTGCGGAAACTCATCTGCGAGCCGCTTCCCCATGGGCACCAGGCCTTCGGGCGTGCTGCCGACGCCATGAAACAGCAGGATCAGCAGATCCGGCGCGCCGTGGGGCATTTGCACAATGATCGGGTCACGCATGGGTGATCTCCTGGTGGCTTCGGCCTTGTGCCGCGTCAGGCGCTGAACCGAATACATACGATTCCATCGACAAGACGCCATGCGTGAAGCCGCCGTCGAGAACCGCGACCGAGCTTCGTTCGCCCGCAGCACCTGCCGCCACGAGCAGAGGCAAGAAGTGCTCGTCGCTCGGATGCGCGCGCCGCGCCTGCGGGGCCAGATCGAGCGTCTGCTTCAAGCGCTCGTGATCGCCGGTGGTCACGGCATTGCGGACCCACTCGACGAACTCGCGTGCGTACGCAGGCTCGGCGCCATCACCCGATCGGAACTCGTAAAGGTTGTGCGTCAGGCTGCCCGATCCGATGACGAGGACGCCCTCGTCGGCCAGGGTTCCAAGCGCCTGCCCGAAGGCGTAGGCCGAGTTCGCATCGAGCCGTGCCGGCATCGACACCTGGAACGCGGGCATATCGGCATCGGGATAGAGATGGCGCAACGGCACCCATGCGCCGTGATCGAGACCACGCTCTTCTTCGAGCGTCGCGTTCCACCCTGCGGCGCTCAGGGCCTGGGTTGCGCGCGCTGCCAGCGCCAGGTGGCCGCTGGCGGGGTACTGCAGTTCGTAGAGCGCAGACGGGAATCCACCGAAGTCGTGGATGGTCTCCGGATGCAGAGCCGCGCCTACCCTCGACTCCCGAGTTGTCCAGTGTGGCGACACCACGAGCACGGCCTCGGGCCGCGGCAGCGACGCGCCGAGCGCGGTCAGCTGCGGCCCGGCGACGCCGGGCGCCAGCGCGTACGTCGGTGCGCCGTGCGAGATGAACAGGGTGGGCAGGCGCGACATCGCGAAGTCCTTTCGTCCGTTACTTGCCGAGACCGAGCTGGTTCATGAAGTCCTGGTTGTCCCAGTACAGCCACTCGTGGTCCATCGTCTTGCCGGTCCAATGACCGACGGTCATCATGCCGATCGCGAAGCGCTTGCCCGTCGGGGGGATCGACTTGCCGTCGGCCAAGGGCATCGGCTTCGTGAACGTGCCGGTCATGACGCCGCTGACCGAAGTCCACGAGCCCGAGCCAAAGCGGATCGGATGCGTCTTGATGGTGATGTCCGGTGCGAACACGAACATCGCCTTCAAGTCGTCGATGTGCTTGTCGATGCCCTTCGTTTCATGACCGTCGGGCCATGTGACGACGATGTTCGCGGCGTGACTCTCGCCGAGACGATCCCACTTCTGGCTGCTGAAGACGTCGAAGTCCAGCGTGTCGAAGGTCTTGAGCTTCTTCTCGACCGCGGGCGACTGCTTCTCGTGCGCCGGCGGCGGCGTTTCCGGCTTCTCGGCGGTCGATTGCGCGAAGGATGATGAGATGCCGGCGACGGCGAGCGTCACAGCGGCGGCGAGGCGAATGGTATTGATGTTCATGATGGTCCGGGGAGTTGGAGGGAGTGATTGGGTCAGGCCTTGTGCACCCAGGTCGGCGCGATCGCCGTACCCAGGCCCGCGCCGTAGCCGAAGTAGACGTTGAGGCCGCCGAGCGGCTCGAGGTAGCGCGCGTTCTTCAGGCCACCGGCATCGACGACATCGAAGCCCATGCTTTCGGCGAGTGCCTTCACCGTCTGTTTGCCGCGGTCGCTGTCGCTCGCGACGAAGACGCTGGCCTTCTGGCCGTTGCCGAGGTCGGCGCCCGCGTCTAGCACCTGTGCGAATAGCGTGTTGAACGCCTTCACGACGAGAGCGCCCGGCACGGCGGCGGCGATCTGTTCAGCCGCCGACGTGCAGTGGCCCAGCGTGAGGCTCATGTAGTCGGCGGACAGAGGGTTGCTGATGTCGACGACCACCTTGTCGGTCAGGTCGCCGAGGCTCTTCAGCGCGGCGGCCGAATCGGTGAAGCCGGTGGCCGCGATGATCACGTCGGCAGCGGCGATGCTGGCCGCAGAAGCGACGGTTGCGCCCGGCAGCGCGGCCACCAACGTGGTCGCCTTGTCGGCCGTCTTCGACGTGACGCTGACTTGATGACCGGCCTTGAGCAGTTGCTTGGCGAACGCTGCGCCCATGTTGCCGGCGCCGACGATGGTGACTTTCATGAGGATTCCTTTGCGGTGGTGGATGCGATGTGGGGACTTTATTTGTTCCCCACAATTAGATAAACTGGCAATACTGAGATCAATAGTTCCTAAAATTGGAACAAAGCAATGGACAAGTTTCTGGAGATGCGCACCTTTGCCTCCGTCGTCGACGCTGGCAGCTTCGTCGGTGCGGCGACGGCGCTCGAGATGTCGAAGGCGGCGGTCTCGCGCTACGTGGGCGACCTCGAGGCGCGGCTCGGCGTGCGGCTGCTCCGGCGCACGACACGCAGCCTGTCGCTGACCGAAGAGGGCGATGTCTTCTACGCGCGCTGCAAGGATCTGCTCGGCAGCATCGAGGAGGCCGAGGCCGAGATCACGTCGCGCAGTGGCGAGGCCTTCGGCGCCCTGCGCGTCACGGTGCCGGTCAGCTTCGGCATCCTGCACCTCGCCGAACTTTGGGGGCGCTTCAAGGCGGAACACCCGAAGGTGACGCTCGACGTGACCCTGTCGGATCGCGTGGTCGATCTGGTCGACGAGGGCTTCGATCTCGCGATCCGGATCGCGACCTTGCCGAGTTCGAGCCTGATCTGCCGGAAGCTGTCATCGACCCGGATGGTCCTGTGCGCCTCGCCCGAGTATTTGAGAAAGGCCGGTATGCCGACGCATCCCCGAGAGCTGGGTCAGCATTCGGTCCTCGCCTACAGCTACTGGTCGGCGCGCGACGAATGGTCCTTCATCGGCCCCGAGGGCGAAGTGGCGGTCACCACGCACCCTTGCATCCGCTCGAACAATGGCGACATCTGCCGCGCAGGCGCGTTGCAGGATCAAGGCATCGTTCTCCAGCCCACGTTCATCGTCGGCGCGGATCTGGCATCGGGCGCGCTCGTCGAATTGATGCCCGAGTACCAAGCCGGCGAACTCGGCATCTACGCGATGTACGGAAGCCGAAAGCACGTGTCGCCGAAGGTCCGGCTGCTGATCGACTTGTTGGTCGAGTGGTTCAAGGTCTCGCGCTGGGCGAATTCGGGGAAGTAGCTGGCCCGCCCTTTCCCACCCGCGGGCCGCGACGGCCGCCGCTAGTCTTTCCGACGTAAGCCCAGAAACAACCCCAGCGCGCTGCATGCCATCGCTGTGCACTCGAGCAGCCCGAGCAGTTCATGGCGAGCGATGGCACCAGAGATCATCGCGACCACCGGCACGAGGATCGGGCTCAGGTGGCAACGCTGGTCGGGAGGCGATCGACGATCGTGAACCAGGCGACGTTGCCGATGGCCATCGGAATCACCGTGATGTAGCCGATCACCGCGATCGACTGCCATGACGGCATGAACCATTCCCCCGAGCCGAAGACGAGCGCGAGCACGCCCAGCGGAACGCCTGCGATCAGGAGCTGCCAGGCCGTCAGCACCGTTGTGTTGACGGGCACCGGATGCCGCCTGAGCACGAGCGTGCGCGCGGCCCAGCCAGCGCCGGCCAGCAGACCGAAGACGAAGCCGACCGGTGCGCCAGCGTACAGCCGCCACCCTTTGAAGAGCAGCAGGAGCACGCCCGCAGCAGTCACCCCGATGGCGACGAGCGAGCGACCGGTGAGGCGTTCGCCGAGAAATACGCGTGCGCCAAGTGCCGCCCAGAGCGGCATCGTGAATCCGAGCACTGCGGCTTGGCCTGTCGGGATGAGAACCGCGGCGTACGTACTACCGATGTTCCAGATCACCAAGTAGATGAGCGCCGCGACCACCACGGTCATCCAATGCCGGCGCGGCACCCGCAGGTCGTGGCCTTTCCAACGGCACCAGGCCATCAGCAAGAGGCCCGAACCGAGCAGGCAGATGGCGCGGAACGTCCACACGGAGACCTCTCGGACTGCGAGTGGGAACAGGGGCCAGTTCGTTCCCCAAAGCAGCGTGAGCGTCGCGACCAGCAAGAAGCGTCCAGCCTTACTCTTCTCACCTGAAGCCGATGGGCTTCTCTCCATGCCGGACCTGCCTGTTGGTTCTATTCGCGTCGAGATCGGACCCTCATCGTCGGGAACGCACGGAGAAGAGCCAGGGCCTGAGGAGTCTTGTCAGCTGAGGGGCGACGAGCCAGGTCATCAGCGCGACAACCGCTATTGTCAGCGCGACGGTCCGGACCACGAGCGGCCACGACTTCATCAGGTCAGTCGTCAGCAGGAACAACAGGTACACGGTCGGGAAGATGCCCAGCCAGGTCACCACCGCGACCTTCCAGCGAGGCGGCCCCTGTTGCGCGGTTCGGAACCAGAGCCCCATGCCGGACAGCCGCCTGGAGCTGGTCATTCGCTCGATGAGCGGCATCGTCGCGGCTGAGCCCTTCGCGCGCTCGGGGGAGTCGTGCCAGGCGTCGAGGTGAGCCTGGCTGTCGAACGCCAGCACCACGTGGTACATAAAGTCCTCTGCGTCCGGATCGTCTCCGGGATGAACCAGTTGGGCGCCGAGGTAGCCGTCGAATTTCGAGGCCGCCAGCATCAACTGCGCGGTCACGCGCTCGAAGTCGGCTTCACAGCCGGGCTTGACGTTGCGGCTGATCAGGACGGTGACGGCATGCTCGCTCATCGAGTGAGCACCACGATCTTGCCGCCGCCGGTGTTGGACTCCATGGTCCGGTGCGCTTGCACGATGTCATCGATGTGGAAGACACGCCCAAGCGGTAACACGAGATCATCCGAAGCGACCTGATCCACAAGTTGCTGGAGTGGCATCGCCATGAAGTCCGCCACGCCGCCTGAATACGTCGTGAGGGACACGCCGGTCGGAATGGCGTCCATCGGCGCGAAGTTGCTGAATGACCACCGGTCCCCAACCATGCCGGCCATGCACACCACTCCCGCCTCGGCCGTGCATCGCAGCGAGTCCTCGAGCGTCGTCGTGCCGACGAGCTCAAGCACCTTGGTGGCGCCACCGAGCCAGTCTTGTCGCACGGTCTCGGCGATGGCGCCGCTGTCCAGATAGAAGCAATCTGCGCCGGCACGCCGGATCAGCGCCTCGCCCGACGCGGCTCGTGAAGTCGCTGCAACGTCGACACCATGCGCCTTGGCGATCGCAGCGGCGGCGAGGCCGACGGACGTGGTGCCACCGCGGATCAGCAGTCGATCGCCGTTTGCGAGGCGCAGCGATCGGAAGAGGGCGCCCCAGGCCGTCTGGAGCATCTCAGGCAACGCACCGAGCTTCGCCCAGGGCAGCCTGGTCTGAATGGCTTGGACCTGATTGGCAGGCACCATGGTGTATTCGGCGTAGCCGCCGTCGAATTGCCGACCCATGCCACCCATGACGGTGGCAACGGTCTGTCCGATCGCGAATTCGCCGGCAGGCGCCTCGGCGACCGTGCCCACTGCTTCGATGCCCAGCACGCGCGGGAACGCGACGCCAGGCGAATGACCTTGCCGCGTGAAGAGCTCGGATCGATTCAAGCCAAACGCTTCGACCCGGATCAACACCTGACCCGGCTTCGGCTGCGGTATTGGACGCTGCTCGATCCCCAGGACCTCGGGACCACCGGGCGCATGCATGACGACGGCTTTCATCATGCCGAGCATATCGACGTGTCCCGTGGTCGACATGGCGTGCGTTGCTTACCGCGTCGTCAGGCCGGCAGCGTGTCGGATGCTTTACCGAACAGCTTTCCGGCGCCGGCCCAGTCGGACGCCTTCACGTCCTCGAAGATCACGTAGATGTAGTTTGGATCCGTCGCCGTGTGGAGAACGATGCTCTCCGTGATGTCGGCCGCGACCTTCTCCTTCTGGGAGTGGTCCTTTCCTTCAAACCAGCTCACTCGAACGACAGGCATGACTTGCTCCTTCAGGGATCGGTTGAGGTCGGGGATCAGCGGTTGCACCGCTGCTTTCGACCGTGAAGTCCGAATCCTAGTGAAGAATGACAGGCAATAATCATCAACTTCTTACACTCTGTGTAGATCTGATGGATACATCAACTTCGCTCGATCCACTGTCGGGTCTGGCCGTCTTCGTTGCAGCAGCACGTGCCCGCACCTTCACCGATGCCGCAGCGCGGCTCGGTCTGACCAAGTCCGCGGTCGGCAAGACCATTGCGCGGCTGGAAGAACGCGTCGGCTTCAAGCTGTTCCATCGAACGACGCGGTTGACCAAGCTCACCGCCGATGGAGAAGCGTACTTCGCCGCCTGCACGGCCGCCATCGAGGGCGTCACGGCCGCACAGGCGGCTCTGTCGTCGGACCACCAGATCCTGAGCGGACGCTTGCACATCGACATGCCGGTCGCATTCGGTCGCCGCGTGCTGCTGCCTGCGCTCATCGAGATCACCCGCCCGCATCCGGACCTGAGCTTGACGCTGACCTTCACGGACGCGACCAGCGATCTGCTTCAGGAAGACGTGGACCTGGCGATACGCTTCGGCGCACTGGCCGACAGCACGGACCTCGTGGCGCGTCGCCTGGTCACGCAGGATCGCGTGATCTGCGCTTCACCTGCCTACATCCGGGCGCACGGCGAGCCGGCAACGCTCGCCGATGTTCGCGCGCATCGTTGCGTCGTCGGGTCCATCAAGGGCCCGCCGTTGGTCTGGTTCGTCAGCGTCGGCGGTGTGGCGAAACGCTTCACCCCTCCGGCGACGCACCGCTTGAGCGACGGCGAGGCGATGGTCGATGCGGCCATCGCTGGCATGGGTATCGCGCAGCTTCCAGCATCGCTGGTGCGCCGCGCGATCGCCGACGGCTCGCTGTTGCCCATCCTGCAGGCGAACTCGGACGTCGGTGTCGAGGTCAGTGCGGTGTGGCCGAAGCAGAGGCATCTCAACCCCCGCGTTCGCTACGTCGTCGATCAGCTCGTCGACTACGCAGCGCGCGGGCGGCTGGATTGAAGCGAACCCTGCGGCTGCATCTGCTCTTGCGTGCCCGTTTCCGCGGCTGAAAGCCGAAGCCGCCGATAAATCAGGCCGCGTGAAACTCCGAGCGTTTTTGCTGTGGCGGAGACGTTCCCGGCGCCTGGATGTCCAAGCGATGCTGATGCAAGCCGCTGGAAGCGCGCCTCGACCTCCTCGATCGTCGTCGTGCCGTCAGGCAGAAGTCCGGGCAGCAACCGCAGGGTGTCGTCGGAGATGACGAGCGTTCCGGCCTCGACCCGCTGCGCGCGCCAGTCAATGAGCGCGTCCTCGACGGCATCGATCGCGGACTCCAGCTCGCCTGGAGTGGGCGGATCGTGTTGAAAGAACTCTCTGCGCGCCTTGGACACATCCTCAGACGCCATTTCCGTTGTCTGGCCCCTATGCGAGGGCGAGATCACGCAGGATAACTTTTGGGGTAACCCATAGAGACCGAACTCACGAGATCAAGCGCTGGCGCGGCTTTGCGCGAGATGTTCAAGTGACCCCAGCCCACCAGATATAACCTGCACAAGTAGTGCAGGGCAGTGCAACCAAGTGTGGGTAACTCGTTGAGTCGACAGCGATTTTCTGCACTTGGACGTCTCCGTTCTCGAGAGAGCCTCGGGCTTC
>Ga0307508_10001813_pt1 | contig 23669 bp, 27 predicted proteins | sample 9_EM_MG_FD_203089 | JGI IMG/M metagenome (GOLD analysis project Ga0307508, IMG submission 203089) | Populus trichocarpa ectomycorrhiza microbial communities from riparian zone in the Pacific Northwest, United States - 9_EM | ecosystem: Host-associated > Plants > Roots > Unclassified | place... | reverse complement strand
TTATTCATTATCCTCGTGTGCGACCTATCTAGATCATGACGAGCTATGTACAGTCCGCTTCCCCGCCGCAGTCCGCGTTTAGCGGCACGGTGCAGGCTCCCTTTGCCCTCCGCCCAGGCCTATTCCCCAGAGAGCGGAGGACATGCGCACGTACGTCACCGGGCGGGTATGTAGATAGCAGACACATGCAGGCTCTCGGCCGGCCAGCCATCTGCGGGCGTCGCGGCGTGCCACCACGCTAGGCTCTGCGTGGTACACCTTCGCACGTGCTCCAGTGACGCCAGCACGATGGTCGCTATGTACATATTCCTTCCGCCCACCGCCGGTCCCGCTCCGATCCGGCCATCCACACGTCTTGTTCGCAGCGATCGGCTCCGTCATCGCGGGGGAAGCGGCGTTGGCGTTGGCGGTACATACCACCACTTGCGTCTGTTCCGCTCCGTTGTTTTCTGCTTCTTTTCTTTTCTTTTCCCGCATCGATCCGGCGAGCACGCACTCTGCGTATGTATGACACGCATTCCAGAGCTGGGCGGACACTTCGCACCGGCGATCCAGACCGCCGGGCGGGAGGACTGGCGGGGCACTCGGCGGGCGGAGACATGTGCAGTGCACGGCTGGGAAGCGACAGAGACACGCACTCGGCCACGGTCCGTCCGGCCTCGAGTCGAGCTCTTCGGGAGAGAGGAGAGACGTGCATCGCGGTGTCCGTCCAGTCCACCGCCCGCACGAAGGCTATGGACATACACACATGCAACTTGCCGCCAAGAGGTGCACGTGCGTGCGTGGAGACAGTACGTGCGTCTGGACTCAGGCGCGGTGGCTGTGCCCCCGCCTGTTTCCGGTTCGAGTTCGAGTATCCGCGACGGAGAGAGCTAGACAAGTCAGCAGAGGACGTGCGTTTCGGGCTCCAGACGGCCACAGAGATATCTGCTCTTCGTAGTATAGATACCTGTGCGGAGGCGACAAGCGTCCCGTCTTCTCCAGCCCCGACCCGCCAGCCCGGGCTGTTTCTCGCGGTGAGTGCGTGTGGATCCAGAGCGGGGGAAAACCCGGACGACGGGACACAGCCAGCCGATCCAGCATTGCTGTCAGCGACGCCGTTCCTGCGCGTGGGGACTCCGCCCATGGATGTATTTGCGGCCCCGTCTCGGATTCGGTCGGTTGTTGCCAGCTGGCAGGCTCGGCGTGTGCGAGCTGAGTGGTGGTCGGACGCGAGGCCCTCTGCTCAGTTCTGCTTGCTCCGGAGTCGAGTCGAGGCGCGCTCGATCGCGAGTTCGGTCTGGAGCGGGCGGGCGACAAGCGATGCGATCCACGGAGCAGAAGTGCAGCGTGAGGGACGGTGCCTTGCATGCTCCCTCCCTCTGTGCATACAGAGGTACATACCCGTGTCGCATCGGCTGGCTGCCTGCCTCCACGTGTCACTCGCCAGCCCGCGCTCAGAGTTTCGCATCGCGGGTATCTTATGTACCGTATCGAGCGTATCTCCCGTACCGTGCGTACCGCACCTCTTCCAACTACATGGGCCGCATGCGAAGCAAACCGACGCCCTCTCTCTCTCTCTTTCTCTCTACCTCTCTCTCTTCCTCTCTCTCTTCCTCTCTCTCACTCTCTCTCTCGCACCCGTAGATACGCACCTAAGAACGTCCTCCTCGCTCCCGAGCAATGCGTCCCCTCGTCTCCGCCACCTCGTCGCGGTCGAAGAAGAAAAAACTCTTCATCCCTGCTTGGCCCTGTGCCCGGCGGCACGTACCTGCGCCGTGTCGAACATCAGCATGCAGACAGCTACAGTACCCACGTATCTATGTATGATACGCACCGGTTCCTCTCCAGAGGGCGCTACGATAGTGAGAGCTGCCCTCATCGCTGACGAAGACCAGTCTCAGATCCGACGGCGTCAGCTTCCTTGACCTTCTCTCTGCCGGCCGCAACCATGCCCGCAAGAGTATCTATGTACTCGAGAGCGCAACCCACGTCCCGGTACAGGCAGCCGATGCGACGGTCGCCTCCGGCCAGTCGGTGCAGCATCCGGAAGAAAATTTCTTCATCTCTTCCTTGGCGCCATACGGCCCCGTGCACTCTGTCATACTGTCCGCGCACCGCACCTGCAGAAGCCGGTGCGGGATTTTCCCGCAAGGCCCCGTCGATGCACGTTCAAGGCAATGGAATGGGGATATCTGCTCGACAGCTATGTGCTACCATCTACACGGATGCACGCGCGCAGATATGTAGATACTCGCAAACCCGGGCGCTGGCTGCAAGGCTGGACTCCGGATGTAAGTTCCCGGAACCCCAGAATCCGGGAATATAGATAGGTGGAATAGATATCTAGGTTGGACACCGCACGGGGCAGAGAGATACACACACTCTACATGGGGGCGTGGATTGGTGGTGGGGAACGGCAAATCAAACACTGCCACGCGCGGGCGGTGATGGCTGTGGCCACCTCATGCGGGCGCGGGGGAGGGAGGCGAGTTGTCGGTGCGGAAATAGCACGACAGGCGCGCGGTAGGACTGGCTTGCGTACCACGCTGGGGGATACCTATCTACTACATACATGGTCGGCGACACACTGGCTGTTTGTCGAGGCGAGGGGAGATGTCTGGACACGGAAACACAGCCGGAGAACGGGAGACTATCCGTTCGCACGGAGGGATGTGTGCTGTTCTTCATGCGGACTAACCACCCACCGAGCAGGTCCGTTGTACGCGCATGAAGAGGTAGCTACGCTCGTGAAGAAGAAAGCCGATGCGACGGACATGCCGGAAGAGAAGAGAGAAGAAGAGAGAAGAAGAGAGACAAGGAAGAAACCCGAGAGGGGCGTCCACGTGACCCGGTCCTGCACTTCGAGAGACCTGCGCCGTGTATGCACTCTGCCTGTTCCGGGAGGCGCTCTGCGCTGTTGCTGTTGCAGCAGTGGAGATTCGCTAGCTCGCAACTTGAAGTTCGTGCTACATACATACACGTAGATATACATAGGCTTGTGGACGGGATTGTGCGCCGATGGGCCAGGCTGGCTGGCTGGCTGGCTGGCTGGTTGGCTGGGCTGGACGGGGCTGTGTTGGTTCAATTGGACCGTGCCGGACCGTGCCGGACCGTGCTCCACTGCACAATGCACAGAGTAGTGTGCGTACCGGTTGGGCATTTTTTTCTTCTTCATTTTTTTCTCTCCTCATCGCGACGGGGCGTGGAAGCGGGGCGGGACGAAAAGACCAGTCGGAAACGTGCGAGCGACAGCCTCGCCTCTCGACGACTCCTCTCGTCATGCTGCTCTATTCACTACCCTGCACAAAGACCACATACATATATATACATCTACCCCTCCCCAGAATCGATTCATGCGTTGGGCTCGCTAGTCCGTCTTTGGAGATCGTCGCCACATGTGCTGCAGATTAAATAAATAAAATAAAATAATTGTGTACTACATACACAGGGGCAACCACCGTTTAGGGGGCTTCGCTGCCTTCACCCAATCAATAACGCGTGCAAATGCCCTCGTCTTTTACCATGGTATGTACGCGTACGCGTTGTGGGACCGCCCTCATGACTACGTTCGTCAGGACTGCCGCCGTATGTACGCATGTTGTACTGCCGTCATACACATCGTTGACCTTCGCTTGGAAGCTTTGCAGGACTACGAAATTGCCCGCTGCGATATCTGCTGCGCGATATCTACTATTGTACGAGTCCGACGCGAGCCCGATGCTGCCCAAGCTGGCAACAGCCTATGGAGAGATGCGTTGCGACTGGAGAAGCCTGTACGAGAATTCGATGAGCTCTAGCCGTTGATCGACTCTCTTTGGACCATGGTAGGTACTGAACGGCAGGGTGCGGTATCGTACAAGTAGTTCAACGCTACGAATATCGTCTGCGAAAGAGCAAAAGACCAGGCAGAAAGGAAGGGCGTGTCGAGAAAAACCCCCGAATGGCTGCAGTCTGCGTCGAAGATTTCTGTCGGGTGGAAAAACTGGCACCGGAACAAATTGAGATGGAAACAAACAATGGGAACAGTCCTTCTCTTTGCCGAGCGTTCTTTGTCTTGCCGAGGACGAACCGCGATTCATTATTTTGCCGAGACGCTATTTCGTCGCGTTGTGCATTGTTCGTTTCGCGTCGAAGATGTTGGCTGAGCTGCCAGTAGTGCCTCATCAGTCATTACAATCTGAAAAATAGTGTGGCTGTGCTGGCAGGTTCCCCCAAAAGGCTAGTGCGTGCTATAGTAGCGTGCCCAACACATGAATCGATCCCGCCTCTCCCCGCGGAGAATATCGTCCCATCGTATGTATTTCTGCCGGCACATCCGCCTCGTCCTCTGTGGCTGCGCAGCAATTTGTCGGGTCCGAGGGGACAGGGGGCTATTCCACTTCGGGTCAAACTCAGGTACCCACACTCTGTCCTATCCACTCTGCTCTGGGGCCCAGCCCAGCGTTCCCAGGAATTGGCTCTCCGTCGTATCCAGCCTATAGCGGTAAGGCGCCGTCAGGAACAGCCGCTGCACCCTGCGGCGCGACAGCAACATCGAGCCTAGCCCCGCACACCACACCCACTCACTCCACACACCCACTACATCCATACATACACGCGCAGCAACGGAGACGACGCACGGAGAAGGGCGGATGCCGAATACGACGCAAGGACGAGCAGGACGGAAACGAGGGGACAGCTGCGAAACAATCCGCAGTGCGGCGCTCACAGATTGCAATTCGCGATGCGGCCGGCAGTTGATGCACGGACCGAATCGAACGAACGGTTGGGTGAGTGCCTACACGTACGTGCGTTGAACCGTCGACTGGAGAGAGAGAGAGGGAGAAAGGAACGCCTTTAGTGCTCCGCTGGATACATATGTATCTACCTAGATTGGATCGGATGCTTGTCGCGTTGGGCTTCGAGGTTGGCGCAGCTAATCTGCCGGCGGCGCCTATGATATCTGTGTACGTATGATGCTCTACTCATCGCCAGTAGTGATCTGCAGGTACCGTGCTCAATCTACGTGCTAGCAGTCGAGTTTGTGCGTTGCGGAGCCCTATCTGCTCCAGATGCTCCAGATCTGCTCCGGCCTCGGACGTTTCGGACACGAAGCGAAGCAGATCTCCACGAGCTCAATGTTCGTGATCGTGATCGTCTATCGTCGCTCTCCAGACGGACGACTACCGCGGGCGCGAGACTCGTGAAGGCGCAGCACAAATCTCCCGTCTGGCCTCAGCTCGCCCGCCAGTGGCACCGCTATTCCCGAACGGCCAGCTGACCAGTTTGTGCTTGCACCCAGACGGCGATGGCTTGTGGCATCGAACCCTGCCCCCCTGCCCCCCCCGAGACAGACGAGCCCCCATTGGGTTCTGGCTCGCCAAGGTGCCTCTCGTCCTCAAAACCCTCCCAGTCCTCGTTTTTCTGTTGCATCTCCCCCCCCTCTCTCTCTCTCTCTCTCATCCATCCACGGTCACTCCTTTGATCCGACACCCCACGTTCTGCACGCTCTCAGTGCAAGCAAGGATTTTTTTCAATCCGTCCACTCATCCACCGCTTTCTGTTATTCGCACCTTGCCTCTGGTCCGCCTCCTTTAGGTCCAAAGTCCATCCCGCTAGTAATAAAAAGCTTCCCAGCAACCCAGCTTCCACAGCACATCCCGCCGCGACAGCAAACCAGAGCCACTTCCTTCAGCTCTCCAACCACATCGCTCATTCAAGGCTCGACGATCTCCGACAGTTTGTATATCAATCACCCTCTGCTCGACGGAAAGTCAAAGTACACAACATACACAGCTCCTGTTCGCTGCTCTCTCACCCAAGAATCCTCTTCAGGCCACCCGTCAATCTCTGCAAAATGAAGGTCCAGACTCTCTTCCTGATCGCCTCCACCCTCTGTGGCGCGCTCGCTGCACCCATCCCCGGACAGCCAGTGAAGGTCGTCACGGTATACGAGGTAGTCAAGCACGTAGTCACCGTCACCCATACCACCTGGGTGAAGGCTTCCGACATGCCCGCTCCGGAGACCTCGACACTCGCGACCACTACTGAGGAATACGAGGAGGAGGAAGAGGAGACCACCACCCAGGAGTACCCCACCACCACTTCTACTCCTATCTATGATACTACGACCAGCACCCGCGTTGAGGAACCCACTACCACCACATACGCCCCGGAGACTACCTCAACGTATGTATCCCCCGAGCCCACCGAATCCGAAGCTCCTGAAGACGAGCTGGAAAAAACTGAAGAGGAGGAGATTGTGACACCAACACCAACTTACACTCCTCCGACCAGCACTCCCAAACCCGCAATCACGACCAAGGCGCCTGAGCCCAAGACGTACACTGCTACCGTTGTCACTCCTACGCCCATTGTCGATGATGAGATTACACATGTTGTGTATGTGCCTCCCAGTCTGAGCCTTATCTTTTTTTGACACCATGCATGATTTCGAGGCCAATAACTGACAATTCTGTTCGTATCAGTCCGGAAACCGACGTCACCACTGGTGAGGCCACTTTCTACGACACTGGTATGGGATCTTGCGGCCAAGAGCACACCGACGATGAGTATGTCGTTGCCATCTCCAAGGACATCATGATGAAGTACGACAACGGAAACCCCAACAAGAACCCCCTCTGCGGTTAGTTCCCTCCCCCATCTGTGTGCCTCCACCCAGTGGTATCTGACAATCGGACAGGAAAACGCATCAAGTGTGTTCGTGGAGGAAAGGAGGTCATTGCCACCGTCGTCGACACATGCCCAGGCTGCGTAAGTCTTCCCTTTACCCACACTACTCCTAACGTCATCTAACACCCGCCACAGACGCCCGGCCATGTCGATCTCGCTCGCGCTCCCTTCAAGGAGCTCGGCGAGTTTGACGAGGGCAACATCGAGATCACCTGGTACTGGGTCGACCCCATCAACGAGTAAGCGTTTTGAATCATCCGTGATTCCATTGTCTTTCATGTCTGGAGTACTTTTGCCTTTTGACTGTATATAAGTCGATGTGTCTATGCGATTTTTAAACCTTGGCTGGCCAGCTAAATATATCCATGTTGGAGTTTTTTTCTCTGTATATTTTTTCTTTCTTTTTTACATATCTTTCCTCTCTTGTTTTTCCTTTCTTTCCTTTCGGCCCTCGAGGGGGAAGAGGGAAAGACCAGGAATACCTGGGTCGGGTTTTTTTTTTGTTTTTTTTTTCAAATTAGAACTGAACTGGGTCTTTTGAGAAGAAAGGGGAAGGATAGATGGGTTTCATGAATTTTTTTACGGCTGCTGGGTTTGACGATGTGGAAGGATCGCGGACGACAGAAGAAGGGGGTGGGGAAAGGCTCGGGAGCCCCCCCAAATCACTTCGGAGGGAGGAAGGAGATGGATATGGTGGAGGAGGGAGTGCGGTCGGTATCTTCGAACATTATCTAAACACATGGAAATACTCTAGCAGTTTTCTTTGTTTGTCAAACTTTTGAATTCTGGATGTTCAGACTTGCGTGCGTTCGTGCGCGAGATCCACAGCTGAGCTGAACTCGCATCATGTCGACAAATAGGTAGTAGATAGTTCAGGGAGAGTGGCAGCTCATTTCCCAGCCCAGCGCAGCTCGGCTCAGTGGGTGTTACCTATCTGTACCCACATACATTATATGAAGAGCTAGGCCTGTGTGTTATCATATATAATACGGAGGATTCGCTAGATATACATATGTAGCGGGGGCGGAATCTACGGGGGCGAGACCACTTTCCCCCGTCCGTGTCAGTTTCATCTGTGGCGGACAACGGGGGGGGGGGGATTGGGCGGAGTGTGCTGTGTGCGCTGGTGCGGGATGGCTGCGGGTAGGTGTTACTCCGCTGGCGATCACGATGTCACCACTGGCGTGCAGTGGTAGGTATGTAGAGACTTGGGCAAGGCAAGGCAGAATTAAGTGGTAGGTTTGGCGAGCACGGTACAGTACAAACTGCAGTAGAAAAAAAAAAGAAACTTACACTCCACCTCAATAAAGAAGGAGAAGAAAAAAAAAGAAGGGGGAAGCAATTTCACTCGACAGACAACAAGAGAGAAAGAAACTCAGATATCCTTCCATCGCTCGAGGCTACGGATTCTTCATGATCCCCGTCTCCTGCGGACCGGTAACACTGGCTAGCTTCTTCGCATCCTTCTCCTCGCTCTCCTTGGTGAGGCCGTCCTTCTCGTCGTCGCTGTCCTCGAGGCTGAACGGATCCTTGTTAAGCGGCTCGACATCGACAGTCCTGAGGGGCTGCCATTTACTTTTCACCGCGGACGACGACTTGTTGGCCGTTGCGCTGGCGGGACGGTAGAGGTCGTCGTCGTCGTCATCGTCGTCGTCGTTAGTGTTGTCGATCAGCGTTGGGCGGTCTTCGAACGACACGCGGTGGCCAGTGGCCGACGAGGGCTGGAATAGGTTGGGGTTGGCTTTGGGACGGCGGGGAGCGGCTGGAGGTGGATGTCAGCTCAGCACGGGTGGTCTGTGGCGGAGAGAAGCACAGGGACGTACACTCGGAGGTGCTGTCTTTCAGGCCCAGGTGGGTGAAGTCATCCGACAGCACTTTGGGATCCGCGTCGTATCCATCCCTAGAGCGTCTCGGAGCGTCGTACGAGCCACTGCCAACGCCGTACTGGCGTCTATTTCCCGTCCGCGCGTATTGACTGCTGTTGCGCAGCGGAGGGCTCTGCTCGCCATGCGCCCTGCCCATCGCTCCCTCCGGCTGGTCCTCGCCATCGATCTTCTTCCGAAGGTCGTCGAACCACCCGGTGACCTTCGCCTGCGTCTCGAGGAATCCTTTCTTGATGTTCTCCTTGATCACCGGCAGATCCTCCTCGAAGAAGCTCGGACGGTCGCGGTCGTCGTTGGCGTAGTACTCATCGTCGCTCTCGTCGTTCGGATGTCTCCTCTGCGGGGGCCTCCCGCCCGTGTTCGACCTCCGCATGCCCGCTCCCGCGTTGGGATGCTGCCTCGGCGCCGGCGCGCCGAAGTGTTCCTGCAGCTGCCGAGCGTACAGCGCATCCGCCTCGAGTTGGTTCTGCGGCGTGCTCGTGGACGTGGGCTGTGTGCTGCGCGGACGCGGCGGCTGCGGCGGCGGCGGCGGCGTCTCCTCGGCCACTGCGGACGGGTCGCTCATGCTCAGCAGCGCGTTGAAGGCGGGCTCGAGGTCGCCACGCGAGGCGACGAGAACCGCTCGCACGACCGCGGCATCGATGTTGGGGAACGCTTCAATCAGGGTCGCCTGGTTCTGCGAATTAGGCGAGAGCGGACACGACGCCGGCTGCGCGGGAGTCGCGAGCGGTTCGGACTCCTTCGGCGGTGGCGCCACATGTGCCGCGGAGCCGACTAGAGGTGCGACGACCGGAGCGGAGGGAGGCTAGTTTGGTCAGTCGAGCTGCCAGCACATCGGTACGCGGATGGGGGGACATACATCCACTGGTTTTTCGCTTGACATGTTTGTCTGGTGGTGTACTGTTTGGTTGGCAAAAAAGGGGATGGGGATGGAGATGGGTATGTGCGGAAGGCGGGGCGGGGCATATGATGGTTGGCTGCGTAGTGGAGGTGGCTGCGATGGTGAAAACGATTGGTGCGAGCTATGAGCTCATCATGTGTTCTACAAGAGGTACATAATAGCCGCGCACGCACCGCCACTTTAGGTCCCTAAGTACATATTCCTACTTACGCAAAGACCGCCGTCTTTTCTGCTTGCAACAATAGACACTTATTTGACCCCGCCATGACCACGGGTTCAACGCATACAGAGTCTATCCCTTCGACCGTAGTGTTAGCTCTGGAGCTCCATTTGGGTGTCGCAAAGTCAGCGCTCTAGCCAAACGTTCGCCCTATTTAAGTCCCCAAAGTAAAAGATAGAATTGAAGTTTACTATCTCAAGGAGCGCTGGTCTGAATCTTGAGTGAATCGATTTCGGGGGGTGGCAATACACAACCTGACGGAAGGTAGGGTGTGCACGCAGGATGATCACAACCATGCCGAGAGGATCCACCCATAAATCAACCAACAAGGTCAACTATGCCTCGCCCTCTCTGGGGAATGGGACCCGATAGACGAGAATCCACCTGCACCCTCCAGATCCAACAAAAGCAAAGCGCTGGTGAAAAAGGCAGGCTCACTGATTATCACTCGTCATAACCCCCGAATTCTAGAGATTACCCCCTCGGCACCTCAGATGGCAGATCCAGGGCCCGAGTTTTACCCGTTACACCCTAAGCTATGAGCCTACAACACCTTGCCCGTATCCATCCGTACACTTGACGTTGAGCCGATCCAAGACCTGCAACTGTTCCTTACCGAAAACCCCCTCGCGACGATAGCAAAGAATTCAAACGCCTATGCAGTGATAGGGCGCTAGCTCGGTATCCCATCCACATGGGCGTCCATTGCTTGGCTGCGGTGAAGGACTACCTACTGGAAACACTACGGTATCAACGCCAGCCACCCTGCCAGCGGCTTCATGGACAGACGCGGTTTGAGCAGATCGAGCAGTACTTTCGTCTAGCCGCGCCGGGTATTCCCCTTCGCACTTCCTGTGGGCGGCGGTTGTGGCATGCGAAGGTTGATACTGTCCTTGATCGACTCCGGAAAAGTTCGCGAGCCTTACAGGATGCCCCCCACACATGTGGCCGTCGATGAGACAACGGTATGGTGCACTGGGCGTTCATGACGCACAAGGAATTCAGACCACAGTGTGCGTGAGGGCTGACTCTAGCCTTTGAGCCCCCCCTCCCCCCCACCTAGGGGGTGGACAGCGGCTGCTATGTTGGCTGTGAAGGTTGGAAAGGCAAATCTCGACTTTTACCAAAAGCCGGTGGAATGTAAGGCCTGTGCCGTGCTACCCTGTCTAAACGGTCAGCGCAACTGCTTTACGGAATTTCATGAATTGTAGATAAGTGGTGCCGACAAGATTTGGTGTGGTGGGAGTCATGTAAGGGTGGAGAAATGGGAGAGTTTGGACATTTCGGCAAATTGTAAATTTAGTGTTGCTCACCGCTATAGAATAGATCTAGCCAGCCTCCATTAGCATCCGGAAAAGATTTCATCTACTCCAAAGCCTTTATTAAATGGTTGGTGTTTGACACTGGGAGGGGGTAACCCTTTTCGAGGTCCTTTTGGAGCTCCCACCCGCTACGATCAAAGGATAGCTCCAAACCACATGTACCAGTCGAATCATCAGCCGCATCCAGCTCTGTAGCTCATTCCATATCAAAATCTCAGTCCCCTTCCACAGCATTCGCAATGCTTCCCGCAGCAGTAACCGCAGATCTTGTATTTTAGAGTCAACAGATTCTTCAATCTTATAGGTAGCCATCCGGGCTCATGGCAGGTCGTCTTGGTCTGTTCTGTGCCCGATCCGGCATCTCCTCCAACAGTCTCGAGCCCTAGCCTCGGCCGCGGAGCCCTCCGGAAGACGGCGGCAGCACGGGTAGACGGGAGAGCATTCTCGAGAGCCGTGTCGGGCTCGACTCCATGCCAGGACTCTCCTCGCTGCGAGCCGAGTTTGATGTCGCCGAAAACGCTCGGTTGGGATGTTCTGCTACATAGTACGGACACACAGCGTTGATTCGTGACGCGTTCTTTGCTATATGGCGGACGTGGAAGAAGCGGCCATGGCATAGAAGGTGTCGAAGGGGTGGGTGTGCGTAAATTCGGTAGGCGTTATCAAGTTGTCTAGAGAACATCTGAGAGATGCTCTGGAGCGGAATACCGTCGCTTTGGTAGGGCTTCCCGCCGGTCCGCTCGAAGCGAGCTCTCTATTTATTCATTATTTGCACGCGACCTAGCTAGATCATGGCGAGTCGAAGCGAGATCTTGCGCCGACATCTACCACTGAACGGTGATGTACCGAGTGAGGCGGTGTGACTGCCTACGTCTATGTGGGTACAGCAAGGTGGGATGTCGCTCATTCCGAACGCACCGAAATTCAAGCGAGTTCAATTTGGTGCACCAGCGTCCTACGGTGCGTTTGTAAGCAGCTGGTACGGTAGAATAGCACATCCCAAGTCGGACTCGAGAGGGTAACCGCCGGCTAAGTTGAGGCTCTGGCTATCTACCACCCTCCAATCCTTTCTAGTAAGCGGCAGCACCTCCAATCCCGTCATTGCTCTAGTCTACTCTACACGAACGCGAAACCAAGTACATACCCGCCCCTTCTGCACCTTTTTCCATCGCCATCCACCATTAACATCAACTCGCTCTGCAAGCTCAACCTATAATACCCCCTCGTCTTCCCCCACCCATTCTCTAAATACCACCATACTCTGCAGTGCGAAGGCGCTCAACATACAACACCATCCCGCCATCTACCCCGCCATCCCTGATAACCCCGCTGTTATCGGGGAACAACCTACTACTACTGCACCCCCTCCACATCGTTGTCAGATTCACCACATAGTTTTCTCCGCTTCAAAGGGGTCTTTGACCGAGTCAGTAAAATGGCTGCCCTGTCTATCGAGGAGTTGGACAAGCATGTCCGCGAGTTCTACGAAGGTGCTGGGCAGGAGGTAACAACCACTCGCTTTTAACGACCCCCTCTGGTAACGATATGCTGATTACTGTACACCCTTCCAGAGGACAAACGCCCAGCAGATCTTGAATCAGGTAGGCCTTCCGGAGTCGCGCCGAAGTTGTTGGTTGGGCGCTGACCAGACCAGTTCCGAGAAAATCCCGACTCCTGGATCCTCGTTGATAAGATTTTGGAAACCGCCAGCTATCCGCAAACCAAATGTACCGTACACCACCGCCCCACCCGACTGTCTCCTGACCCTGCTCTCTTCTGCGCCCGGTGCTAATTCGTTCCAGTCCTCGGATTACAGGTCTTGGATAACTTGATCCAGACGCGATGGAAGGTGCTTCCGAAGGAACAGCGGCAGGGTGGGTTCTTCGTGCAATGGACTCGAATCGGTGGGAACAGTTGATGCTGACGGAATAGGAATACGAAACTTCGTTGTCGGCTTCATCATCCAAGCCTCTTCTACTCCGGAGAGCCTAATCCAGCAGCGTCTGCTGATCAACAAGCTGAACCTTGTGCTCGTCTCCATCCTCAAGCAGGACTGGCCGCACGACTGGCCAGACTTCATCAACGAGATCATCAGCTCCTGTCGAACGAACTTCTCGATCTGCGAAAACAACATGGCTATCCTCCGGCTGTTGTCCGAGGAGGTGTTTGACTTTTCAGCGGAACAGATGACACAAGCTAAGACAAAGAATCTCAAAACCACGATGTGTCAGGAGTTCTCATCGATTTTCCAGCTGTGTTCGGAGGTGCTGTCTATGGCCGAGCAGCCTAGTCTAGTGAAGGCAACGCTGGAGACCTTGCTGCGGTTTCTCAATTGGATCCCCCTGGGATACATATTTGAAACCAACATCATCGATACCCTTCGCACACGTTTCTTAGAACAGCCGGAGTTCAGGAATGTCACCATGAAGTGTTTGACGGAGATCGGTGGCCTGCAGGTCAAGCAGTTCGAGTATGACGATAAGCTCGTCCATATGTTCACGACTGTCATGACCAGCGTATCGAATATAATACCGCTCTCGACCGATTTGCGGTCCATATATTACACCAGCAACAGCCGGGATCAAGAGTTCATCCAAAACCTTGCGCTGTTCCTCTGCAACTACTTCACGGTGCATGTTCAGGTGACGAGAACCAAACTCTCTTACTGTGTGAGCGCGTACTGACGATGTGAGTAGCTCATCGAAAAGATCCCAAACAAGGATTTCCTTTCTCACGCCCACTTCTACTTGATACGGATTTCACAGATCGAGGACCGCGAGATTTTCAAGATTTGCTTGGAATATTGGAATAAGCTGGTCCAAGAACTGTACGAGGAGATGCAGAACATCCCTATGGCAGACGTCAACCCACTGCTGGGTATGAGGGAGATGATTGGTGGTATTGCCGGCGGTGGTGGCGCCATTCACCCCACCATGCACGCCAACTTTCCGCTGCGGAAGCATTTGTACCACGACGTGCTCACCAACCTCCGCCAAGTCATGATTGAGCGGATGGTCAAGCCCGAAGAGGTATATACCCTCCGTCTTGAACCTAGGTATCATTGCTTACGAGTGCGACTAGGTCCTGATTGTCGAAAACGATGAAGGAGAAATTGTTCGCGAATTCGTCAAGGAGAGCGACACGATCCAGCTGTACAAGGCCACCAGAGAATGTCTCGTTTACCTGACACACTTGGATGTCGTCGATACGGAGTCAATCATGTCGGAAAAACTCGCCAAGCAGGTGGATGGTTCCGAGTGGTCGTGGGCGAACTGCAACACTCTCTGCTGGGCCATCGGATCCATTTCCGGCGCCATGAACGAGGAGACGGAGAAGCGGTTTTTGGTCACCGTTATCAAAGATCTCCTGGGCCTGACTGAGATGAAACGAGGAAAGGACAACAAGGCTGTAGTGGCCTCGAATATCATGTACATTGTCGGGCAATACCCACGGTTCCTGAAGGCTCACTGGAAATTCCTGAAGACCGTGGTCAACAAGTTGTTCGAGTTCATGCACGAAACCCACGAAGGTGTCCAGGACATGGCCTGCGATACGTTCATCAAGATCGCGCAGAAGTGCAGGCGCCACTTTGTTGCGCTTCAGCCAGGCGAGACAGAACCATTTATTGACGAGATTGTGCGTAATATGCAGCGTATAACATGTGATCTGTCTCCGCAACAAGTCCACACATTCTACGAGGCCTGTGGATACATGATTAGTGCCCAGGGGCAACCTGGAATTCAGGAGAGACTGATTGCTGACCTCATGCTCCTCCCGAATCAAGCGGTATGCCCCTACTAGACTAGCATTGGATCCCAGACAATGCTGATGTTTTCACCAGTGGGATCAAATCATACATGAGGCTGCTCAGAATCCTACCATCCTCGAGAACACGGAAACGGTCAAGATTATTGGGAACATCATGAAAACAAATGTCTCGGCCTGCACATCGATCGGCACCTACTTCTACCCGCAGATCGGACGCATCTACATGGATATGCTTACTATGTATCGTGCAGTGAGCCAGATGGTGTCGGAAGGTATCGCAAGGGATGGGCCCGTAGCTCCCAAGATGCCTCGTATCCGTGGACTTCGCACTGTCAAGAAGGAAATTCTCAAGCTGATCGAAATCTACATCCAGAAAGCGGATGACCTTGAGATGGTAGACACCAGCATGGTTCCCGTCCTTCTGGATGCCGTTCTCGTTGACTACAACCGCAATGTCCCTGACGCGAGAGACGCCGAAGTTTTGAATGTCATGTCCACCATCATCAGCAAGCTTCAGCAGATGATGGAAGACAAGATCCCAATCATCATGGAGAATGTCTTTGAGTGCACCTTAGAGATGATCAACAAGGACTTCTCCGAGTACCCAGAACACCGAGTTGAGTTCTTCAAGCTTTTGAGGGCAATCAACCTGAGCTGCTTCCAGGCACTGCTCAAGCTGGACAGCCGGCAATTCAAATTCGTCATCGACGCCTGTCTGTGGGCAAGCAAGCACGACAATCGCGAGGTTGAAGCGGCCGGTCTTAACATGTGTATCGAGTTGATCAACAACATTGCCGAAACCGATGCGCAGACTGCTGGTAGCTTCTTCCAGCAGTTCTTCATTCCTATCTTGCAAGACATCTTCTTCGTCCTCACGGACGCCGACCACAAAGCGGGTAAGCTTTCGCCCTGGTGCTGGCGGATATACAGGTATGGCTAACACGACCCAGGCTTCAAGCTCCAGGCGCTACTGCTCTCCCGGATGTTTCACTTTGTGGATTCGGGCAAGGTGCAGGCACCTCTTTACACGGACCAAGTCCCACCTGGAACGTCCAACTCGCAGTTCCTGCGCGAGTACGTTGCAGGCTTGCTGATCAGTGCATTCTCGCACCTCCAACCGTAGGTATCCACAGCATCACAATTTACCAAACAGATGCTAACCGGCTACCAGGAACCAAGTCAAGTCCTTTGTTGATGGCCTCTTCGCGCTCAACAACGACTTGGTCAAGTTCAAGCTAAATCTGCGCGACTTCCTGATCCAGCTCAAGGAGTTCTCGGCCGGAGACAATACTGAGCTGTTCGCTGAGGATAGAGAGATAGCGGCCGAAGAGGCTCGCAAGGCTGAGCGGGAGAAGGCTGCACGGGTTGGTGGATTGATCAAGCCGAGCGAGATGGACGATGTCGAATTGTAGGATGGCCGTGTGACAATTGATCACTCTCGGTAATATTCCCTTTCTGTATGATACAGTGAATCTACTACGTGCATCTGTATGGTGAATTATAACTCAGCAGTCGTTCTTTCGGCCAGAACTTGAATACCACAGGTTGCAGACTTTTCATGCTGAGAGTACTAGTTAGATTGTCACCTAGTTTGAAAGGCATGGTTTCCATTTGGTTGCGACGGATATTACACAGTGCCATATGATGGTTCAGGTCATGGTGCCTCCGCAAGAACCGCCTCGGGCATAGGCTTCTTGATCGCGTCCTGCAACTCCACCACACAGCCCTTGGGTCCGCTCACCGCTCCTACACACAAGCGATGTCAGAGTGCCGTACATGCTGTCCCACTGCGTTTCTTGACGTGACGTACCGTTGACGATTACGATGCCGAGCTCCGGATCGACCTGGAGAACCTTTAAATTCTGGACGGTATGTTGCTGACCACCCATACGTCCGGCCATGCGCTTTCCCGGCAGCACACGCGAACCACCACCTTGCGACTGACCGGCGGAACCCATAGCTCTGTGCGTGAGCGAGTTACCGTGCGACGCAGGCTGGCCCGAAAATCCCCATCGTTTCATTCCCTACACCTGCATCAGCACGTCCACAAAAATGCCGCGCGAACAAGCACATACTCCGGCAAAGCCCTTTCCCTTTGAGTCCGCGCGCACGTCCACAAACTGGCCGACCCGGAAGTGGTCGGCAGTGATGATTGTTCCGGGTTTCAGCAGGCCGTCCTCGCCGCGGACCCGGAACTCCCTGAGCAGTTTCTTCGGCGAGACCTCGCACGCCTCGTAGTGGCCCAGCATGGGCCGCGTCACGTTCCTGGGGTTGCGGTGGCCCAGCCCGACCTGCACGGCCCAGTAGCCGTGCGTCTGGCGGTCCTTGACGGCGGTGACCTGCACTCTGTCGAGCGTGAGCACTGTACACGGGATACGGACGCCCTTGGCCGTGTACAGCGCCGTCATGCCGGTCTTGTAAGCGAGCGCGCCGGCGCGGGTGGGGAGCTGGCGGCGCGTGAGTGCGGCCGCGCGCGAGGCTTCGAGCAGGACGGGCGAGCCCGACGACGAGATGCGCTGCGGTCGCAGGCCGAACGCGGCACCGGGCGTGGTCGTGAAAGGCTGCGCGCGCGGCACCCGCGGCGGCCGGAGCATGGCCCGTGGCCGCAGCACGGCGGCCGCGGCGGCGAGGAACGTTTTCGGCGGCATTGGGGTCGGATCGGCTGCGGTTCGTTTGCGGCTTGTAGCTGTGCTCGTGGGGATGTAAGAGGTTTGGGCGCATTCTGGTACGTCGTGGTAGGGTAACCGACGTGGGGTCGCTGACTACTAAGTAGTGGCTGGAGTTTGTGCGGTGGCTAGGGAACATGGCTACGCATGTAACTACTATGTACTATCTAGTAGCACTTTTTCCCCACGCGATGGAAGCTTCGCCGTCTGCTCGGTTGCTCGGCTCGGGCTTCTCCATTAGGCGCCCCACTTGCATCACCTACTACCAGATGGTCTGCAGCTGAGCTGGAACGGTTACGTACATATGTAGCGGGCCTTGCTACCAGCCCGCCTGCGAGGCTGAGCCGCGAGAATGGGCTGATGTCTGCGGGGACTGGCACCGGGATGGACTCAGCCGGGTACCTATGTATGTATGCAGATATCCCACCAATTGCTAACTCCATCACCCGTGACAACAAAGAGACAGAACCGTGATCCGCGGCTCACTCTATCCTGTGCCGTACAGTAGATATCTAAATGCCCCTCCTCTTGTCGCAAACGCAACGTCCGCTGGCCCTCGACACGCCTACCGCGTCCGGTTGTCGATGCCACCGAAAGGCAGCATGGATCGGGTCTACATGTTGATGTTGAAAGCTTATGTATGTATATAGCTACGTGCAAAAAAACAAAGTCGCCGTGCATAAGCACCCCACACATGCATACCGCATTGGGGGGAGTTCTCAGCGGTTATGTAGACATGTGTGTGTGCAGCCATTTCCGCGCGGATCTCGAAACCGTCGCTGCATATCTATTTCTCTGGAGACCGTCGACTAGGGCGGCTGGGCCCTCGATCCTCCTCGAATTTCCAGCTTGGATACCGAGGAATCGACTGCGATCTGGGGGGGCCGTCCCTTTGATTCGTGGTGTCGCTGGTAGCGAATCGTCAAGCCCTACCGACGCAGGCTGTCAAGAGCGGTGGGATGGGGGCGGTGGTGGCTCTTCAGCCCCACGCCCAACCAACCGACCAACCGACCGACCGACCAACCAACCAACCGACCAACCAACCAACCAACCAACCGATCCATTGGTCTCGATTTCGGCGCTTCCGGAAGGCAGGTATGCAGACACACGTGAGGTAGATACGCTTCCGCTCTGTGGAGGGCTGGTGCCGCTCGCCTTGCGGTATCGATCGCAACCGAAGTGGGGCAGAAGACGGGCGTGGACGGCTGTGACTTCACAGCAGAGTTTGGCGCACTTGAGAGCCTCGTCAGTACCGGGAGAAGATAACCCCCCAACGGTCCGGTCGTTCATCGCTCGGTGCAGCTGTCGTGGGGGAGACCGTACGCGCAGGATCGGTAGAACTGGAGACATCCCGAGTTTGTCCGGCGGTGGGCCGAGTGATCGCGGCACAGGCAGGGACGACGCGAAAGTGCCCGCGGACATCCGGACAATAATGGCTAGGTATGCAGCGAAGGGAACGGTGCGAAGGGAGCGGCCCGTGTCGTACCGGCGGATGCTGTCGTCGCAAAGCTGATGCACGCGTGGACATTGCGGCGCCTCGCGTGTGATCGTTCGTCACGGACGGCGGCACAGTCTAGTTAGATATGGAACGAGTGATGCCGGAGTCACGGATCCCCACGCCCGCTGCTCCGAATTGCAACCGCGCACCCGTCGCCACAGCAAGTGAAGTGCTGCCTCGTGGATCGGGCAGGTCTGCCAGCAGAAAGCACGTACCTGCATAGAGTACATATGGAGAAGACGATTGCACGCCGCGACATGGCCCATCTGGATATTATCATAGATTGCATACATCTTATCTGGAGTATCTATATGCATGCGCGGTTCGGAGTTCAGCACAGAAATCACATTATTACCGCTGGGCTGTGTGTGTGCGATGCGGACCCACACGTTTCAGGTCGCTGTGTGCCAATATTATGTATTCCATCACCGCAGCGTGGGTTTCCTGTTGCCCACAGCGACGCCTGAGGATACCTGCCCGATGCACACGAGCCGGCTCCGACATGTACCAACGCACCGGGCAGGGGAACACCAGACAGGCAAACTGGCAAACAAAATTAAACAAAATCAAATAAATTAGACCAAAATAAAAATAAAAATAAAAAGCACGTCGCTCCTTGTTCCCTCTTACGCGACTGACGGCAGGCGTTTTGCCACCGCTCCTGTCGAATCAACCCAGTCCCCCCCCGTCCACATCGCGATGATGCACCCGTATCGTCTTCCCGCAGCCACAGAACCTTTCACCGCAATTTCCGAACGCCGTGCCCACCGAGCACCCGCAGTCCCCGATACAGGCTGGGCGAGGGGCCGCATCATTCATCCTTGGACATTTTTTTCCTTTCCTTTCCTTTCCCACTCCGCCATCGACGGTTTGACCCTCTAATCCCCCTTGCACTCCTTCATTTTTGGGAGGTGGGCGGGATTAAGGGGTAGCCCCGTTGCGATTGGCTGAGCGCGCCGCCCCGCCTACGCCCATATTGGACAGGCGTTTAACGCTCTCGGTGGAGCGTTGCAACTTCAGGCATGACATGTCTGCACAAGGATGCCCTTTTCCCTTCTGTCGGAGTGGTACCTGGCATAGGCGCAGATGAGGAGTGCCTGCGCGGGCTGGGGGCGGAGAGGCGTAGAGAAGTGAAGGGAATGGAGGGAACGGAGGGAATGGAGGCGGAAGGGAGAGAGAGAGAGAGAGAGAGAGAGAGAGAGAGAGAGAGAGAAAGGGAATGGAGGATGGAGGGAGTGGAGGAAAGAGGGAACGGGAGGCAGAAGGGACGGATGCTCGCAGGTCTTCGCCGGATGGCTCGTTCATCTGTCCGACAGAGCATGGAAGGGCCATGGGCAAGTATCTGTGTACTGGAGTGTGCGCTACGATCGTTTCTGGCCATAGATCCAACTAAACCGCGAAGAGCAAACGCCTTCCTCCCTTCCCGTTCTGGCGTTCAGAGTGCTGTGCTGATTTGGGTTTCCTCTTCTTCACTTCCATCTCACTTGCCCGTCCGCCCCCCCCCCCCCTTCCTTCCTCTCCTCCCCTCCCTCCCCCCTCCTCCCCCCTCGTTCCCGACCTCACCTCTCCCGTCTCCAGATCTCGTGGCCCCCCTCCTCCGATCTGTCTTCTGCTGCTCTCGGCCAGTGGAGATACATCAGTCACTCTTTGAGACTCGCCCTGCAGAATTCGAACACCACGGAGATCAGGTTTCCAGTCACTCTTTTAGCTACTTGCTTGCTTACTACATGCCCGTACTCATACTGCCACGATCTTTATTTTGAAAGAATAATACCCTACCGCTCTTTGGCATCGTCGACAATCGGATAGCTTCCTCGAGACAATCCTTCTGCCCGCACGACTTACGCTGCTACTAAATAATATTAAACACAAGAACAGCAACAACAATAATAATCCAACATTGTGGCTCGGCAACAAGCAACACACGAATCGAGAGCCATTCACATTTTGTCACGCCGTCATCTACCTACTCCCCTCACGCAGTCGTGCAGCGAGTCTCGGAAACACCTTGTTCTGTTGTCATTATCAAATCTGTAGGTTCACTCGCTGACACCTGAGCTCCGGTCACTCGTCGCACTCCCCAACCGAATCGCTTCGCAAGTTGGCTTGGCTGAACTCCTTGGCGATAGCTTGACCTCACACGATGCCTCGGCACGTACGCGATATTCGATGGCATCACCATCGTTTAGCCCGCAGAGGTGCTTTTGGGGGCCCTACGTCACTGGATGGGAATGATGTTTGGACGCAGAGCCATGCGCTGCGTGCACGTGCGCCGACGACTACATGTAAAGCAGGGGATGATTCTCCGGAGTGCGAATTGCCTGCTGGAGCTAGCAGCAAGCTTCCCATGATCTTGGGAGCAGCGTAAGTCGGAACATGGAGATTCTCCGTCGTCTCCTCGCTGACGGACGGTGTCTAGTGTTCCCATATTGGCCGCCGTGGTGGTCTTGTTGTTTTTGCATCGCCGACACATGCGGAAACTCAAGGAGGAGGAACAAACAGATAAGACTAAGAGCATGGACTTTGGCATGGGCCCGGCCCATGCGAGAATGGCGTCGCTCAGCGGCGAGAAGGTGGATAGCCGCAGCCGTAAACAGATGTCCATGGACTTGGATACCGTGATTTCGCCATACCTGATGCCTAATGGAATCAACGGATCTCACGATACTCTTCATTCGATCTCCCGCACGGTGCACAGCATGGAGGATCGCTACGGGCTCCCCTCAGAGACAACACCGCGTTCTCCCAGAACTGCCGCACGCCAGCGCGGCTCTTCTCTTTACACTCGCTCGACTAGACAGGATGATAGCCCGGACGGATCTCGGTCTGAGATGGATTTCGGTCTTCTCAACGGTGCTCAAAAGATGCCGATTTCCTCCCCTCCTCGTGGTTCTTCTCTGGCTCGAACGGTTTCGCCCGCTCCTCAAATTGCATACCCACCACGCGCCAAATCTCCGGAATCCCGAGGCAATCCCCAGGCCGTTGGACTGCCCTCGATTCTCCAAGTCGGCAGTGCTGTCACCACGGAACGCGCTGTGTCGCCATTCGATGACCCCATCATTGTCACCCCGCCCACGGACGACAACAAGAGGCCCACTTCCGACGCACCTAGTGAATATGTTGGTGAGGGCATTCAGTTCAGATTCTCCGACGCTTCGGTCGAGGAACGTATCCAGGAACAACCAGTGCAACCCAAACCCACTGCCGATGCCCGCAAGAGTCTTGCTCCTGCTGCTATGGACGGACGCAGGCTCTCGATGGGCTTCAGGCCGTTGCCTCCGGATGCGAATCCCGAGGACACTGCCGAGGAGCGTGCCATGCGTATCAGATCTTTCTATAAGGAGTACTTTTCTGGCGACGAAATCATTGCTGATGCACCTCCCATGCCTGTGCCTCCGGCAAGATACCAAGACGAATACCACCAAGAGTTCAACACCAACGGCTTCGACGACACAACCGTCTTCGATTCGGAGACGGGTCGTTTCATTGTGCCTGGTTCCAAGCCATTCGCCGAGCCGGTAACCCGCCGTGCTATGACCCCGCCTCCCCGTGCGCCTCCCCGGTTCATGGGTCCGGCCGGTGGGCCCGGACCGCGTTCTCGTGCTGGCTCTGCTGCTGGCGGACGTTTCATGCCTCCGCCAGGCCCCCGCAGCTACTCGTCTGCCAGTGGCCATCCCGCACAGCAAAGACGGCCGATGGCGCCCCCGAAACCTCTCATCGTCATGCCCACACCATCGATGCTCAAGGAGGACGCCTTCAACTCACCGCACATGTTTGCGCCACCGATACGTGTCCTTCGCGACGAGTCGGACTTCGACAACGGTCGTGGAGGACTCCGCCCGTACTCGCCCGCATTCTCGCCCCACGTCCCACTCGCCTCGGCGTTCGAGGAGCTGCCGTCCATGCCCAGCCCCCACGCGCTCCGCAAGTCGACCGCCTTCACAGCGCTTGACTTTGCGCCGCCCAAGAAGTTCAAGAACGAGGGTGAGATGAGCGATGCAGGCAGCATCCACAGCAGTCGAAGTGGTGTCTCGCAAAATCATGCTCAGAACATCCGGGCTGGTGCGTACCGCGTCTCGCGTATCCCCACGGACGTAGTGCCATTGAAGGACGACATGACGGCAGGTCTGAAGCCGACATGGGATCTCGGATACGGCAAGAGCGGTTAAAAGGGATTTGGATAACAGATATATAGACAAGACAATACCTGTATGAATGTATTCTCCTGATTTCTACCTGTTTGTCCATTTCCGCTTGTTTTTTTTCCCTTTTCTTTTCCGCTCAGGTGTACTTAGTCGTCCCAGTTACTGTCAATACGATGCGTGTGTTTTGTGCGTTTGGTTAGGAATATTCATGGGGTTACTTTCCATATTCTATTTTTTTTTTTTTTCCTTTTCTCATTTTCCTTCTCGTTTAATCATTTTGGCGTACACTGTATAAGCGGTCGGGTCTGGGGTGAACAATCAACTTTGTCCCTTTCTTTTTTCTCTGCTTTTGATTTTTCTTTTCTTTTTCCGTCTGCTTTTACATCGCGGATCGTGTTCTTTTCAAAGGGTGATGGAGTGGGGGGTCATGTAAATGTCTGCATAAAATAGAATCGATACCGTATGTATACATAGCAGTAGTCTACGTAGGGAACGAAAACGTAAAATTCTTCCCATCATTACCATCACCGTCATGTGGGGGGGGGGGGGGCCGCCGGGGCGGGGGCGCGGGGGGGGGGGGGGGGGGCCGCGGGGGGCGGGAGGCCGGGGCGG
>Ga0307508_10001812_pt1 | contig 23673 bp, 30 predicted proteins | sample 9_EM_MG_FD_203089 | JGI IMG/M metagenome (GOLD analysis project Ga0307508, IMG submission 203089) | Populus trichocarpa ectomycorrhiza microbial communities from riparian zone in the Pacific Northwest, United States - 9_EM | ecosystem: Host-associated > Plants > Roots > Unclassified | place... | reverse complement strand
CGCCGCGCGCCGCCCTTGTCTGTGTCCTGTCCTCGGCCGCCGCCGCGCGCCGACTCTTGTCCTTGACCCCGTCCCTGTCCCTGTCCTGTTTCCCCGTCGGGAGCCTTGCCTGACCTAGCCGTTACACATATAGAAGGTTTGGACATGGTTGCACTCAGAAGAGGATAGGATTCTGCTAGGAGAGGCATGTACAGAAGGTGCTGACAATGTCAAGTGTCTGGTTAGCTGACTATGGTCAATCTGGCAGCCAGTAGGAGGGATTGTAGTACCTGTAGACCCAATCTTAGGCTTCGTACGTTTCTTGACATCTCCATGAAGGCCATCCATAAGAGTCACACCATGTCCCTGTTGCTCACAGTGATTGGATTGCCGTAAATGATCAACATTTTTGGATGTTTGCTCAAACTTTGAGTGTAACTTATTGTAGACGGCAGCATTCATCTGAGCTTCTTCGATCTTTTATCGATGAGGTTTATGTTTTGATTGTTGATGGATATCTTTTGGTAATCATAGGTGATTACCTGCTGTGCCTGGATATTCATCTGATGAAGTACCTCAATCGCATAGAGACCCTTGGTGACATGATCCATATGACCCAGAATAAGACCTTAAGTTGTGGCTTCCCAAATGAAGTCCTCAGTATTGAGTAGGAGGGCTGCTATTTTGGCATCATCATGTTGTTAACCCTGGACACGATTGCAAATGGTAATCAAAGCTTCAGTGGAAACCATGGTGCTCTCGAATCTAAATTGCATGCGAAGATCAACATCCTACTGATGAAGCTGAGAAATATCGACATTGTACTCATCTTCATACTCCTTGTTGTTGCTATACTCGTTTTCTTCTGGGGTCTCATTCTCGTAGTCATGGGAACAATCATATTCAGTGCTACCAAGCTCATCATCTGAGGGAAAGGTGGACTGCTGGATAATATTGGTAACAGCTTTGCTCCTATTACCTACAGGTGTCTGTATTGTCTGGGAAATTTCAGAATCCTCCCCTCTATTGTTATTGGCTGCAACAGAAACTCGTTGAGATGACACTTCGGTAGATGCTATCAAGTGTATCAGAATAGGGTGGGAGTGGTGGTTGTAGTTGACAGTATGGACAGTGTCACAACTTCGGAGATATCAGTAGGCATTAATGTTACGACATGACTTAATGCTGTATGGTGGGCAGTGGTGGTGTCATTTTCTCCTTCCTTGAAACCATTTGTATTCATTGAATCTGCAATGCCAGCACATGGTGAAATGGATGTATGTGGTAACAGCAAATTGGCAGCAATATCCAAAAGCTCTGATATAGGTACTTTATCATTTGGTACCTCTTTCAGAGTGCTAATAGCTGGGGGTAGAATGTTGCCTAGGATGCACATCTTTGTCTTTTAAAGGCCTTGTAATCACAGTGCTCATTGTGTGGGATATAGGATGAGCGTAAAGTTTCCCATATAGCTGCTTTGCTAGGTATCTCAGACAAAGCAGACCAGACTGTAGTCACATTTGAGTCACTTGAATTGAACAATATCAGCATTCAGGCATCAGTACCCAGGTTCTTGTTGAAGGTTGTGCATTCACTGGTGTTAGCCTTGATGAACTGTGACACTGGGGTTGTATCATAACCAGAGTGGGAGAGAATCAAAAGGTAATCAGGCTATTTTCGATAATTCACTGTGGAATAATCTTAGATCTTGTGTGTGGGTTTCGGGGGTAGTGTTGGCCGGGATGTTCGTGCTGCCTCCTCTTCTGTCGAGGCGAGAAATCCGTTTCTTTTTTATCTGAGAGAGGCCGGAGTGAGAAATGGTGACTCGGACTTGGATTCCCCTGAGGTGTGTGGACCTCGTGGACGACCCATTGGTCCTGGCAGGGTGTGGATAAGGGGAGATGAGGTTTCATGCAGGTGAGCGGGGTGCTTACAACCAGACTCTCTTCTGTGCACTGTTCGTGGGTGACGTGGCATCATCTTTCAGGGAATCGGCCCAAGTCCGGTAGTACTGCTCCTTTGCTAATCTTCCCCTCATCTCTGGAGATATGTGTCTTACGCCCGTCTCAGCCGTAAGCTAAACTCCAGTCCTTATCTCCCTCCTAGACTCTCTGAGTGCACTCTATCATTCTTTTGTCAATCCATCCTCTTGCGTCGCTACATACTCAAGATGTTCAGGTGTAATGCTACCTCCCTTCCCTCTTTAGCCTTGTCCCGAGCGCTATCATTCTTCATAGCCCATCTCTTCCTTGTGGTTTGGTTGGTGTTGGGTAACGTATGTCGGTATTACTGTGACTGTAGTCCTCTGCCACTACAGCCCTCGCAGTCACTGGACCCGGCGTACTGGTAATCCGTCAGAATGACCAGGCCCTCAGAGTAGGCCATTGTGTACGTTTACTGTCTCGATGAACTTTTGATCGCATCGCGCATTCGCTATAACTGCTCCCCGTCCTCGAGTTCTGGAGTCGCCCGGGGACGTAGAGGATCTGCAGAGGCATGGTGTCCTTTGTGGCTTGTCCGGTGTCCCAAAAGTAACTGGGCCTGATCTAGGGCTCTACAGTGTAGGAGGGAGTGACCGCGCCTGTTCGGGGACCCATGTGACCATCATACGTACTAGGGCGCCATTTCCGTTTCGGGGTGAGGAGAATCGGACCGTACGGAAACGTGTCAAGTTCATCAGGTTGATTCGGATTCTCTGTCGGGCGCCTGGTCGGTGGCTTTTCGTGGGTGCCTGTGAAGCGGATCTTTTTGTTGATTCCAATGTTCTGGTACTGAAGTTCTCCACCCCTTCAGCCCCCTACTACCAGATCCTCGGTGGAACTGGACTAGCCCTCGGTGAGCCGGTAGTCCCTCGGCAAGTCTGGATTTCTTCTGTGAAACTCTTGGAGTTTCTCCAGACTGTCTACTGAAAAGTTGTCAAATGGCTCTTCCGTCCAGTCCTTTCGTTCCGGATAGTTAAGCCATTTGACCAGGTATAAGATTCATTGGTTGTTTCCCCAACTACGCTCGATCAAGGCCATAACTTTGTCCATGTCGTATTGCTCGCTCTGCTCAATGTCGTCGGCTTTGCGTAACACTTTGGATGGGTCCGGAGGTGTTAGGTACTCGCTGGTTCGGTAGGATTCGAGTAGTGAGATGTGGAAGACATTGTGGATCTTCCACTTCCGAGGCAGCGTGAGCCGAACCACGAGGGGGAAAATGATTTTCTCAATCTGAAAGGGACCATGGTTTTTGTGGTCCAGCTTCTTCGATGGTTGGCGTGTTTTGATGTTTCAGCCGCTGAGCATTACCAGATCTCCTACTTGGTATGCTGGTGATTCCTTCCTTGCCAGATGGGTGTATCGATATATTCTCTGCTGCGCTTCTTCCAGCCCTTTCTGGGCTTCGTTGTGCACTGTGTGCATCCAGTGGACGTAAACTCTGTTGGCTGGGTTGAGGGATTCCGTTGGAGCCGGACCCATAGCTATTGGGTGGAAGCCATAGTTAGTGTAGAACAGAGACATACCATTACCCGTGGTGGTCGAGTTATTGTAGGCGAACTCAGCTATTGGCAGTAGTCGTACCCAGTCGTCTTGTTGTTTACTGATGAATGCTCGCTGGTAGGCTTCGATCGTCTGGTTGAGCCACTGTGTTTGCCCATCCGTTTGCAGGTGGAATGCCATTGACATTTAGGGTTGGATGCCGGAGAGATGTAGGAACTCCTTCAATACTTCGGACGTGAACCTGGAGTTGCGATCTGACACCATATCAGTGGGGACATCAGGAAAAAAATTTTGCTTCCTGAGCGTTAGGATGCTCGAGACGCACTAGACATTTCGGACGCAACCTGCTTAACTCGGATGACACTTGCCATAGCACCGTCCATTGCGACGTACTGCGTCACGGCACTGTGCGTCTGGATGTAGTGGCCACGGCAGATACGTCTAGATGAGTAGTGTCAGGGCGTTTCCCTTCTGGATGCAGCACGTATTTTACTGACGTAGGTAGTCAAGGCAAATGTCGTCCGGACGACAAGTGCCACAGCATCTGCCTTCTGGACGAAGAGTGTCAGCGCATTTGCCTTCTGAACATAGCGCATATCTTACAGATGCAGAATGTCAAGGCAAATGTCTTCCGGACGATACATACCACGGCATCTGCCTTCCAGACAAGCAGTGTCAGGGCATTTGCCTTCCAGACATAGCGCGTGTCTTACAGATGCAGAGTGTCAAGGCAGATGTCGTCCAGACGAGGGGTGTCAGGGCATTTGCCTTCTGAACGCAGCGCGTGTCTTACAGATGCAGAATGTCAAGGCTAATTTCTTCCGGACGCAGAGTGTCAAGGCAAATGTCGTACGGACGATGCGTGCCATAGCATCTGCCTTCCGGATGAAGACTGTCAGGGCATTTCCCTTCTGGACGCAGAGTGTCAAGGCAAATGTCGTCCAGACGATGCATGCCACAGCATCTGCCTTCTGGACGAGGAGTGTCTTCGCCATCCGGACGCAGAGTGTAAAGGCAAATGGGATCCAGACAAGGCTAACGATGGCGCACCACACATAGGTAACAGAGTGGTCACAGTGGTAGCATCGAAACGCGACCATCAGGGCACGGTACATTGCAGCGAAGACTATTAAACTTGCATTTGGTTCCAGGCATTGTGACTCAAACCAGTTCTATTCATTACATTGAATTTACATCTATATACCATATCACCGTAGACAGCATAGCTATACGTCACCGTAGACAACATAGCTCTACATGACCGAAACAAAGGCAGTTTTCTGGATGAGACACGACGCGACGAGGACGATGTCAATGAAGATGGCGGTGAGGCTGCCAGTGGCAATGACGATAGCAAATATGACGCGGCGAGAAGATCAATGAGCTTCGTGAATTGTTAGCGCAGCACTCACAGGGACAGTGGGAAGTTGTACAATACGACGCAACGCGACGAGCACGATATCAATGAGGATGGCAGTGAGGCTGCGGGTGGCAAGGACGATAGTAAATATGACATGGCAAGAAGATCAACGAGCTTCGTGAATTGTTAGCGTAGCACTCACAGGGATAGTGGGAAGTTGTACAATACGACGCAACGTGATGAGCACAATATCGATGAGGATGGCAGTGAGGCTGCCGGCGGCAAGGACGATAGTAAATATGACACGGCAAGAAGATCAATGAGCTTCGTGAATTGTTAGCACAGCACTCACAGGGACAGAGGGAAGTTGTACAATACGACGCGACGAGTACAATGTCGATGAAAAGAGGATACCGGCGGTGCGGATGACATCAAGACATGACGAGTACGATTCAATGAGGATGACGGTGAGGCTGCCGGCGGCAAGGACGATAGCAGATATGACACGGCGAGAAGATCAACGAGCTTTGTGAATTGTTAGTGCAGCACTCACAGGGACAGTGGGAAGTTGTACAATACGACACGACAAGTACGATGTCGATGAAAAGAGGATGCTGGTGGCTTGGATGACATCAAGACGCAACGAGTACGATATCGATAAAAAGAGGATGCCGGCAGCGTGGATGACATCAAGACGCAACGAGTATGATGTCAATGAGGATGGTGGTAAGGCTGTCGGCGGCAAGGACAATTGCAAATATGACGCAGCGAGAAGATCAATGAGCTTTGTGAATTGTTAGCGCAGCACTCACAGGGACAGTGGGAAGTTGTACAATACGACATGACGAGTACGATGTCGATGAAAAGAAGATGCTGGCGGTGTGGATGACATCAAGATGCGACAAGTACGATGTTGATGAAAAGAGGATGCTGGCGGCATGGATGACATCAAGATGCGACGAGTATGATGTCAATGAGGATGGCGGTGAGGCTGTCGGCAGTAAGGATGATTGCAAATATGACACGGCGAGAAGATCAATGAGCTTCGTGAATTGTTAGCACAGCACTCACAGGGACAGTGGGAAGGTGTACAATATGATGTGACGCGACGAGTACGATGTTGATGAGGATCGCGGTGAGGTTGATGCAGGCAGTGTGGATAATAGCAAGATACGAGGAGTGTGCTGGTCGCGTGTATGATATGATGGAAGTATGTAGAAGAAAAAAGGGGTGAACTTGCGGCCTGTGCCGTCGTATTCAGCAAGCCGTGCGGTGGTAATTGAGCCAAACCGTATGAAAGCGCAGGCGCTAGCAAACGCTTGGCACCTTGCAGGTTGCATGCGAAATCACTCGCAATCTGCGAAAACTGCGAATTCCTCTCCTATTGTCTTCAATACCCTGGAACCCGCTGTTTACATACGCACAATTGTTCCCTATTATATCAATTCAGTTGGACCTAAAGTTTGTGACTACTTACTCCTGTTTTTCAATGTTGTAATACTGAAAACATGAATGATATACAGATGTGGAGCATTGTATATAATAGAGATTCTCCTAGCAGAGGAAGTTGAATCAGAACAGCACCATTGATAGGTTGCAAATCAGGAGCCGGTTGGCACAAACTTTAGGTCCGACGGAATTGATATAATAGGGAATAATTGTGCATATGTAAACAGCGGGTTCCGGGGTATCGATGACTATGGGAGAGTAATTCACAATTTTTGCGGCTTGTCAGTGATTTCGCATGCAACTTTCAAGGTGCCAAGCATTTGCTAGCGCCTACGCTTTTGTACGGTTTGGCTCGCTTACCACAGCTCAGCTTGCTGAATACGATGGCACAGGCTGCAAGTTCACCCCTTTTTTCTTCTACATACTTTCATCATATCATACACGCGACCAGCGCACTCCGCGCATCTTGCTATGATCCACACTGTCTGCACCAACCTCACCACCATCCTCATCGACATCGTACTCAGGTCATGAGCCTGGCGCAACGCTCCTTCGCGCCGGCGTCGGTGCTACTCTCAACCTTGTCGCCCTGTGACTCGTCCTCGTTTCTGCTGCCGCAGCCGCAGTCATCCTCTACTCTTAGGAGCCTCGACCGATCTCCGCCATATCGCTCCGGCAGCGATATACCCGACCACTGGCCAGTCTAGACCTCTGCCCTTTGTTTCTTCTATGTTGCTTGCGCGTCCTTCACCTGTCTGCTATGTTTGTTGTCTCCCATTGATTGAGCTTGCGCGTCCTTCTCCCATGTTCGTGACGAGTATTGTTTTCCCTTGATTAAGTTGTACGTCAGTCTTCCTTTCCTTTACTGTTACTGCTTGCGCGTCCTTTCTCCTGTTGCCGCGAGTAGAGTTTTGGCTGCGCGGCGGCCAAGTGCGATTATGTGTTTTCCTTGGGCGCGGCGATCGAGTTATGATGTTAGACGGAGGAACTGTGTCTGTCTTGTGAGCAAGCTGTGATTCCACAGAGGGAAGGAAAAGTATAAAGGAAGGGCGTGGTAGCTAGTCTGGAGATTCTTTTCCACGTAATCTATTATCCTTCACTCCACCGCAAAATTTTCGTTCGCTGCCAAACAACTTTTTATCCCCACCACCGATTTCGCTGGAAATACCCTCTGGAGCTTCATAACTCCATGGTCTTTCCATCTACGAACTTGACGGTCCTCTCCTACTTCTTTGTTGTTGCTGCCCACCAGATTTGGCTCCGTGTCGTGGTCGCTCGGTTAGCAAACAACACCCACCCCCACTCTAAGAAGTGGACACCTGTCCACGAAAACCCTACATCACCATGGCAATGCCCATGGACCAACAAACGACAACAACCCCACTTATGTTCAGAGCAGACTCGGCGGCCTTCACCCCTGGTCCGACACGTCCTCCCACCCCCACTATCCCACATAAAGTTATCAACCAGACTGCCCCCTTTGACCACTCCAGAGAATACGCCCCAGAATGGAACTGCGACATGGACACCCTCGCGGGCTTCTTTGCCTGGAAGTCAGCCACTCATCACAACGAACATATCAACCGTTCCATCGATATGCTACTTGGCCTGATTTGCCAGGTTGTCGACAATGAAGTGAAGCATCAGCTAGCTAACCAGTCAACAATCTTTAGGATCCCCGGCCTCCAGGACATCAGGATCTGAGAGGAGGAAACACAGAAACAAATCCTCCATCTAACCGAAACCATTGACAAACTCACCAGACAAGTTGCCTCCTTGGCCCAGCGCCCCACCCAGACCGCCGCCCCTACAGCCTCCAGAGTTGTACCAGCAACCCCACAACAATGCCCGAAACCACCCACCACCACCAAGCTCACCCCAGCCCCAGCGCCTACCTATGCACAGGTAGTAGAGAAGCAGCCGAGGGAGTTCACGGAGGTCAGGAGCAAGAAGAAGGCCAGGAAGGAGACGGTCCTCCCAAAGCCTTACCCGACGGCAGACAGGTTGATTATCTTCAGCCTCACAACCACACCCAACGACTGCAAAGAGGCCACAGACCGCGCTCTCCAAGTGGCCAACAAGACCATCACCACCCACGCCGACATCAACCACCCACCCCTCATCCTGGCAAACATTACTGCTACCAACAACCTCGTCTTCACGGTCACGCCTCAGCACCTGAGCACTACCTACGAACCATACCTAGGCATCCTCGTAGATGCACACCACGAATTTCCCATCACGTCGTCCAGGGTCAGCCAGCGATGGACCCGCTTCATCGTCCATAGCGTCCCAACCACAGCCACACCCGAATCTGCCCGTACCGAAATCGTACCCTCCTACCCCTCCCTCCGAATGGGCCAGATACCACATTGGCTCACCAGCCCTGAGTGCTGCCAGGGTAAAGAGGCTTCTTCTATAATCGTCACCTTCATAGGTGAGATGACGAAGAAGTCTCTTGGTGCCACCAGCCTCGCAATGTTCAACCGCGAATGCACCATAGCTGAGTACATCACCTTCGGCCCCACCACCCAATGCAACAAATGCCAGACCTATGGACACCCGACCCAGCGCTACACCACCAGGTACCACACCTGTGCCGTGTATGTCCAACCCCACCCCACAAAGAATCACCCATGCACAATCACGAACTGCAGAGCAGGGTACTCTTGCAATCACCCACCGATCCGCTGTGCCAACTGCCTACAACCACACAAAGCCTCCGACCGAAACTGGCCCACCTATGTCAAGATCATGTTGGGAATGCACCACGACAACGCAGCAACCACGGACACAACAATGGCCGCCTAGAGGGCACTGAAGAAGATAGTGGTACTGCACTGCCTCCTATACCGAAGTTTCTTCCCACCGCAAGTCTCCTTTACAATGTACCTGTAAAATACATTTAATCTCGGCTGGCTAGGAAGGATGGTTGTCATGAGTCTTTCCTGTACGGTCACATGTGGTCATGATTTCCTTGGTACGATGTTTTACTTTTTGGCGGTAATGGGAAAGATGGAAACCCCATGGGGGTGGTATGGTGGAAGGAGCGCATATTACCTGTAGTGTAAAGCGCAATAGATCGAAGTCTCATATTATCTCAATCCACAGACCTACCTCTCTCTATCCGTGAACCGGCGCTGCGACCACCACCCCCGATAAGAACAACGAACCCACACAAGGTGTGTGAGAAGACCGCAACGAGACCACACCAGTCGTGATGGATACCGCAAGAACAGTGAGCCCACGCAAGGCGTGTGAGAAGACCGCGACGAGACCATGCCAGGCATAACGGATACCGCGAGAACAACGAGCCCGTGTCAAGGTATGTGAGAAGACCGCGACGAGACCACTCCAGGTGTGAAGGATACCGTGAGAACAACGAGCCCACACAAGGCATATGAGAAGACCGCAACGAGACCATACCAGGTGTGACGGATACCACGAGAACAACGAGCCCACGCAAGGTATGTGAGAAGACCGCAATGAGACCACGCCGGGTATGACGGATACTGTGAGACTACGAGCGGCGCGTGAGTACGCCGGAAGTGAGACTATGAGCGGCGCATGAGTACGCTGGAAGTGTGACTATGAACGGCACGTGAGTATGCTGGAAGTGTGACTACGAGCTTGCCCCAAAGAAACCGAGCCTACATTACCTGTTGAGCAGCACGGAGTAGTCAAGGCAGGATCTTGACACTAGATTGCGTCTCCAAATCGACACCTGACATAGCAAGACAACACCCATAGTAGAGTCCCACAACGAAGACTCCGAGGACCCCCTCAACCTCCGAGAATTCAGGGAAGTCCCAGACGACCAGCGGGACCTGAGCCCTGTGACACTGGAATCACAATCAAGACCAAAGACACCTGAGTCACCAGAACAACCTAGAAGAATGGCGGAAGGATCAGGCACGGTGGGAAACGGACCCCACTTGCTAACTACAGAGATGCTGCAAACACTCTTAGCAGCACGCAACAGACCACCGCAGAATAGTTACCCAAAGCTCCAGGACCCCGAACCATTCAAAGGAGAAAAAGCAAAATTCAAAACATTCCTGGCTCAGTATGAGCTGAAGTTCAGGACAGAGGGGAACCAATTCGACAACGATGAGAAAAAGACGGGATATGTTCCCTCCTTACTCTGAGGGGTGGCATGGAACTGGGTGGAAACTTTTCTCAACCAGGAAGGAGGAATCAACCTAACATGGGAAGAACTGAAAACCAACATGAGGCATGCTTTTGGCCAAGTAGACCCCGAGGAAATAGCATTTGAGAATTCCAGAAAATCCAGCAGGGAAACTGAACAGCAGCAACCTATTGGGTGGAATTCCAGCGAATCAAAGCAGATCTCCCATACGCGGACAACGTATACATCGCTCGATTTCGAGATGGATTACACCCAGAAGTAAAAAGGCACTTGGTCGTGAGCGAAGTACCGGCCACCGTTCTGGTGGACTATGTCACTACAGCCATCAAAACGGATAGCCGCCTATGTAACCTCGGAGTTATTAATTGACGACCTGCAGCTAGCCCAGAAGCACGCTTCCATGTCCACATGAAAGAACCATCGTCAGTACCTACGGGGGACCCGATAGACCTAGATGCCACCCGGCGATTCAAGTTCGCACCAAGAACGCCGAACCGGTTTCCCCGACGACCACAAATGGATGAATGCTACAATTACGGGAAAAAGGGGCACTTTTCGAAGGAATGCCCCCAGCCCAAGAAAGTACAAGTCCTATGGAGGAGGCCATACTGGGCAGCAGAAGCCACGTACAAAGAAGACACCATAAACAATGAAGCAGGGAAAGAACCCGAACCGGCAGGAAATGATAGCCTTTGGGAATTGGCCTAGGTAACAGCCACCCGAGGGAGAAACCCGTTGCAGAACCAGACCCACCCTACAGAATACGAACAACCAGGTACGACCACGAAGAAAAGGTCATGATCAAAGTACAAATCATAGGAACCTAGAGAAAGAATACAACACCAGCACTCTAGTGGACAGTGGGGCATCCGAGAACTTTGTCAACAAGGCTTACGCCGAAGCAAGTGGAATCCCAATGCAGCAAAAAGTGACACCAAGACAGGTCCTGACTGTGGACGGGAGCGATGTCACCGGCAGGCCGGTAACCCATGACGTCCAAGTCCACCTCACAATCAATCATCACGAGGAAGACATCTGGCTACACTACATCACAATGGGAAATGCGCCAATCATCCTAGGACTTCTATGGCTCAAGCTCCATGACCCGGTGATAGGGTGGAAAAATCATACTGTGAAATTCCACTCAGACCACTGCACCGAAAAATACTTACCTAGCTCACCAAGAGCAAACACGGTCCCGGAGGAACACCTTATACACATGCTCGACTTATCGCCCACACACCAAAACCGCCGCGCACTTAGGCTTCGACGGACATCACGATGTCTGGAGAAGGAGGCACGTCGGCCGCCCCGGCCCCGGTTGTGACCGGGGACGACGACTACGTTGAGGAGCAACTCTTGCGAGACCTTGTGGGAGACAGAGAGGCTTTGAGGGAGGTGGAGATGGGGAAAGATAGCGGAAGCGAGCTCAGCGAGCTCGAGAGCAGCAGAATGGAGACCGAGGAGGAGGAGGAGTGGGAGGGGAAGAATCGTGGCAGGCCCAACTTCGCACGCGCGGCCGCGGGAGGAGGGCAGTGGCAGAGCACCCAGGAGTTCTTCCGCCGCAGTGCTGCGTTCAGCAGGGGCGAACTCAACATTTTCGACACGCCCGGGAAGACGCCCATGAGGGGAGCGCTCGCACGCTCGCTCTCAGCGGCGGCCAGCAGCAGCCCACAGCAGGTGGGAATGGCAGAGACCCCCAACTTTGCCAAGGAGCCAAGCGAGGAGGTGGAAATGGAGGTGGAGAGAGGGGCCAGATTGGAGGGAAGCAAGGGGGTGGAGGGAATGGATGTGGCGGTCGTGGATTGGGCGGAGGAAGTGGCCAATCAGGAAGAGGAGGAAAGGGCGGCCACCCCGACGCCCACCCCGGCGCGCTGGGCAACCCCCACCCCAGCCCTGGCCACGCCGACCAAGGGCAGCAAGAGAATGGCGCTGGGCACCCCGAAACCCGGCAGGCACTATCGCTCGCGGGCAGCGCGGCCGGCCCCCATTGGATTTGCAGCGCAGTCGGCGCTGGAGCAGATCCTGGGAGCTGTAGCCGGGATGGAGAAGAAGATGGAGGAGAAGGTGGCAGGGCTGGAGGTGCGAATGATAGAGGGCATGAGAGCGCGAGCAGCGGAAGAAGAGGAAAGGGAAAAAAGGGCGGCGGTAAGGCTGCTGGCAGATACGGAAGAGAGGGAGAAGAGGATCGCAAGCCGGCTGCTTGCGCTGGACGCGATTGAGTCGGAACTGGCCCAGAAGGGGCAGTGGGAGATCAAGCAGTGGACGGACTTGGCGGCACTATTGGAGAGAAGGAGGGTGGAAATACGCGAGATCACGGAGATGGTAGCAGGGCTTGCGCGGGCTGCCGGAACACCCCCACGGGCATCGGCGCCCCACGTCCCCAGCGCACCCGTGGCTCCCCAGCCGATGGAAGGTGTGGTGGCCACACCGGCCCAGGAGCCTGGGCAGGAGCTTGCGGGAGGAGGAGAGAACATGGAAGGGGTGGAACGGGAGGGGTTGTTCGCGTCCCGGCACGCGCCAGCACTGGGCGAGCCGACACCCACAGCGTAGGGAGCCCCAGAAGGGAAGGGAGAAGAGCAGAAGAAGAAGGAGAAGGGAAAAGGAAAGGCAGTGCAGACAGCCACGCCGCCAGCTGAGGGCCGCGCGGGGCGCCAGCAGCGGAGGCAGGCGGCTGTCAACGCGGCCATGGTGGCGAACGCAGCCCCGGCGGCAGCGCCCCGGTCGATCCTGAAGCGCCCGGAGACGGAGGAAGCGGAAAGGGAGCAAGCAAAGAAGAAGGTGGCGGAGGAGAAGGAGCAGAAGGTGGGGAGGGCAGCGGAGCTCGAGAGGAGGAGGGCGGCCAAGGCAGAGGCGAAGAAGAGATGGGAGGGGGGGAACTTTGAGGGGGAGGAGGGGGTGGTATATGGGGGGGCGATGAGGCCGATCTCGAGCCTCGCGGACGAGTGTCAGGACCTACAGCATTGAAAACACTATTCCAGGGAAATTCTCAAGATCACTTCCATGGAACCAGGTGTCAACATTTTCCTCCCGTTTCGATGGATAGCAGAACACCCCCCACAGGGAACGTGGACAATGGAGGAAATACATTTCAACAGCGCTCCATACATGGAGAAATGTACCAAGTTCAAAACAGGGGAATTCTCCCTGATACTAGACGAATCAGTGGCAAAAGACCTATCGGCGTAAACGATCAGCTTCGTTTCAGCGGTCGACGAAAGCCTGGAAGAATGAGTACCTATGGAATTCCGTCGGGATCTAGGAATAATGGGGAAGCAAGCAGTGGAGGCGCTCCCTCAACATCGACCCTACAACTGCAAAATCATCTTCAAGGAAGGCGAAATGGCACCATGGGGACCTATTTACCCACTATCTGAAATGGAACTTCAGACCCTCCAAGAATGGCTAAAAGAAATGGAGAAAACAGGGAAAATTCGGCGCACGACATCACCAGCTGGCTCACCAATACTCTTCGTACCCAAGCCACATGGGAGAGGACTCCACCTGTACGTCCACTACTGAGCGCTAAACAAAATAACAATCCCAAACCGGTACCCACTGCCATTGATGCAGGAACCACAAGACAGGATCCAAGGAGCACAATGGTTAACAAGTTGGACCTAAAAAACGGGTACCACCTCATCCGAATGAAGGAAGGCGACGAATGGAAAACAGCGTTCAGGACATGATACGGGCTCTTCGAATTCCAGGTAATGCCTTTTGGCGTAACAAATGCCCCGTCCACCTTCCAGGACATGATGAACCACACGCTTTCAGATCTACTAGACGTAGGAGTCCTGGCATACATGGACGACATACTAATCTACACCAAAAACGAGGAAGAACACGACTGCCTAGTGACGGAAGTCCTGGAAAGGCTTCAAAACAACGGGTTGGCAGTCTTGCCGGAAAAATACGTCTGGAAAAAACAGGAGGTAGAATTCCTCGGATACGTCATTGGGCGGAAGGGAATCGCGATGTCGCAAGAAAAAGTAGAGGCTGTGCTGAGCTGGGAAGCATCGAAATCCCTGAGTGAAACTCAGTCCTTCCTGGGGTTTGCCAATTTCTACCGACGATTCATCAAAGACATCTCAAGAATAGCATGGCCTTTGATGGAACTGACAAAGAAAACGGAAAAATGGTCCTGGAACCCCAAAGCAGGAAAAGCCTTCGAAGAATTAAAACAACGATTCACAATGGCACCAATCCTTGCTCATTTCGATGCTCAGTGACCGGTAATTGTCAAAATGGATGCCTCAGATTTCGCCCTGGGTGCAGTACTATCCCAAAGAGACAATGAAGGAAGGCTTCACCCAGTAGCCTTCTACTCCTGAATATTCCAAGCCACGGAAATAAACTACGAAATCCACGACAAGGAGCTCCTCGCAGTAGTGGATGCCTTCAAACACTGGCAAAGGCACTCTGAAGGGGCGATACACCAGATACAAGTACTCGCGGATCACCACAACCTAGAATACTTTACCATGACAAAAGTACTAAACAGGAGACAGGTGCGATGGGCACAGGAACTCGCAGGCATTGACTTCAGGATCTATTACTGACCAGGATCGCAGAACAGAAAGCTGGATGTATTATTGAGACGTTCGGAGTACCGTCCTGAAAAAGGGGGAATAGAGAACCAGCCGATAACAATAGTTTTGGGAGAAAACCACTTCGGAGAACGACTAACACAATCCTTCATTGCCTCCTTGGTACGATTATCATCGCTTCTGACAAGGAATGGAGCGAAGGTTTCCTAGCAGAAATCAGGAAGGAGGGGAAGAACAACGAAGCCTACAAACAGGCAATGAGACATGAAGCGGTACCGGAAGAACCAGCACCGAAGGACTGAAAGGACAAGGAAATAAGAAATGTCGATGGGTTACTGTACCGGAAAAACCTACTGTGGATCCCGAGCGGAGTAGTACAGCAAATAATGGAATCCGAACATGATTCAAAGGTAGCTGGACACATGGTGCAGGACAAAACGATCGAGCTAATCTGACGAAACTTCTGGTGGCCGAAAATGAACGAACGAATCATCGACTACGTCAAAAGTTGTCCGGAATGTCAGCAAAACAAGGCTGCCCGGCACCAACCGTACGGTCTATCATCTCCCTTGGAACTCCTATATGCACCATGGCAATCGATAGCGATGGACTTCATTACGGAACTTCTGACATCCGAGGAATGCGACCAGATATAGGTAATCATTGATCGATATACCAAGATGGCACACTTCATCCCGCTCCGAGAAAAAACCGCAGCCGACCTAGCAATCATCTTCCCCTGGAAAGTATTGAAATACCATGGCCTCGCATCAGGAACAAAATTATGCGTCCAGACGCAGACGCTGTGTCCGGACGCTGCATATGCATCGGAAACGTCTAGACGCTCAGAGTGCAACCCGGCAAGGTATTCTCTGTCCGGACAATGTATGTCAGCGCACATGCTACACTGAATGCGACCTGCCCATACATATGCGTACTAGACAGAAGTGGGCTGCACATTGGCCTTCTGGACGACTAATGTCAAGACAAATAGCGTCTGGACGATGCATGCTACAGCATCTGCCTTCTGGATGAGGAGTGTCAAGACATTTGCCTTCTGGACGCAGCGCATGTCTTACAGATGCAGAGTGTCAAGGCAAATGTCTTCCGGACGACGCATGCCACGGCATCTGCCTTTCAGACGAGGTGTGTCAGGGTATTTGCCTTCAGGACCCAGTGCGTATCTTACAGACGCAGAGTGTCAAGGCAGATGTCGTCCGGACGAGGGGTGTCAGGGCATTTGCCTTCTGAACGCAGTGCGTGTCTTACAGACGCAGACTGTCAAGGCAAATTTCTTCTGGAGGCAGAGTGTCAAGGCAAATGTCTTCCGGACGACCCATGCCATGACATCTGCCTTCTGGACTAGGAGTGTCAGGGCATTTGCCTTCTGGACGCAGTGCGTGTCTTACAGACGCAGAGTGTCAAGGCAAATGTCTTCCGGACGACACATGCCACAGCATCTGCCTTCCAGACAAGGAGTGTCAGGGCATTTGCCTTCAGAACGCAGCGTGTGTCTTACAGACGTAGAATGTCAAGGCAAATTTCTTTTGGACGTAGAGTGTCATGGCAAATGTTGTACGGACGACATGCGCCACGGCATCTGCCTACTGGACAAGGAGTGTCAGCTCATTTGCCTTCTGAACACAGCACGTGTCTTACAGATGCAGAATGTCAAGGCAAATTTCTTCCAGATGCAGAGTGTCAAGGCAAATGTCTTTCAGACGACGTATGCCACGGCATCTGCCTTCCAGATGCAGAGTGTCAGGGCATTTGCCTTCTAAACTCAGCGCGTGACTTACAGACGCAGAATGTCAAGGCAAATGTCTTCCGGACGATACATGCCATGGTATCTGCCTTCCAGACGAGGAGTGTCAGGGTATTTATCTTCTGGACGCAGCGCGTGTCTTACAGACGCAGAGTGTAAAGGCAAATGTCGTCTGGACGATGCGTGCCACGACATCTGCCTTCTGGACGAGTGTCTTCGCCATCCGGACACAGTGCATCTTATACATGCAGAGTGTCAAGGCAAATGGGATCTAGACGAGACTTACGATGGCACACCACACATAGGTAATAGAGTAGTCACGGTGGAAGCATCGAAACATGACCGTCAGGGTACGGTACATTGCAGCAAAGACTATTAAACTCACATTTGGTTCCAGGCATTGTGACTCAAGCCAGTTCTATTCATTACATCGAATTTACATCTATATACCACGTCACCGTAGAGAGCATAGCTCTATGTGACCGAAACAAAGGCAGTTTGCCGGATGAGATACGACACGACGAGGACGATGTCAATGAAGATGGCAGTGAGGCTGCCGGCGGCAAAAACAATAGCAAATATCACGCGGCAAGAAGATCAACTAGCTTCATGAATTGTTAGCACAGCACTCACAGAGACAGTAGGAAGTTGTACAATACGACACAACGGGATGAGCACGATGTCAATGAGGATGGCAGTGAGGCTGCCGGCGGCAAGGACAATAGCAAATATGACACAGCAAGAAGATCAACGAGCTTCGTGAATTGTTAGCGCAGCACTCACAGGGACAGTGGGAAGTTGTACAATACGGCGCGACGCGACGAGTACGATGTCGATGAGGATGGCAGTGAGGCTACCGGTGGTAAGGATGATAGCAAATATGATATGGCGAGAAGATCAACGAGCTTCGTGAATTGTTAGCGCAGCTCTCACAGGAACGGAGGGAAGTTGTACAATACGATACGACGAGTACGATGTCGATGAAAAGAGGATGCCAGTGGTGTAGATGACATCAAGACATGACGAGTACGATATCAATGAGGATGACGGTGAGGCTGCGGGCAGCAAGGACAATAGCAATGATAATGCGGCAAGAAGATCAACGAGGTTTGTGAATTGTTAGCGCAGCACTCACAGGGACAGTGGGAACTTGAACAATACGACGTGACGAGTACGATGTCAATGAAAAGAGGATGCCAGTGGCGTGGATGACATCTAGATGTGACGAGTACGATGTCGATGAAAAGAGGATTCTGGCAGCGTAGATGACATCAAGACGCGACGAGTGCGATGTCAATGAGGATGGCGGTAAGGCTGTCGGCGGTAAGGACGATGGCAAATATGACGCAGCGAGAAGATCAACGAGCTTTGTGAATTGTTAGCACAGAACTAACAGGGACAGTGGGAAGTTGTACAATACGATACGACGCGACGAGTTGTCAAGATCCTGCCTTGACTACTCCGTACTGCTCGACAGGTAACATAGGCTCGGTTTCTTCGGGGCAAGCTTGTAGTCACACTTCCGGCGTACTCACGCGCCGCTCGTTGTTATATATCTGGGATACTCACGCGCCGCTCGTAGTCACACTTTTGGCGTACTCACGTGCCGCTCGTAGTCTCGCGTCGGGCGTACTCACGCACCGCTCGTAGTCTCGTGGTATCCGTCACGCTCGGCGTGGTCTCATCGCGGTCTTCTCACACGCCTTGCATAGGCTCGTTGTTCTTGTAGTATCCATCACGCCTGGTGTGGTCTTGTCGTGGTCTTCTCACACCCCTTACGTGGGCTCGTTGTTCTCGCGGTATCCGTCACATCTGGCATGGTCTCGTCGCGGTCTTATCACATGTCTTGCGTGGGCTAGATGTTCCCGCGGTATCCATTACACCTGGCATGGTCTCGTCGCGGTCTTCTCACATGCCTTGCGTGGGCTCATTTTTCTCGCGGTATTGGTCACGCCTGGCGTGGTTTCGTCGCAGTCTTCTCAAATGCCTTGCATGGGCTCGTTGTTCTCGCGGTATCCGTCATGCCTGGTGTGGTCTCGTCGCGATCTTCTCACACGCCTTACATGGGTTCGTTGTTCTTATCGGGGGTGGTGGTCACAGCACTGGTTCACAGGCAGAGAGAGATAGGTCGGTAGAGAGAGATAATAGATTGTGTGGAGAAGAATCTCCAGACTAGCTACCGTGCCCTTCTTTTATACTATTCCTTCCCTCTGTGGAATCACAGCTTGCCTGCAAAACTGACACAGTTCCTCCATCTAACATCATGACTCGATTGCCGCGCCCAAGGAAAACACATGATCGCACTCGGCCGCCATGCGGCCAACACTCTACTCATGGCAACAGGAGAAAGGACGCGCAAGCAGTAACAGTAAAGGAAAAGAAGACTGACGTACAACTTAATCAAGGGAAAACACTACTCGTAACGAACATGGGAGAAGGACGTACAAGCTCAATCAATGGGAGACAACAAACGTAGCGGACAGGAGAAGGACGCGCAAGCAACATAGAAGAAACAAAGGGAAGAGGTCTAGACCAGCCAGCGGTCGAGGATATCGCTACCAGAGCGATTTGGCGGAGATCGGTTGAGGCGCCTAAGTGCGGAGGATGACCACGGCTGCGGCAGTGGGAACGAGGAGGAGCCACAGGGCGACAAGGGTGAGAGTGGCACCGGCGCCGGCGCCAAGGAGCCTGTTGCGCCAGATTTGTGACAGTATGTCCCCTGTCCAGACCGAAGCTCCGGCAAGGTCATATCGGGTCGTCAGGGTCCAGCGGCGGATGGGGGTGTAGTAGATGCAGACGGGCCGGCTAGCCTGCTGCCGGGCTTGGAGTTGTTCGTTCATTCACTGTTGTTGGGTGATGATGGCTCCCAGGGTGTTGGTCATCTGCTGAAGTTGCTGTTGGTCCACGTCGTGGAACTCGTTCATTTGCTAGGCGAGCGTCCGGTGTATGACGTGATTGCGGCTGGCGTCCCGGGTGGTTGTTTGATGTATCATGGTAACAATTTCTCCCAGGAGGGTGAGTTGTTCATCCTGTAGTGCGGCGACCATGGTTGCCGCAGCGATGGGATCGGTAGCAGGGTTGGGAGCATGTCCCGCCGGAGCAGCCTCCTGGTCTTCCTGTGGTGGTGTGATGTCAGCTAGGGGGTTCTGCGGGGCAGTGGCACTGCAGCGGAGGTGGTGGTTTTTCATGTTGACTAGGAACCGGCATTCGGGGCAGACCCGCTTTCTCTTCTGCCAGTCTGCATAGGCTTTACGTGGGTTTAGGTGTTGGTTGTGGATTACCTCCGCTAATTTGAATGGATGGGTGTGGGGATAGCTGCAGGGCCCGTGGTTGTGCTGACGGTGGTCATTTCCTCATTGCGGATAGTAGTTGTCATCTTTCATCTGGCAGTGAGCACCACAGTAATCGTCGTAGCAGGCGGTCCAGTGTAGGGTGGCATGGTCATTGGCATGGGGCTGTCCCCCAGAGGACAGTGTGGGTGAAGGTGCTGGTGGAGGGGCATTCCATCCATCCGTAGTGGTGGCATTGGTGGGAATGCCCCAATTGTTATCGTGTTTGGTTTTGGTGTTGGCTTGCTTGGCGTTGGTGAAGGTCCAGCCTTCATTCGTGTCGACAGTGGTGGTGGTAGACATATTTTCAGTTTGGAGGAGATGGTTTCTCCAGGTATTCCTCATGGAATTGCTTGATGATGTCAGGCGAGTTTTCGAAGTTGCAGGCAGGATACCAGGTACGATCCGGGTCGTGGAAACCGGTCCACTTGACTCGATACTGGATCTGGTTTCTGTGGTGTCGCGAGTCAAGGATTTTCTCCACTTCCCACTCTTGCTGTTCTTGGATGATAATGGGAGGTGGTGGTGGCTGGTGATGTCCGGGGATAGGTTCTATACTGGCTGTGGGTTCAAGGAGGCTGATATGGAAAACTGGGTGGATTTTGACAGTGGCTGGCAGGTCCAACTTATAGGTGCGTGAGTCTACTTTCTCCAGGTGGTATATGGGCCTATTTGCTTGTGGTCCAGCTTGTTCAATGGTCGGGTTGTTCAGATGTATTTTCGCCGCAGCAAGACTTTGTCGTCTGGGTTCAATACTGGGTCCAGATGTTGTGTTTTGTTGGCCTGCTCTGTTTGAGCCATTTGCGCTTCTTTGATTTCTGCTCTGAGGTCCTCATGCAGCTTCCTTAATGCCTCAACATATTCTGATACTTCTGGTGTTTCGTCGTTCCTGGTGCCGAGGTCTGGCAGAAATCGTAAGTGGTATCCATAGTTGGCGAAGATGGGGGTTATTTTTGTGGTTCCGGTTTGGCTGTTGTTGTAGCAGAATTCGGCAATTGGCAGTAGTCTTTCCCAGTCGTCCTGTTGATAGTTGCAGTATGCCCGGAGATACTTCTCCAGGATGGCATTGGCCCTTTCTGTTTGTCTGTCTATTTGCGGGTAGAAGGCTGTACTGAGGTTGCGTGATATCCCAATTGCTTCCGTTACTCGTTTCCAAAAGTCTGAGGTAAACAGGGACCCTCTGTCTGATATAATACTGCTTGGCAATCCGTGGGGTCTGATTATCTGTCGGAGGAAGTGGTCTGCTAGGTTTTCAGAGTTCATGGTGCCATGGCAGGCGACGAAGTATCCCATTTTGTGAGGCGATCGATTATTACCCATAATGCATCTTTTCCATTGCTTGTTGGCAGCACGGTGATAAAGTCCATTGATATTGTGTCCCATGGCCAGTGTGGGAGTTCGAGTGGCTTTAGCAGTCCAAATGGCGCGTATCAGATTGGCTTGATGCGATGGCAGGTGTCACAGTAGTCGACGTATCTGTGGACGTACTTTCGTTGTCTTGGCCAGTAGAAATTTCAGCTAATGAGTTCCAGGGTTCTTGCTCAGCCCGGGTGTCCTGCAGCTTGCGCATCATGGTGGTCTCTTAATATTCGAAGTCATAGGGTGTCGTTGTCAGGGATCCATATGAGGCTGTCGTACATTAGCAACCCGCTGTTTTCCTCGCATAGCCCTAGTACGATCTTTCCATCGCGGGTGGTCCCGTTCGCCTTTTTCCTCTGGATTTCTTGGATCTCTTTATCTGCGGCGCTTAGTGTCCGGATTTCGCTCAGGAGCTCTTTGTCTATTTCACAGCTGATGGTTTCTGTTGTATTGGCTTGGAGTACTTTGGCATGGTTATCGATTCAGGGTGCCCCCAAAGCTTCTTCCGGTAACAGGATTCGGCCGTGGTTCTGCCGATGTTTCATATCCCCTTCCCAGGGAGAGTCTCCTGACTCTCTAAACAGGATGTCCCACTTGCTGGCCAATTTCCCGGGTTGGTATTTGATTATGAAGTCATAGTTGGCTAGTCGTTCGCCCCACCGGGCTTGCCGTAGGTTAAGATCTTTCTTCATTTTCCAATATTCCAGGTTCTTGTAGTCCGTAAGAATCGTGATTTTGGGTCCCGTTGTTTTGCAATAAGTATCCCATTTTCGTAGTGCGTCTACAATCGCTAGTAGTTCCTTGTCGTGAATATCGTAGTTGTGCTCTGGATCCTTGAGCTTTCTTGAGTAGTATCCCACAGGGTGCAACATCCCTTTTTCGTCGGGTTGTGAGCAGATTGCTCCTATGGTGTAATCTGCGGTGTCTGTTTCAATGGTAACAGGTCTTTCCGGATCGAAGTGTTGTAGTATAGGTTCCATGATCATTGCTTTCTTGAGCGTCTCAAATGCCTCTTGTTGTTTATCACTCCATTCCCATCCTTTTTCCTTTCTTGTGAGGGAGGATAGGGGTGTCATGATTTTGCTGTAGTCTCTGATAAAGTGCCGGTAAAAGCTGGCAAAGCTGAGGAAGCTCTGGATTCCTTTGACGTTTGTTGGTTCCTTCCATTCTTTGATGGTCCGGATTTTTTCTTCATCCATTCGCAGTCCCTGTGGTGATATGACGTATCCCAAGTATTCTATTTCCGTTGTATGGAATTCGCATTTGGATGCTTTCAGCATGAGCTTGGTTTCCTCAACTCGTCTCAAGATTGTCTGGACGTACCTTCGGTGGTCTTCCAGATTTTGCGAGAAGATCAGGATGTTGTCCAGATATGCCACACAGAAGATATCAAGGTATTCGCTCAGAATCTCGTTCATCCATCGTTGGAACGATGCCGGTGCATTGGTCAATCCGAAAGGTATGACGCAGTACTCGTATAGTCTGTACCAGGTTCGGAAGGCTGTTTTCCATTCGTCTCCTGCTGCGATTCAAAGGTTGTAGTAGGTGTCTCGGATATCGAGTTTGGTGTAGATGGTGGCACTGGATAGTTGATCCAGGGACTCTCCGATTAATGGCAATGGTGTCCGGTCTTTGATTGTGATCTCATTCAGTTGTCAATAATCCACACATAGGCGTAGTCCCCCGTCCTTCTTCTTGACAAAGTGTATTGGCGCCCCAGCCCGAGAGGTGGATGCCTGGATCCATCTCCGCTTCTCATTGACTTCTAGGTATTCCTTGAGAGCCTTCATTTTTTCTTCGTTCAGGGGTCACAGGGGCTTGTACGGGGACGTCTTTCCTTCCTCCAGTGGAATGTGGTGGTCGTGAGTACGGTGGGGCAGAGGTGCTGTAGGTTCTTCTTCGGTGAATACTTTGAGGAACTTGTGATATTCCGGCTGAATTGGATTTTCACGGGTCTTTGAGTTTTCCTTGATTTTGTTGATGACGGTCTGGCATACTTCCCATGGGTCCGTTTCGCCAATCTCCCAATTTTCCAGTGTTTTCCTGTAGTATTGCTCTGTGGCCTTTTCCTCCGGGACCGTTTTTTTTTTTTTTTTTTTTTTTTTTATTTATTACTCATATGTGACCTAGGTAGATCATGACGAGGGGCCTGGCCCATATATACAGTCCGTTTCCCCGCCGCAGTCCGCGTGTAGCGGCACGGTGCAGGCTCCCATTGCCCTCCGCCCAGGCCTGTCCCGCGAAGTCGTG
>Ga0307508_10001810_pt1 | contig 23686 bp, 34 predicted proteins | sample 9_EM_MG_FD_203089 | JGI IMG/M metagenome (GOLD analysis project Ga0307508, IMG submission 203089) | Populus trichocarpa ectomycorrhiza microbial communities from riparian zone in the Pacific Northwest, United States - 9_EM | ecosystem: Host-associated > Plants > Roots > Unclassified | place... | reverse complement strand
GAACCCTACACCCTGTGGCCTTCTTTTCAAAGAAACATTCCCCCGCTGAGTGCAACTATGAAATTTATGACAAGGAACTGATGGCAATTGTCCGGGCATTTGAGGAGTGGCGCGCAGAGTTGCAATCGGTGGAAAACCCAATATCGTTCTTAACAGATCACAAGAACTTGGAATATTTCACGACGACCAAACTGCTCAACCACTGGCAAGCGAGATGGCGCAGTTTCTCTCCCAATTCAACTTCAAAATCATCTACCGACCAGGGAAAGCGGAAGCCAAACCGGACTCCTTGACTCGAAGATCCGGAGATCTTCCTAAGGAGGGGGATAAACGACTCACCGAAAACTTCCATGCCGTCATAAAACCACACCAAATCCTAAGACTCGAAGCCAGACTTGAACTCAGACTCTGACTCAAGGAACGCGGCACCGGACTCAGACTTGAGGAACGCGGCACCGGACTCAGACTCGAGGAACACGGCGCCAGACTCGGACTCGAGGAACGCCGCACCGGACTCGAAGGACTGGAGGAATGCGGCGCCGGACTCGGACTCGGACTCGTCAACGCCATGATCACCGAACTATTCTCTGAAGCCTACAACTGGGATCCGTTTCCCATGAAGGTACTGGCTATGCTAGAGAAGAAGGTCTGCTATTGTAAGGATATTACTCTAGCGGAGTGCTCCCAGAGCCCAACGGGCAGATTACTGTATCGAGGAAACTTTTATGTCCCTGCCTACGGCCCTCTGAGATTATACCTGATCCAAACGCATCACGAAGTACCAGTAGCGGACCACCCTGGACGATCGAAAACACTCGAATCGCTCTCAAGGAACTACCACTGGCCGAAAATGTGGCAAGATGTGGAAAGGTTTGTAAGGAACTGTCACACTTGCCGGCGATCGAAAACCAGTCGACACACACCCTTTGGAGTCCTCCACCCATTGGCCATTCCCCAGCAGCCATGGCAGAACATTTCGATGGACTTTGTCACGGACCTACCGCGATTAAAGGATCATGATGCTATCTGGGTGGTAGTGGATCGGCTCACAAAACAGCGGCATCTTGTCCCGTGCAGCACTACCGTCGATGCCCGTGATCTGGCTGACCTGTTCCTCCAACACGTCTTCCGATTACATGGACTTCCACGAACAATAACTTCGGACCGAGGGCCTCAATTTCCCTCTGCATTCTGACATCGTCTCTGTGCACGACTGGAAATCGAACCGCGGCTGTCTACTGCTTTCCATCCACAGACCGATGGTCAGACCGAAGGAATGAACGCCGTAATGGAACAATACTTGCGGTCATACGTGAACTACCTGCAAGATGATTGGGCTAACTGGTTGCCGATCGCGGAATTCACATCGAACAACCATACCTCGGAAACGATGGCTGTATCTCCGTTCTTTGCGAACCTCGGCTACGACCCTCACTAGCAATTCGACCTTTCGGCCTCCCTACCCAACCAAGCAGAAGATCAACAAGCGTGTTCTGCGGCGAAAGCATTGTCCGAAATTCATGACCACCTGAGGACGGAAATGCATCACGCCCAACTCCGCTACCAGGAAACCGCAGACACCCATCGCCTCCACGTTCCGGACTATCAGGTGGGGGATCTTGTGTGGCTCGACGCTCGAAATTGGAAGACTCAACGACCATCAGCAAAGTTGGATCATCTACGGCACGGCCCCTTCAAGATTGCATGCAAGATTTCCTCTCATGCCTTCCAGTTGGAACTTCACAGCTCGATGCAGGTACATCCCGTTTTTCATTTGTCCTTACTTGAGCCGGCAGCACAGGATCCGCTTCCGGGACAACAACAACCACCGCCGTTTGCGGTGGAAATCGACGGTGAGCAAGAATGGTTTGTGCATTCCATTCTTGATTCTCGAATGTATCTAAGACGACTACAGTACCTTGTTAAATGGACTGGATTTGATCACCCGAATTGGGAGCCAGCGGGAAACATCAATGAGCTAGAAGCGGTTACTCGATTCCACGAACAATACACCCACAAGCCAGGCCCTCTCGAATAAAGCTTCGCGGGAGCTCAGCAATAGGAGGGGGATACTGTCACGGCGCAGGTCCCGGCGCTCGATTTGGATATGGTTGTTTGATTTGGTTGTTGATGCCGGCACCTCGCTCCGAATGTCTCGATCTTGGAAAGAGTGTCGTCACCTCGCTACAGATGTCTCGATCTTAGAAAGAGTGTCATCACCTCGCTCCGGATGTCTCGATCTTGGAAAGGGTGTCGGTTACGGGCCCCGGTTGCATAAGAGAAGGTTGTATGAGTTGCATGGTTATGAGCACATATGAGTATGAGTACTTATGTGAGTTGCACAGGTATGAGTAGGAGGACGTATGGGAGTTGCGAGAACTGTGTATATAAGGAGGGCTGTCTCCCATGTTTTGTCTTCTTCTTCTCTTCATGCAACCTCTTGTATTCTATTCGGAATATCAACCTCGTCTCCATTTCCTCCGTTTTCTTCGTTTCCACCATACCTCCGTATCGGCGACGCTCGTCTAGCACTGCCCGTCCCTGTCCGACACGTCCATCTGACGTTGTCCGTTCTTGTCCGACACGTCTGTCTGACGGTGTCCGTCTCTCTGTCTGACACGTCCGTCCGATGCTGTCCATCTCTCTGTCCACACGTCCGTCCGACACTGTCCGTCTCCCTGTCCGACACGTCCGTCTGGCGTTGTTCGTTCTTATCTGACACGTCCGTCTGATGCTGTCCGTCTCTGTCTCCTGTTCCCGTTCCCATTCCCATTCCCGTTCCCGTTCCCTTCCCGTTCCCGTTCCCGTTCCCATTCCATTCCCGTTCCCGTTCCCGTTTCCCCCCCGCTCTCACGTGCGTCTCCAGAACTCTCTCTGTCAGAATAATGGACGCCCGGAGATGACGGACCAGAGGCAACATGTCCGGAGATGACAGCAGCCTTAGTCTCTAAGCACCAGCTTGGGAGACAGTCTTCCGTCCTCTCCCCTTGGCGAGTCCCTCAGGCGTGTTGTATATAGAGAGAATGTTTTTCCTTCGACGTTGTATAAATCAAAATCAGTTCACTATCTTCGTTTCTATCGATCTCTATATTCCAACACTCTCAAGTACCTTGGAGAACCGCCGCCGTTACACTGGCAATGGATATCCTTTTAAGGAGTCATCATCCACTTCTTCCCTTTCTTTTCCTTCCTCATGCAACAACTTGTTTTCTGATTTTCCTAATATTAGAACCACACTTTCTTTCCCACCACCCTTCCCTCTTGCTGCATACCATTCGCTCACTGCACACTGTCCCTGTCTTGTCCTCAGCTGCCCACTACCTGCCGTCTCAGTCCTACCACTGCATGCTGCCCGTTCACTGCCATTTCTGTCCTGCTACTAGAAGTCCAGCCAGCATTGTCGTTACACTTGGTTGCATCACCACCAACTCTTCTAGCAGCAGAATCTCCGAATCACTCCTAGCACTCTCGAACTGCATCCAGAACCCCTCGTCATGGCAGAAGAAATGTCCCCTGAGATACCACAACCAGCACAGACTATCTGCCTCCAGATCTCTGCCAACATCCATAAGAAGTTACATTTCATTTCGAATGGCAGTGTGTTCGCAAAAAATGCCACCCTGCCCTTGGCTTTTGCCGATCTCAAGCAACTAGTCCAGGAAATCCTGAATACGCCAGCTGCATACCTAGCCTCACGTGTCGACGACCAGGATGGACAATTGGCTTCGTCCCGACATATTGCAGATCAACTTGCTTCTGCTGATATGCCCAACCACAGTCAGGGAGATAAGATCTCCAATCCTACTGTTTATAAAGGCAACCAGAACACCCTTGAGGGGTTCATTGCCCAGCTCTACCTTAAACTCTTCAGTGATCCAACTTGCTTCCCAACCCCCACTATTTGAATAGCATACACCTTTAACAGGCTGAAGGGTTAAGTATAGGCTCAAGTTCTCACTTTTATTAAGGGAGAAACCATCGAGTTGAAGGACGCAGAAGAAATCATCCGCATTCACCAGAATGCCTTCGGCGACCCCTACCCTATCGCCACTGCCCATTTGAAACTTGCCAACCTCAAGCAAGGAAAGAAGGACTTCAACCCATATTTTGCTGAATTACAGATTCTTGTCTCCAATCTCAACTGGAACGTAGATGCAAAGCTAGATACCTAGCACGAGGGAATGTACCATGACCTATGTCGATATTTGTTGGGAAGAACCAAGAAGCTGACCTTTGATGAGCTGGTGGCACTGGGTCAGGAAACGGATACAGAGTCGCGTGCTATCCACCTCAGCAAGGCTCGATCCTACCACCTGCACAATTCCCAAGGTCATATACACCCATGTGCTTCCGCGACCACCACTACTCCCAACCCCCTGCCGAATGGTGCCAGCCAGACCTGGCACCCTCATGCTATCGACCTCAGCGCAACTGGAGGCAGGGGAAAAGTCTCAGAAGAAGAAAGGGCTGCAAGGCTGTGTAAGGGGTGCTGCCTTTTCTGTGGTGGTGTGGGGCACATGGCTCGCCACTGCCCCTACAAAACTAAGAATCCTTTCCATGCCACTTCCACTCACATGGAGGAGAACCTGAACGCAAACACGTTTGTAAACCCAAATGCAGACACATTTGTGAACCCAAACAAGCTTGCGAACCCTTTTGGTGGCAGTGGTAGAGGAGGAAATAGGGGTGACGGTGGAACTGGTGGTCAAGGCCAGTCGGGAAATACCTCGACCAACAGCTGCATGATGGTACTCTTGTTGGTCATACTGAAAAGAAATCATTGTCTGGGTTTTTTTTGTCTAGTTTGTCAGTTAGCGAGGGAGTAATGAAAGGAAAGCATCTTGTTGTGCTATTCAATATCTATATTGGCAATAGGAATGTTGCCATCCATGCCCTTATCGACTGCAGAGCTATGGGAATCACTTTCGTAGACGAAGATTTCGCCTGCCATCACCAACTCGCACTCATACCCCTCCAGTATTCCAGAAGTTTCAACGCCATCAAACGCCACCTGATATCCTCTGAGGACATTATCCATGTCGCCAACACCCACCTCTCAATACTCAAACACCAAGAGTTCTAGCCGATGTTTGTCACAAAGCTTGCTCACTACTCCATTGTACTGGGAATCCTGTGGTTGGAGCTCCACAATGTGGCCATTCAATTCAGCTGCCATACTGTCTCATTTGGGTCCTAAAATTGTGCCTCGCACCACAACTGGACACCGACCATTGTTTACACCGATTCTCACGACCCAAGGGTAGCTCGTTAGAAGCCAGCGATAAGCGTGGGCGCTGGGAATTCAGGGTCAGGTCATTTACATCTCCCAATTACCATTTTCAGGACTGTGGTGACAATCACAAGGACTTTGTACTGGTCACCGAAAGCACTTTGCTGAACGCTGAAAGCACTTTGCCGAATGTTGAAAGCACTTTGCCAAACACTGAAAGCACTTTGCCAAACGCCGAAAGCACTTTGCCAAACATTAAAAGAACTTTGCCAAACACCAAAAGCACTTTGCCAAATGCCAAAAGCACTTTGTAGAACACCGAAATTACTTCACTGAAGATAAGTGAAACATCACCAAATGCCAGAAGTGCTTTGCCAAATGCCGAAAGTACTTTTGTCGGATATTCTCCTATACGGATTTCAGCTACTGGAGGACAAGCGTTCCAATGAACGGCGTATAAGCAAAAGTTGAAGATTTTTGCAATTTCCTTATACGAAACAAACCAAGCACTTGGGGTGGAGCAGAAACTGAAGACGGAACGGGAGCTGAAAGAATACATACTGGCAGAATATCACGAATTTCTACTATTATTCCCAGAAGCTTTGGCAAAGAACCTACCACCCCACCAGCCTTGTGACTGAAAGATTCCCTTACCAGAGGGATTTACGGCTCACTTCGGCCTGCTATATTCGATGTCCATAACCAAGTTGCAGATGTTAAAGGAATGGTTGGAGGAGAATTTGAGTAAGGGATTGATTAGGGCTTCATTCTCCCCTGCAGCCTCAGCAATTTTATTTGTCAAAAGACCAACAGCAGCCTATGGTTGTGTGTCGATTACTACTGTGGGCTGAATAAAGGAACTATTAAGAATTGTTACCCACTGCCATTACTGCAAGAAACATTATTGCAGTTTTCGAAGGCTAAATACTTCACAATTGTGGACACTCGCGATGCATACAACTTGGTACGAATGGTAGAAGGCGAAGAATGGAAGTTAGCATTCTCGATTCACTACAGGTTATTTAAATCCTTGGTTATGCCATTCGTGTTGACGAATGCACCGTCCAATATTCAGGCGCTTATAAACGATGTGCTCTGCGCCAACCATGACAAATTCTGTATTGCATTCCTCGACGACATCTTTACATACAGTGATACCTTAAAGGAGCCCAAGGAACAGGTGTATAAGGTGTTGAAAGCTTTGCCACAGACGGGACTACACCTGAAGCTGGAGAAATGTCATTTTCACCAGCAGGAAGTGAAATATCTGGGATTATCATCACCAATAAGGGGATCCGGATGGATCCGGAGAAGGTGTCCTGTATCTTGGGTTGGGAAACCCCAAAAAATCTTACAGATGACCAATGCTTCCTCAGGATTGCCAACTTCTACAGAGGGTTTATTAAACATTACTTGAAGGTGGTGACACCGTTGACCAGAAGATTAAAAAGAAGGAAGGCAAATACGTCCCATTTGTTTGGGGACTGGAGTAGCAGGCTACCTTCAATTTCCTCAAAAAGGCATTCACGTTGGCCCCTATCCTGTGCCACTTCAACTACGACTTGGCCCGTATCCTCTCCCAGTATGACAATGAAGGTATTTTTCACCCAGTGGGTTTTTACTCCAAAAATCACAGTCCTGCAGAATGCAATTATGAATTCTAAGATAAGGTAGTCCTTGAAATCATCCACGTATACGAGGAATAGAGTCCTCACTTGGATGGTTCATGCCACCCAATTCAGGTTTTGAGTGACCATAAGAGCCTGGAATACTTCATGAGCACGAAATTGTTGAGATGTCAACAGGCTCGATGGTCTGAATTTCTTTTCCGTTTTGACTTCAGGATTACGTATTGGCCTGGAGAAGCTGCAGAAAAGCCAGACGCCTTGACTCAGAGATCAGACGATCCCCCTAAGGAGGGGGATGAAAGACTGCTAACCAACCGAGGTGCCATTTTGAAACCTCGGAACCTGATCAACCTTCAGAATACCAAACGGATTGATATTCTGGAAGCCACTCAAATTGGCACTGAGGGAATCGATGCTGGACGAATTGACATTAAGGACTATGCCAGATGGCCAGATGCGCTGGACTTTATTGAGAGCTTGAGCTAGATGGCTAACAACATGGCTGATGTCAGAAAGCCGGACGATGGACTGATCGATGTTCAAGTCACCGGATAGCCAAACACTGGAAGCATATCCACCTTACTTAATGAATTGTATAGAGTGGACCAGTTCCCGGTGCGGGTACTGGGACTGCTCCAGAACAGTGCCCAGCAATATAATCAGATATTGCTAGCTGAATGTAAGGAAAGGGATGGTTAGCTACACTACAGAGATTGTGTCTATGTGCTGGATCATCCACCACTTAGGCTGCAACTGCTATAAGACCATTATGACCCACCAGCTAGAGATCACCCAGGACGAACCAAAACCCTGGAACTGCTCACAAGGAGGTACTTTTGGCCATCAATGAGGAAAGATGTCGACTAATTCGTACCAAACTACCTGTCTGCCACAGAACAAAGTCCCTATGACATGCACCATATAGAGTCCTGAGACCATTCTCAGTACCGGATCAGCCATGGCACAACATATCCATTGACTTAATTACTGGCTTACCATGGTTCAATGGTTACAACACTATCTGTGTACTCTACATCTCCGAAAGAAAGAGAGTTTGCCGAATGAGACATAACACGACAAGGACGATGTCATTGAAAATAACGGTGAGGCTGCCAGCAGCAAAGACGAAAGCAAATATGACACAGCAAGACAGTCGACGAGCGTTGTAAATTGTTTGTACAGCTTTCAGAGGGATAGAGGGAAGTTGTACAATATAGCGCGATGAGTACAATGTTGATGTGGATGCCGGTGAGCCTTCTGTTGGCAAGAACAAAAGCAAATATGAAGTGGCGAGAAGATCAATGAGTTTCATTAATTTTTAGAGCAGCTTTTAAAGGGACAGAGGAAAGTTGTACAATACGATACGATGAGAACGATGTAGATGAAAATGGCAGTGAGGATGCTGGTGACAAGGACAGTAGCAAATATGATGAGGCAAGATATTCGACAAGCTTCGTGAATTGTTAGCACAGCTCTCCGAGGGATAGAGGGAGGTTGTACAATAAGATGTTACAAGTACAATGTCAATGACGATGCCAGTAAGGCTGTCGGTGGCAAGGGTGAAGGCAAATAAGACACAGCGAGAAGATCAACAAGCTTCGTAAATTGTTAGAACAGCTCTCACAGGGACAGAGGGAAGTTGTACAATATGACATGACAAGAACAATATCAATGAGGATGGCGGTGAGGTTGCTAGTGATAAGGACAACAGCAAATGAGATGCAGAGAGAAGTTTTACGAACTTCGTGAATTCTTAGCGTAGCTTGCAGGGACATACAGTGGTGGTAGAATACAACACGACAAGTAAGATGTCGATGAAAATAGGATGCCAGCAGTGTGGTTGACATCAGGTAAGACTCGACGAGTATGAGGTCGATAAACCGAGGGTGCTGGTGACCTTGATGACATCAGGTAAGATGCGACCAGTACGATATTGATGAGGATGGGGGTGAGGTTGATACAGGCAGTGTGGATGATAGCAAGATATGAGGAGTGCGCTGGTTGTGCAGATGATATGAAGGAAGTAGAAGAAAAAAGGGGTGGACTTGTGGCCCGTACTGTCGTATGCAGCAGCCCAGCTGTGGTAAGCGTGCCCAATAGTACGAAAGTGCAGGCAATAGCAAATGATTGGCACCTTGCAAGTTGTATGCGAAATTACTAGCAATCCATGAAAACTGTGAATTCGTCTTCGATAGTCATCAATACCCCGGAACCCACTGTTTACATTCTTACAATTATTCCCTCTTATATCAATTCTGTCAGACCTAAAGTTTGTGCCAAGTGGCTCCTGACTTGCAACCTATCGATGGTGCTATCCTGATTGAACTTCTTCTGCTAGGAGAATGTCGACTATATACAATGTCCCATATCTGTATATCATTCATGTTTTCAGTATTACAACCTTGAAAAACAGGAGTACATAGTCACAAACTTAAGGTCCAACTGAATTGATATAAAAGGGAATAATTGTGTAAATGTAAACTTTAGATTGTGGGGTATTGATGACTATGGGAGAGAAATTCGCAGTCTTCATGGATTGCAAGTGATTTCGCATGCGACTTGTAAGGTGCCAAGCGTTTGCTAGTGCCTATGCCTTCGTACCGTTTGGCACACTTACCACAGCTTAGCTGCTGAATACGATGGCACAGACCGCAAGTCCACCCCTTTTTTACTTCTACTTTCATCATATCATCCATACGACCAGCACACTCCTCGTATCTTGCTATCATCCACACTACCTGCATCAACCTCACCACCATCATCATAAGTATCATACGTATCACATCTTACCCAATGTCATCCATGCTATGGGCATCCTCTTTTCATCGACATTGTACTCGTCATGTCTTACCTTATATCATCCATACTGCTAGCATGCTCTTTTCATCGACATCGTACTCATCGTGTCATATTGTACAACTTCCCACTTTCCCTGAGAGCTATGCTAACAATTCATGAAGCTTGTCGATCTTCTCACCGCATCTTATTTGCTTTTGTCTTTGCCGTCTGCAACCTTGCCGCCATCCTAATCAATATTGTACTCGTCACATCGTATTATACAACATCCCTCTGTCCCTCTGAGAGCTGCGCTAACAATTCACGAAGCTTATCAATCTTCTCGCTGCGTCTTATTTGCTTTTGTCCTTGTCACTTGCAGCATCACCACCATCTTCGTCGACATGGTACTCGTCACGTCGTATTGTATAACTTCGCTCTGGCCATCTGAGAGCTGCACTAACAATTCACGAAGATCGTCAACCGTCTCGCAATGTCATTTTTGCTATTGTCTTTGCTGCTGGCATCCACACCGCCATTTTCATTGACATTGTACTCATTGCATTGTATTGTACAACATCGCACTGTCCCTGTGAGAGCTGCGCTAACAATTCATGAAGCTCGTCGATCTTCTCACTGCATCTAATTTGCTTTCGTCCTTGATGCCGGCAGCCTCACAGCCATACTCATCAACATTGTATTCACCATGTCATATTGTACAACTTCCCTCTGTCCCTCTGAGAGCTGCCCAAACAATTCATGATGCTCCTTGACTATCTCACCACGTCACATTTGCTGTCATCTTTGCCACCAGCAGCCTGACCGCCATCTTCAATGACAACCTCCTCGTTACGTTATGTCTTATCCTGTAAACTGCCTTTGTTTTGGTCACACAGAGCTATGCTGTCAACAGTGATGTGGAATATAGATGTAAATTGGATCTAATGAATACAACTGGCTTGAGTTACAATGCCTGGAACCAAATGCGAGTTTAATAGTCTTCGCTGCAATGTACCATACCCTGATGGTCATGTTACGATGCTACCACCGTGACCACTCTGTTACCAAAGTATGGTGCACTATTGTAAGCCTCGTCTGGATCCCATTTGCCTTGACGCTCGGGGTCTGTAAGATGCGCTGTGTCCGGATTGCGAAGAATCTCCTTGTCCAGAAGGCAGATACCATGGCATGCATCATCCAGACGACATTTGCCTTGACACTCTATGTCCAAAAGGGAAATGCCCTGACAGTCCTCATGCAGAAGGCAGATGCTGTGGCTTACATCATCCATATGACATTTGCCTTGACACTCTGTGTCTGGAAGAAATTTGCCTTAACATTCTGCATCAGTAAGATATGCACTACATTCAGAAGGCAAATGCCCTGACACCCTTCGTCCGGACGACATCTGCCTTGACACTCTGGGTCTGTAAGACATGCACTACGTCCAGAAGACATGTCAGATATATGGGTCGAGAGCCAGCCTAGGTCTGACGAAGCTGCGGCACTCAGTTGCGTCTGGAATTCATCAGGTGGTGGAGGTGGCAACTGGCCAACATCAGGAAAAAAAAAAATTGCGTCCTGAGCGTCCGGATGCACTAGACGCTCTGGATGCTTCGGACACAACCTGCTTAACTCGGACGCAGTTCGCCATGGCACCGTGCATCCAGACGCAGCTTGCCTCGGCATCTGCTTACCGGACGGAGCGTGTCAGGGTATTTTCCTTCTGGACGCAGCCGTGTCAGGGCATTTTCCTTCTGGACGCAGCCATGTCAGGGCATTTTCCTTCTGGACGCAGCCGTGTCAGGGCATTTTCCTTCTGGACGCTGCCGTGTCAGGGCAAATGGCGTCTGGACAATCCGTTGAGCACGACGTGATGAGCACGACGCGATGAGCACGACACGATGAGCAAGACGCGATGAGCACGACGCGATGAGCACGATGAGATGAACACGACACGATGAGCACGACGACTGTGAGGAGGATGGCGATGAGCACACCGCCAGCAGCGAGGACGATAGCAAGTAGGACGCGGCGAGTATGATTGCGAGCTTTGTGATATGGTTAGTGCAGCTGTCAGAGTGACAGACAGTGGGAAGATGTACAATACAACGTGACGAGTACGATGTCAATGAGGGTGCCGGCGGCGAGAACGATAGCGGGTAGGACGCGGCGAGTATGATGTCAATGAGGGTGCCAGCTGCGAGAACAATAGCGAGTAGGCCGTGGCGAGTATGAGCGTGCATAAGACGCGGCGAGTATGATGTCAATGAGGGTGCCGGCGGCGAGGACGATAGCAAGTAGGACGCGGAGAGTATGATTGCAAGTAAGACACGGCAAGTATGATGGCGAGCTTTGTGACATGGTTAGCACAGCTCTTGGAGTGACAGACAGCGGGAAGTTGTACAATACAACGTGATGAGTACGATGTCAATGAGTGTGCTGGCGGTGAGAACGATAGGGGGTAGGATGCGGCGAGTGTGGGCGAGTAGGACGCAGCAAGTATGAAAGGGAGTAAGACGCGGCGAGTATGATGGCAAGAAAGGCACAATGAGTAAGATGTCAATTAGGAAAATGTCGACAGGTGAAAGGAGAAGAAAAAAGGGGTCTATCTATGAGCCGAACCTTGTGAAAGTGCAAGTGTTAGTAGTGGTTTGGCGCTTTCTATTGCCATCGTACTCATCGCGTCTTTCATGCTATCATACTCGCCGCGACTTATTCGCTGCGTCCTGCTCGCTATCGTCCTCACCGCTGGCACCCTCATTGACATCGTACTCCTCACTGTGTATTGTACACCTTCCCCGTGTCTCTGTCACTCTGAGAGCTGCGCTAACCTTGTCTCAAAGCTCGCCATCATACTCGCTGCCTCTTACTTGCAATCATACTCGCCGCGTCCTACTTGCTATTGTCCTCGCCGCCGGCACCCTCATTGACATCTTACTCGTCACGTTGTATTGTACAACTTCCTGCTGTCTGTCACTCTGAGAGCTGCGCTAACCATGTCACAAAGCTCGCAATCATACTCGCCGCATCCTACTTGCTATCGTCCTCGCAGCCAGCGGCGTGCTCATCGCCATCCTCCTCATAGTCGTCGTGCTGAATCGCGTCATGTTCATCTCGTCGTGCTCATCGCGTTGTGCTCATCGCGTTGTGCTCATTGCGTTGTGCTCAAGGCGTTGTGCTCATCGTGTTGTGGTCATCGCATCGTGCTCAACGCGTCGTGTCGGATTTGCCAACTTTCCTTTGTTTCCGTGCGAAGTGTGGTAGTAGCATATATAGATGTACATTAGATAGAATGAATAGAACTGGACTGAGTCACTATGCCTGGAACCCGCTGCGTGTTTGCGAATGTGACAAGAGTATTTGCTATGATGTTCCGTGCCTTGACAGACAGTGTGACCGTGGTTCCATGACAGGCGTTGTCCGGACGCCATTTGCCCTGACACGGCTGCGCCCAGAAGGAAAATGGTCTGACACAGCTGCGTCCAGAAGGAAAATGCCCTGACATGGCTGCGTCCAGAAGGAAAATACTCTGACATGGCTGCGTCCAGAAGGAAAATACGCGGACATGCTCTGTCCGGTAAGCAGATGCCATGGCGAGCTGCGTCCGGACGCACGGCGCCCTGGCATATGTTGTCCGAATGCACAGTGCCATGGCGTGCTGCGTCCGAATTCACATTGCCTGTGCGTTTCGCGTTGGGAGCGGTATGTGCCCTGCCAGGGTGTGTCCAGAGCGTCCCGAGCGCCTGGTGTGTCCGGACGCAGATTTTTTTTCCTGATGAATGGTGACGTGGCCAGTTGCCACTGGTGACATCCAGACCGGAGGTGGCAAGCTGCCACCCAGGGTATCTGGGCGAGTTGGTAATGGGTAATGGGCTTGCTTCAGCATGTATATATCGAGAGCGGTCATCTCGCTATGGTAAAAATATCAACCAACGGAGTTCCTACACACCCTATCATGCAATTATTTTGACAGATTATGAGACCAGATTGAACGCTCAGCCAATCCACAATGTAATTCACACCCACGCCTCATTGCCTAGTTGTTTAGCTATCCTTCAAAGTTTTGTACCTCGCAATATAGAATATACGAAGTTTACCTGCAAGCACGGCTCAATAGAGATACTAAATGATCACAACTACCACTCCTGGAAGCCCTCACTCAAGGCCTTCCTTATCGTGGAAGAGGCATTCGGAATCGTAACTGGAACGCAAGCACCCCGAACGCCGGTGCAACCGCTCAGCTATGTGACTTTTACCCCTGCTCCGGATGGGCCTACTCGCTGATATACGCATCATTGGATGAAACCATACGGTCTCTCATCAACAACCTCCCCAACGAAGAACCCGACCACGTGTGGACTGCCCTGCATCTAGCATTCGATACTTCAGCCTCCCTGTCCGGATGACTTACGACCGTTCGCCATTTCCAAAAGACTACAATGAAGCCAGGAACCTCAGTTTCATCATATATCTTCATTCTAAAAGATATCCGTCAACCGCTCACTGGTTCCCAAGTACGTATCTCCGATAATGTCCTGATCGGTCACCTCCTATCTATGCTCCCAGAGACGTTCACCACCATCGCCTGCATAATTTAGAACAAGCCTGCCGCCGAACTTAGTCTGGATGCTGTCACCACAACGTTAATTGATGCCGAAGCCTCGATGGCACTCCGTAACGACCAAGTTGGTACAAACCTGAACATCACCAGTGCCACCAGTCAAGCGCTTGTAGCAGTGACTCGTCACCATGGCAAGCAACGGTGAGGTGATGGTTATAGAGGACAAAAGCCCAACGAAAGGCCAAGCAACTCACAGGGATGGTGTTTCTACTGTACTCGAGAAGGACACAAGGAAGTGCACTGCCAGTTGAAGTGGGATGCGGAAGGTCTCAGGAAGAAATGGTGGTCTCAAAAAGCCTCCGTACAGACTGCCCAGGTGAACTTTGTGGACTGCCCAGATGAGGTCATGGTTTACGGCTTATCAGCCGACTACTGGTACGTTTTCTCTGAACCCCAATGGTTACTTGGAGTTGTGGTTCGCTTACGGTAATACCGGAGCTGTCACATGTGCTCGAGGATGGGGCTGTGGTGCACACTCAGCGATGCCGGAGTAGTCACATACACCTAATGGTTACTCAGAGTTGTGGTGTGTTCTCGGTGATACCGGAGCTGTCACAGGCACTCAAGGATGGGGCTGTGGTACGCACTCGGCGATGCCGGAGCATTCGCACGTCTCTAATGGTTAGTCGGAGTTGTCGTATGCTCTCGGTGATACCAGAGCTGTCGCATGCCCTCGAGGTTAAGGCTGTGGTGTGCACTCGGTGATCCCAGAGCAGTCGCACACGTCTATTGTTGTTATGGCCGTCATATACACTCAGTAGAGCTGCTCTCTGCGCCTATTGTTGTGCCGTCGTATACACTCGCTGGAGCTGCTGTGTGCGCCTATTGTTATGGCTGTCGTACATGCTCGGTGGACCTACGGTACGCACCTATTGTTGTGGCCATCATATGCGCTCGGTGGAGCTGCTGTGAACGCACATTGTTGACGATTGACAGACCATCCGAAGCACCAGCCTGGAAATCAGCCTGATATCCAGGGGAAGCTCCTGGTAAATCAGGTGGCAGTTGGTTAACAGTTTTTCTTTCCCTCTCCTTACTTTCCTTGGAGGATGCACTCTTTCACCTATGTCTGTGGTTTTCGCTGCGGGGGTTTTTAAACGGTTACGAGTTTTAACGAGGCATCCAAGGACTTGGGGTTTCACTGTCATTTCTCTTTTTTCACAGTCATTCTCTGCTGCTCTTCCGTATGAGGGGAAGTGTCAGATATATGGGTCAAGAGTCTGCCTAGGCCTGATGAGGCCACGGCACTCAGTTGCGTCCGGAATTCATCAGGTGGCAGAGGTGGCAACTCACCACTGGTGACGCGGCAAGTCGCCACCGGCGACATCCAGACCGGAGGTGGCAAGCTGCCACCCAGGGTATCTGGGCGAGTCAGTGATAGGTAATGGGCTTGCTTCAGCATGTATATATCGAGAGCAGTCGTCTCGCTATGGTAAGCATATCAAGCAATGGAGTTCCTACACACCCTATCAAGTGATTATTGTGACAGGTTATGAGCCCAGATTGAACGCTCTAGCAATCCGCAACCTATCGATAATCGAAGCCGCCGATATTTGTACCCGCCTCGCTTCACCACCTCATTCATGCACTCTCGTTTTTAAGCCTCAACTCCTGTGAGCCTCATTGCCAAGCTATAGTTCTCCAACAAAGATCCGAACATTTTGCAAGTTGGAATCCATGAAGTTCACCTGCAAGCATGGCTCAACAGAGATGCTCAACGATCACAACTACCACTCCTGGAAGAGCTCACACAGGCCTTTCTGATCACAGAACACACATTCGGAATCGTAACCAGTATGAAAGCAACCCTCAAATGTGGACGTGACCTCTGAGCTGCATGACTTTCACTGCTGCTCTGGATGGGCCTATTCGCTGATATACGCGTCATCGGACGAAACCACGTCATCCCTCATTGATAACCTCCCCAACGAAGAACCCAACCACATCTGGACTGCACTCTGTCTGAATTCGATACCTCAACCTCGCTGTCCAGGTGACATACGACCGTTCACTGTTTTCACAAGACTACAATGAAGCTGGGCACCTCAGTCTCAGCGTATATCACCACACTAAAGGATAATCGTCAACCGCTCACTGGCTCCCAAGAACGTATCTCAGATAATGTCCTAATCAGTCTCCTCCTTTCTACGCTCCTGGAGATATTCGCCACCATCGCTGGCATCATTGAGAACAAGCCTGCTGCTGAACTTACTCTGGATGCCATTACCAAAACACTGATTGACGTTGAAGCCTCAATGGCACTCCATAACGACAAACTTGGTTTGAACCTGAACATCGCCGGAACCACCACGCAAGTACTTGCAGCAATGACCCGCCACCACGGCAAGCAATGGGGAGTCAGTGGTCACAGAGGTCTGAAGCCTTACGAAAGAGCAGGTGATTCAGGACCACGATGATTTAACTGCACACGAGAAGCACACAAGGAAGCAGACTGCCGGTTGAAGCAAGACGCAGAAAGACTCAGGAAGGAAAGATGACCTCAGAGAGCCTCTGCACAGACTGCGCAGGTGAACCACGGGGGCTACTACGATGAGGTCATAGTTCACGGCTTATATCTGATTACTGGTATGCCTTTTTCCTCGTTTCTCTTCCAATCTGAAACCCCTCAGTGATGATGTTGTGGCCATTGTACGCACTCGGTGGAGCTGCTGTTCGCGCCTGTTGTGGCCGTCATTTGTGCTCGGTGGAGCTGCTGTGTGCGCCTGATGTTGATGTGGCTGTCGTACATGTTCGGTGGGAGCTGCTGTGCGCCCCTGATATTGTTGTTGCCATCGTACGCGCTCGGTGAAGCTGCTGTGTGCGCCTGATATTGTTGTTGCCATCGTACGCACTCGCTGGAGCTGCTCTGCAAGCCTGATATTGTTGTAGCCATCGTACACACTCGGTGGAGCTGCTGAACGCACCTGATGTTGATCTGGCCGTTGTACGTGCTCGGTCGAGCTGCTTTGCGCCCCTGTTGTTGCCATCGTACGTGCTCGGTGGAGCTCCTATGCGCGCCTGATATTGTTGTTGCCGTCATATGCACTCAGTGGAACTGCGGTACGCACCTGATATTGTTGTTGCCGTCGTACATGCTCGGTGAAGCTGCTGTGTATGCCTGATATTGTTGTTGCCATCATAGGTGCTCGGTGGAGCTGCTTTGTGTGCCTGTTGTGGCTGTCGTACGCGCTTGGTGAAGCTGCTATGCACATCTGATATTGATGTTGCTGTCGTATGCGCTCGGTGGAGCTGCTGTACGCGTCTACTGTTATGGCCGTTCTATGCGCTCGGTGGAGCTGCTGTGCATGCCTGATTTTGATGTGGCCATTGTATACGCTCGGTGATGACGTAGCTGCTGTGCGCACCCCATGCTAATGATTGACAGATTATCCAACGGATCGGCCTGGAAATCGGCCTGGTATCCAGCAGAAGCACATCCTGGGTGGTTAAACTGGAATCTTTCCCTCTCCTTTCTTTCTTTGGTGGATGCACTCTTTCTCCTATGTCTGTGGTTTTCCTATAAGGTTTTTTACACACTTATAAGTTTTAACAAGGCATCCGAGGATACCAGCTTTTACTGTATTTCTCTACTTTGCTGCTGTTTGTTACTATACTGGCCATTTTGTTTTCTCCTTCTCTGCTACGTTCCTTTGCATCTTCCATACGAGGGGAAGTGTCAGAATAATGGGCATCCAGAGATGATGGACCGGAGACGGCGTCCGGAGATGATGGAGTGGAGGCAGCACATGCGGAGATGACAGCTGCCCGAGTCTCCCGAGCACCGGCTCAGGGGACAGTCTTCACTCTTTACCCCTGGCGAGTCCCTCAGGACTGTTGTATATAGTGACAGTGTTCCTCCTTCGAAGTTGTATCAATCAATCAATTCGCTATCTTTGTCTCTACGGATCCCTATATGAGTCCAACATATGTCTGTACGATATGTGCTGCGTTCAGAAGGCAATTGCGCTGACACTCCTGATCCAGAAGGCAGATGCGGTGGCATGCATTGTCTGGATGCTGTTTGCCTTGACATTAGTCATCTGGAAGGCCAATGTGCAGCCCACTTCTGTCTAGTACGTATATGCATGGGCTGGTCATGTTCGGTACAGCATGTGCACTGATATGCGTTGTCTCGACCCAGAATACCTTGCTGGGTTGCATCCTACGTGTCTAGATATTTCCGATGTGTATCTAGTGTCCAGACACAGAATTTTTTTCCTTATGCAAGTGGGTCTTCAAGACCAAGTAGTTGCCAGGAGGGGGCATTTGGTATAAGGCCAGGCTTGTTTTCCGAGGTTTTAAACAGTAGGTAGGGGTCGACTTCGGTGAAACTTTCACCCCTGTAGTACAGTTGCAAAGCCTACATATGATGCTTGCCTTCGCTGCTGCCCATGACTGGATAATCGAACAAATAGATGTTGTAACCACATTCCTGAATCCCAAAGTTGATGGTGACATCGATATGGCTCTGCTGCAGAGTATTCAGGCGTACAAACCTCAAGTCTGCAAGCTGAGATAGTCGCTTTCTGGACTCAAGCAGGCCACCCATCTCTGGTATGAGTATATTGACCACTTTATCAGATCTTTCGGTCTCCAATGATGCGAGTATGATCTGAATATCTACCTCTCAGTAAGCACTACCTCAACCAATTTAACTGATCCCTCACTGGCCAGCTGGAACTCCAAGCAATCGGCTCAGAATGACGCACCTATAATTCTGCCACGGTACATTTATGACATGCTGCTTTTCTCTCCATCAGCCTACCGAGTCACCACAATCATGCACTTCCACCACGCCAAGTACAAGATGACCAACTACAGCCCAGTTTGCTGCTTTCTGAGTATAGCGATTGAGTGTGACTGATCATGATAGATAGTACATATCCACCAACAGCATGCTGTCAGGAAGCTGCTTGCAACAAATGGCTGTTCCGACTGCAACTTTCACTGAACACCACAGCCTACTGGAAGCAAGCTCCAAAGATTAGATCCAGAGTCAAAACTGACAAATGGTACAGCAAGGACTCTTGACTCAGATGGTAAACAACAGTATCAGTCAATTGTTGGCAGTCTGATGTGGTTAATGCTATGCACTCAGCTAAACCTCGCATTCACCATCTCCAGGCTCAGCAAATTTTCCTCCACCCAGACTACCGAGCACTTGTCAGCAGTTACCTACACAATATAGTATCTGCGTGTCATGAATCTCGCACAGCAGGCTGGTAATCGCCGCGGCCGGGGCCGCCATCACCCTTGTCGCCCTGTGGCTGGCCCTCATCACCGCTGCCGCAGCCACGGTCTTCCTCCGCGCTTAGGCGCCTCGACCGATCTCCACCATATCGCGCTGGTAGCGATATTCCCCGACCGCTGGCCGGTCTAGACCTCTCTCCTTTGTTTCCTCTATGTTGCCTACGCGTCCTTCTCATCTTTACCGTTTCCTGTTGATAGTGCTTGCGCGTCCTTCTCCTGTCTTCTTATGTATGTTGTTTCCCTTTAATTATGCTTGCACGACCTTCGTCTCTTTCTGTACTGTTCTTGCTTGCGTGTCCTTTCTCCTGTTGCCGCGAGTAGAGTGGTGGGCGCGCGGCTGCCGAGTACGATCATGTGTTTCCTTGGGCGCGACGCTTGAGTCATGATGGCGGAACTGTGTCAGTCTTGCGGGCAAGCTGTGATTCCACAGAGGGAAGGAAAAGTATAAAGGAAGGGCAGGGTAGCTAGTCTGGAGATTCTTCTCCACGCAATCTATTATCTCTCTCCACAGACCTACCTCTCTCTACCCGTGAAACCGGCGCTGCGACCACCAACCCCCAGACGAACAATGAGCCCACCCAAGGCGTGTGAGAGGACCGCGACGAGACCACGCCGGGCGTGATGGATACCGGGAGAACAATGAGCCCACGCAAGGCGTGTGAGAGGACCGCGACAAGACCACGGCGGGCGTGACGGATACCGCGAGAACAACGAGCCCACGCAAGGTGTATGAGAGGATCGCGACGCGACCATGCCAGGCGTGACGGATACCGCGAGAACAACGAGCCCACGCAAGTCGTGTGAGAGGACCGCGACGAGACCACGCTGGGCGTGACGGATACCGCGAGAATGACGAGCGGCACGTGAGTACGCCGGAAGTGTGAGTACGAGCGGCGTGTGAGTACGCCGGAAGTGTGACTACGAGCGGCGCGTGAGTACACCGAAAGTGTGAAGACACAGGGAAGTGTGAATACGCCGGAAGTGCGAGCAGGAGCGCCCGCTTCCAAGGAAGTCTACGTTGCCTGTCGAGTCCCACGCAGTAGTCAAGGCAGGATCTTGACACTAGATTGCGTCTCCCCCATCGACACCCGACGTAGCAATACACAGTGGATTCCCAGGACGAAAACACCGGGGACCCCCTCAACCTTAGCGAATTTAGGGACGTCCCTGACGACCAGCCGGTACCAAGCCCAGTAACCACAGAACCACGATCCCGAGCACAGACACCCGAGTCACCCGAACAACTCAGAAGAATGACGGAAGGACCCCGCCTACTGACAACAGAAATGTTGCAAACACTCCTGGCAGCACACGACAGACGGCCGCAGACCAGCTACCCAAAGCTCCGGGACCCCGAACCATTCGAAGGAGAAAAAGCGAAGTTCAAAACAGTCCTAGCCCAGTGTGAGCTGAAGTTTAGAACCGAGGGAAACCGATTCGACGACGATGAAAAAAAAACGGGATACGCATCCGCCCTTCTCCGAGGAGTAGCGTGGAACTGGGTGGAAACCTTCCTGAATCAGGAAGGAGGAATCAACCTAACATGGGAAGAACTGAAGACTAGCATGAAGCACGCCGTCGGCCAGGTGGATGCCGAAGAAATAGCCTTCGAAAAGTTCCAGAAAATCAAGCAAGGAAGTTGGACGGCAGCAACCTATTGGGCAGAATTCCAGTGAATCAAAGCAGACCTCCCGTACGCGGACAACGTATACATCGCGCGGTTTCGAGATGGATTACACACAGAAGTAAAACGACACTTGGTCATGAGCGAAGTACCAGCCACCATTCTGATAGACTATGCCACTGCGGCCATCAAAACAGATAGCCGCCTATGCAACCTCGGAGTCATTAGTCGACGACCGGCAGCGAGTCCAGAAGCACGCTTCCATGTCCACACGAAAGAACCCCCGTCAGCACCCTCGGGGGACCCAATGGATTTAGACGCCACCCGACGGTTTAAGTTTGCACCAAGAGCAAACCGATTCCCACGACGACCACCAACGGACGAGTGCTACAATTGCGGGAAAAAGGGGCACTTCGCGAGGGAATACCCCCAGCCGAAAAAACCACGGACCACATGGAGTAGGCCATACTGGGCAGCGGAAGCCACGTACGAAGAAAACACCATCGGTACTGAAACAAGGGAAGAACCCGAACCGGTGGGAAACGACAGCCCTCGGGAACAGGCCTAAGCAACAGCCACCCGAGGGAGAAACCAGTTGCAGAACCAGACCCACACTACAGGATACGAACGACCAGGTACGACTGAGAAGAAAAAATCATGATCAAAGTCCGAATCATAGGAGCTGATGGGAATGAACACAACACCACCGCCCTAGTCGACAGCGGAGCCTCCGAGAACTTCATCGACAAAGCCTATGCAGAAGCAAGCGGATTTCCCATGCAGCAAAAAGCAACACCAAGACGGGTGCTGACCGTAGACGGGAGCGAGGTTGCCGGCGGGCCGGTAACCCACGACGCACAGGTCCACCTCACAATCAATCATCACAAAGAAGACATCCGGCTACACTGCATCACGATCGGAAACGCACCAATCATCCTAGGACTCCCATGGCTCAAGCTCCATGACCCGGTGATAGGATGAAAGAATCATACTGTGAAATTCCACTCGGACCACTGCGCCGAGAAGTGGTTGCCTAGCTCCCCAAGAGCCAACACAGTTCCGGAAGAAAAAGCCACCAAACAATATTACAGGAAAACACCGGAAGAAGAAGAAAATTGGGTGATCGGCGAAACGGACCCATGGGAAGTATGTCAGACCGTAATCAACAAAATCAAGGAAACCTCCAAAACGAGCAAAAATCCAGTTCCACCGGAATATCACGAATTCATCGAAGTGTTCACCGAAAAAGAGGCTATGGCACCTCTGCCCCACCGCACTCAAGACCACCATATCCCACTAGAGGAAGGGAAGACGCCCCCGTATGAGCCCCTGCGACCCCTGAACGAGGAAAAAATGAAGGCTCTCAAAGAATACCTTGAGGTCAATGAGAAGCGGGGATGGATCCGCTCATCCACCTCCCCGGCCGGAGCACCAATACACTTTGTAAAGAAAAAGGATGGAGGACTACGCCTATGTGTAGACTACCGACAACTGAACGAAATCACAATCAAGGATCGAACACCATTACCGCTGATCAGAGAGTCCCTCGACCAACTATCCAGCGCCACCATCTACAACAAGCTTGACATCCGGGACGCCTATTACAACCTCAGGATTAGGGCTGGGGACGAGTGGAAAACAGCGTTCCACACCCGATACGGCCTTTACGAGTACTGTGTCATGCTGTTCGGGCTGACCAACGCACCAGCCTTGTTCCAACGATGGATCAACGAAATCCTGAGCGAATACCTCGATATCTTCCGTGTGGCATATTTGGACGATATCCTCATATTTTCGCAGAACCTGGAAGACCACCGGAAACATGTCCGAACGATACTGAAGCGAGTCAAGGAAACGGGACTGACACTGAAGGCCTCCAAGTGCGAATTCCACACCAAGGAGATCGAATATTTAGGATAAGTGATATCTCCACAAGGCTTGCGTATGGACGAAGAGAAAATCCGGACGATCAAGGAATGGAAAGAACCGACGAATATCAAGGGAATCCAGAGCTTCTTAGGATTTGCCAACTTCTACTGAAGGTTTATACAGGATTACAGCCGGATCACAACACCCCTCACCTGCCTGACAAGGAAAGAAGTAGACTGGGAATGGGGCGACGAACAACAGACGGCCTTCGAAACGCTCAAAACAGCAATGGTGACAGAACCGATACTACAACACTTTGACCTGGAGCGACCCATCACAATCGAGACGGACGCCTCAGACTATGCCATCGGAGCCATTTGCTCGCAACCCGACAACAATGGAACTCTGCACCCAGTAGCCTACTACTCCCGAAATCTCAAGGATCTGGAGCGCAACTATGATATACACAACAAGGAACTACTGGCGATTGTAGACGCACTACGAAAATGGGACACATATTGCAAGACAACGGGGCTGAAAACCACGATTCTTACCGATTACAAAAACCTCGAATACTGGAAGACAAAGAAAGACCTCAACCTGCGGCAAGCCCGGTGGGGTGAGCGATTAGCCAACTACGATTTTACGATCAAATATCGACCCGGGAAACTGGCCGGTAAACCTGA
>Ga0307508_10001809_pt1 | contig 23690 bp, 14 predicted proteins | sample 9_EM_MG_FD_203089 | JGI IMG/M metagenome (GOLD analysis project Ga0307508, IMG submission 203089) | Populus trichocarpa ectomycorrhiza microbial communities from riparian zone in the Pacific Northwest, United States - 9_EM | ecosystem: Host-associated > Plants > Roots > Unclassified | place... | reverse complement strand
CTGGACCCGGTTCTTCCCCGCCATGCTCATCGGCGGCAGCGGCGTCGGCCTCGCACTACCCGCCTTCACCATCGCCGCCACATCCACCCTGCCACCCCACAAACTCGCCACCGGAATCGGCGCCCAGACGATGTTCCGGCAAATAGGCGCCACCCTCGGCGTCGCCACCTTCGTCGCCATCCTCGGCACCCCTACCGCAACCACCGTGATCGGCGACTACAACAACACCCGCTGGTTCATGACCGCCACCGCCACCGCCGCCGCACTCGCCCTCGCCCTCATCAGACACCAACGACCCAACCCCGGCGCGAAACGCCCAAACACCTCCACCCCGGCAGACACGATCCATCCAAAGCAGGTGTGACTGACGACGTCACGCGAAGCTGAAGTGGCCGCAACTGGCTGAGGTGGATGTGCGTTACCGCGGCCAGTTCGCGTACGTCACTGGTGAGCTGAGTGACGGGGACAAGATGCCGCCCTTGACACCGCCGACGCGGTTGCGGTCCGGAGGGTCAGCGCACCGCTGGGTCACCGCGATCTGCGTGGCCAGCAGCAACAGCTACGAGAGCCAGGTCTGGTTCAGCGGCAGTACCGAAGACGCCTTCGACCTTGTCTGCGAAATCATCACACCCTGATCCCACCGGTCACCCCGTCAACCCTCGAAGAAGTTCCGGCTCAGACCGCTTAACCGGCGGCCAGGGCTGCCAGCTGAGCTGCGGACAGGTGAGCTTTCGCAATCGCGGCTATTTGCTGCGCCATATTGTCCGGGTCGAGCGCGGCGAACAGGGCGGTGCGCTCGGCCTGCGTCAAATGGGCTAGATAGCCCGCGGCGATCCGGGCGGTCGTGAGCGCCTTCTTCTGCTGCGGCGTGAGGTGAGCCGTGGCGTCCGCTAGTGCGCTGATCTGGGCCGCGGTGAAGCCGGACCTGGCTAGCGTGGCCACCTGGGCCTTCGTCACGTGAGCGTTCGCCAGCACCGTGGTCTGGTAGTCCGTCAGTTGCACGGACAAGGCGGAGGACGCTGGCGCCCGGGCGGCATCCGGGCCAGTCACGTCGGGGTGTGTGGTGCCGACAACGGCAGCGCCGGCGGCTAGGATGCCCACGCCGAGCAGGGCCGCACCACCGCGGCGGCGCCAGCCGCGCCGGCTGCCATGCCGGCGCACTGCTGCGGGTGTGTCGAGGCGAGCGTTGTCGTTCGCGTAGCCGGCGAGCTCGGACAGTTGAGTGCGAAGTGAGTCATGCATGTGCGATCGTCTCCGTGCTTTGTGTGGTCAGGGGGACTTGACGGGTGGGCGGCTCATCCGAGTCGGAGACCAGCGGTGCGAGCGCTTTGCGACCGCGGGCGAGCCGGGCCTTGACGGTGCCGGCCGGCGCGCCGGTCTCGGCCGCGATCTCCTCGATCGACAGGCCCACCAGGTGATGCAGAACGATCGCGCGGCGCTGCGGCTCCGGAATCTTCCGCAGCCCGCCGACCAACGTCAGCAAGTCCGGGGATATCTCCGGCTGCTCGACGTGGCGACTCGCCCGGTGGCTGGCAGCCAGCCTATTCCTGGCCTTTGACCAGGCATTCACGCTGATGCGGTAGGCGACTGTGCGGATCCAGGCCTCCCGATCGTGGTAGCCCTGGATTCGCGGCCAGCGCTGCCACGCACGGATGTAGGCCTCCTGGACCGCGTCCTGAGCCTCCTGCAGGTCACCAGTCAACGCGAACAGCTGACCGACAAGCCTGCGCGATGTCGTTGCGTAGAACTCGTCAAAGTCGTCGGCTTTCTCCATGCCACCTCCAGGTCTGAACTGACGCGATTTCCTGACGACGACCACCGCCGCCGCCACATGAAGCACCGGTGAGCCCGCCCGACGGTTGCACGGCCTCGCCGGTCGAGCTTGATGACCACGAGTTGGTCGCCAAGTAGCCGGCGGCGCACCCGTCCGCTGACATCGCCGTAGCAGATCCGCTGACATCGTGGTGAGCGATCAGGGTCAGGACGAAGTGGCTCTGGCACGGTCTCGGCGATCGTGGCCGGCCCGACCGTGGTGAAGGACGCCAAGAGCGGCGTCAGCTACGTCGCCGACGGGTTCGTCACCGGGTTGGACGAGTTCAAGCAGCTGATCGCCGACTCGGCGGAGCGGTTCTGGGATGGGCTCGGCGAGTTCGCCGGCGGCAGCCAGGTGACGGCGCCGTGCGACGAGGGGGACCCGGCGTACGCGATATCTGCCCCGTCCGACAAGGGCAAGTTTCCCGGTTGTGTCCACCCGTCCGGCGGCGACCAAGTGCTGGAGATCGAGAACCACTGGCTGCTTCCGTTCGGGCTCATGGCACCGGCCGGGGGCGCACCCGCGGGCGCCGTTCTCGCGTTACGACAAGCTCACCGATCTGATCGCGGGTTCCGAGCGCGCGGGCGGATCTCCGCGGTAACTGCCGCATCGCCGTTTCCAGGATCGCTCGTTGCGTCGTCGGCCGGTCGTCAGGGCAGCAAGGATAGAGAAGGGCGTGCGAGTCGGATAGCTTGCGTGCCGGGCCATGGACGTAGGCCCGCCACCGGGTGAGTGCTCGGGCAACAGCACCGGGCTCGTACCGGTCACGCTCAACAACGGCGATATGTCGATTCGCGGCGGCGTCGACGCCGTCCACCGCGGGGACCTTGGTATTGCTGATATGCCGGGGACCCGCGCGGCGCAGCGCGGCGGGCGACTTACGCGCCATGGGCCTTTCGAGTGCTGGTCATCATGCGGCTATTCTTCCACAACCTCGCGCCTCCGACCCGCCGGCTAGTGCTGTGCGGCCGGGGCGCGAACGCACGGATCTGCCGCGGTCAGCTCATCGGGCTGACCCAAGGCCAGCGACCTTCCGGGAGGAGATCTGGGTCCGCCCGCGGCCGTCGATCAAACGGGTAGATCGGCCGGGATCAGAGAATAGATGGCCAGGTCCACGCGGCCGGCGTGGACGATGCCGGCGTTGCGGGCGATGCCCTCGTAGGTGAAGCCCGCCTTCTGTGCGACGCGGATCGACGCCTTGTTGTCGGGGGCTATCCGCAGGACCACACGCTCGAAGGCCGCCTCGGTCAGCACCCAACGCGAAAGTACCGTGGCCGCCTCAGTCATCACACCCCGAGCGCGGACCGCGGGTGCGGCCCAGTAGCCGATCTCGGTCTCGCGATGGCGCCAATCGGTGGCCTTCAGGTCGATCACGCCGACCAGCACCCCATCGAACTCGATCGCGCGAATCAGGCCGTCGCCGCTAGCACGCGCGGCCGGCGCCGTCTCGTGCACGAAGCACACCGCGTGCTCCCGGGTGTAAGGGTCCGGCAGAGGCAGCCACCGCTGTGTGATCGGATCCGACGCGGCCACCACGATCGCATCGACATCGTCGTCACGCAGCGCCCGCAACGTGAGCCGCGCCGTCCGTAGGACCACATCGGGGAACATGTTCTCAGCCATCCGACGATCATCACGCCCGATCCCACGCTCCGCATCCGAGATCCGCAGCGAGACGGAGTAACCGCACACAACCGCCGCCCGAGCCACGCGGTGATTGTTTCCGTCGACGACGACAGGCCGGGCATGAGCCATCGAAACCCCATGTCCGAAGTACACCCTCCGGTCGTACGGGAAACCAGCACCGCGGACACTGGCTCACGGGCACTCTTGCCTGCCCCAGGTGATCCGCGCCCCTGCCCGTAGGGCACCGCCTGGCCGGGCTTCCTCTGCTCCTGGCGCCGGGGTGCCGGCGCCAGGAGAGGCGATGGTACAGAGGGTCGACCGCTGATCAGATTCCAGCGGTGGTCACTGTTGGGGTGTCCACGGCTGAGCGACCAGCCAGCTCGAGTCGGCCGCCCACGAGGCGGACGTGTCCCAGGCGTTGGAACCGCCGTCGCTGGCGAGGTAGACGAAGTTGCCGAAGGCGCGGATGTACCGGCCCGGGTAGTTCACCGACTGGAACGACGTTCCCTGGCCGCTGTTGCCCGTCGCCGGGCAGAACGTCGCGTCCTGAGAGAACAACGCGCTGCCGTCGTTGGACTGCAGGTGCAGCTGGAAGTTCTGGTGCCGCAGGTAGCTGCCGGGCTTGTTGACCGACTCGAAGGACACACAGCCGGCGTTGGCCAGGCCGGCTGCCTCCACGAAGGTGGCGTCCGCCTTGTCGGGCGCCGAACTGCCCGCCATGATCGACGCGGTCACGACGAGGTCGTCGGCGTCGTCGTGCTTGATGTAGCCGGCGGTGCCACCGGTCGTCGTCTGCACCGACACCCACGGCCCCGGGTCGAGAGCGAAGATGTTCGCCGCGCCGGGCGTGGGTTTCGAGGTGATGAAGTCGGCGCAGTTGCTGTCGGTGTCACCGCCGTCGGGGAACCGGCTCGCGCTGCGGCCCGCGCCGCCGCCCAGGGCCGGGGTGGCGACGACACAGCCGGAACCGACGCCGCCCTGGTAGCCCTCGGCGGCCTGCGGGTCGACGAGCAGTCCGTAGTCGAGACTGTCGGCGACCAGGCCGTGGGCGTCCCGCAGGACCATGCTGCCGGCGCTGGTGGACAGGGCGGGCCCACCGAACCACTGGTCGGGGGTGGTCGTCTGGTAGCCCGCCGTGGTCACCGCGGAATCCCGTACGGGCGTGTCGATCGCGTGGCCGTGGGCCAGGGGACGGTCCAGGACGATCCCGCCGCCGAGCGCCCGTACGGGCTCGTTGCTCGCGTGCGGGAAGCGGGTCGCCGGCGTGAAGGTGATCCCGGTACCTGTATCGCTGAACGGAAGGTTGGACGAATGGGCGATCTGGAGCGGGCTCGCCAGGCCGAGACCGGTGCCGCTGGCGCCGGCGGTGCCGACCGTGGCGACAGTGACGGTCTCCTTCCGCGAGCCGATGTCCAGCCTGATCCGGTCCCCGGTCGAGATGTTGGTGACGGAGGTGACCCTGATGTTGGTGGCGCCCGCCGCTGCCGCTGCCGCCAGGCGTGCCTGGGCGCCGGCCTTGCCGATCGCGGTGACGGTGGCCACCTCGAGCTTGTCGCCCGAGCCGACGGCCACCTTCTGGCCGACGGTGAAGCCGGACGTGCTCGTGACGGGGACGTTGGTCGAGTGGGCGGGAATCGTGATCGGACCGTCGGGCACCGCCTGCCACAGCGGCGTGCTCGCGGTGGCCGCCGACCCCTGACTGACGATCGTGGCGGTGCGGGCGTTGCCGGAGGAGTCGATGGCGGTGTGCCCGCTGGTTTCGTCGAACTTGTAGTCGGCGACGTCGCCCGCGCCGGCGACGCCACCGGCGAGGGTGGCGATCTCGGCGGCGGACAGCGCCCGGTCGTAGATGGCGAAGTCGTCGACCGTGCCGTTGAGGTACGGGTCGGCGTACTGCGACTTGCCGATGTAGTTCTGGTTCGTGGCGCCGAGCGAGGACGGCTTCAGCGTCATGGTCGAGCTGGTCGCCACCGCCTTGCCGTTGAGGTAAAGCGTGCCGGTGGTGCCCGACAGCGTCACCGCGACGTGCGACCAGGTGTTCAGCGGTAGCTGGCCGCCGCCGGTGAGATCCTGTTCCGCGCCGTTGCCGTTCGCGGTGATACCGAAACGGAGCCCGTTGCCGCCGCCGTTGACGGTCAGGAACATGTTGGCCGTGGTGCCCGTGCCGAAGTCGAAGACGCGCGACCAGGTGTCGTCGGAGGAGGGGTTCACCCAGGCCGAGACGGTGTAGTCGGACAGCCCGCTGACGATGCCGATGGGCAGGCTGACGTACTCGTCGGAGCCGTTGAGCTGCACGGCGTTGCCGAGTCGCCCGGCGACTCGGGGGCCGGACGCGCCGGTCGACGGGATGTCGGCGATCTTCGCGGTCTCGGCCCGGCCGCCGTCGTCGATCGTGACCGTGTCGCCGACGTTCATCCCGGTCGTGCTGCTGACGGCGACGGCGGTGTCGCCCCTTCGGGCCGGGGCCGCAAGCCCGGAGTCGGCGAGGCCGAGCAGGTATTCGCCGTGGGCTGCGATCTTCGTGCCGGCGGGGATCCGTACCGGCGAGTTGACCGCCTGCTGGGTCGGCCGCTCGGTCAGCGTCCAGCCGGAGACGTCCACGGTGCTGGATCCGGCGTTGTACAGCTCGATGTAGGAGTCGGTCGGGTTGGCGCCGGTGCCGACCCGGAACTCGTTGATCTTGATCGGGCTGTCGTCGCGGACCTTCTCGACCGAAGTGGCGGACTGGCGCGCGCCGGTGGTCGCGTCCCGCCACGCGGCCATGCCGGTGATGTCGCCGTTGAAGGCCCATTTCGACGACGTGACGGTGAAGGTCGTGCTCACGCTCTGGCCGGCCGCGACCGACGGGAACCTCGTCGCGCCCTTGGCCTTGGCGGTCCACCCTCTGGGCGCCGACAAGCTCAGGTCGACATCGGCCGTGCCCGCGCCCGTGGTGTTCGCGTACGTCTCGGTGATGTCCTGGCTCTCGCCCGGTGCGAACGTCTGCAGACCGGAGGGGTTGCCGGTGGCCGACGACGGCGCCAGGGTCAGCGGCCGCAGGTTGTACCGGGCGGCCACGATGTCGGCCTGCACCTGCTGGTCGACGGCGTCGGTCGGGTACCCCGACGTCATCACGCCCTCGTAGAAGGTGCCCTGTGAGCTGTTGCTGTTGTCGCCGCCGTTGCCCAGGACGATGGCGCCCTGCTTGCGCATCGGGTCGTAGGTCGAGTCGACGCGTTGCCCGTCGTACATCGTGGTCAGGGCGCCCTGTTGCGCGTCGGCGGCGAGGCTGGCCCAGTGATGTGGCTCGCCCTTGGCGACCGCGGTCGTGAACCGAGACGTCACGCTCGGCAGGCTGGAGCAGAGCTTCGACGTGCTTCCCGGGTTGACGCAGCCCACCAGGTTGTTCTCCTGGTCCGTCATGACCCACGGACCGGACCCGGTGCCGTGATACCAGTAGCTGGCGTTGCCGAAGTAGCTGGTCTCCATGGTGCCGTTGTCGTCGTCGCGGCTGTCGATCTCGCCGTTTCCGTAGTCGAAGCAGCAACCGTTGTTGAAGTGCTGGCCGTCGACGATCCAGTACATCCCTTCCGGCTGGTCGTCGACCGCGATGCCGTTGGTGTCGTTGTCGCGCAGACCCGTGCCAGGTTCGACGAAGACGCCGTACGCCTCGTGCCCGCCGACGGTGATCGGCGCCAGGTCGGCGACCGGGAGGTTGTCGGCGCCCCCCACGGCCGGACCGCTGAACGCGCCCCGAGGGGCCTGGGTGAGATCGTTGTGCTCGGGAGACTGGTCGTACAGCTTCGTGATCAGGCACGTCGTGCCGGCGCAGAACCGGTCCTGCGCGCCGGCGTCGGCGTAACCGCCGCGCCGCAGCAGGCCGATGTTCCGGACGGCGTCGTCCGAGAGCCGCTTGACCTGGTACAGAGGACCGTCGTACGAGGCGTACAGCGCGCGAGTGGTGCTGTGAGCCGCAACGCAGGGAGTTCCCCCGGCGGCGTAGATGTCGCAGGGACGTTCCGCCGCCGCAGGCGCTGCCGGCTTGCCCGCCTGCGCCGCGGTAGCCGTGCCGAACGTAGCGCCGATCAGGCTGAGAAGGATCGCGATACCGGCGGCGAGGAACCTGCCGCGCGCCGGACGCGAGGTCCAGGGATGTCTCATGTCACCGTCCCTTGCCCCGGCCAGCACCCGACGTGCCGGCATCGATGTCGCCATGAACGAACGGTGCTACTGTGAACGTTAACAACGTGACCGTCAAGAGACCGACGCGACAACATCCCGTGATACCGCCGAAACGTCTGATCACCGCCGCCCGCCGATGTCACGGAGGGGTCCGGCGAAGGGCGACCTCGCCGTCCACGGCCGTCGCCCGCAGCTCACCGTGCTCGGCCCGAAACTCGGCAATTTCGGGTCCCAGGCTGTTGGCAACCTGCAGCTCGCCGAGCCGGGTTCCGGAAGGTGGCGGGTGCAGGTCCTGCGCGAGGCCCAGAAGAAGGCGATGCAGGACTGGGGTGCCTGGTTCGGCACGCTCGGCGCATCGGTCAGCGACCTAGGCAACCCGTTCTCGACCTCGGCCACAGTCGGCGCGGGCGGCGCCACCGACGGCGGCGCGTCGAAGCTCGGCGGAGGCTCCATCGTCGAGGCCGCATCGCTCGCCGACGCCACCGCGAGGACCACGGGCTGCCCGGTGCTGAGCTCCGGCGGGACGGTCGGGGTGTACGAAGCGATCGCGATGTAGCCGCGACTCCCCGGTGCCGCCGCCCGCCGCCCGCCGCGTGACGGGCGCCGGAGCCATCGATGTCAGCTGATTGCCGAAAGACCGCCCAGCCCACTCCCGAAGCCGCTCCCGCGACAGTCCCGCGCGTCGGGGAACGCAACCACCATCGCCGACCTGCAGCGTTCACGTGACAGACACCTTGACAGCGCACCGGATCGGGCAATGTAGTTGTTGACATGCCTCGTGGAACGACGATTTCGTGAGCGGGCTGGAAACGCGAAGGAGAGCAATGATGCATGTGCGGGAGTCGGGGACCGCGGAAGAGGACCACAAACACGGGTCCGGCGGCAGCCGTCGACGTGGGGGACCGATGGTCGCGAAGTTAGCGGCGGTACTGGGGCTGGCGATCACCGTGGGGGTGGGCGTTGATGTGGCGCCGGCCTTCGCGGCCGCCGCATGGCTGACCGTGGACACCGGCGGCGCCCACGCGTGTGGCATCCAGCAGGACGGATCGCTGTGGTGTTGGGGCGCCAACGAGAGCGGCCAGCTCGGGCTGGGCGATACCACCGACCGGAGCGTTCCCACCCAGGTCGGCACCCGGCTGGACTGGGCCAGCGTCGCGGCCGGCAGCTCGCACACGTGTGCACTGACCACCTCCGGCCTGCGGTACTGCTGGGGTTCCAACGACTCCGGGCAGCTGGGCCTGAACAACACCACCGGCACGACCGCGCCGGCCCGGCGGCCCGGGGAACACCTCACCTGGCTGTCCATCACATCCGGCGGCGCCACCACCTGCGGCATCACGACGTCGTCGGCCCTCTACTGCTGGGGCAACAACGACTTCGGGAACCTGGGTGTTGGTGACACGACCAACCGGGTCGCGCCGACCGGACTCGGTACCGGCTGGGCTACGGTCGACGGTGGTCTGGAGCACACCTGCGGGGTCACGGTCGACGGAACCGGGTACTGCTGGGGCCTCGGCTTCGGCGGGGCGCTCGGCGTCGGCGACACCGACAGCCGCCTCGTGCCGACTGCGGTGGCCGGCGACGGTGCGTGGCGTAGCATCTCTGCCGGCGAGTACGACAGCTGCGGTATTTCATCCGGAGCACACCTCTACTGCTGGGGACTCAACGACTTCGGCGAGCTCGGCGTCGGCGTGGGCGACACGCAGAGCCGCAGTGTTCCGACCATCGTCAGCACCCATGCCTGGTCATCGGTGAGCGCTGGCGGCTTGCACTCCTGCGGGCTGTACACCAACGGCACGCGGTTCTGCTGGGGCGCCAACTACGCCGGCCAGCTCGGCATCGGCGACACAACCGACCGGGGTGCTCCCCGTCGCCTGGTCAGCGAGGCGCCCTGGTCGCTGCTGTCCGCCGGTGAACAGTACAGCTGCGGCATCAGGAGGAGCGGCGCGCTCGCATGCTGGGGCGCCAACGACCGGGGGCAGCTCGGCGTCGGCGACACCACCAACCGCACCCGTCCTGTGGGCGTGGCCGCCTGAGCCACCCGGCCCGCCGTCGGCACAGGGCCACCGTTCCGCGACCGGGCCGAGCCAGGTCGCGGAACGGGTACGGTGAGGTCGGTGTGTTCGTCGATGGTGATGAAGTAGTCGTCGATCCGGCAGCCGGTCACCGTTCGCCGCTGACCGTCACCCGGACGTGCCCGCCGTCGTCGGTGTCCGTCGCGGCTGAACGATGGCCGAGGGAATCCGCCGCCCGAGGACGCACCAGCCAGGACGGCCGCCCAGCAAACAGACCGATCAGTCGTGGTCGTAGACCGTGTGCCGACGTCGCGGGCGCACAGTGCCACGATGTTGGCCACCCAGATGTCGGGTCGGACCTGGACCAACTGGGTGGCGCCGAGACCGAAGTCGTTACCGGCGCGTTCGCGACCCGACACGATCCTGCGCTGGCCGCACCGATTCGCCCGCCTGAACATCCACCGCCGTGACCGCCTCCGCGGCATCCTCCACTTCCGCGCTCGAAGTGCTCGGCGAGTGACTGTCCTTGATCTGACGGCCGCCTCCCAATGACGATCCCCGTCGATGCCCCACGATGGCGTTAAGCCGACAACGGGAAACGCGGTGATGTTCGTGGGGCGGATCGGCAGACTGTTCGGTATCGAGCTGCGCCGGCGGCGGGTGGAAGCGGGTCTGTCGCTGGATGCTCTCGCCCGGCTTGTCCACTACAGCAAGGGGCATCTCAGCAAAGTGGAGAACGCCGTCAAAGGGCCGAGCGAAGATCTCGCCCGGCTGTGTGACACGGCCCTCGGATGTGACGGCGCCTTGATCTCGCTGGCCGGCGGCGACGCAATGGTGGAAGGCGGAGGGGACCGACCGCGTGATCGCCCGGCCGACGGCAACAAGATCGAGGTGCTGGTGTTCAACTTGAATTCGCCTGAATGTATGCGCTTTCTGATGGCCACCCGCCGTGAATTGCTTGCCACCGGTCTGTTGAGCGCCGTCGGGCTGGGCGACCCGGCAGATTCGACTGCCGGACCACTTCTGGTGGGGTCGTCACCGCTGGAGGCCTTCAGTTGCTGGTTCCAACAGCTACGCGCCCTCGGGCAGCAGATCGACGCGAGGTTGATGATCCCGATCTTGACCGCTCACGCGCACAGCCTCAGCCTGCTCGCCGGCCGGTACAGCGGCAGCGACCGCGGGCGCGCCTTGGCGCTCGTCGCCGATTACGCCGAATTCACGGGCTGGATGGCGCAGGAAGCGGGTGACGACGCTGGCTCGGTGTGGTGGACCGACCAAGCTGTGCGTTACGCCGGCGCGGCGGGGAATGAGGGAATGGCCGGGTATGCGATGGTCCGTCGCGCACTGATCGCCATGTACCGGGGCGACGCGTCAGAAACTGTCGAACTGGCCCAGCAAGCTCAGCGCAGCGGTTCCCGACCTCGCATTCGCGGCCTGGGGGCGCAGCGGGAAGCGCAGGGACACGCTCTGGCACACCGGCGCGACGACTGTCTGCGAGCGCTCGACACGGCCCGTACGCTGTTGGCTGCCGACCCGCCACGCAAGCAGGAGCCGATCATCGGCTGCACCCACGTCGCCGACCTCACGCAGGCGGCCGCCGGCTGGTCGCTGTACGACCTGGGCGACGCAGCCGGCGCGGCCACCATGCTGGACGAGACGGTGCGGCGAACGCCGCCGCATGCCATACGGGCACGAGCTCGATTCGCCGCCCGTCGAGCTCTCGCCCTGGCGGCCTCGGACCAGGTGGAGGAGGCCTGCGCGGTGGCAGACGGGGTGCTGGACGACCAGGCGGTGCTGCGCTCGTCCACGATCGCCGCCGATCTGCGCCGTCTGGGCAAGGTCCTGCGCCGTCGACACACGCAGCCGGCGGCCGCGCGCATGCTGCTCCGCCTGCACGAGGCCCAAACCTGATTTCTTATCTCGACAATTCGGCCCGGGGAGTCATATGCAGCCCGTCATCGCCGTCATCGGCAGCGTGAACCCTTTACGGACCTACGATTCACCGATGGCGAACGCTGCCGAGGCAGAAGCGGCGGCGGTTGCGATCGGTGGTGAACTCGCTTCGCGAGGCTGCCGAATACTGGTGTTCTCCAGTCGCCCGGAATATGTCGAGCGGGCCGTTGTGCGCGGCTACGTAGAGTCCGGCCACGCCGTGCCCGGCGCCATTGAGGTGCGCGCACGGTACGGTGCCGACACCGCCTTCCCGGAGATGGACCACCATCCCCCCCTCTTCCTGGTGCAACCCGAGCCGACCGACGACTGGGAGGTGACGTTCTACCGATCGTTGCTCTCCATCGACGGCGTTCTGCTGATCGGGGGCGCCCGGTCAACGTTCGTGGCTGGGCTCATCGCGCTGTCGCGTGACATCGCATTGGCCCCGGTGGCCGCGTTCGGCGGCGCGGCCGAACGGGTTTGGCGGCGGCTGAGTAGCAGCCACGCAGCCGAGGAGGACATTGCGACGTTGGCGCAGCCTTGGCAGGCTGGTGCCGCGGAGGCGATCGTCTCGGCACTGCTGGCCCAGCACGTCCGCCGCCTCGATGCGGCCGAGCGGAGCCGACGCGCCGGGGCAGCGGCCCGGCGCCGCACCACGTATGGGCTGCTCTTCTCACTGCTGCTTCTGCTGCTGGCGCTCAGCACCGTTCCGGTGGCCTTTGCGTTGCCGGCCGGGAGGTGGCCCGGGCTGACTGTGCTCGTGTTGGCCGCCTTCCTGGCCTCCGTCTGGGGCGCGGTTATCCGTAATGCCTACGACGACGGCGCCCAGTGGCTGCGCTCGGCGGCGCTCGGTTCGGCGGCCGGAAGCGTCGCCTTCCTCCTTTTCGTGGCAGCCCAGATGTCCACGAACTCGGATCTCTTCGCGGGCGACGGCGTGCGCCACCTCATCTTCTTCGTGCTGGCCATCGGTTTCATCGGCGGCTTCACGTCCGAGGTCGTCTATCGCAAGCTACGCGACCAGGACGTTGCACAGACGTCGGCAGTGTCGCCGCCGGCCCTGTGAGGCGTGGCCGTTTCCCGTTGCCCGTTTGCCATGGCACCACGAATCCCTTGTCGCCCGCCGGTGACCTCGAAACGATGGGTTCGCGCGTCCGACACGCTGCGATCAACGTCGCACCAATCACGGTGAGGAATGCTTGTGGGGGACATCTTTGTCAATTACCGGAGCGACGACGAGCCTGGCGTCGCCGTACTGCTCGACGAGAAACTCTGCGAGCGCTTCGGGCGGGACCGTGTCTTCCGTGACAACCGTTCGATCGGGCTCGGAGTGGACTTCCGTCCCCAGCTGTGGGGCAGACTCGCCAAGAGCTCGGTGCTGATCGTGGTCTGCGGCGCCCGGTGGCTGGCCGCCGATGAGCACGGCAGCCGTCGAGTGGACGACCCGACTGATTTCGTACGCCGGGAGATTGAATGGGCCCTCACCATGGGGATCGCCGTTGTCCCGGTCCTGGTCGGCGACGTTCCTGACCTGCGGGTGTCGGATCTGCCGAGCGGCATCGCCGACCTGGCGCATCGGCAGCGGTGGCGGTTGCGAACCCGGGGAATGCAACGTGACATCCCGCAACTGATCGACGAGATCGCGTCGATCGTCTCCGAGAAGTCAGCGCCCGGAACGGTGATGGTCCTGCAACCCGCCGGTCACGAGGCGGACCTGGCTGGGCTGAGTGAGGCGGTGACCTTGGCGGCCTCTGACGCCGGCCTGCCCGCTGTCGAGATCACCCGCCGGGTGTTCGGGCTGATCGCGGAGTTCCCGTCCACCGTAGAGCCGATCCGAGTGGTGTCCGGTTTCCTGTCGTCAATGGAACTCGCCCTGTCAACGCGCTTCGCATCAGACGGCGCCCCGCTACGGGTGCTGGCCGGCGTACAGAGCGCCACAACGAGTGGCGCGGACCCGCGCGACCAGCTGACCCGGCTCCTGGCACAACCAGCCGTGACTGCCGTGCGCCGTCGTGCGACCGGTGCGGGCCTCGTCCTGGTCGTCCCCAACGATTTCTATGACGCGCAGGTGCGGACCCACCCGGAGTCGGCCGACCCCGCTACCTACCTTCCGGTGCCCTCCGACGAGGGCATGCCTCGGTCGTGGGTGCACGTGCCGGGCTATTCGTCGCCGCCCGGCCTGCCGCTCGCGTCCAAGCCGAAGCCGCCACCGCCACCGCCCACCGGTGGCGGCGTGTACTTCAACAACTACGACTCGGTCATCGAGAACCAGATCGCCGGCGACTACGTGCGGGGCAACAAGCACCTGCACGGCCGAGAGCAGGGTCATCAGTGAGCGCGGATGAGACGCTCGATGGGGCGCCCGCGTCCGATGAGTCCCCGAGTGGCGGGGCTGACAGCGGCGGGGACGGCCACGGCAACGCGGGTGAGAGTGGCGGAACGGCCGGCGGCGACAACGCGTCGGAGGCGCCGGCCAAGGCCGGTGAAGGACTGGAGGAAGACCGATCCGGCTCCGCGTCGGACCGGTACCGCTCGGTTCGCGACGCGCAGCAACGTATCGCCGGCGACGCGGTCAGCGGTGACAAGATCGTCGTCCATCTGTCGAGCGGGGAGACGACGACGCTCCGGCCGTTGTCGCCGACTCTGGAGGAGGTTGCCCGCCTCGCCTTCGTCGAGCCCGACGGGTGGACCGGCTACCGGCTTGACTTCCGCGACCGACGGACGGTGCTGCTGCGCGGCACGGCGGGACAAGGCCGCTCCACCATGGCCATCCGGCTCCTCCAGACGGTGGAGACGACCGTCATCTACAACCTGGACCCGCACATCGACCTGGAGAAGATGGCCGAGCAGTTGCACCACGGACGAATGACACGCGGTGCGGGATTCCTGCTCTGTCTCCAGGAGAAGTCGGCTCAGCTCAACGCCTATCTCTTCAACAGCCTGGAGGCGGCGCTTGAGGCCGCTGATGCGCGTCTCGTCATCACCATGGCCCAGGACTCCCCGCTGGGAGACAGTGGTCTGCCGCAATACGAAATGATTCTGCCGCCGGCACCGCCACTGCGAGAGATCCTCCGGCGACACCTTGGCCATTGGCTGGACGATGAGGCTCGAGCGGCAGTAACACTGGCGGAGCCCGACGTGGCCGGGCTGATCGCGGAGACGCTCGACCGCGAAGGAATAACCTGTCAGGTGACGGCCGATCTGGCGAGGCTCCTGAGTCGAGCGGGTGACCCGGTCGACGCACTCAAGATCAAAAGCATGTTGCTGCGCCGGCATGCCGATGAGTTCGATACCTGGTTCGACAACCTCGACGATCTGGAGCTATGGAGCTTCGCCATCGCGCTAGCCGTGCTGGACGGATTGCCGCTGGAGGATGTGGCCGACGCCGCGAGCCGTCTGCGCGAGCGACTGTCCAGCGGCGGTGCGGTCGTCCTGGCCCCGGACCGGACGCTGCGGGTGGAGGACCTCCACCACAAACCCTTCCACACCTCCCCGGGCCGGCTGTGGCGGATGCTTCAGGCACAGGTCATCGATACCAAGGTACGTACCGATACCGGATACGTGCCAGCCACCACGGTGTCCTATCGCGACAGAAGCTACTCAGCGCGAATTGTTGCCCGGGCCTGGAAGGGCTACCGGATTCAAGGGCACCTGCTCGACTGGCTGGGCGAGCTGGTCGTCGCGTCCTCCGAGCAGGTCCGGGTCCGCGCCGGCGTCGCGGTCGGCGTGCTGGCCACGTTCGGCTTCGACTACGTACGACGCAGTCTATTGCGGGGCTGGGCCACCAGCGGCAACGCCCAACGGCACGAGGCGGTCGCGGACGTCCTGCGGGTGGCGGCGCGGTCGGCGGCGCTGCAGCCCGCGGTCGCAGCCTTCGTCGACCTCCTCTACCGCTCGGAAGGGGTCGGAGCACGCTGCACCGCGGCACTCGCGCTCGGCAACCGGCTCGGACACGCGGATCTCGCCGCACCGGTCCGGTCGCTGGAGCGCCTCACAGCGGTCGACGATCCGGACGTACGCCGAAGTGTGGGCATGGCCTTTGCCAACCTCCTCGTTCAGGACGTCGAGACGATCGCTCCTGTTTTGTACGACGTGCTGCAACGCGGCCTGCTCGACTCCCGCCGTGTCGCCGGCGCACAGTTGATCTTCCTGCGCGTCGCCAACACCGTGACGACCGAGGTGCCCGGAGACCAGGGCGACCTGATCCGGTGGCCGACTCTGTTGCTCCTTGCCCAAGAACACGATCATCTGCGCCGGCCGCTCTCCCTCCTCTGGGCCAGGATGCTGGCGGGTGGCGACTACATCTACTACGCCGAAACGGTGTTGCGTTCCTGGGCGAGAGCCGCCGAGTCCGACCCCTCGGTCCGAGGCGCTTTCGCCCGGCTCACCCGCGCGGTCGCGGAGGTGGACCGGTGGGCAGGCTCGGCAATCGAGCGCCAAGCCCGCAAGTGGGGCGACGAGGGCGGCCTGACTCCCATGCCGAAGGTCGCCGCGGCTACGCAGTCCGTACTGGCGCATGAGCGTATCGAGAGGTGAACACCACCATGGAAGTTCCGCTGATTCTCCGCCGGGACTACGTGTCTGCGTTCGACGGGCCAGCACAACGCTGCCGGCATCCGAGCGTCGCGATCGTCTACACCACCACCGACGGCCGCGCCGAGATGCTGGAAGGCGGCCGGCCTCTCTCATGGCGTGAGCAGCTCAGGAACCGCCGCTTCCGGCAGCGTTACGAGGTCGACGTGAGCGACCATCACCACCGCTATCACCTTCGCCGGTCGGCGCCACCCGCCCAGGGCGGCATCTACCGCTTCCCAGCCGAGGTGAACGTCGGCTTCCGGGTCGTCAATCCGATCGAGGTCGTCTGTCGCAACATCGAGAACGGGATCGCCGTGGTGGCCGGTTACGTCACTCCACTGTTGCACGGGGTCACCGCGAAGTTCGGGGTGGACGAGGTCCGGGAGGCCGAGGACGCGGTCAACCAGCGGTTCCGGCTCCCCGTCACGATCGGGGGCTGCATCGAGCTGTACGGGTGCCGGGTTCGGCTGGATCCGGACCCGGAGGCGGCCGAACTCCTGCGCCGGGAGCAGGCGGCGAAGCTGGAGAACCAGGCGCGAGCCGCGGAGTATCAGCGGGAAGCTGAAGAGGCCCGTCGTCAGAATCTCCTCGCCCTTATCGAACAGAGTGGCCGCCTGGAGCAGACGGACCGTGAGCGGGAGGCGCTGGCCGGCCGCCCGAGGAGCCTGAAGGACCTGATCGCGATGCACCTGGAGAATAAGCCGGGAGACATCGAGGGTGCGATCAGGATGACCGCCGAGGTCCAGGCCCGGCAGCACCAGTACGAGGTGGACGCGGAGAACCGGGACTGGGAACGCGCCAAGTACCTGGCGGACAAGAACCTCATGCGGCCGGACGAAATGATCAACGTAGGCAGACGGTTCCGCTCCGACGGCGAGGAGCGAGCCTCTCAGCTGACCGCGGACGGCAATGGCTGGGACGACGAACTGCCTGAGCCGAACGGAAAGGGTCCACTGGGCAGTCCGGGTTGACTGCGTGGTCAGGGCGGCGGTTCGGCTCCGGTCAGCCGATCGATGAGACTTTGCGGCGCGTCCGTGCCGAAGCAGAGCTCGAAGATGTGTCAGGCCGTCGTGGCCTCTCCGGCGATAAACCGGCACAGGACTAGTCCGTACCCGGCGAGCGCGGCCCCGACGTCCGCCGGGTGGGCGGCGATGGCCCCGGGCGATGTCGGCGCCGTCGAGCATGGCGAGGTTGACGCCGAAGCTCTTCGGCGGCATCAGGTGGGCGACGTCTCCGAGCAGGGTCACTCCGTACGCGGACTTCGTCCATGACCTTCAGCGGCCGGCGGCCCATCGGTGGTCGGCCGGCAACGACCGATCGAGCATGCCGTCTCGCCGATCACCCGCCGTACGGACATGCCTCTGATACCGGGCAACGGTCGCGGCCCGCAGCGGGCAGCCGTGTGCGCCGCGTCGGCGTCGTCAGACCGATCGTATGAAACCTGTGGTGGTTCGAAACGAGTCATACAGTCCGACGCGCGAGCGGACCATGAAGCCCTCGGGTTCACGATCTGTTTCTGCACCTGCGGGCTGCCGGATTCGAGGGTGCGCCAAGGTTCCTGGGCGTTGACGAGCAGGGACGCGAGATCCTCACCTTCATCGAGGGCGAGGTCACCACGTACGGTCCGCCCGCCGGGATGCACTCCGACTCGGCCCTCACCGCGGCGGCGACGCTGCTGCGCCGACTCCACGACGCAACCGTGAGCTTCGCCCAGAGCCGCCCAGACAGCCAGCCGATCTACTTCAAAACGCCCCCAGTTCGGCATGGGCCGCCGGGTGAGCCTCCCTTTGCGGTGATGATCGGGAGGCGGCTCAGGTCGTCGGCTTCGGCACGTCGAAGGCGAGCCCGCTCGAGCGCTCGCCCCGGCCCGTGGCGCGGCGGATGCCGAGCCACACGATCGGGCGGCCGTCGCGCCAGCGGGTGCGGCTGTAGGCGAGTGTGAGACGGGTGCCGACCCGCGGGACCTCCTCCTCGTTGATGAAATACCGCCGGCCGGCGTCGAAGCCCTCCCTCAGCAGCGTCGTGCGCGGCGGCACGGCGGTCCCGTTCACGCCGTTGGGCATGGCGGCCCGCTGCAGCTGCACGGCCCGGTTGTTGGCGTCGACGTGCACCGGGACGAACGGGATCCAGTTCTCCGGCACCGACGTCATCACCTCGTACGCGACCGCCGCCCGCGGATCGTCCGGCCGGGTCGGCGGGTGCAGCCGGAGCCGCTGCGCGGTCACCTCGGCGGCCGCCTCGTCGCCCGAGCGGCCCTCGCCGGTGTCCATGCGTACGGTCGTCTCGATGCCCCACACGAGGTTGGCGTTCTCGTCGCGGACCAGGTAGACGTCCTCGAGCGCCGGCCCGTCGGCGACCTTGGGGACGCCCGGCGGCAGCACCAGCGACATGCTCGGGGCGGCCCGGGGGTCGCCGACCGTGGACAGGGTGAACATCGACCACTGGTCCCGGGGCTCGCCGCCTCCGGAGTCCGCCCGGGTGATCCACTGCCGCTGCCCGAACACGTCGGTCACCGCGAGGCCGGGCACCGAGGCGACGATGCCGGCCGGCAGATCGACCGGGAGCTGATACCAGTCGTTGCTGAAGACCAGCGCGAACTCGAGGAAGATGAGCCGGGCCAGGTCGGTGCTGTCGGGCGTCACGGCGGCGAGGTTGGTGTCGCCGTCCTCGACCGCCCACCAGCGCGGCAGCGGCATCCCGGAGTAGCGGACCGGGGCCGGGAACACCGTGCGGGTGGTGAGCACGGGCGCCGGGCCGGTGTTGCCGAGCGTGTCGACCACGGAGACCGAGAAGTCGTGCCAGTCGAGGTCGCCGCCGGGATATTCGGGTGCCGCGAGGACGGTGTCGCCGGCGGCCACCGCGAACGAGTGCTCGAGCCGCCGCGGGTCCCAGGTCGCGTCGCCGGTCGGCTGGTCGATGAGCTGGTCGAACCAGGCGACCAGCTTCACGCCGAGCGCGTTCAGCTCGTTGCGGTGCAGGTGCAGGGGGTCGTCGATGCCGTCCGAGGCGTGGCCGCCGCCCTTGAGGTACTGGTAGAGCAGGTATCCGTCCATCCGGCGGCCGGACACCGCCTGCAGCGTCGCCCACACCTCGGGGTGCGCGACCCGGTTCAGGTCGTCCTCGTCGGCCGGGTCGGGCAGGGCGATCGGGTACTTCTGGACGTACTGCTGCCGGAAGTTGAGGATGCGCAGCCCGAGCGACTGGTCGAGCAGCCGCAGCCAGCGTCGGCCGAGCGCGAGTCGCAGGTCGAACGAGATCGGCTCGGCGGCGAAGGTGAACGGCAGCGCCTGCCGCTCGGCCACGGTCTCCAGCGGGCGGTCGTTCGGCAGCGGCTCCGGGGTGCCGCCGCCCGGCCGGAACCGGGTCGGCGGCGCCGAGCTGACCGCGTACTGGGCGGTGACCGGCGAGCCGGCGTCGGAGCCGGTGAGCTCGCCCAGCTGCCACTGCCGGGTCAGCATCCACAAAGCGTCGCGGACCTCGGCCCGCAGCGCCCGGGCGAAGTCGGTGGTACGCGGCCGGCCCTCGAGCCGGTTCCACACGCCGACCGCCGGATGCTCGCGGTCGCGCAGCGCCCCGGCCAGGTCGACGATCCGGGTCTCCGTAACGACGGGCTCAGTCATGGGTCGCCTTCCAGCGTGCGTTCGCGATCGCGAGATCGGTGCTGATGGTGATCGGTTGGGTGGTGGCCGACAGCAGCGTCGCGGGCAGCAGCTGGGCGTACGCACTGTCCTCGAGGTGGGCCGGCTCGACCGCCCGTTGGCGGGCCAGGGCGAACGTCTCGGTGACCGCCGCCAGCAGGTCGGCGTTGTTCCAGGTGCCGGTCCGGGTCGGCGGGCTGACCAGCAGCATCGCCTGCGGCGGCTCGGAGTCGGGCCGGTCGACCTGCATCGCGATGCCGGTGGTCTCGACGTCGGCCGGCACCACCTCGGTCCACTCGTCGAACAGCAGCCCGCAGTGGGCGGCGTCCGGGTTGATCAGTGGCTCGTTGGCGTAGTGGGCGGTGAACAGCAGCTTGTCCTCGGTGATCGTCGCGCCGGCCGCGAACTCCATGCCCAGCCAGTGGTCGTTGACGTGGTAGGGCAGCTGGATCGGGGTGAGCTGCGGCTCCCCGCCGGGCGGCTGCGGGCCGAGCAGGCCGCCGTCGTGGCGCAGCGCGTCGCTGAGCATGATGACCTTCTCCCAGAGCCGGGCCATCTCCCGGACCCGGGCCACGCCGTGCAGCCAGTCGTCGATCGGGAAGTCCCGGTTGACCGGCGCCTTGGTGAGGTGTTGCAGCAGCTTGTCGCTGTCGCCGCGGGCCTTGCGCCAGGACTGGGCGGCCGCCGCCGGCGGCGTGTACTCCGGCACGACAAGGACGTCCGGGCCGAGCAGGGCCTTGAGAGCGTCGATGCCCGCTTGCACCCGGTCGGGCGCGGTGACGGCGGCGTCGTAGGCGGCCAGTGCGGCGTCGGCGCCGGCCAGCCGGGTGGTGATCTCGGCCGCCAGGGCGTTGGTCCGGGTCAGCAGTTCGGCCCCGTACGCGGCCACCCGGTCGAGGATGTCGGTCACGTCGAGCCCGCCCGGGTCGACATCGGTGAGCGGCCCCCGCGCGGTGACGTCGGCCAGCAGCGCGCTCAGCGTGCTCCGGGTGTTGGTCGCGAGCTGGGTGAGGGGCTTCAGCCGGTTGCTGAAGTCGGAGCGGTGCTTGCCGACGCTCGTGCGGTAGGTGGCGGGCTTGGGCGGCAGCGCCGGCAGCGTGGTGAGCAGCAGCCGGTCGGCTTGTTGCAGCAGCCGGAACCGCTCGGGGTCGGTGGTGGCCTTCGGCAGCGCGTCGTACTGGGCCAGGATGGCGTCGGCGTCGGCCAGCGCCCGGGTCATCCGGGAGGCGACGGCGGCTACCGCGGCGAGGACGTCGGCGAACGCCTTACGCCGCCACGCGGTCAGCTCGCCCCAGCCGCTTCGCGTCATGCCGAAACCGGACGCGGTGGTGACCAGGCCGGCGTACCGGCTGATGAACGTGTCGATGCCGGAGATCACCGCGGCGCGGTTGGCGACCGAGATGTCGTGCGCGAGGTCGGCGACGTTGCGGGAGAGGGCGGCGAGCGACGAGCGTACGGTCGCGGGCCGCTCTCGCTTCAGCGAGATGGCGTCGTCGGCCGACCGGTTGACTGGGGTGTTGCTCGCGGCCGGCGCCTGGTCGCTGACCTTGAGCGGACGGGCTGTGGTCAGCAGCGTCCGCAACGCGTTGACCAGCGGCGACAGCTCGAAGAAGCTGACCTTGCCGTTGATCCGGGTGGTGAACTGGATGGTCAGCTCGGCGTCCGGCCGCGGATGGCTGCGGGCGACGACCACGCCGATGATCCGGTCCTCGAGGTCGGTCATGGCCGACTGCCCGGCCGAGCGGACCGTCCACAGCAGATCGATCGGTGAGAGGTTGACGTCATCCATGGTGACGACGGTGTTCTGCGCGTGGCCGTTCGACGGGTCGGTCCAGGTCACCAGCACCGCGATGTCGCCGTCGTCGGGCAACACGTTGGTGAGCCAGTTGTTGACCGCCGGCTCCGCCTGCGCCCGCGGCGGATTCCCGCCGCTCAGCGAGAGGCCGGGCGTCAGGCGCAGGCCGAAGCGGTGGGTCAGGGTCACCCCGCTGCGCGGGGTCCGGACGATCGCCGGGTCGGGCGGGAAACCCTCCTTCGCGTACGCGTCGAGCGTGGCCGTCGCCCGCTCGGTGTTGCCGGACAGTGCCTGGTGGGTGCCCTCGGCCACGGCCAGGTCGGCGAGCGCGTCGTTGAGGTCGATGAGCCGCTTCACCTCGGCGGTGATCGCGGCGGCCTCGGCCGGGGTGGCGTCGGGAAGCGTGTCGATGCCGAACTTGTAGTCGTCGGGCACTTCGTTGCGGGTCACGTGCCGCACCAGGGCGAGCCCGTCGACCACGTTGCGGGCCTCGACCAGCGTGATGTCCGCGTTCTTCGACGCCTCGGTGGCGGTCTCGTCGATCTTGCCGGCGCGCAGCGGGAACTGCTGCCGCAGGGCGTCGATGAACTTGTCCACCTCGGCCTGGCCGTAGCGGTCGTGCAGGCCCCGCTCGAGCTGGTAGCCGAGCAGCGCGCCCAGCGACTGGCCCTGCCGCAGCCCGTCGATCAGGCCGAGCGCGGTCCGCACCCGCTCCGAGCTCAGGTTCACGGCGAACGCTCCCGGGTTGCCGGGCGTGGCGTTGGCGACGTAACCGGCGCGCAGCACGGCGGCGGTGCGGGCGTGCGCGGGCGAGGGCGCGTGCACGAAACCCGCGTTGGCCGCGTCCTCGAGCAGCGGTGTGCCACCGGCGAAGGCCTGGGCGAGCGGGCCGGTCAGGGTCACCGGCGTCAGCGGCTCGCTGCGCGGCCGCACATCCTCCAGCCAGCCGTACGCCCCCAGATGCAGACCCGGCTTCGCCGCACTCGCGCCGTCGGGGCCGTAGCGCAGCTCGCCGAGCCGCTCGGTGGCCAGGCCCAGCCGCCAGGCGTCGAGCCGGTAGGTGGCCAGATCGAGGTGCTCGGCCAGGACCCGCTCGAGCTTCGCCGTCGGCAGGTCGGCGAGCAGGCCCAGCGCGTCGACCTGCTCGGCCAGCTGAGCGGTCGACGGCGAGGTCCGCAGCACGGTCGGCACGTGGTCGACGACGAGCCGGGTGTCGTTCCCGGTGATCGCGCGCTCGGCCGAGTAGAGGCGGCGGAACCGGCTCTCGCTGGCTGGCGTCTGCCCTCCGGCGGGCAGCTTGACGTGGACGAACGGCGGGTCGGCGGCCAGCTCGCGCGGGTCGCCTACCCCGGCCGCGACGGCGAGCGCGCGGGCGGCATCGGCCCAGCCGAGCAACACGGCGTGCCGCAGCAGCAGGTAGAGCAGCGTCGGCGGCGGGGTGCCGTCGGCGAAGTCGGCCTCGAGCCGGATCGTGTCGAGGCTGGACCCGGCGGCGTCGGCCAGCCAGCGCACGTAGTTGCGGCCGTCGGAGGCGTACCCGCGTACGGGGTCGGTCTCGGACAGCGGCCGGTCGTCGATCAGCGGGGCCAGCAGCGGCTGCTGGTAGTCGACGAAAAGCTTGCGCAGAAGGTCGGGGTCGTTCGCGCGGCCGGTGTCGTCGTAGCCGAAGCGGGTCAGCAGGGCGCGTACCGGGCCGGGCATGCCGAGCCGGTCGATCGCGGGCAGGACGGTGCCGCCGCGGCCGGCCAGGTTCTCGCGGTTGAACAGGTCCTCCACGCCGCGGGCGTAGCGCTGGTGGTACTCGGCCGAGCTCGGGTGCAGCGCCAGGATGTCGAGCAGCAGCTGCTCCGGGTCGCCGGTGCCCGCGCCGGGGCGGGGCAGGCGGGGCACGGACGCGGTGGCGGCGGCCCAGTCCTGAGCGGCCGCGGACAGTACGCGGTTGAGCCCTCGCCGGTGCGCGGCCTTGGCCGAGTCGGGCCAGGTGAGCTTCGAGAACGCCGTGGTCGGCAGGAGCCCGTACGGCTGACGGCCGATCTTGATCGCCGGCAGTGGCCCGCGTCCCGAGACGTAGCGCAGGAAGAAGTCGCGGGTCGCGTCGACGGCCGCCGGCGAGAGGATCGGATTGAGCGCGGTCCGCA
>Ga0307508_10001808_pt1 | contig 23706 bp, 23 predicted proteins | sample 9_EM_MG_FD_203089 | JGI IMG/M metagenome (GOLD analysis project Ga0307508, IMG submission 203089) | Populus trichocarpa ectomycorrhiza microbial communities from riparian zone in the Pacific Northwest, United States - 9_EM | ecosystem: Host-associated > Plants > Roots > Unclassified | place... | reverse complement strand
TCCGCCCCGCTCAGCACACCGGCGTCCGAGCCGTTCTTGAAGAGCCGAACCATCCCCGTGGACCACGGGTTCACGAGCACGGCCTTGCCGCCGGCCTCGCTGACGATGCGCACATATTTGACGGCGCCGGAGCGTCGGTCGCTCGAGACGAGGCAGGCGCCGTACGCGCGGAGGTCACCAAAGCGCGCGTCCTTGTCGCTTGGCCAATTGGCGAACAGGTGAAGCCTGCCCTGGAAGGATTGCAGGAGCATCTCGGACACCGTCGACGGCACCGTGTTGAAGTTCTCGATGCCGCCACCTCCGGTGTGGATGTGGAGATTCGGATAAGTGTGCCCGTGATCCACGCTCAGCGTCCGAGCACCCAACCTAGACCGAGCAAGATGTGATTTTGGCCGAGCGTCGCGTCGCTGAGGTCGCCGTCGACCTTGGCGAAGTCCGTGTAGAAGACGCGCCCTTTGCCCGGTGTGCGAAGCCACGATACCGCGGTGTCCGTCATGTTGCCGCCCGACCACTTGCACTTTACGAGGACGGTAGAGTCTGGCGCGAGGTAGTCGGCGTTGTCGAGGTTGCCGTTGAAGTCGAACGTTGCCGGCAGCATCGTGGTCGTTGTGTGCGCTGCCGTCGCGCGACATGTGCTCTTGCCGTCGAAGACGCCGTGACCACCGCGCCCGCCGATCAGATCGTTGTAGGCGTGAGGCGGCTCGGCGGATTGAAACGTGACTGCCGCGCAGTGGGTGCCAAACAATCCGCCGCCGTTGTCGACGAATGCTTTGAGCGCGGCGGTTTGCGCGTCGCCCGTCTTGCCGGCGCCGAACGGCTGGAAGCAGGTGTTGATCATTCCAACACCGCCAAATCGCGCCAAATTCGTCATGCTGAGGTCGTCCGGATTGACGCTGTCCTCGACCTCGTAGCCCCAGCTCTGTAGCTGCGATTTCAGCAGGGTGAGCTGGGCCGGCACCGAATCGATCGTGAAAGTGCTGAAGTGATAGAGCAGCATGCGCTTGGGCAAAGTCGGCGTGCTCGCGTCCCCGCCGCTGCCGCTAGCGCCGCCCCCGCCGTTTGTTCCGCCGTTCCCAGCAGTGGCGGCGCTGCCGCTCGTGCCGGCGCCTCCACCGGTCTGTCCGGCTTGTCCCGCTAGTCCCCCTTGACCTCCGACGTTGCTGGTCCCGGCAGAAGTGGCGCTGGTGCCGGCGTTGGTTGCGCCAGCACCAGGGTTGCTCGAGCCGCCGGCGCCGCTGTTGCTCATACCGCTCATACCGCTCATACCGCTCGCACCGCTGTCGCCGGCTGCATTGTGGGCCGGCACGATCGCCGTGTCATCGCTGCAAGCGGAGACGCAAACGACCACGAGCACTCCGCCGAGCGAGCGGTAAACCATGGGTTCAACCTACAGCCTCGAGCGGAGCGCGATCTTGCACGCGCCGAGCATTTTCTTGCAGATCTAGCGAGCGGCAGAACGGAGTTGCTAGTTGGCAACTTCCTTCGCTAGTTGCTCGGGGCGTGAGCCGAAAGCGGAGCGTGAAGGCATGGGTGCCTGATTGGCCCCGCACCATCATCACAACGGGGAGAGCCCCGAAGGCGTTTGGCCCCGCGCCCCGGGACCGTACCATGCTCGAGATCTCTTGTTCGAGCTGCTCCAGGGACTATCCGATGAGCGGATGATCGCTGATCATTTCGGGCTATTCAAATGACCAAGCCGATCGCCGTTCGGCAGGGGCCTCGGCCAGCGGATGCGCTGCAGGGTGCGGAGGAGGACGTGGCTCCGGCCACGATCAGGGCCTCGCTCCCCGAATTTCGAGAGATCTTCGAGACAAACATCAAGTTCGTTTGGCGCTCACTCCGGCGCCTGGGCGTGCGTGATTCGGACGTGCTCGATCAGGCCCAAAGAGTGTTCGTCACGGCCTACGTCAAGCTCGCTGGGTTCGAAGGCCGTTCGCAAATCAGCACGTGGCTGTTCGCCATTTGCTACCGCGTGGCCAGCGACTATCGACGCAGCGCCCTATTTCGCCTCGAGATTCCGACGGAGACAGGCATACTCGACCTCAATCCAAACACTCAAGAAGACTCGGAGCAGAGAGCGGAATCTCGTGAGCGCGTACGCAAGGCTGAGAGCATCCTCAACAGATTGCCGGAGGCACAGCGGCTGGTCTTCGTGCTCTTTGAGCTCGAAGACCTGAGCGGACGAGACATCGCGGACCTACTCGGGATCTCGATCGGCACCGTTCGCTCTCGCCTGCGCCTGGCGCGCGCGGCCTTCTCACGTGAGGTCGAACGCCTCCCGGGACGCGGCGCTCGTGAGCGCGTGGTGTGATATTGGCGCTCTTACCCGAGAGCGCGTGCGTATTGACCGGCAAATGCGAAGTCGTCAATGTCATTGCGAAGGTCGGAGCAAAGGCCACGATGGATTCTCAGGTCCACGGAGATGGTCTTTCAACGTGTGCCGCAGCGTGCTCGTACGGATGTCGCGTGGACGCCTTTGGGATAGCGCCCGAGATAGCGTCGCTGTTCGACCAAACACTTGGCGTCATCGTGCACAGCGTCGAGAGCGTCGACCAAGCGAGCCAAGGCATCCTCGCGGATCCCTTCATTGGGCGCCGCAGCAAAGGCCCGCCGAAATGCGTCGGCGGCCGGACCGTAGGCGCGCAGCGAGTCCATGCGCAGGCGGCCGAGCTCGAGCGCGGCGACGCCAACGCGCTCGTCAGCTGGAAACCGTTTCAGCAGCGTCGCATACGCTTTCACGGCAGCTTGAACGTCGCCTGCACGGCGCGCATCACGCGCCATCTCGAACAGCTTCGAGGCATCTGGGAGCGGCGCAGGGGCAGTCGATGACCCCGGCGTTGGCGCGTCAGTGCTCGGTCCGTCCGTCGGCGCTCCGACGGTGTTGGTCGCGCTTCCAGGCGCAGCGGCAGGCGCGAGCGAAATCTCGAGTTTGTCTCCTGCAGTCAAGCGCGTTGCGGGCTCGCCCGGGCGCGGTGAGACTTCCACGACACCGCGCGCGACCGTGACACGCACGAGACCTGGCGGCCGACTCTCGTCGAGCTCCGCCGAAAAGTGTGTGCCAACTACGCGCACTTCGACACCGTGAATAGAGGTGATGAAAGGCCGTCCGGGGCGCTTCTGCACTTCGAATTCCGCACGGCCCGAGAGCACCTCGATGCGCGTCTCGTCGGGGTGGTCGCTGATCACAGAAATCTGCCCGCCGCGATCGATGTCCACCGACGAGCCGTCGGAAAGGACCGTGCGTGCGCTTTGGACCTGACCGGCAGGCACGGTTTGGGATGCGGAAGGTGATTTTGCAGGCGAATGGAAGATCACCACCACTGCGACGGCCGCCACTACCAGGCCACCGGCGGCGCTGGCCATCCACCAACGCGAGCTGCGCTGCGGCGGTTCCATTGCATCGCCGAGTCGCTTCGCAACGCGCCGATGCTGCAGCTCGGTCCAGACATTGCTCCGCATCGCGCCGATGGCGCGCTCAATCTTGCGCCGAGCTTCAGTCATCTTGCAGCTCCGTTCGGAGTCGCGCCTCAGCCGCAGCGATGCGACGCTTGGCGGTAGCGAGTGAGCAACCGGCTAGCTGTGCCACGCTCTCGAGCGATTCTTCGTGCAAATTGCGGAGCGTCCAGGCAATGCGCAGGTCGGTAGGTAGAAGCTCGAGCGTCGCCAGAAGCTCGAGCAAAGCTGCGCGGTCTTCCGGGCTTGCCTCGGGCGATGCAAGCCATTGTTCGGACCCGTCGCCGCGGTTCGTCATGCCAAAACGAGCTCGCACGCGTTTCCAACGCAAGACACGCGACGCGCGGCGCAGCGTTACGGTTTTCAGCCAGCCGCGGATCTTAGGCGGGTCAGTTAGACTATCGAGGTGGCGTGCGGCTATCAAAAAAACCTCTTGAACGACGTCCTCGATCTCGTCTTGATGTGTCAGCAAGCGACTGGCGAACCAAGCCACAAAGCGCGCGTACTCGGCGTAGAGCTGCCCCAGCCCCGGGGGCTGGCCGGGCTCCAAGGGCCTAGGTTCGGTTGTCCCAGACCCCGGCGATCTCGGTAGTGGTGGTGTGATCGCCAAGCTCGATTCGTACACCTATACCCTTGGCCCGGAGAAGCGGCTCACCGTTTGTAAAGAAAGTTTCGGTGCCGCTGCTAGTTCTGTTCAGGGCCATCTCACCTCGGAGCCGAGCGCGAAGCCGAGCCAAAGAGACGGCGCGTCACCGAGCGAGCCCGTCGGCGCGAACCGGAAATCGGTCGAGCTAGGCAGTACTTCGATGGATGCCCCGACCCAAGGCACGATGCGATGTCCCCAACCGACACGAAAACCCGCCCGTCCGCCAAGCTCCAAGCTGCTGTGATCGTCACCTTCGGGCCGATACTTGTAGTTGACCAACGCTACCAGCAGGCCGACGTCGAGCATCACCTGGATAGGGCCGCGAGCGAGCCGTACGTTGAACGACGCATCAACCGGCAGCCGCAGTTCGCGAACGGCGACTTCGCTAAAATTCAAGTCGCTTTCACGAGTGATGGCCAGGCCGAGGGAGCCTCCAAACCGCGCGTAGCCAAACGACAGGCGAACAGCAGCGCCGGGTGACACGACGGTGCGTGTCCTCTGGCGCGAGCCGGGCGCGATCTGCAGCGTTGGAGCCAAGGCCGCTCCAAAAAACCAACTTGGCGAGTTTGTCTGTCGAACCTGCCGCTCTACCGGCAGCGTCGAGGTGGGCGGGCGAGGCCGGGGCTCTGCCTCCTCGTTTTGATTGCGAAGCGCCTCGTCCACGGCCTGGGCGATCGCGAGCGCGCGGGCGTCTTCGGGGATGGGACCGATGAAGATGGTTCGCCCGGTAAACCCGCCTTCGTTTTCGATGTTCGAGGCGACGATTGAGACACGCGTCGGATCGGCTGCCAGCAAGGTGATCACTTCTTGGGGCGCAAGCTCAGGGGTTTGCACCGGCTGTTCGCAAACGCTGAGCGAACGGCGTGAAAGCTCGATCCGGAGCTCTCGGATGACGCCTTCACGCAAAGCGTCGGGCCAGGCTGGCCCGGAAAAAGTCACTTCGATCCAGGGCTTGGAAGCTTCGGGGCATGGCTGGGACTGGGCATACGCGGCAGGCGCTCGAGCAAACAACGCGAGTAAGAGGAAGGCCGCGCGCGCAGACCGAAGCACGCCGGCAGATTAGCGCCCCGAAACGGGACTCAGTGAAAAATCATCTCGGGGGTGAGCCGTTCGCGGACGGTCAGGGCATAGGTGCACGGTTTGCCCATGCACGATCAACCGCGCGATACGGTACGTACGGATCTGCCCACCGTTAGCAGCCGAGCTCTTGCGCTGGTCCTTCTCGGTTCCTCGGCCCTGGCCTGCACGGCCATGGTCGGCGGCGCGCAAGGAACTGGGATGAGCGGCTCGCCACCTCAAGGAACTTCGGGGTCAGGCGCAAGCACGGGTGGTACCGCAAGCGCGGGTGGGACCGCAGGGATTGGCGGCGCACCGATGGCTTCGCCGGATTGCACGAACCCCGCGCCTGGCCCGTCGCCGATTCGGCGCCTCACGCGCTTCGAGCTCAACAATACGCTGCATGACCTGCTGCGCGACACCACCAAAGCCGCCAACGTGCTGCCGGCAGAGGTCAACGGCAACGGCTTCAACAATCAGGCAAGCTTGTTGACAACGACGCGTCAGCTCGTCGAAGCGTACAATGCGATCGCGAGCACGGTGGCCGCGACGGCCACGAAAGACGCCGCAGTTCTGGCGAACTTCTCGACGTGCGATGCTGCTGCGCAGGGCGAAGACGCCTGCGCGCATGCCTTCGTGAGTGGCTTCGGGCAGCAGGCGTACCGGCGTCCGCTCTCAGACGTGGAGAGCGCAGCCCTCTTTACCGCCTACACGGCGGGCAGGGCCGATAGTGGAACGTACGCCCAAGGCCTCGCGTCGGTTGTGCAAATGGCGCTGCAGACGCCTCAGTTCTTGTACCGCGTCGAGGTTGGCGTTCAGGTACCGGGCAAGTCCATCAGGCGCCTCACTTCGAGCGAGATGGCGACGCGGCTCTCGTACTCGCTGTGGGGCTCCATGCCCGATACGAGCTTGCTGGCGGTAGCGGCCGCGAACGGCTTGGACACCGCCGACCAGATCAAAGCCCAAGCCCAGCAGATGCTGCAAAATCCGCGCGCGCGCGAGATGCTGCACTACTTCGCGGACACGCTGTACGGCATCGGTGGTTCGGACGCGCTGGTGCGGGACAAGACGATGTTTCCCACGTACAACGAGGCCCTCGGACCGCTGTTTCGTCAAGAGAGCGAGACTTTCATCGACGACGTCGTGTGGAACGGTGCAGGTGATTTCGCAACGCTCTGGAATGCGCCGTATTCGTTCGTCAATGGCCCGCTGGCGGCCTTCTATGGCGACATGGGGGTAACGGGCGACGCGTTTCAGCGCGTCCCACGGGACCCAACGCGCCGGCTCGGCCTCTTGACTCAGGCCAGCGTCCTGGCCGCAACCACGACCCCCCGCAACAATCCAGTATCGCGCGGCAAATTCATTTACGAAAAGCTGCTCTGCGGCTCGGTGCAGAGCCCGCCGTCCACGCTCAATGTCAAACTGCCTCCCGAGGATCCGACGCGAACGACGCGCGAACGCTTCACTGCACATCGCGTCATGGAGCCTTGTAAGAGCTGCCACACCATGCTCGATCCGATCGGCTTCGGGCTCGAGAATTTCAATAGCGTCGGGCTTTGGCAAGACATCGACAATGGTAAGCCCATCGATGCAAGCGGGGAGATCCCTCCTGGTCTCGACATCTCCGGGCCGTTCTCGAATGCCGTCGACCTTGCGAAGAAGATCGCCAGCAGCGACGCCGCCCGCAGTTGCTTCGCCGACAAATGGATCAGCTTGGCCTATGGTCGCTCTTTCGTTGCCGGTGATGCCGGGGAGGTCTGCAGCAAGAACCAGATCGAGAGCGCGTTTCGCGCTGCCAACGGCAACGTCAAAGCGCTCCTCGTAGCCGCCACGCAGACCGACGACTTCTTGTACTTGCCCGCCGCGAGCTCAAATCCATGATCACATCGAAGAACCGCATCACTCGCCGAACGATTTTGCGCGGCGCGGGTCAGGTCGCGATCGGCCTACCCTTCCTAGAGGCAATGCTCAAGCCGGGCGAAACGCACGCGCAAGCCGCCATGGTGCCGACGCGCTTCGTCGTCTTCTATTCGCCCGGCGGCACCCTGCTCGACAAGTGGCGACCCACGGGAACCGAAACTCAGTTCACGATGAGCGACATGATGGCGCCCTTGCTGCCGCATCAGCAAGACTTGCTGTTCGTAGACGGGCTCAACCTCTCGATCACCCAGATTGGCGTCGGTCACCCGCACAGCAAGGGCATGGCGGGTGTGCTCACCGGCACCGAGCTCTTGCCCGGCCAGTTCGTGACCGGCGGCGGCTTGGCGGGCTTCGCCAATGGTCCTTCGGTTGATCAAGTCATCGGCGGGCGCATCAGCAAGGGGCTCAAGTTTCCGTCGCTCGAGCTCTCGTCGGCGTGGGCAATCGCGGGTCGTAACGTGACCGACGGGGCGGTGGCTGAGACCTCCAACGCTGCCAATGAGATCAACTACTCGGGTGCGAGCGGGCCTCTGTCACCGTATTTCAATCCGCAGGTCGCCTTCGATACCATCTTCAAAGACGTCGGGGCCCCGACCATGGCGAGCGATGCGGAACACAAGCGATCGGTCGCGATCCTCGACGCGGTGCAAGCGGAATACAAGCGCGTTTCCGCGCAGCTTGGCTCCGCCGACAAGGCGAAGCTCGACGAACACCTGCAGATGATTCAGCAGATGGAGGCGAGCTTGAGCTCCCCGACGATGACTGGTCAAGGCTGCACGCAGGCAACCAGGCCGACTGACAGCGCCCCAGACGTGCCCACGAAGGGCAAGTTGATGACCGATCTGTTGGTGACGTCGTTGGCGTGCAATCTCACCCGCGTCGGCACCATGCAATGGGGCGATAGCGAAGCGAAATTCCCCCTCAACTTCGCGCCACTCAACCTGTCCGACGTCCACCACGGCTACCAGCACGACAGCGTCTACAATCCGACGGCGCTGTTTCAGATCTACAAGTGGTACGCCTCAAATTTCGCGTACCTGCTCGACAAGCTCGCCTCGGTCAAAGAAGGAGACGGCACGATGCTCGACAACACCGTGGTGCTCTGGGTCTCCGAGATTCAGGAGCCGCCGACGCACAACCAAAGCAACATGCCGTTCATGATCGCAGGTGGTAAGAACGCCGGTATCAAAACTGGGCGCTGGCTCAAGGTTCCTTCGCAACCTCACAACAACCTGCTCGTCACGCTGCTCAACGTCTTCGGGGGCACTGAAACGACATTCGGTAACCCCAAGTACTGCACCAGCATGCTCGCGGGGCTCACATGAGCAGCGCGCGTTCCACGCGGTGGGCAACGCTGGCATGGCTCGCTGCGTTGCTGGGTTGTAGCGGCGATCCGCCCGCCGCAGTGGGCGGCAATGGCGGCGCTGCGGGGTCGATGACGGCACCAGTCGCCGGAACCGCCGGTGTCGCGGCCGGCGGCAGCAGCACGGGCGGCAACTCGAACCCGTCCGCCGGCACCGCCGGCTCGGGCATCGCGGGCGGCGGCGTGGCTGGTCTCGGTGGTAGCTCGGGCGCCGGTGGCAGCGCGGCTGGGACCGGTGGCGGCGCGGGTGGGACCGGTGGCGGCGCGGGTGGGACCGGTGGCGGCGCGGCTGGGACCGGTGGCAGCTCGGCGGGCGCCGGCGGTACCGACCCCGAAGGCTGGGTCACTATCTTCAACGGCCAGGACCTAACCGGATGGAAGCCGTTGATTCATAAGTCAGGAACTTACGACAACGATCCGCTCAAGACTTTCCGCGTCGATCCTGCGACCCATGTGATCAGGGTCACGTACGTCGACTATCCGAAAATCGCCACCGGAAACGACGCGGGTCGAGCCAACTTCGATAGTCGATGCGGCCTGCTCTACTACGACAAGCCGCTCACGAACTATCGAGTGCGAGCGACCTATCACTTCGTCGACGAGAGCATCGAGAGGCAAGCGGCGAACGCAGTGGGCTGGGGTCGTTTCAACTCAGGGCTGATGATCTTCGGAACCGATCCCTCGAAGGTGATGGGAGATCCCATGTTCCCGCCGGTACTCGAGATTCAGCTCCTGGGCAATGGCAGCTCGGGTGGTTCCACCAACCCCAACATCTGCAACAACGGCGGCATGAACTACTCCAAGGCCGATTGTGGAAACAACAAGAGCAACGTCCCTGCTCCCGCCCCGACCACCTGGGTCACCGTCGAAGCGGAGGTTCACCCGGGCGGCATGACTAAAGTGTGGACGTACGCGCCGGACGGCAAGCCTGACCTGGCCAAGCCTATCGAGACCGTGACCGGCGTGACGTACAACGGAACGCCGCTCACCGCGGGATACATGGGATACATCTCCTTGCAGTCCGAAAGCCAACCCTGCGAGTTCAAAAACGTCCAGCTGATCGAGCTTCCCAATTAAAGGGGAGGCTGGCCTGAGTCGCCCCCAGCCAGGAGCTGCCGCATGGCAAGGCTGGTCTGTGTTCTTTGCGTCGCTCTGCCGCTGGCGGGCTGCGCCTCGCCGGTCGACGGCGGTGACGAAATAGCAACGCCAAACGGCGGCGAACCCGCGGGTGGTGCGGCTATGAGCGGCGCTGCGGGCCTGGGCGGCATTGGCGGCCAGGAATGGGTTTGCATCCCAGACCAGCCCGTGTGCGATGGGAACCGGGCCACGACCTGCAATACCGACGGTTCGGGCTACCTCTCGGACGGCACCGCCTGCGGCGCGAACGAAGCCTGCGACCAGGGAGCCTGCAGGTGCGAGCCGGCTCACGAGCGGTGCTCGGCGATCGGTCTTGAAACCTGCGGCGCCGACGGGCGATGGGGCGAAGCTTTGCCATGCGGAACGGCGACTCCTTATTGCTACGCGGAGACGTGCAACGCCGAGCCGCCGAGTTGTGCGGCCCTTCCCGTAAGCTGCGGCGCTTCGTCGAGCGAGAGCTGCTGCGTGAGTCCGATGGTGAAGGGCGGCAGCTTCGAACGCGACAACGACTCGAGTTACCCAGCGACGATCAGCAGCTTTCGATTGGACAAGTACGAGGCTACGGTGGGTCGCTTTCGGAGCTTCGTCGACGCTGTCGTGGCAGGGTGGCTGCCGCCGCCCGGCTCCGGCAAGCACGCGCACCTGAACCGGGGCAGTGGGCTTTCGAACAGCGGTGCCCCTGGCAACGAGCTCGGTTGGGACACGACTTGGAACGCCAGCCTGCCGCCCCTCAAAGCCGACTGGGATAGCACGAGCTACCTGGCTTGTGATCCGGACTACGCGACCTGGACCCCGAGCGTCGGAGGCAACGAGAACCTGCCCATCAACTGCGTCGACTGGTACGAAGCAGCAGCCTTCTGCATTTGGGACGACGGCTTTCTGCCGAGCAATGCGGAGGGCGACTACGCCGCGGCCGGAGGTAACGAGCAACGACTCTATCCGTGGGGAGCCGAGTTCCCCAGCGGCAGCGCGGCCCTGGCCGTGTTTGGTTGCTACCTCAACGCCGGCGGCAATTGCACCGGCCTTACCAACATCGCCCCCGTGGGATCGGTAGTAGCCGGAAACGGACGCTACGGCCAAGCCGACCTGGCGGGGAATGTTGCCGAGTGGTTCCTCGACTGGGACGCCCCCTACTCGGACTCTCCGTGCGATGACTGCGCCTACCTTTTGCCAACGAGCGGGCGCATCCAGCGCGGTGGGTCGTTCTTCTACTATGCGTCATTGCTGCCATCGACGTACCACGAAGGCGTTCCACCCGAGGCTCGCAGCTTCGATCTCGGGTTGCGTTGCGCCCGGACACCTTAGGGCCCGCGAATGGCTAAGTCGATCGCGCTCGCGGCCGATGCATCCCGGCTCTCCCGGCTGGCTTCGTTGCTCCTCAGTTACATACCTGCAGTATGCGCCTTCGTCGCGCCTCGCCGTCCGGGCGCCTCGCCCGCGATCATCGACCGACTTAGCCATTCGCGGGCCCTTAGGAGGCATCGAGCACCTCGAACAAGCGCGTCGAAACGTCATTGCCCCTGCGGTCTTCAGCAGCACTTCGAGACACCCGTGTGCACAGTCGCGCCAGGATGCCATTGGCTACGCGGCGCCCGTCGCTCATTGATTCAAAAATGCAAAACGTCAAAAAACAGCAGGATTCGACAAGACGCTCGGAACGAAACTCCCCTAGACTCATTGTTCGAGCGCAAGCGCTTGCAGACGCCCAAAGCGCCGCACCGGTGCGTGGACAGCGGAGTGCCATCGAGGGCCCAGTGAGCGAACTCTTCAAGAATGCCCTGGTGGGGCACTGGGTCAGCATGGCTCCTGAGGTACGCCCGAGCAAGAATCCTGACGGGACGATAAGGTCGTTCTATTTGGCAAGAGACTTCAGCTACTCGGAAGGCGACCGCTTTGAGCTCGTCGTCATCAGTCTGGCGGATCCCTTTGGCCAGACTCCGTTGTCGAGAATCACGATCCGCGGTCACATGTTCTGGCGTGGAGGCCACCCAATCGGCCCAGGAGCGCAGAAAGTCGACTTCCACGCGGACGAGGCCTACGAAGTGATGCCTCTGCACGTCGGATTCGCAAACCTCCTCAATCAGGTGGCGCGAAGCGGCTACGAGGAGTGGGGCGTCGCGCGGGCGCAGAGCGTCTTTGGCAAGTCGTTTACGCCCTTTGGTCTGATCGAAGGAATGAACTTCATTGAGTATGATCTGGTCTATCTGAACCGCGGATTGCTGTTTTGGGGCGCTCGTCATGTCGATGGTCGCGGCTTCGACTCCGAGGAAAACCGGCCCACGAACCTTCAGATCCCTATGGCTCGGAAGTAGGTCGAGCGGCCCAGACGGACTTCCGCCGCACCCATGAACGCGCACAGTGGGACCTGACCTCGCACCTAGCCTAACGCCTTGCGCCGGGTGGCACGGGTCGCTGGCTGGCGGTAAGATTACAAGTTATGCGTTTGAGTGCTGGTGCGTGGCTCGCGCTCGGACTCGCGTTTGCAGGCTGTTCGTTTCCGGCCTACCGGGTCGAAGAGCGGTTGGCAGAGGCGGGACAGGCGTCGGTGGATGGGAGCGAACCCGCGCCTGGCGTGTGCGTCGATGGCAAGCAGGGAGTCAAAGAAACGGGCGTCGACTGCGGCGGGATCTGCCCGCCGTGTCCTGCCGGACAAGGGTGCTTGGTGGGGCAAGACTGCGAAAGCGGGAAGTGTCTGGACGGTGTTTGCCAGATGGCGCGCTGCGATGATGGTCTGCGAAACGGCGATGAGACGGACGTTGATTGCGGAGGGGTCTGTGACACGCGCTGCGACGTTGGCAAGCGCTGCTTGAGCATTCACGACTGCGTAAGCAGTGTGTGCTCCGACACCTGCCAGGCAGCTTCTTGTTCGGACGGCGTGTACAACGGTAGCGAGGCGGCCATTGATTGCGGCGGCCCGTGTCAACCATGCCTAGACGGACAAGCCTGCTCGAAGGCGGGCGACTGCGCGAGCACCAACTGCTCGTCGCTGATTTGCGCCAGCGTGAGCTGCAGCGATGGCAGGGCTGACGGCGGGGAAACCGACGTGGACTGCGGCGGGAATTGTGCGCCGTGTGCGGCGGGAGCAGGTTGCACTAAGGGCGCGGATTGCGCGAGCGGCATCTGTCCGTCGAATCGGCAGTGCAGCGCGGCCACCTGCACCGATCGGCTGAAGAACGACGACGAGACGGACGTCGACTGTGGCGGCAGCTGCCCAGGTTGCGTCTCGAACCAGGTGTGCGCCACCGGGGCAGATTGCGCGAGCGGGCTGTGCAAAAGCGGATTTTGTGTGCCCGCCGCGGAAACCGGCAAGGAGATTGGACCGAGCGGCTGGAGCGCTGAAGCGTCCCTCAATTCGATGGACGCATCGGCAGCCTTCGATGGTTCGACTTACTACCGCTGGTCGACTGGCACAAACCAGCAGCCGGGCATGTCGTTCATGCTTGACCTGGGCGCGCCTCAGATCTTTTTCTCGATAGCGCTCCGCGCGTACGACACGTCCTACACCGAGCCTGACGATGGCCCGGCTCTGTTCGATGTGTACGAGTCGAACGACAGCAACTTCGGCGAGCCCGTCAAACAGAATCTGCCCGGCAGTCCAGTGACAACAATCCACTTCGATTCGGCACAGCGCGCCCGCTACATCCAATTCAAGCTCGATGCCGTCAAAGACAAATGGTGGAGCATCAACGAGCTGCACGTCTATCAGTGAGCAGTCCTGTCCCAGTTTGAGCTCGTTGCTGATCGGCCAGCCGTCGACGCGACCGTTCGGATCCGCTGGGCCGTACCCAGCGCAAATGGCGCCGCCGGTTCTCGCCGGGTCTGAGGGGCCCAGCCCTTGTTAGTCTCTTCCTCTGAGCTTTCTTGGCTTCTTGGCACTGAGAATGTCCGTCGCTTTCGCGAGCCGGCAGCCCGACACGAGCGGGCGTGATAACTTCGGTTTGTGTCGACTGTCGCTCTCGAACCCTGGACCAACACCATGCGTCTCGATGAGTCCTCGCGGTTGCGGAGCCATCGCTACGCCGACAGGTTTTCGATCGTTCGCGTGGAGACGACGGGGCCGCTCGTCGAGCCCATCCAAAAGTCGTCGTGTGTTCCCGCATTGCTCCTCTCGACATTCATCAAGCCGGTCTCGGCATCGGGCTACCGACTTTGGTTCGATGGCAAGCTTGTTCCGCTAGGGAAGCTTCAGCCATTTCGCGTCAATGTTGTCGACCTTCAGGGCGAGCCAGAGATGTGGGGACAGGTCGGTATCGACTACGTTCATTTCCATGTGCGGCAAAGAGTCATCGACGAGACGGCTGCCGCGCTCGGTTATGAACGCGTGGGCAAGTTCCGGCTCGCAGTTGCCCAGGATGACTTGGTGCTCGCTCAGCTCACGAAAAGCGTGGCCCCGTTTCTCGAGCCACACGCGGCAACGTCTCCCCTTGCGCTCGAGCAACTCGAGCTAGTTGTCGCGGCGCACGTCATCCAGCGCTATGGCGCGGCAAGGCAGAAGCGCGTCCAAGGCGCGCACACGCTCGCTCCTTGGCAACGGCGGCGCGCCACGGAGCTGCTGCGCGAGAACCTCGAAGGGAAAGTTGCCCTAGCCGACGTTGCGAGCGTCTGTGACCTGTCCGTTAGTCACTTCGCCAGATCCTTCAAGGCAACGTTCGGCACTTCACCGCACCGTTGGCTCACGGAACAGCGCATTGAGCGTGCCCAGTCGTTGCTTGCGAAGAGCGACCTGCGCCTCGTCGACATCGCTAGACAGGCGGGATTCGCCGATCAACCGTCGTTCACGCGCGCGTTCAAGGACGCGGTTGGTGCCACCCCAGCGCGCTGGCGTCGAGAGCGGAAGCGCGCGTAGAGGCCCCAATAGTCGCGCGTCGTGAAAGCGCGAAACGCTAAGAAAGAGCAGGATTGAGCAAGACATCTCGGCCTGAGCGCGCTTAAGCGTCGGCTTACGAACTCATGACCGAAATACTCAAGGATGCTCTCGTTGGAAATTGGGTAAGTCTGGCGCCAGAGGTACGCCCCAGCAAGAATCCGGACGGCACGCTGAGGTCGTTCTTCTTGACGCGCGATTTCACGTATTCTGCTGACGATCAGTTCGAGCTCGTCATTGTCAATCTCGCCGATCCCTTCGGGCGCACCCCGTTGGCGAAGATCGCCATCCGCGGTCACATGTTTTGGCGTGGCGACCATCCGATCGCGCCTGCAGCGCAGAAGGTCGACTTCCACGCCGACGCGGCCTACGAGGTGACACCACTCAACGTCGCATTCGCAAACCTTTTCAACCAGCTGGCGAGCACCGGTTACGACGAGTGGCGGGTTGCCCAAATGCAAAGCATCCTGGGCAAGTCGTTCGCCCCTTTCGGCCTAGTGAAAGGGACAAACTTCATGGAGTACGACCTGGTCTATCTCAGCGGCGGCATGCTGTTCTGGGGAGCTCGTCACATCGACGGCCGTGGCTTCGATAGCGAAGAAAACCGTCCGACCAACCTGCAGATCCCACTCGTCCGGAAGCAAAGCTGACATTCGACGTCGGACAGGGGAGCCCGGGCCGTACTTCGCGACGGAGATTTGACAGCGCTTGGATCCCAGCGAACGCTCCAACGCGAGCCACATGCAAAACCTGTATCTGGGGCCGGTACTGCCGGCGAACGAGGTTCGAACCATCGAGCGTGAAGAGCTACAGCGCAAGCTCGCTGGCGGCGCCGTGAAGCTCGTGATGTGCCGCCCTGAGCGGGAATTCGAAACGACCCGTATCGCGGGCTCCATCCACTTCGAGACGCGAGACGAGATGCTCGCCGGCCTCAAACCCGACGACGAGATCGTTCTCTACTGCACCAATGTCGACTGCTTGGCGAGCCAAGTTGTTTATCGGTTCCTCGTAGAGCACGCGTACACGAACGTGCGGCGATATGCTGGAGGGCTGGTGGACTGGGAGGAAGCGGGCTTGCCGCTCGAGGGAACGAACGCAGTCAGCCCGCCCGCTCGTTGACGCCGGTTGGCGAGCGCGCCCGCGAATCACGGCGGCGCCATAGTGAGCCCGCAAGCGCAAGCGCGGCGAGGGCCATCACCGCGAGCCCGTACTCATGCGCTCCGCTCGGCAGGCCAACGTGCGCGATGCGGAACCCGCCGAGTACCGCCGGCACTGCCATCGACAGGTAGGCCAGGATCCACACTACAGACAGCACGCCGGCCCGTTCGTTCGGGCTAGCCAGCGGCACGACCGTGCGGATTGCACCCTGAAATCCCCCGCCGAAGCCGGCGCCCGCAACCACGCTCGCGACGAAAAACCAAGGCGTCGAGCGGCGTGCAATAGCAAATAGCGCGAGCGCTACTCCCACGAAGAGAGCGACCGCACCCAACTGCATCACTCTGCTGGCCGTCTGGCTCCGCGATAGGAACGTGACGAGTGCGCCGGTTCCGGCAAACGCAAATACCACGAGGCCACCGAGCACGAGCGAGTGCGATCCGGACAGCTTGCGCACGATGCTTGGTCCCAAAGCGCCGTAGAAGCCTGCAAGTGCCCAAGTACCTATCAGCGCGGGCGCTGCTATCACGAGAGAGCCGCGAATGTGCGGGGGAACGCTCAGGTGGGGGCGTAGCGAAGCCAAGGCCCCCGCGCGCCTCGTCACCGTCTCAGGCATGAACAGGACGAGTACGACTTGCAGGATGAAGACGGCGCCGAGCGAGAGATAGATGAGCTGCGTCGGGGCAGGCAGGTACTGCACGAACACACCTGACAGCAGTCCGCCCGAGGCCGTTCCTAGGGCTGGCGCTACGGCATTGGCGATCGTGCCCTTTGGTCTATCGATGTCGAGCATGCCCGCGCCAACGGCACCTGCCGCCGCACCCGTGGCCAAACCCTGCACGACTCGCGCGACGAGCAGCGATGGCACGCCCTTCGCTATTGCGAACAGCGCCATCGCGAACAATTGCACGAGCAGCGTCGCGATCAGCACTGGCTTCCGACCGATATAGTCAGAGAGTGAGCCAAAGAGCAGCAATGATAACAGAACGGCGATCGCGTAGACTCCGAAGATCACGGTAATCGTGATCGGCGAGAATCTCCAGGCGGCCTGGTACACAACGTAGAGCGGCGTTGGCGCGATCGACCCCGCCAAGAACGAAACGATGATCGAGGCCTGAAGGAAAAGGGTAGTGAGCTTGACGAAGCGCATGACGCGGGGCTGGACGTCAAGGGCTCGAGCCGGGAGCCGCGTGGACCAGCGGGGTGTCAACCAGGTGCTGGCTAAGGAACCAGACCTGACCGATGATAGGTTGAGCTTCGGGGAGGGAACGGCGCGCCAGTTGGTTGCTCTTTTTCATGGTGACCCCGCCGAGTGCGAGAGTCGTGCCGTCGTCGTGCGGGCTGCGACCCCGAGAAATGACCGCCAAAGGACGGGCACGGCCATGGGCCGGCGCAGCTGCCGCTCCTAGGTGTCAACAGTTGGTCGAAAAAGACGAGCACCTGGCTTCCCGCCCGACCGTCTCGGCGCTCACGGATGCGAGGTCTGGCGCCAGCGGCCGCATCTGCTGGCGTGAGCGAGCTCGATTGCGTGCAGACGGCGATCGCATCCAGGAACCATGAGAGCCAGTGAGCCAACACTTCGATGGGGTGGAGTTCGCTCCCGCCAAAGGCGCTGGCATGGCTTCTGCACAAGTTCCACTGCCCCCAGGCGGAAGGCCCACAGATGTCGTCAAACATGAATGTGTCCGTCACTGCACCCACGAAGCTCATCGACGCGAAGGGAGGCGCGAAGTACGCGTATCGTCGCTTTGGCAGCGGCTCCGGGCTACCCTTGCTGCTGCTTCAGCACTTCACGGGTACGCTCGACAACTGGGACCCCGCGTTGACCAACGCATTGGCCGCCGGGCGCGAGCTCATTCTGCTCGACAACGCCGGCGTGGGGCGCTCGTCGGGCGAGCTGCCACCGACCGTCGCTGGCATGGCGCAGCACGTCACCGCTTTTCTCGAGGCCCTCGGCGTTGCAAGTTGCGATGTCCTCGGATTCTCTCTGGGCGGCATGGTCGCTCAGCAGATGGTGCTGGATCGCGCCGGCGTTTTTCGCCGCCTGATCCTGGTCGGCACCGGGCCGCGCGGGGGCGAGGACATCATGCACCTCGAAAAGCCCAGCCTCGCGAAGCACCTGCAAGATCCTTCGAACAAGGGGTACACGATCTTGCAGAAGATCTTCTTCCCGTCGACCTCGACTGCCCAGGCCGCGGGAGCGACTTTCGTCGAGCGCCTGCTCGAACGAAAAGAAGACCTCGACAAGCCGTCGGGCCCGGAAGTCGCCAATGCACAGATGGCCGCGTTCCGCGACTGGGAACGCTTTACCGGCGAGCGCTTCGCGGAGCTTCGGACAGTTCGGCACCCAACGCTGGTCGTCAACGGCGTTCACGACGAAATGATCCCAGTCCGAAATTCGTACTGGCTCGCAGAGAACCTGCCGAACGCCATCCTCTTAACTTACCCCGACGCTGGCCACGGCTCGCTGTTCCAATACCACGCATCGTTCGCGCGACAGGCGATGGCGTTCCTCGGCGGCAATTCCAGATCAGCAGTTTACTGAGCTTGGGGGTCCCAATGAAAGAGCTTGCGGAAGAGATAGTCGCCGCTCACGGCGGCATCGACAGATGGCGGCAGCACAAGTCCGTTCACGCTCACCTCATTCAAGGTGGCGGCTTGTGGGCGCTGAAAAACAACGGTGCCCAGATCGCCGACGTGGGCGTCACGGTCGCAACTGATCGACAATGGGTGTCGCACGTGCCCTTCGGTGCGGCGCACCTCCGTTCGTCGTTCTCGAAGGATCGTGTCGCGATCGAGTCAACCGACGGCGACGTTGTCGACGAGCTGCGGACTCCACGAGCATCGTTCGACGGTCATCAGCTTTCGACGCCATGGTCGGACCTACAGCTGGCCTTCTTCGTTGGCTGCGCCATGTGGACGTACCTCAACGTGCCCTTCGTTCTTGCTTGGCCAGGTGTCGAAAGTGAAGACGCTGGATCGTGGCGCGAGCGCGACGAAACTTGGCGCCGCCTGGTAGTGCACTACCCCGAAGAGCTGGAAGTTTTTAGCAAGAAGCAGACGATCTACGTCGGCGCGGACGGCCTGCTTCGCCGCATGGACTACGACATCGAAATCGCCGGAAACACGGGCGGCGCGCACTACGTCCATAACTACGTTGACGTTGGCGGCATCAAGTTTCCGACGCAGCGTCGCATCTTCCCTCGACAAGCGGATGGCAGCTCGCTCGCAGAGCCGCTCGTTGTGTCGATCGACCTCGATCGCATCGAACTTACTTGATCGTGCACCGACGAAGGAGACGACATCATGAAAGAAAGCATCCAGGAGAGAAATCCGTTCGATCTGGCGTGGAAGACGATCGACGGTCTGAAAGTCCGCTACGCCGCAGCTGGCAAGGGCCCACAGAAGGTCGTGCTGACTAGCCCCTGGCCCGAGAGCATCTTTGCATTCTCGCCGGTATGGGCAGGATTGAGCGAGCAGTTTGAGGTGTTGGCCATCGACCTTCCGGGCTTCGGGCAGTCGGAGGCACGCGATGAGCTCTTTGCGCCACATACAATGGGGCAGTTCATTGCGCGTGCGCTCGACGCCTTCGGACTCGAAGCCGTACATGCGGTGGGGCTCGACGTCGGCAGTCCGTCCCTTCTATTTGCTGCCCTCGACCGCCCCGAGCTTTTCCAGAGCTTGATGGTGGGTGCGGGGGCCGTGACCTACCCGCTCGCCATCGAAGGTTTGCTCAAGTCGATGGTGGAGGCGGAGGCCTTGCCGCCGTTGAACTCGAACGAGGTGATCGGCGGGTTTGTCGCCTCGATTCGCGGCTACGCAGTGCCCAGCTTCGTGCGCGAGGACTACCTGGCGTCCTACGCAGGCGGGCGGTTGACGCGCTCCGCCGCTCTAGTACGAGCCTACCCAAGGGACCTGGCAGCGTTGGCACCTCGACTTGGGTCGATCACGCTCCCCGTTTCGATCGTTGTCGGTCGAAATGATCCCTATGGGTTGGCGCACGACGCGCAGCTCTTGCGCCAGCAACTGCCCAACGCGCGCCTGGACGTGCTCGAGGCCGGCCACTGCTTTTGGGAAGAGCGGGCTCCCGTCTTCGAGTCCATGCTCAAAGAATGGGTGGCTGGCGGCCATCGCGCTTGATCGCGCGCAAGGAACCATGAAGACCTGGTCCGTCACGGGTGCAGGCTCGGGTCTAGGTGCAGCAATTGCCGCGGCGGCCGGAGCTCTTGGGTCTCAACCGACAGGAAAGGGAAGCTGTCATGACCGTGACCAACGCCGGCGCCTCCGGCAAATTTCAAATTGGCGAAACGATCATCCACCGACTCGGGTTTGGGGCCATGCGGCTCACCGGCCACGGCGTCTGGGGGCCCCCGTCCGATCGTGGTGCGGCCCTGGCCACACTTCGGAGGTTGCCAGAGCTCGGCGTCAATCTCATCGATACCGCCGACAGCTACGGTCCAAACGTTTCGGAAGAGTTGATCCGTGAGGCACTCCATCCCTATGCGGGGATCACGGTCGCGACCAAGGGCGGTTTCACGCGCCCGGGTCCCGGGCAATGGGTTCCGAACGGGCGCCCGTCTTACTTGATCGCTCAAGCAAAGAGCAGCCTCAAGAGACTCGGTGTCGACCAAATTGATCTGTGGCAGCTTCATCGTATCGACTCTCGCGTTCCACGCGGTGAGCAGTTCGGCGCGGTCAAGCACCTGCTCGATGAAGGCATCATCCGTCACGCTGGGTTGAGCGAAGTGTCCGTGTCTGACGTCGAGGCTGCCCGCCGAGTGTTTCCGGTAGCGACGGTGCAGAACCGCTACAACCTGATCGACCGTGGCAGCGAGGACGTGCTCGCCTACTGCACCACGCACAAGATCGGGTTCATTCCGTGGTTCCCGCTGGCTGCCGGCGAGCTCACCGAGCCGGGCGGCGTCGTCGACCGCATCGCGAAGGCGCATCGGGCCACGCCCGGTCAAGTCGCCCTCGCCTGGCTCTTGCACCGAAGCCCCGTGCTTCTGCCCATCCCGGGTACGATCAACGTTACGCATCTCGAGGAAAACGTGGCCGCAGCGGGACTGTCGCTGACGCCACGCGAGGCTGCCGAGCTCGATGCCGTGCCTTAGGTGTGCAACACGAGCACGGACGGCAGTCTACGGCTCCGACCCGAGGAGCCGGCTAGAGTAGTGAGATGAGCGACACCAGCGGCATCATCGCAGGGTTCCGCTACGTCCGTCATACACCTGCGCTCGTGAGTGCCCTTGTTCGATGTCTGTGCGTGGTCTTGCCGGGCGCGTGCTTGAGCGCACTCCTGCCTTCGTACGCGCGCACTGAACTGCACGTATCAGGGACCGGTTTCGGTCTTCTCCTCGGCGCCGCCGGGGTCGGTGCGCTCGTTGCGGCCGGGGTGCTGGAACGGCTGCGCTCCAAGCTGTCAGCCGACAACCTCTTGAGCTTGGCCGCGTGCGCGTCTGCGACGGCTCTGGGTTCACTGAGCCTCGTTCGAAGCTCGCTCGGAGCGGCGGGCGCAATGGTGCTGAGCGGCGCTGCGTGGATGGTCATGTTGAGCACATTGAACATCGCCGTGCAGACGGCTGCCGCTCCTTGGGTGCGAACGCGCGTGCTGGCGATCTACCTGGTGGTGTTCCAGGCGGCACTCGCCGCAGGCTCCATCGTGTGGGGTGAGGTCGCCGCGCGAGCCGGCGCGCGGATTGCGTTACTCGCTGGTGCGGTCGCGCTGGTCGGACTACTGGCAGCGCGCGTGCGCTTCGGCATCGAGTCGACCCAAGCGGACTTTACGCCTTCGCTTCGTCGAACCAGCGCACGATGTTGCTCACAGTGTCTTGGTAGAAACGTCGGTACAGGCTTTGGGAGACGTACCCAATGTGAGGCGTCGCGAGCACGCTCGGCAGGCGTCGAAACGGATGCTCGGCGGGCAGCGGCTCCTGGTCGAAGACGTCGATGGCGGCGCTGGCGATTTTTCCATCCTTGAGCGCCTCAATCAAGGCGGCCTCGACGACGATGGGGCCGCGCGAGGTGTTCACCAGCCGGGCCGTTGGCTTCATGAGCCCGAGCTCGGTAGCACCCACGAGAGCGCGAGTTCGGTCGCTTAGGGCGAGGTGCACGCTGAGCACATCCGCCTGACGAAACAGCTCCTCCTTCGAAACTCGGTGCGCGTCCACCTCAGCCGCACGCTCAGTCGTCAGGTTCTCGCTCCACGCGATGACGTTCATCTCGAACGCCCGTCCAATCCGCGCCACCGCACCGCCGATGTTTCCGAGGCCCAGCAAGCCTAGAGTTCGCCCAGCGAGATCCTCCCCGACATGCACCTGCCAGGCGCCACTCCGGACTGAGGCACTCTCGGCAGTGAGGTGACGGGAACTGGCCAGGATGAGAGCCCACGTCAGCTCGATCGTGGGCGAGGCGAAATACCCCGTGTTAACTAGCTGTACGCCCCGCTCGGCCGCGGCGGCGGCGTCGATAGAACCGTTGCGCAGCCCGGTCGATGCAATCAGTCTTAGATTGGGCAGGCGCTCCAGGATTGCTCGGCTGAGCGGCGTGCGTTCGCGCATGACGCAAACGATCTCGAACGCCTTCAGGCGAGCGACGATCGCGTCGGCGTCCGAGAGATGGTCGCTGAACACCGTGATCTCTGCCCGGCCTAGGAGCTGTGACCAGTCTGCCAGCCGGAGCGCCGCGTTCTGGTAGTCGTCGAGGATGGCGATGCGCATCGCGCGGGGGCGTTGCACGACTCGCGCCAAGCCCGAGGCTCGGACGCGTCGCGCGTCGGTCAAGGTGGCGGTGCCGAACCCCCGACAGATTTGTCCGCGGGCGGTCGCCGCCGCGGCGTTCAGCTGGCAAGCTGGCACAAGAATGGCGCAACCTCCCATATCAGCTTGCCCTCCAGTTGAGTGGTTCGGATAGTCGCGAGGCGGCTCGCCTATTGAACCTGCTGCATCGCGCTTAGCCAGTTCTCGACGTGATATGCGGTAACGAGCTTGTCGCCCCGAACGGTGAAGATGTCGATTGCCATCGTGTTGAAGCTCTTGCCGGTGGCACGGGTACCAAACAGGTCACCGACAGGAGTTCCCGTGGCCCGGCCCCGCACGACGACGCGATCGCCGATGACCATGATGTCTTCGACGCTCCATTTCAGATCCGGGATGCTCGCGCCGATCTGTTTGAAAACGTCGACCAGCTGCTGGCGCGACAGCCATTCGTCGTTCGTCGAATGCGAGCGGTAGTCTGGGTGACAAGCCTGTGCGAGAAGGGCTGCCACGTCCTTCTTTTGGGGCTCGTTCAAGGCCTCGTAGAGTGGCGCCGTGATTCGTCGCGCTGCTTCGACCGTGAGCCGAGGCGGCGTCGGTTCGCCACTCGTCGGAAAGCCATCTCCGAACATCGGCAGGCCGCTCTTCGACTCCTCCCGCGTGGCTTCGTCTTGCAGCACGTCCCAGTGCTCAGCCAGGGCGCCGTTCTCCACCCTCACGATGTCCGCAGCAATCCACGCACGCGGATGACCGTGGCCAGTGAATCGGCCGTGGAGCAGCACGCGATCTCCCTCGGCCACCACCACCGAATTTTCGTAGCGCATTCCGGGCGGACCCGCCTTGACGAGATTGAATAGGCCGTCCCGGCCTGGCGGAATGTGCGCACTGTGCTGAACGTAGTTGGCAGACCAAAATGAAGCCGCCGCCGCGTAGTCCTTTTTGTTGAAGAGCGTGTCGAAGGCCTTCAGCACCAGGGCCTTGTTTTCTGCAGGAGTCGTCATCGTCGAAACCCTTTCAGCGGTTTGCGTGACCGCAGGTTGAATCGCCACAGCCGCAGTCGGAGCTGCCTTGCAGCTTGCGTGCCGCGGCCCCGGCGCCGGGACGGTTGGGCTTCCAGATGCCCCCGCCCGCAGTCCGACGGACATTGAGCACGAGTGTCGAAGAGTTGACTCGCTGTCAGCAGCTCGCCGCGGCAGTGCTTCTACCTGTTGTACCGTGAAAGTCTGCGTTCTTGCGTATTCCGGACGCACTTGAACAGCTGTTCCGAAACGACTTGAACGCTCGTTCCGAAAGCACTTGAACACCAATTCCGACGCACTTGAGCGCGTCGGGCCTGGTGGCCGGAGCGAAGAAACGA
>Ga0307508_10001807_pt1 | contig 23711 bp, 21 predicted proteins | sample 9_EM_MG_FD_203089 | JGI IMG/M metagenome (GOLD analysis project Ga0307508, IMG submission 203089) | Populus trichocarpa ectomycorrhiza microbial communities from riparian zone in the Pacific Northwest, United States - 9_EM | ecosystem: Host-associated > Plants > Roots > Unclassified | place... | reverse complement strand
CGGAACTGGACAAGCCGGGCAATAGGGTCGCGGGAAGTGTCTATTGCTGAGGTGACTCAACGGCGACGGTCGAGCGCTGGGTATGCGTACGGACACCTTCTCATCGGCAAATCCGTGTGCCGATCTGGTCCGAGATCGTGACGTTCCGTAGCGGCGTCGGGGCGTCGATCTTCGTGTTTGCGCAGTGGGAGCCGGCGCCGGTGCTGTGAAAGGGGTGTCGATCTGCAGCTGCCGGCGCACGACCGGCACGGTAGTCCGACAGTCTTGAGCCCTCACATCTTCCTGACAAGTGGCCGCGATTCTGGGTCGCGCTCATGTCACTCGACAGGAAGGCACCACGATGGTGGATCCCGCTCGGCTGCGTTCGATGGCGCTCGTCGCCGCGGTGGTAGTGCTCGGCAGCACGGCGTGCACATCGTCGTCCGGGAACGGAAAGTCCCAGGCTGGTCAGCCCGAGGTCGCCACGTTGCAGAGCGCCGGCCCGTCGGCGGCGCCGTCCTCCGCGGCGGCGCAGGCACCCCGCCAGCGCCTCGACGATACGTACGCGGAAGACGTGGCACTGCAGAAGCCGTACGACGACTGCATGAAGCGTCATGGTCTGGGCCCGAAGGGCAACCTTCTCAGCGGCGGCCGCACGGCGCCCAGCCAGGCGGTCGCGGACGCGGCGAAGAAGGAGTGCAACCCGCTGATTCCGTTGCCGCCGTGGGAGTTTGATCCGGCGAACCCGGAGGCGAAGGACTTCGCCCGCGCCGTGGTGAAGTGCCTGAAGGCCAAGGGCGTCAAGTACGTGGAGGTCAACCCCGACGGGCCGGGCTGGGCGTTCGGTGGGCCGCAGAACGACGCGCAGTCGATCTCGAAGGGGATGGACCTTTCGCCGCAATGCGAGCGGGAAGTGGCTGCGAAGAAGTAGCCGCGGGGTGCGGGGGCCGTCCGGATTGGACGGCCCCTCAGCCGTCAGGCCGAGGCCAGGGCCTCGGTCGGGGTGAGCCGGGCCGCGCGCACCGACGGGTAGACGCCGGCGACCATTCCGACCGCGACCGCGCCGCCGAGGCCGGCCAGCGTCGAGGACAGCGGGATCACTATCGGCCAGTGGTGGTACGCCGCGTACCCGGCCGTGGCGAGCAGCCCCAGCGCGGTCCCGGCGATCCCGCCGAGCGCGGCCAGCGCGACCGACTCGGTGAGGAACTGGGCGCGGATCTGGCCCCGGTTGGCGCCCAGGGCGCGGCGCAGGCCGATCTCGGAGCGGCGTTCCAACACCGAGATGACCATCGTGTTGGCCACCCCGATCCCGCCGACCAGCAGCGCGACCGCGGCCAGGCCGAGAAACAACGAAGCGAACGTGTTCTCGGTGGCCCGCTTGGCGGCCAGCGCGTCCGACGGCCGGGTGACCAGGACCTCGCCGGGCTGCTCGGGATAGATCGTGGCCGGCAGCACGGACCGGACCGCCTCGATCGCCGGCTCGCGCGACTTGACGTACAGGACCGTGGGGTGCCCGTCGAAGTGCAGCAGGCTGCGGGCCGCGTCCCAGCCGACCAGCACGGACCGGTCGATGTCCGGCGACAGCGGGGTGGTGGCGAGGATGCCGACGACGGTGAACCAATGGTTGTCGATCAGCACCTGCGGGCCGGGGCCGCCGCCGTTTTGCAGGCCGTCGAACCCGAGCCGGGAAGCCGCCATAGAGCCAAGCACCACGGTCGGGAACTTTTCCGTCACCGGGTTCAGCCAGTGCCCGGCCTGGACCCGGGCGTTGATGACCGGCAGCAGATCGAGGCGGGTCGCCAGCACGGTGAGCCCGGAGCTGTCGTCCGGGTCGGTACGGTCGGACCGGTGCACCTGGGTGTGGGTGTTGGCCACCGCGCTGGCCGCGATGACCGGTGCGATCCGCTGGACCATGCCGACCGAGGCCTCCGGCAGTTTGACCGGCGGAGCCTGGTCGGGCACCGGCATGGCCTGCAGCATGTTGGTGCCCAGCGCGGACAACTCGCGCAGCAGCGCCGCCTGGCTGGAGGCGGGAATGCCGGTCACGACGATCATCGTGGCGATGCCGATCGAGATGCCCAGGGCCGAGAGCGCGGCCCGCATCTTTCGCGTACGGATGCCGATCAGCCCCAAGCTGAGCAGGTCGAACGGCGCCAGACGGACCGGGCGGATCACGGCGCGACCGCCGCGACCGCGGTGTCGCGGACCAGCCGGCCGTCGCGGATCTCGATGCGGCGAGGCAGGCCGGCGGCGATCTCCTGGTCGTGGGTGATGACGGCGATGGTGGTGCCCTCCTCGTTCAGCCGGCGCAGCAACTCCAGCACCGCGTGCCCGTTGACCGTGTCCAGGGCGCCGGTCGGCTCGTCGGCCAGCACCAGCGCCGGCCGGTTGACCAGCGCCCGGGCGATCGCGACCCGCTGGCGTTCGCCGCCGGAGAGTTGGTGCGGCAGGTGCCGTACCCGGTGCGCCAGCCCGACCCGCTCCAGCGCCTCCAGGGCCAGCGGCCGCCGCAGCCGGCGCGGCACGCCCGCGTACAGCAGGCCGGTCGCGACGTTCTCAGTAGCGGTGAGCGCCTCGGTCAGGTGGAACTGCTGGAAGACGAAGCCCAGCCGGCGCCCGCGCAGGGCGGACAGCCGCCGGTCGGACAGCCGTGCGACGTCGTAGCCGTCGATGTGCACCGAGCCGGAGGTGGGCCGGTCGAGGGTGCCCATGATGTTCAGCAGGGTGGACTTGCCGGAGCCGGAGGGGCCGACGATGGCCAGCAACTCGCCCGCGGCGATGTCGAGCGACACGCCGCGCAGCGCGTCGACGCCGCCGGGGTAGCGCATGCCGGCGTCGCACACCTCGAGCACCGTGCTCACGATGTCGTCACCACCCGGTCGCCGGCCGCCAGCCCGTCGCCGGTGATCTCCACGAGGCCCTTCGCGAAGATGCCCGTCTCGACCGCGACCAGCCCGCGGCCCTCGACCTGTACGGCGTACCCGCCCTCGCTGAGCGCCAGGAGCGCTCCGACCGGCGCGACCAGCACGCCTTTGTGGGTCTCTGCGGCGAAGTCGACCTGCACGTCCGCGGAGTCCAGCTTGGCGATGGCCGCCGGACTGTCCACCGTGATGGTCACGGTGAGTTTCGGCTCGGAGGTCGCGCCGCCGGTGTCGCCGTCCGGGGTCTTCAGCGCGGTGCCGACGGTGGCGACCCGGCCCGCCGCGGTCTTGTCGGGCAGTTCCACGGTTACCCGGTCGCCCTGTTCGATCGTGCCGGCGTCGGACAGCGTGGCCAGCACGGTGACCACCTTCGCCGTCGGAGTGACGGACATCAGCGGGCCGTCCGCGCTGTCGCCCGGCTGCGCGGCGACGGAGTCGACCCGGACGGCGCCGGTCTGCACCGCGACGTCGCCGGGCCCGATCGTGCCGGTCACCGGCAGTTGCAGGTCCGCCTGCCACCGTTTGACGGCGGCCTGGAGCGCCGCGGTCAACACCCCTTCGCCGCGGTGCACGGTCACCGACTGGGTGGTGGCCGGAGCCGGTGAGCTCGAGGGGGACGGCGCCGGCGCCGCGGCCTGCACGGTTTGCTGAACCCTTTCGCCGGTGCTCGGCTGCCGGCCGACCGAATAGCCGAGAGCCGTCAGGTTGTCGGCGACGAGCCGGACGTCACGGCCGACAGTGTTGCGCTCGGTAAGCGTGCGGAACAGCGGGATGCCGCCGTAGAACAGCGGCACCGGCCGGTCGTCCACCCGGTACAGCGGCTCGCCGCGTTTCACCGCCTTTCCCGGCGCCGGCAGCCAGGTCACGATGCCGCTCCGGCTGCCCTTCAGCGCTCGGGGGGCGCCATAGCCGAGGGTGCCCGGCAACGACCGCGTGTTGGACATGTCCGTGGTGACCAGCGCCGCGGTCTGCACGGCGATGCGTTGGTCCGCGGGCTTGCTCGGCGCGGTGTTGCGGCCGGCCCAGGCGATACCGGCGGCGGCGAGGACGGCGACGACGGCAAACACCACGACGGCGTACGCGGCGCCCCGCAACGACCGGCGCTGAGCCGGCGCCTGTTCCGGTTCCTGCGCCGGCGCCAGCGGTATCAGCTCGGTGGCCGCCTCCGACGGCCTCACCATGTGACGGGTTTCGTGCCGGCCTCGCACGGGCCGAAATCGAATACGTCATCGGCGCCGCGTAACGAAGCGTTACGAGTCAATAGCATGCCGCCGATCCTGGACCGGCAATATGAGGAACCTGTCAGATCTGGCGGTGAAATTTACCTCGCGACCGGACGCGCCCAGCGATCTTATAGTCGGTGCCATGTGCGCACACGTCTTGCTCGCCGAGGACGACGCTCGGCAGGCCGAGGTGCTCCGGCGCTACCTGGAGTCCGAGGGCCACGAGGCGACCGTGGTGCACGACGGCGAGGCCGCGCTCGCGAGCGCCCGGCGACGGCCACCCGACCTGCTCGTGCTGGACCTGATGATGCCCAAGCTCGACGGGCTGCAGGTGTGTCGGGTGCTGCGACAGGAGTCCGACCTGCTGGTGCTCATGCTGACGGCCCGCTCCGGCGAGGACGACCTGCTGCTCGGCCTGGATCTCGGCGCCGACGACTACCTGACCAAGCCGTACAGCCCCCGGGAACTGATGGCGCGTGTGCGCACGCTGTTGCGCCGGGTTCGGGTGACACCCCAGGACACCGGGGTGTGCCGGGTCGGGCGGCTCACGGTCGACGAGGTCCGGCACGCGGTCACCGCCGGCGGCACGCCGGTCGACTGCACACCCGGCGAGTTCGCCATCCTGGCGGCCATGGCACGCCAGCCCGGCCGAGTCTTCACCCGCGGTCAACTGCTCGAGCACACCAGCGGCATCGACCGGGAGTCCACCGATCGCACCATCGACGTGCACGTGATGAACCTGCGCCGCAAAATCGAGGAAAACCCGCGACAACCCGGTCAACTGCTGACCGTGTACGGGGTGGGCTACAAGCTGATCGCCGGCGGCCATTGATGCGCCGGCGCCGGGTGCCGCTGCACCGCAGCCTCGTGGTGCGGTTGCTGGCCACCTCGGTGCTGGTGGCCGTCTGTGCGATCCTCGCGACCGCGTGGCTCGCGGTGCAGACGACGACCCGGGCGATCCGCCAGGAACAGGGCCAGTCGCTGTCCGACGACAGGAGCGTCTACGACGCGCTGCTGGGCTTCGCCGCCTCCCACCCCGATTGGTCCGGTGTGAGCACCCTGGTCACCGGCCAGGCCGGCAAGTTGGACCGGCGGATCACGCTGATGACCCCGGACCGGCAGGTCATCGCCGACTCGTCGGCGGGGCCGTCGCTGCAGAACGCCCGGCCCTCGGCCACCGTCGACCCGCTGCAGGTCGACCTCGGGCTGACCGGCGGCACCGACCGCATCGACGCGCGCGCGGTCGGCCCGTACCGGCTGTCCGCCAAGGAGCGCGACGATCTGCGGCAATTGGCCGAGAAACAGCTCTCCTGCATGCACGACGACGGGGTGGACGGGCAGATCGTGGTGGCGCCGAGTGGCCGGCCCGTGGTGCGGACGCTCACCGCGGGCGTCAAGGACCCCGCCGAGTACTGCCAGTCCGCGTTGTTACGCCGGCCCACCCCGACCGAGGCCCAGCCGTTGGCCGCGCTACAGAAACTCACCGCGGCCTGCCTGCACGAGACGAACCCCAAACTGATCGACATCCTGCCCGACTTCACCGTGTGGCCGAACCCGGTCAGCAAGGACCCCGCAACCAACACGGCCCGGGCCAAACGGGTCGACGCCTGCGTGCAGAAGTCGCGCAAGGAGCAGCTCAGCAAGTACGTCGCGGCGCCGGCCCTGCTGTTCGTCACCGACGCGACGACCGGGGTGGCCGCGCCCGTCTTCGACCTGACCCGGGCGAACGCGATCCGGATCGGCGCGGTCACCGGGGCGGTCCTGGTCATCACGGTGCTCGTCACCGTCCTGGTCGGCCGCCGGCTGGTCCGTCCGCTGCGGGCGCTCGCCGACGCCGCCCACCAGCCCGCCGACGACCAGACACGGGTGCCGGTGACCACGAACGACGAGATCGGCTACCTGGCCAGGGCGCTCAACGAACTGGCCGCCCGGCGCGAGCAGACCGAGGCGCTGCGCAAGACCATGGTCAGCGACGTGGCGCACGAACTGCGTACCCCGCTGACCAACATCCGCAGCTGGCTTGAGGCAGCCCAGGACGGCCTCGCCCGGCTCGACCCGCAACTGCTCAGCCTGCTGCTCGAGGAGGCGGTGTTGCTGCAGCACATCATCGACGACCTGCGCGACCTCGCCGCGGCCGACGCCGGCGACCTGCACCTGCACCGCGAACCCGTGTACGTCAACGACATCCTCGAGCAGGTTGCCGAGGCGCACCGCGGAGCCGCCGAGACCGCGGGCGTACGGCTGCACGCCCGGCACGCCGCCGACCCCGAAGTGCTGCTCGACGGCACCCGGCTGCGCCAACTCGTCGGCAACCTGGTCGCCAACGCCGTGCGGCACACCAGCGCCGGCGGCACGGTCACCATCCGCAGCGAAGTCCGCCACGGCGACCTGACCATCGCCGTGGCGGACACCGGCACCGGCATCGCGCCCGCCGACCTTCCGAAGGTCTTCGACCGCTTCTGGCGCGCCGACGACTCCCGCACCCGCAGCACCGGAGGCAGCGGGCTCGGCCTGGCGATCGCCCGCAAACTCGCCGAGGCCCACGGCGGCGCCATCACCGTCGACAGCACCCTCGGCGCCGGCAGCGTCTTCACCATCCGCCTACCGACCGCCCCAACCGCAGCGGCCCCGATCTCCTGATCCGGTCTGACCGATCCCGGTGCCGAGTCGTTTCCGCGGCTGACCGCGGCTGACCGGCCGCGACCCCTTCGATCCGGTCTGACCGATCCCGGTGCCGAGTCGTTTCCGCGGCTGACCGCGGCTGACCGGCCGCGACCCCTTCGATCCGGTCTGACCCCGACCATCTCCCCAGGTCAACCCATTGCGAACTTCCTCCTCGATGGGTATTGGGACACCAAGCCCGCCGATCCCACCAGGGGACGTTCCTGATCTCAGGCCCTTAAATCCTTCGAGATCTTCCTACGTCCGAAGCGGCAGACCGTGATCGCCGCTCGGCGGCGCCGGACGTCAATCGCTTGCCGGTAGCGGTGACCAGGGCAGCAGCACCGGCGCGCTAATCCCGCGCGGTCGGTGGTGGCGATCAGACGAGGCGCTGGGCTCCGGTGCCCTACGAAGGACCCATCCGTTACCCACCCCCGCGATGGCGGAGGTGTCGAGGAACCGGTTTCGGCCTCTCGGCGCACGAGTCGGTCCCCCCGCGTGCCGCATGCTGGGAGTGGCTCTCGGATCGTGGGCGCCCGTCCCGGATCGTGGCCAGCGGCTCAGATGCTGGGCGGTCCGTCCGCCATCCGGACACGATCCTGGTCCAAAGCCATATATTTCGCCCACACCTTCGGGCGAAAGCCTCGATCGTGTAGAGAAAATCCGCCCGGCCGACCCTGCCTCGACACCTTTGCGGCGGCCGCGACCACTACAGCCGATGCCGCCGGGACTGCTTGCTTCTGGTGTCGGTGAGACCCCGCGTGTCGCTCCCCGTGTTGGTGGGGCCCCGCGTGTCGCGGATCTTGTCGCAGTCGCCGTCGTCGATCAGCTTCGCCGCTGTCGGCGCCAGGGCCGTTCTGAGATTATTGATCATGAGATGAATCTCGATGCAGCGAAGCGCTTTGTCCGCTTTGCGTACTGCACGGCAGGTACCAGTTGGCTAGCGAGCGAAGTTCGACCACTACCGGATTCTCACTCTATCTATCGAACGACACGCCACGTGTTCACCCCAGCGAGTGATGCTGTCGGCATTGATCACGATCTCAGAACGGCCGTGCTGTGGGCGCGTTGGCGTGCGACCTGGCGCGACAATCGGTGACGGTTCGCGGTGACGGTTCGCGGTGACGGTTCGCGGTGACGGTTCGCGGTGACGGTTCGCGGTGACGGTTCGCGGTGACGGTTCGCGGTGACGGTTCGCGGCGACGGGAACGGCCATTGGGCACGTGTGCCTGTTGTTCGCCGAGAATGTCTGCCTCCGGCCGTTGAGGGGCTCCGCGGAGCTTGACGAGCCGGACTCCCGAATTGCGCGCCTGCCTCGATGTCGACCTGCACCCGGCGACATCGCGAAGATCGGCATAGTGCGGTGAAGCGCCCCGAATCGGGGAGGAGTCTGCCTACTGCCGAGTCAGGTGAGGCGGGCGAGGGCCGGGAGGATCTGGCGGGTGGTGGAGGGGGCCAGGGGTGTCGGCAGCGTGTCAGGTGTGAACCAGGCCAACGCCTTGGACTCGGGGCTCACCTGCTCGGCGGTGTTGGCGGGGCAACGGAGCAGGAAACGGACGTCGTAGTGGATTGACGGCCCCGCGGGCTCGCCCGGCTCAGGGGCGCAGCGGACCTCGTGGATGTCGACGTCGATGGGGTCGGGGTCGAGGGTCAGGGCGTGGATGCCCGACTCCTCGACGGCCTCGCGTAGGGCCGCCCCGGCGAGAGTCTGGTCGGTGGGCTCGCAGTGGCCGCCCAACTGCATCCACATGTTCATGCGGCCATGCAGGCAGAGCAGCACTCGGCGGTCGGCGTCGACGACCAGGGCGCTCGCGGTGACGTGGCCGGGCCGGTGGGCGCGGGTCGTCGCGGCCGGCCCGGAGGCGAGCAGCTCGAGGGTGCGCTTGCGGGCGAGGTCTGCTTCTTCGGAGGTGGCCGCCCACGCGGACAGCAATCGAACGGCATCGGTGTGCAGCAAGTCAGGATCCCGGGGTTTCGGCGGAGGGGGACGGGGCGGAGAGGTCCAGGCGGATGCCGTCGTCGTGGGGGAGGACGACGGAGAGGACGCCTTCGGCGGCCAGGGCGACTCGCAGGCGGTGGGCGTCGGCGCCCAGGCGCATGAAGGCGGCCGGTGAGTTGCCCGGGCTTGCGATGTGCAGGGCGGCGGTGGCGCCGTTGCCGCGGAGGATGCCGGCGGGGGCGATCTGGGTGCCGGGGGCCAGCAGGGCGGCGACGGCGTCGCAGGCGCGTTGCACGGCGTCGGGATCGACCGGGCCGCCGGGTAGCGCGAGCTGGCTGCCGTCGGGCAGGAGTGCGGCGTCTCGCAGGCCGGCGGCACGGGCCTCGGCCGTACCCATGCTGAACATGTCGCTGGCCGCGTCGCGCAACAGCGCGACGGCGCCCGGGCCGTCGCCCTCGCCGTCGCGTGGCCCGGGGTAACCCCGGACGACGGCGACCGGCACCTGGTCGCACTTGCCCTTGACCAACTCGCCCGCCGCGGCCAACTCGTCGATCACCGCCATCTGGGTGATCTGGAGCTCGTTACCGTACGGGTCGGTCTCGCCGCGATGGTCGCGGAACGGCTCTATCCCGGCGGCCCCGAGCGCGACGTCGGTGAGGCCGTTGCGCCACGCCCGGCCCATCGTGTCGGTGACGATGACGCCGACGTCGAGGCCGCGGGTCCGCAGGTCGGCGCGCAGCCGGCGGGCGGAGGCGTCCGGGTCGTCGGGGAGCAGGACAAGGTGAGTCTTGTCCACGTTGGACGCGTCGATGCCCGCGGCCGCCAGCACGAAGCCATGGCGGGTCTGCACGATCGTCGTCGGGCCGCGCCGGGCCACCACGCGGGCCGTCTCGGCGGCGAGCGTCTCGGCGCGCGCGGCGTCCCGTTCGGGGCCGTCGGCGGGCACCTCCACGAGGCGGCCCTCGGCCTTGGACACGATCTTGCTGGTCACGACCAGCACGTCGCCGTCGACGATCCACGGCGCGGCCGCCGTGATCAGCTGGGCCAGGTCGTCGCCGGCCGTGATGTCGCCGATCCCGCGCACCGGCAGGATCTCGAGCCCGTCAGTCATCCGCCCTCCGAAAAAGTCGCACCGTCCAAGCTATCCCGCCCTCGGCACGGGCCTGCCGTCGGCACGGGCCTGCCGTCGGCACGGGCCTGCCGTCGGCCGGCCGTACAACCGGCGTGTCGCGGGCCCTCCCGTTGCCGTCGGCACGCCTGGTACCGCTGATCCGCCGTCGGCTCGCCCGCTGCCGCTGGCCTGCCTCGGGCTTGCCTGCCGGCTCGGCGGCCGGCGTGGGGCGGGAATCACCCGATGCCGGCCAGGGAGAGTGCCTCGGCGGCCATCTGGGCAGTCGTGGCCTCGTCGGTCATCCAGAGCGGCACGGCGCGGGTGGCCACGCCCGGGACGTCGACCCCCGCGTCGGTGGTGTCGACCAGCCAGCCGTCGAGCAGGCCCTGGTCGGCGCGCGGGCCGTAGAGCGCGCCCACGCCCGCCGCGCTGACCTCGACGCCGACCGTGGCCAGGCACTTGTCGGCCATGCCGCGGACGGGGGAGCCGCCGATGATGGGGGAGACGCCGACCACGGGGGCCGGGCCCTCGACGACCGCGTCGCGCAGTTGGGCGACGGCCAGGATCGGCGCGATGCTGACCACCGGGTTGCTCGGGGCCAGCAGCACCACGTCGGCCCGGGCGATTGCCTCCAGGACGCCGGGCGCGGGCTTGGCGGCGTCGGCGCCGGCGAAGACGAAGCGGTACGTCGGCACGGCGCCGCGGTAGCGCACCCACCACTCCTGGAAGTGGATGGCCTTCCGCTCGCCCTCGACGTCGACGACCACGTGGGTCTCCAGGCGGTCGTCAGTGGCCGGCAGCATCGTGACGCCGGGCTGCCAGCGGCCGGCGAGCGCGGCCGTGACGGCGGACAGCGGGTAGCCCGCGTCCAGCATCCGGGTGCGTACGAGATGGGTGGCGATGTCCTTGTCGCCCAGGCCGAACCACGACGGCTCGGCGCCGTAGGCGGCGAGTTCCTGTTTGACCACCCAGCTCTCGCCGACCCGGCCCCAGCCCCGCTCGGGGTCGTGGGCGCCGCCCAACGCATACATCACGCTGTCGAGGTCGGGGCAGATCTGCAGGCCGTGCATGCGCACGTCGTCGCCGACATTGACCACCGCCGTGACCTCCGCGCCGATGGCACGAGCGTGTGCTCGCACGCCGCCGAGGAATTTCGCACCGCCGATGCCGCCGGTGAGGACCACGATCCGCATGGTGGCCATCCTCTCGCACAGGTGTGACAGAACCCGCCGCTGGGTATCGGAGACCGGTGCGAGAGCGGTCTACGCTGAGCCGATCTCACCCAAACCAGCCGTCAGGGAGATTCCGTGACCAGCCAACCGCAGCCCGCGCCGGGCGAGGGCACGTCGGCCGGCCAGCACCTTCGTGGCTTACGTGACCTCGCCGCATACGCCTTGGTCGGCGCCGCCGCCGTGTTCCTCTTCGTGGCCGTCGTCCGCCTGATTCCGGACGGCTCGGGCCAGTTCGCCGGCCGCACCGCGAACAGCTTCTACGGCTTCGTGAGCGTCGAGACGGTCTTCTTCCCGTTCGGCGCAGTGCTGCTCGCCCTGCTGGTGCAGCCCCGCCACCCGAAGGCCCGGCTGATCGTGCTCGCGGCCCTGGTGGAGTACGCGGTGGCGGCCTTCTTCGGCGTCTTCTTCGGCCTGCTGGTCGGCCTGATCAACGTGGCCGCGGACAGCGGCGCGCGCACCGCCTTCGAGGAGTTGCTGATCCGGCTGGCCTGGCTGGGGATCTTCGCGGTCGCAGGTTACGCGGTGTTCCAGATCTGGCAGAACATGTTCACGACACCGCGCCCGCCGAAGCCGGTTTCCCAGCCGGGTGTCTACGGCCAGCCGCAGTACAACGTCCCGGGCGCCTACCCGGGCCAGCCGGGCTACGGCCCGCCGGGCTCGGCCCCGGCCCAGCCGCCCTACCAGCCGATATTCCCTCCCACACAGGGCCAGCCCATGCCGGGTCAGCCCATGCCGGGTCAGCCCATGCCGGGTCAGCCCATGCCGGGTCAGCCCATCCCTGGCCAGCCCATCCCCGGCCAGCCCGTGCCGGGCGGTCCGATCCCGGGAGGAGCGCTCGGCCAGCCCGGCAGCTACGGTCCGACCACCTACGGCCAGCCCCCGCAGACCCCGTCGTGGAACCAGCCCGCCATGCCGCTGCACCCGGCCGCGCCCGTCTTTCCCGCGCCCGTCTCGGCCCAGCCGGCCCCGTTCGGCGGGGGCGAGAGCGCGTTCGGCGATCCGACCCAGGTAGTGCCGCAGGCCGAGCAGCCCGACGACCGCACCCAGATGCTGGACGAGAGCCGGCCCGGCTTCGGCCCGGCTGACCACGACCCGCCGAGGAGTTGACGAACCCCACCTGACCTGGGCGGTCGGCGCCGCGTGTCCTATGCCACTCCGCGTGGCTGCTCACTGCGTCGGCAATCGGCCTGATCGAGGCCTAGGCTGCTGAGGTGGTTGAGGTCAGCGTGGAACCGGTTCCGACCGAGGCGAGCGTCCGCCGTGCCCTGCGCCGTGCCGCCGACGGCAAGGCGATCAACGCGGAGGAGGCGGCCGCGCTGCTGGCGGCCGAGGGCGCCCAGCTGGACGAGTTGCTGGCGATCGCCGGCGGCGTCCGGGACGCGGGCCTGCGCGAGGCGGGGCGGCCGGGCGTCGTCACGTACTCCCGGAAGGTCTTCATCCCGCTGACCCGGCTGTGCCGGGACCGCTGCCACTACTGCACCTTCGCCACCGTGCCGCACCGCCTGCCGGCGGCGTTCCTGGAGCGTGACGAGGTCCTCGCGATCGCCCGCGAGGGCGCCGCGCAGGGCTGCAAGGAGGCGCTCTTCACGCTCGGCGACCGGCCGGAGGAGCGCTGGCCCGCGGCCCGGCAGTGGCTCGACGAGCGTGGCTACGACTCGACGCTCGACTACGTGCGTTCCTGCGCGATCGCCGTGCTGGAGGAGACCGGCCTTCTGCCGCACCTCAACCCGGGCGTGCTGAGCTGGGCCGAGCTGCAGCGGCTCAAGCCGGTGGCGCCGAGCATGGGCATGATGCTGGAGACCACGGCGACCCGGCTCTGGTCGGAGCCGGGCGGCCCGCACTACGGCTCGCCCGACAAGGAGCCGGCCGTGCGGTTGCGGGTGCTCGACGACGCCGGGCGGGTCGGCGTGCCGTTCACCACCGGCATCCTGATCGGCATCGGCGAGACCCGGGCCGAGCGGGTCGACTCGCTGTTCGCGATGCGCCGGACGGCCCGGGAGTTCGGCCACGTCCAGGAGATCATCATTCAGAATTTCCGCGCCAAGCCGGACACGGCGATGCGCGGCATGCCCGACGCCGAGCTGCGTGAGCTGGCCGCGACCGTCGCGGTGGGGCGGATCATCATGGGTCCGCGGGCGCGCATCCAGGCGCCGCCCAACCTGATCGACGCGGAGTTCTCGCTGTTGCTTCGGGCCGGCATCGACGACTGGGGCGGCGTGTCCCCGGTGACGCCGGACCACGTCAACCCGGAGCGCCCCTGGCCGCAGATCGACCTTCTCCGGGAGAAGTCGGCCGAGGCGGGATTCGTCCTTCGGGAGCGGCTGACGATCTACCCGGAGTTCGTGCGCCGGGGCGGGGAGGGCTGGCTCGACCCGCGCCTCGCCGCGCACGTCGCGGCGCTGGCCGGGCCGGACGGGCTCGCCCGCGAAGACGCGGAACTCCAGGGCAGGCCCTGGCAGGAGCCCGACGACGGGTACGCGACGGGAAGGACCGACCTCTTCGCGACCATCGACACCGAGGGCCGTACGAGCGACCGCCGCTCCGACTTCGACGACGTCTACGGCGACTGGGCTGAGGTCGCCGCGCACATCACGACCGAGGCGCCCCGGCGGATCGAGTCCGACGTGCTGGCCGGCCTGCGCTTGGCCGCCGACAACCCGGCCGCGCTGCTCGACAAGGAGCACGAGGACGAGGCGATGGCCCTGTTCAACGCGGACGGCGCAGCGCTGGACGAACTCGCCCGGATCGCCGACGACCTGCGCAAACAGGTCAACGGCGACGACATCACGTACGTCGTGAACCGCAACATCAACTTCTCGAACGTCTGCTACGTCGGCTGCCGGTTCTGCGCGTTCGCCCAGCGGGAGCAGGACGCGGACGCGTACCGGCTCTCCGTCGACCAGGTCGCCGACCGGGCCGAGCAGGCGTGGCGCGACGGCGCGTCCGAGGTCTGCATGCAGGGCGGCATCGACCCCAAGATGCCGGTCACCGCATACGCCGACCTGGTTCGCGCGGTCAAGCAGCGGGTGCCGGGGATGCACGTGCACGCGTACTCGCCCATGGAGATCGTCACGGCGGCGTCCAAGGCCGGCGTCTCGATCCGTGACTGGCTCGCCGAGCTGCGCGAGGCCGGGCTGGACACCATTCCGGGCACGGCCGCGGAGATCCTCGACGACGACGTGCGGTGGGTGCTCACCAAGGGCAAGCTGCCGGCGTCGACCTGGGCCGAGGTGGTCTCGACCGCGCACCAGCTCGGCATCCGGTCGAGCTCGACCATGATGTACGGCCACGTCGACCACCCGCGCCAGTGGCTGGGCCACTTCCGGGTGCTGGCCGGCATCCAGGACGTGACCGGGGGCTTCACCGAGTTCGTGGCGCTGCCGTTCATCCACACCAATGCCCCGATCTATCTGGCCGGCATCGCCCGCCCGGGGCCGACCTGGCGGGAGAACCGGGTCGTGCACGCGATGGCCCGGATCCTGCTGCACGGCCGGATCGACAACATCCAGTGCTCGTGGGTGAAGCTCGGCGACGACGGGACCCGGGTGATGCTCAACGGCGGGTGCAACGACCTGGGCGGCACGCTGATGGAGGAGACCATCTCGCGGATGGCGGGGTCGGAGCACGGCTCGGCGCGTACGGTCGCGGAGCTGAAGGAGCTCGCCGCCGCGGCCGGAAGGCCGGCGGTGGAGCGCACGACCGTGTATGGCCGACGCTAGGTGATCTTTCTGTCCGGACAGCTGAGGCAGGTCCGTCCGACAGGCTGCGCCAAGGTCACAAATCGGGTTAAATTGGACTGGACGCGCCCGGGGTGCGTTACCTTCCGGCGCTCCTGAGAGATAGGGCAGGAACGGGACCGCGACGCGCCGATGACGCGCCGGGGAAACGGGCCTATTTATCAGGTTCGGCTTGACGACGCACGTCTTACACGCGTGTAATTTCGGTGGGGTTGTGGGATGGGACGCTGCACACCGTGCTGGTCACAGGCGGTGTCCGGCCCGCAAGAAACACGCCGCGTGCGTGGGGGGTCAGCGCCGGTATCGCTGCCGGCGCGGGAAATGGGAGGCACGCCGATGGAAGCGCAGGTTGAAGGGGTAGACCTGCTCGGGGACGCGCCCGAGTGGCAGGAGCGGGCGCTCTGCTCGCAGACCGATCCAGAAGCTTTCTTTCCTGAGAAGGGCGGCTCGACCCGCGAGGCGAAGCGGATCTGCGGCCGGTGCGAGGTCAAGGCCGAGTGCCTGGAGTACGCGTTGGGGCACGACGAACGTTTCGGCATCTGGGGTGGACTGTCCGAGCGTGAACGCCGCAAGCTCAAGCGCCGGGTCGCCTAGGACAACTCGTCGGGATCCACCCCGAGCAGGTTGGCGACCTGCTCGATGATCACATCGTGGACGAGGTCGGCGAGGTCCTCGCGGTCCATCGCCCGGAACTCCAGCGGCCGGCGGTACAGCACGATCCGTGGCGGCAGCTCCTGCCGGCCCGGGCGGCCGGGAAGCAGGCGGGCCAGCGGCACCTCGCCGTCCTCGAGCACGTCGGAGTCGTACACGTTCAGGTCGGGCGGCACGTCTTCCACCGCGAACTCGACGCCGGCCAACTCCTTGGCGTAGCGCCGCTCCAGGCCCTCGACCGTGTCGAGCACGAGATCGTCGAAGATCTCCGCCTTGGTGCGGGCCAGCGGCACCGTGGCGGGCACCAGTCGGCCGCGGAGACCGCGCCCGTGACGGTCGCGGCGCGCCGGATGACCGAGGCCGGACTTGCGCGCCGACCGGGGCGGGTCACTGCGGCGGCGCTCGGAGCTGGTGGTCACCTGGCAAGCCTAGTCCTCCGCAGGCGGTACGCGTGCTCAGCCCGAGGCCGGCGTGTGTACGGGAAAGCTGTCTTCGGTCCGATCGGGGGCGGTTCGACGGGTATTTCGCCCCATAGAGGCGGCGTGTCGCCCGGGCATGACCGAATCGTGATGCATCGTTGGTCGGCGTGTCGCGCGGCAACCGCACCCGCGTGAGCCGCCGGAGCGATAACGTGCCGCCGTGAGGTCACCACGGCGCTGCTCCCGGAACGGCTGTCCCCGACAGGCGGTCGCCACTTTGACCTACGTCTACAACGACTCGACGGCCGTCGTCGGCCCCCTCGCGGCGTTCGCCGAACCCCATACCTACGACCTCTGCGAACCACACGCCCGCAGCCTCACCGCCCCCCGAGGCTGGGACCTGGTCCGCCACGACGGCGACTTCGCACCCCCACCCCCCACGACCGACGACCTGGTCGCCCTGGCCGACGCCGTCCGCGAGGCCGCTCGCCCCATGCCGCCACCCCCACGAGACGACCCGGGCCACCAAACCGGCCGCCGCGGCCACCTACGCGTAATTCCTCCGTCTCACTGACGTTCTCCTTCGGCGCTGCCTGCCGCCTTCCAGCCAAGATCAAATTCTTGATGTCGTGGCGAGGTGGGTGGTGCAGACCGCTGCTCACGCCGAGGGCCGGGCGCGGGCGGCCAGTCGCCTGGCGGCTCCTGAACGGCCACCCACACCCGGCAACGTGCGTAAATGGTTGCGCCCAAACCCCGCGGACCCGCGGCGGGGGCACTTCTGAGGCTTACTGATGATCTCGACTCAGGGTCTCCCGGCGACACGGGTAAATCGGCTCCCCGCAGGCGTTCGGCGCGAACGGCCGGGGAGGTCGGTAGATACCTTTTCGCCGGTCTTGGCCGGTCGCACGCCCCCGTGGATGGGTCGATCTAGGAGAGTAGGGGTCGGCATGTGGGCGTAAGTCGACACCTTCGCGCAGGAAGATCAACGCTGGCGGCGCCGGCCTCGATCGGCGCCCTCGCCCCGCAGGATAGTGGGGGGTGTTGTGTATCGGTAGCTTTTTGGTTACGGTCTGGTCCTTGTTACCGACCGGGAGGCTGGGGCGTTGGTGAGGAACGCGGCAGGCTCGGCTTTTGCGGGAATCGGCGCGCGGGCCAGGTGCTCGGCGGGAGGATCGGCGTGACGGCGGCCGCGGCAGTGCCGGCGGGCGATCCGTTCGACGCGCTCGGCGATCCGCACCGGCGACGGATCGTGGAGCTGCTCGGGGCGGGTGGGCGGTCGGTGCGTGAGATCTCCGACGAGCTGCCGATCAGCCGGCCGGCGGTGTCACGACACCTTCGGCTGCTCAAAGACGCCGGGCTGGTGATCGAGCAGGCCCGGGGCACCCAGCGGATCTACCGGCTGCACGACGAGGGGGTGGCGGCCGTGCAGGCGTACCTGGCCCAGGTCTGGGGAGACGCCGCGATCCGGATGCGGCTGTTCGCCGAGAACACCGAGCCGGAGAACACCGAGCCGGAGAACACCGAGCCGGAGAACCCTGCTCGGGGAAGCAGCACGTGGGAAAGCGCCGGGCGGGACGAGGACCCGACGTGATCGAGCCGCTGTGCCTGTCCTTCGACGTCGCCTGCCCGCCGGAGCACGCGTTCCGGGTGTGGACCGCGAAGATCTCCCAGTGGTGGCCGGCCGACCACACGGTGAGCGGCGCGCCGGACGCCGAGATCGTGATGGAGAGCGGGGCCGGCGGCCGCATCTACGAGCGCACCGCCTCCGGCGACACGCACGAGTGGGGCGAGGTCACCACCTGGGATCCGCCGCGGCGGCTCGGCTACCTGTGGCACCTGCGGCGGGACCGGGCAGACGCCACCGAGGTCGAGATCACCTTCGTGGACCGGGGCGACGTCACCACCGTCGAGATCGAGCACCGCGGCTGGGAACGGCTCGGCGCGCAGGGTCAGGGTTGGCGCGACGCGAACCGGGCGGGCTGGGCCGGCCTGATCCCGCACTACCAGGCCGCGATCTGACCCGTCCGCTACGGCAGGGCGATGAGCTTGAAGTGCTTGCGCAGCCACGGGATCAGCGTCTGGTAGGCCGCGATGGTGTCCGGCTGCGCGTAGTCGTGGGACAGCACGATCGAGCCCTTCCTGGTGCGCTTCTCGACGGTGCTGATCACCCTGCTGCGGTGCGCGGCGTGGGACTCGCCCTTCGGGTGGTCCCAGTCGCGCGGGTCGACCTTCCAGTAGATCGAGGTCATGCCCATCTGCTGCGCCACCGCCACCAGCCGGGGGGTGAAGTTGCCGCCCGGCGCCCGAAAGTACTTGACCTTCGCGCCGGGCGCCGCTTTCTGGATCGCGGCGCTGGTGCGGGCCAGGTCGGCCCGGATGGCCGCGGCCGGCTGCTTGCCCAGCGTCAGGCTGTGCAGCCAGGTGTGGTTGCAGAGAGTGTTTCCGCCGGCCACGATCTGCCGCACCAGCTCGGGGTGCGCCTGCACGTTCTTGCCCACCAGGCAGAACGTCGCGTGCACCTGCTGCTGGGCGAGCAGCTTGAGGATCCTCGGCGTCTGGGCCGGGTCGGGTCCGTCGTCGAAGGTGAGCGCGACCGCGGCCGTACCCGTCGTCGCGTGGCTGCCCGCCGGCCCGCCGGTGTGGCTCACGGCGGTCGCGACCGCGGTGGGCTTGGATTCCGGCTTCGCCGGAGGCCGCGAGACCGGCGCCGAGCCGGCGGACGACCGGGAACGCACGGTGGTGGTCGGCGCGGCCGCGGGGTGATGCGTCGACGGCAGTTCCTGGGCCGCCGCGCGACCGGCGATCCCCACCGTCACCAGGGCGGCGCCGAGCAGCACCACCTTTTTCGATCGCGACAACCGCATCTGAGTCTCTCCCTCGGGTCCGAGACACGACAATGCCGCCTGGAACCCGTAACCGACCAGCGGCCGGCCGAGGAACGGCACGCTTCCGGGAGCAATTGGCCTGCCGTTAACCCGGGAGAGGGAGTTTGGGGGACCGAGCCTGCGCCGACGACCCGGCCCCGCGAGGTGCGAATCAGGCGGAAAGCTCCGCGAGCTCCTGCTCGGTGAGCAGGCGGGAGCGGATCAGGAAACGTACGCCCTCGGGCGCCTCCAGCGAGAAGCCCGAGCCGCGCCCGGGCACCACGTCCACCGTCAGGTGGGTGTGCTTCCAGAGCGCGAACTGCGACGACGACATCCAGAAGGTGATCGGCTCCGGCACCCCGTCGATCCGCAGGGATTCGAGCAGCACGTCGGAGGATCCCGTACGGAATTCACCCTCTAGGTAGCACATCGGTGAGCTGCCGTCGCAGCAGCCGCCGGACTGGTGGAACATCAGCGGGCCGTGCTGCCCCCGCAGCTGCCGCATGAGCACGGCGGCCGCGGGGGTCACGTCGACTCTTGTCACCATGGCCTAGAAGAAGCCCATGGCCTTGGGGGAGTAACTGACCAGCAGGTTCTTGGTCTGCTGGTAGTGGTCGAGCATCATCAGGTGGTTCTCCCGGCCCATGCCGGACTGCTTGTAGCCACCAAACGCGGCGTGCGCCGGGTAGAGGTGGTAGCAGTTCGTCCAGACCCGCCCGGCCTTGATCGCCCGGCCGGCCCGGTACGCGGTGTTGCCGTCCCGGGTCCACACGGCCGCGCCGAGGCCGTACAGCGTGTCGTTGGCGAGGTGGATGGCGTCGGCGTAGTCGGCGAACGGGGTCACCGCGACCACCGGCCCGAAGATCTCCTCCTGGAAGATCCGCATCGCGTTCTGGCCCTCGAAGATCGTCGGCTGCACGTAGTAGCCGCCGGACAGGTTGCCCGGCAGTTCCGCGCGCCCGCCGCCGCTGAGCACCCGGGCGCCCTCCTGCCGGCCGATGTCGAAGTACGACAGGATCTTCTCGAGCTGGTCGTTGGAGGCCTGCGCGCCGACCTGGGTGTCGGTGTCGAGCGGGTTGCCCTGCTTGAGGTTCTCGACCCGCTTCACGCCGGCGGCGAGGAAGTCGGAGTAGATGCTCTGCTGGATCAGCGCCCGGGACGGGCAGGTGCAGACCTCGCCCTGGTTGAGCGCGAACATCGAGAAGCCCTCGAGCGCCTTGTCGTAGAAGTCGTCGTCGGCGCGCTGTACGTCCTCGAAGAAGATGTTCGGGCTCTTGCCGCCCAGCTCCAGGGTGACCGGGATCAGGTTCTCCGAGGCGTACTGCATGATCAGCCGGCCGGTCGTGGTCTCGCCGGTGAAGGCGATCTTCGCGACCCGGTTGGACGAGGCCAGCGGCTTGCCGGCCTCCACGCCGAAGCCGTTGACGATGTTCAGCACGCCCGGCGGAAGCAGGTCGCCGATCACCGACATCAGGTAGTGGATCGACGCCGGGGTCTGCTCGGCAGGCTTGAGCACGACGGCGTTGCCGGCGGCCAGCGCGGGCGCGAGCTTCCAGACCGCCATGAGGATCGGGAAGTTCCACGGGATGATCTGGCCGACCACACCCAGCGGCTCGTGGAAGTGGTAGGCGACGGTGTCCTCGTCGATCTCGCCGGCCGTGCCCTCCTGGGCCCGGACGGCGCCGGCGAAGTAGCGGAAGTGGTCGATGGCGAGCGGGATGTCGGCGGCCAGCGTCTCGCGCACCGGCTTTCCGTTCTCCCAGGCCTCGGCGACCGCGATCTTCTCGAGGTTCTGTTCCATCCGGTCGGCGATCTTGTTGAGGATGTTCGCACGCTCGGCGACGGAGGTACGGCCCCACGCCTCGGCCGCGCCGTGCGCCGCGTCGAGCGCCTTCTCGACGTCGTCGGCGGTGCCGCGGGCGACCTCGGTGAAGTCCTCGCCGGTCACGGGGGAGGGGTTCGCGAAGTACTGGCCCTTCGCGGGCGGGACGTACTCGCCGCCGATGTAGTGGTCGTAGCGGGATTCGTAGCTGAGGATCGAGCCGTCGGTTCCGGGCGGGGAATAGATCGTCATCCTTGTGCCTCCGTACCTGTCGCGGGGTACGGGCGAGGCTAGTTACGCGGACGTTGCAAGGACGTTGCAAGCCCGTACTCGGAGGCGAGCTGGCGGACCCGGGCGCGGGCCAGCGGGCATGCCGGGGAGGCGGCCGGCAGCAGCCGGGCGTAGGACTCCCACATCTCCAGGTCGTCGGCGCCCCACGGCGCATGCAGCCAGACCCGCATCAGACTGGGGTCGGCGGCGGCCAGGACGGCCGCGCGCAGTTGTCCGTCGACCAGCCGGCGGAGCCGGACCACTCCGGGCGCGTCGGAGGCGGGCAGCAGCGGCCCGGCGTACGCGGCGAGCGCGTCGCCCACCCGCCCTTGCTCGAGCAGCCGCAGCACCGCCTGGAAGTCCGCGTCCAGCTCGGAGCGCAGCCGGTAGGGCCGCGAGTCGAGCAGCTCCGGGCCGAGCGTGCGGCGCAGGCGGGACAGCTCGGCGCGTACGGTGACCGGGTTGAGATCGTCGGCGTAGAGGTCGGAACCGAGCTGGTCCCCGGTGCGGCCCTCGGGGTGGGTGAGCAGCAGGACCAGCAGCTCCGAGTGCCGGCGCCCGAGCCGTAGCCGCCGCCCCTCGATGCCGACCAGCACCTCGTCGCGGCCCAGCGCGGTCACCGATCCGGCGGCCGAGGGCGGCGTCGGCTGGCCGGCGAGGAATGCCTCGGCGGCCAGCGCCGTGGCCCGGACCAGCGCGAGGCTGTGCGGGTTGGCCAGGTCGTCGCCGCCGGTCACGTCGATCGCGCCGAGCAGCCGCCCGGTCGCCGGGTCGTGGATCGGGGCGGCGGCGCAGGTCCACCGCTGCACCGGCCGGCTGAAATGCTCGGTCGCGAAGATCTGCAGCGGGTGGTCGACGGCGAGCGCGGTGCCCGGCGCGTTGGTGCCGGCGTGCGCCTCGTCCCAGCGGGCGCCGGGCACGAAGTTCATCCGCGCGGCGCCGCGCAGCACGACCGCCGTTCCCTCCACCCAGAGCAGCCGACCGTACGCGTCGCAGACCGCCATGAGATGTTCGCCGTCCTCGGCGAGCCCGCCGAGCAGGTCGCGGAAGATAGGCAGCACCCGCGCCAGCGGGTGGGCCGCCCGGTAGGCGTCCAACTCGCCGTCGGCCATCTCGATCGGGGCAGTGCTGTCCGCGCTGAGCAGGGCCCCGGCCGACCGCCGCCACGAGTCGGCAACCACCGACCGCAGCCGCGACGAGCTCGGCTCCTCGGCGCCCGCCATGAACCGCTCGTGAGCACGCCCGACCTGCCGGATCCGCTCTGCGGGATTGGCGCCGAGGTCGAGGGCGAGCCACGGGTTGGGCATGGGGGGACTCCAGCCTTCAGTCCGGTCTGGGGCGGCGGCGGGGTGGTCGGAGGGGCAGTCCCACCCATCGTGACCCCCATCACGGTCGCGGACAAGCGGTCGGGCGGCCGGCCACGACCTGATCCCGTAACGGCGTTGCTGCTCGGTTGCCACCTTGTCGTTGCCCCTGCTCCGTTAGTCTCACCGAAGAGGCACCTGGCTGAGGAGTGAGCATTGTCTGATTTGTCCAAGATCGTCAAGGCGTACGACGTCCGTGGCATCGTTCCGGACCAGTTCGACGAGACGATCGCCCGTGCGCTCGGCACGGCGTTCGTCGAGATGCTGCGCGAGTCGGGCGACGACGCGGACCAGATGGTGATCGCCCACGACATGCGCGAGTCAGGCCCGGGGCTGGCCGCCGCCTTCGCCGCCGGCGCCAACGCGACCGGCGCCGCCGTGATCAACATCGGGCTGGCCTCGACCGACGAGCTCTACTACGCGTCCGGCGCGCTCAAGCTGCCCGGCGCCATGTTCACCGCCAGCCACAACCCCGCTCAGTACAACGGCATCAAGCTCTGCCGGGCCGGCGCCAAGCCGGTCGGGCAGGACAGCGGCCTGGCGGTCGTCCGGCAGCGCGCCGAGGAACTGCTCGGCGACCTCAACGCCGAGGCCGACGGCCCGTCGCTGGTCGAGCGGCGCGACCTGCTCGGCGACTACGCGGCCCACCTGCGGTCGCTCGTCGACCTGTCGGCGATCCGCCCGCTCAAGGTCATCGTGGACGCCGGCAACGGCATGGGCGGCCACACCGCGCCGGCGGTGCTGGGCGACCAGGTCCTGCCGCCGCTGCCGCTGGAGATCGTGCCGCTCTACTTCGAGCTCGACGGCTCCTTCCCCAACCACGAGGCCAACCCGCTCGACCCGGCCAACCTGGTCGACCTGCAGGAGGCGATCCGCACCCAGGGCGCGGACATCGGCATCGCGTTCGACGGCGACGCCGACCGGTGCTTCATCATCGACGAGAACGGCGACCCGATCTCGCCCTCGGCGATCACCGCGCTGGTCGCCGTCCGCGAGCTGGCCAAGTTCCCGGGCAGCACGGTCATCCACAACCTGATCACCTCGAACGCGGTCCCCGAGATCATCACCGAGCACGGCGGCCGTCCGGTGCGCAGCCGGGTCGGCCACTCGTTCATCAAGGCCGAGATGGCCCGGACGAACGCGGTCTTCGGCGGCGAGCACTCGGCGCACTACTACTTCCGCGACTTCTGGTTCGCCGACACCGGCATGCTGGCCGCGATGCACGTGCTCGCCGCGCTCGGCGGGCAGGACCAGCCGCTGTCGGCCTTCGCCGCCGACTACGAGCGGTACGCGGCCTCCGGCGAGATCAACTCGACGGTCGCCGACGCCCCGGCCAAGGTCGCCGAGGTCCGCGCCGCCTTCCCCGCGGCGACCTTCGACGAGCTGGACGGCCTCACCGTGAGCCTGGGCGACGGGTCGTGGTTCAACCTGCGCGCGTCCAACACCGAGCCGCTGCTGCGGCTCAATGTGGAGGCCCCCAAGCCCGACCGGATGGCCGTTCTTCGCGACGAAGTGCTC